>Ga0272446_1005920_pt1 | contig 13125 bp, 12 predicted proteins | sample YNPCB0061_FD_194587 | JGI IMG/M metagenome (GOLD analysis project Ga0272446, IMG submission 194587) | Hot spring microbial mat communities from Yellowstone National Park, WY, United States - YNP-CB-006-1 | ecosystem: Environmental > Aquatic > Thermal springs > Hot (42-90C) > Sediment | place... | reverse complement strand
GGCACCAACAACACGCTCGACGTCACGCTGGTCGCGATCGCCGCCAACATCGGGATGATGAGCGGGTGGAACTCGTTCTTGAACGACGACGGGCTGCGCAAGCTGCACCAGCTCAACGACCAGACGACGGGCGTGCTGCAGCTGTACCTGAAGGACATCGACGACGTGAAGCGCGTGCAGGAGCGGCTGCGCGTGTCCCTGGGCCGCGCGGGCTACGAGGTGCTCGAGCCGGACGCCCGCCCGTTCTGGATGAAGTTCGACTCGCTCAACCGCGAGAACTGGACCGGCCAGAAGCTCGACGTCACCAACTGGGAAGACGAGACCAGCTTCGTGCAGTGGATCGTCACCGCGCTCACCATCATGGCCACCATCGTCATCGCCGCGCTCATCGCGATCATCGCGGTGGGGATCATGAACGTGATGTGGATCTCCATTCGCGAGCGCACGCGCGAGATCGGCACCCTGCGCGCCGTGGGCATGCAGCGCACCAGCGTGCTGGCGATGTTCGTCGCCGAGGGCTTCCTGCTGGGGCTCCTCGGCACCGTGGGCGGAGCGCTGGTCGGCGTGGCGCTGTCGGCCGCGCTGACCGGGGCGCACATCGTGCTGCCGAAGAGCTGGCAGTTCGTCTTCTTCTCCGAGCGCCTGGTCGTGTCGCCCACGCCCGCCTGGGTGCTCTTCTCGGTGGGTTTCATCACCTTCGCGATCACCGCCGTCTCGCTCTTTCCCAGCTTCCTCGCGGCCCGGCTCAAGCCGATCACCGCGATGGGCCACGTGGGGTAACGCACCATGCACCGACTCGTCTCCGTCCTCGCCGTCTTCGCCGTCGCCACGCCGGCCTTCGCCGACCTGAGCCAGGCAGAGCTGGTCAAGCTGCTCGCCGAGCAGGACGAACGGCAGCGCTCGAGCGGCGACTACAAGGCGCTCGTCTACATCGAGCAGAAGGAGAAGGAGAAAGCGGACATCGTGCGCGAGGTGCTCGTGTTCCGCCGCGACGCCGACGACAAGCTGATGCTGCTGTTCACCAAGCCCAAGAGCGAGGAGGGCAAGGGCTACCTGCGCCTCGACAAGAACCTGTGGTCGTACGATCCCAACAGCGGCAAGTGGGATCGAACCACCGAGCGCGAGCGCATCGGCGGCACCAACTCGCGCCGCAGCGACTTCGACGAGTCGCGCCTGGTCGACGAGTACGACGTGAAGCTCGACGGCGAGGAGAAGCTGGGCAAGTACGAGACGCTGCGGCTCGAGCTCACGGTGAAGCCGGGCGTCGACGTGGCCTACCCGGTGCTGAAGCTGTGGCTCGACAAGGAGACACACAACCAACTCAAGCGACAGGAGTTCGCGCTCTCGGGCCGGCTGATGCGCACGGCGTACTACCCCAAGTGGCAGAAGCTCTTCTCGGAGTCGAAGAAGGCCGACGTATGGTTCCCCGGGGAGATCCGGATCTTCGACGAGGTTGAGAAGGCGAACTCGACGCTGGTGCTGTTCCGCTCGGTCGACCTCTCGCCGCTCGACCAGAACATGTTCACCAAGGCCTGGCTGGAATCGAAGAGCCGGTGACGCGATGCGCGCCTTCTTCCTCACGCTCGCGCTGTCGGCGGCCGCGCTGGCGCAGTCCCGACCGAACGAGGCGGCGATGTTCGGCGGCGACGAGCCCGCCGCCGCGGACGCCGGCAGCGACGCGGCGCGCCCCGACGAGGCAGCGATGTTCGGCGGCGCGGACGACGCCCCGAAGGCCGACGCGGGGGTGCAGGCGGTGGCGATTCCCACCGACGACCGGGATCTCGGCCAGCTGTTCGGCCGCGCGGTGGAGTCGAAGTTCGACACTGGAGAGGTCGCCAGCGACGCGCTGAAGATCGGCGGCACGCTGAACCTCTTCGCGCAGGGCTTCTGGCAGGAAGGCCGGCCCTTCGAGGAGGGGGCGTTCTCGGCGCCGATGCTGTTCGACCTGTACCTCGACGGGCGGCCAAACGACCGCGTGCGGGGCTACGTCGGCGTGCGCCTGCAGTTCGATCCCACGCGCCCGACGGGCGAGACGCAGCGGGCGGCCACGGGGCAGACGGGCAGCGCTTCGCTGGTCGGCCTCACGCTGACGCCGGCGCAGAACCCGGCCTTCTTCCTCGACCAGCTGTGGCTGCGCTTCGACATCGCGCGCAAGGTGTTCCTCACGGTGGGCCGGCAGAAGGTGCGCTGGGGGGTGTCGCGCATCTGGTACCCGACGGACTTCCTCAACTCGCGCCCGCGAGATCCCTTCAACCCGTTCGACGTGCGCCTCGGCGTGAACATGGTGAAGGTGCACGTGCCCATCGAGTCGCTGGGCTGGAACTTCTACGCGTACGGGCTGATGGACGCGGTGAACGTCGACTCGAACGGCATCACCGTGGGGGATCTGGGCGGCGCCTTGCGCGCGGAGATCGTGCTCGGCCCCGCGGAGCTGGGCCTCGGCGGCATCTGGCAGAAGGGGCGCCGGCCGCGCTACGCCGTGGACCTCTCCAGCGCGGTGGGCCCGGTCGACGTGTACGCCGAGGCGGCGTTTCGCGACGCGCGGGACTTCGTGCTGTTCCGCTACCCGGACGATCTCACCAGCGACAACGTGATCCAGAAGCTGGGGGAGATCGAGCCGTACCGGCCCACGGGGCTCTTCGTGCAGGTGTCCGGGGGCCTGTCCTGGCAGTTCAACTACACCGACAACAACCTCGGCATCCTCACGCTGGAGTACTTCTACAACCCGGCCGGCTACAGCGACGTGATCGGCTACCAGGTGAAGACGTTCGGCCCCGCCATCTACGGCGTGACGCTGGACCCGATCCAGAACATCGGGCTGTACGGCGGGCGCCACAACGTCGCGCTGAGCCTCGCGGCCCCGGGCATTCCCGGCGCGGACTGGATCACCGTGAGCCTGTCGAACGTGGTGATCATCAACGATCCGTCGGCGCTGACGCGCCTCGACGTGATCTTCCGCGTGCTGAACTACCTCAACGTGCAGGCCTTCTTCGGCGTGCTGTACGGGCAGACCGGCGGACAGCTGCGCTTCGAGGTGTCGTCGCAGCTGATCAACGATCTCGCGAACATCTCGGACGCAGTGCAGCCGGGCAGCGGAGACCAGGTGCGCGAGTCACTGGGGCCCCTGCGGTACCCGCCCCTCATCCAGGGCGGCGTGCTGCTGCGGCTGGCCATCTGACGGCGCGGCGACCTTCCAGCGCCGGTGGAGCCAGAGCCACTGGTCAGGCCGCGCGCGGATCGCCTGCTCGATGACGCGCGTGACAGCCGCGGTGTGCGCGGTGAGATCGGCGCGGCGATCGCCGGTGTCCGGCACGGGGATCGGCCCTTCCACCGTCATCGACAGGGCGTCGCCGTCGCGCGCGGCGAGCACCACGTAGACGGGCGCCTTCGAGCGGATCGCCGCCATCGACAGCGCGGGCGTGGTGGACGCGAGGCGCCCGAAGAACGGCACGAAGACGCCGTCCTTCGCGGGCAGGGACTGGTCGACCAGCTGCACCACGGCCAGCCCGCGCTTGAGCGCCTTGAGCATGTTGCCCAGCGCGCCGCGCTGGAGAATGAGCTCCACGCCCGCGCGCCGCCGGTTCTCCACCACCCACTCGTTGAAGGCGCCGGCCAGCGGCCGCACGACCGCGGCGAAGGCGATGCCCCGGCGCGCCATCACCTCGGCGAAGAGCTCCCAGCTGCCGAAGTGCGCGCTGGCGATCAGCACCGGCTGTCGCGTGTCGAGCAGCACGTCGAGGCCCTTCCAGTCCACCACCGCCACGGCGCGGGCGACCTCGGCGTCGGACAGGAGATCGCTCGTCACCGCCTCGAGCGCCGCGAGCGCCATGGTGCGGTAGGCGCCCTGCGCGACCGCCTCGCGCTCGGCCGGCGACCTCTCGGGGAACGCGAGCGCCAGGTTGTCGAGCGCCACGCGCCGGCGAATGCGCAGGGTCCAGGCGAGGGCAGCGACAAAGGCGGCGAGGCGCGCGCGGGCACGAGGCGAGAGCGCGCGCACCAACCGCACGACGAGCCCGACGACGAGCCGGCCAACGGGACCGCCCGGCGTGACGGCGGGGCGCGCCGGCTTCATTCGATGGTGGGGTTGATGGCGCTGGCCTGACAGAAGCGCACGCCCTCGGCGGCGTCCTTCACCTTGCCGTTGATCGCCAGCACGGCCTTGTACACGGGCAGCGCCTGCTCGCACTGGCCGGCGGCGCGCAGCCGGTTGGCCTCGGCGAGGCGGGTGCGGATCTGCGCGATCTTCTCGAGCATCTCCCGCGCGTCCTTCGTGGACGGCGTGTCGTCGGCGACGGCCTTGAGGCGCAGCTCCGCCTCGTCGAGGTTGCCGCTGCCGAACTCGGTCGCCGCGCGGCCGAACGCCTCCGCCGCGGCCTGGTCGTGCAGCGCCTTCATCGCCGCCTCGGTGTCGACGAGGGTGGGCGCCGGGCCGCCCGCCCCGCCCGTCGCTTCCGGCAGCTTCGGCGGCGGCGTCACCACGGTCGTCCCGCCGGTGCCGCCCTGCCCCGTCGCGCCCGAGGTGGAATGCCCGAGCGCGATCCACGCGCCGCCGGCGATGACGGCCACCGCCACCACCGCCAGCACCACCACCCCGCCCCGCGAGCGCGGCGCGCCCGCCGCCTGTCCTGAGCGCGCGTGATCGAGCTCCGTCGCGCCGATGCCCGTCGCCGCCGAGGGCTCCTCGGCGCGGAGCATGGTGCGCTCGGTGCCGCCGACGCCGGTGGGGGTTCCCGGCACCGCCACGCCCGAGAGGCCAGCGGGGTTGATGCCGCCCTGCGTGGGCTCGCCGGGAGCCGGGGTGGCGCGCGCGACGACGCTGGAGACGCCGGTGCGCTGCAGGGGCGACAGGCCGAGGTGCGCCTGCGTGGGGATCGCCTGCGACAGCGCGTTGGCGAAGGTGAGCATGTCAGGCCAGCGCTGCTCGCGCTTCTTCGCGCAGGCCTTCTGGATCACCGCGTCGAGCTCGGGGTAGTCGAGCTCGGGCGCGCGCTCCTTGAGGTGCGGCATCGGCTCGGTGGCCTGCTTGCGGAGGATCTCGGCGATGGTGCTGCCGTCGAACGGCTGCGTGCCGGTGAGCGCCTCGAACAGGACGATCCCCAGCGAGTAGACGTCGGCGCGCAGGTCGACCTCGCGGCCCTCCACCTGCTCCGGCGACATGTAGCGGGGCGTGCCGGCGATCGCCCCTGCCACGGTGAGCCGCGTGCCCGCGTCCATCAGCCGCGCGATGCCGAAGTCGAGCACCTTGGCGTGCACCCCGCGGATGCCGCGGCGGATCATGATGTTCTCGGGCTTGAGATCGCGGTGGATCACGCCCTTCTCGTGGGCGTTGGCCAGCACCTCGGCCACCTGCAGGACGATCTCGATCGCCTCGATGAGCGTGAGCCGCTGCTCGGTGATGACCTTCTTCAGGTCGACGCCCTCGCAGTACTCCATGGCGATGAAGAGGTTGCCCTCTTCGTCCTGCCCGAAGTCATGGAAGGCGACCGCGTTGGGGTGCGCGACGAGCGCGTACGACTTGGCCTCGTTCAGGAAGCGCCGGGCGATCTCGGCGTCGGTGGAGAACTCGGCCTTGAGGAACTTGAGCGCCACCCGGTGGCCGATGCCGAGCTGCTCGGCGAGGTACACCGCGCCCATGCCGCCCTGCCCCAGCTTGCGGACGATCTTGTACTTCCCCTTCACCACGCGATCGATCATCCGATCCGTGGCCGGCGCGAGGCGGATCGTCTCGGAGGTGCCGCACTTCGGGCACTTCCCTTCCCACGACGAGTGCTCGGCGCCACACCCCTGGCAGATGAAGACGGCCACTGTCTCCCTCTTCGGCTACTTCTCTGGAGGGAACCGCGTGGTGAAGAGCAACTTCTCGAGCTCGGCGGCCCCGGTGTCGGGAGATTGGCCCACCGCGATCGCCACGCGCAAGGTGGCGGTCCGCGGGTCGTCCTTCAGCTCGGCCTCGAGCACCTTGAGCGCCTGCGGCCGCTCGCCGGCCTGGAACAGCGTGAGCGCCTTGTAGAACGTGTATTCCTTGTTCGACGGGTCGGCCTTCGCGGCGTCGCTGAAGTGGACCTCGGCCTTCTTGTAGGCCTTCTCGCGCAGGTCGGCGAGGCCATCGAGGAACGCCATGCGGGCCTTCGCGTCGGGAACCGGCGCGCTGACGTCTTGCGCCACCTGGTACAGCGGGCGGGCGTCGCGGAGCTCCTCGGGGGTGAGGAGCTCGCCGGCCAGCGCGCGCTTGTGCACGGCGTCGGCCGCGGTGGTGGCGGCGGTGCCCAGCTTGGTCGCCATCTCGCCCAGCTCGGGCCCGAGGAACCCGTCCTTCACCAGCGTGGTGAGCGACTCGGCGGCGCCCAGCACCTTGCCCTCGTCGAGCGCGGCGAAGAAGGCGGCGCGCGTCTCCACGTACTTCGGGCCGGGATCCGGCGGGGCCTTCTTGAGCGCCTTGAGCTGCCGCTCGCACTGGTCGCTCTCGGCGGCGGCCTTCTTGCGATCGGGCGTGTCGGGCGTCGACTTGAGGTACACGCGGTACGCGTAGCAGGCGGGCTGCAGCTGCTTGGCGAGCGTCTGCGCACGGGCGAGCTGCAGGTACGTGTTCAGCGCGGCCGGGTTGGCGCGCGTCGCCTTGAGGAAGGCGTCGGCGGCCTTGGCGTACTGCTTGCGGTTGAACAGCTTGCTGCCTTCGGACACCAGCGTGTCGGCGTTGCCGACGCCCTGGCCCACGAGCGGCTCGGCGAGCGCGGCCGTGGCAGCGAGCGCGGCGGCGAGCACGAGCGACCTAGAACGCATAGCCCACCCCCACGTTGAAGCCGGCCGTGCTGGGCCCGGAGTACGTCCCGTTGTCGTCGGGGCCGTAGCCGGTCGCCTTCTCGCCGTAGATGTACTGGGTGAAGTTGCCCGCGCCGTACATGAAGACGCCCTCGGCGATGTTGAAGCGCACGTGCAGCCGCGCCGACGCCAGCAGGTCGAGCACCATGAAGCCGTCCTTGTAGGCGGGCGTGGAGGACGCCTCGACGATCTGCCCGATGCGGAACTCGAACCCCACCTGCAGCGCGAACTGGAAGCGCCACACGCACAGGCGGAACTGCGGCTGGATCGCGCGAATCGTCACCAGGTGGATGCGCACGTTGTCGATGTGATCGGTGGCCGTCACGCCGTTGATCACTTCCTGCTGCGAGCCGATCGTGTGCCCGACGTTGAGCGAGTAGTTGTCGACGTTGGTGAGCCAGGTGACGCCCACCACCGCGAGGCCGAAGTACTTGCCGAAGGTGCCGTACTCGGCCGACGCGCCCATCAGCGTGCGCGAGGGCGACGTGATGTACGTGGTGCGGCCCGTGCCGTCGGTGCCCCAGCGGCGCGCGACCAACTGGTTGCCGAGGATCGAGGCGAACTCGTACGACACGTGGAAGTACGACTTGAGGTTGTAGGACTTCTCGGTCTCGGTGGGCGGCGGCGGCGGCGGCGACGGCTTCTCCTCGGGCTTCCCGGTGGCGACCACAGCGACGGCCTGGCCGGGCACCGGCTCAAGGGTCTTGTCGAGCACGTACTGCTCGTCGGCGCGCACGTTGATCGTCTGCTCGAAGGCCTTGTGCTTGTCGGCGCTGATCCGGATCGTGTGCGACCCGGGCGAGATGCCGCGGTCCACCTTGTCCTTGCCGATGACGGCGCCGTCGATGGCGATGTCCGCCCCGACAGGCGACGCGGTGATCACGATGCGGGCGGCGACCTTGTCGAGCGTCTTCTCGAGCTTCGCCGTGCCGCGAATGGGAATGATCACCGCCTCCTCGACGGGCTGGTGCAGCTTCAGGTCGATGCGCACCGCGCGCTCTCCGGGGAGCACCTGCGTGGTGAGCGGCGTGACGCCCACCTTCACGTCGTCGACGTAGACGGCGGCGCCGGGCGGGTTCGACTGCACCTCGAGCGTCGAGGCCGCCGGCACCACCTTGGCCACCGCGCCGAGCAGCGCCTTCTCGAGCACCGCGTTGGTCGCGCTGGCCGGGTTCGACTTGCCCGTCTTCGGCTCGTAGGCCACCACGCGGTACTTGAAGCCGGCCTCGTCCTGCCCGCCCTGGATGAGCACGACGCGCTCGAAGCCCAGGCCCGCGACGAAGCGGTCGATTGGGTCCGCGCAGCGCTCGTCGCCCGACAGGCACGGCACCAGGTCGACGCTCTTGCCCTTGAGCGCCGCGCCCAGCTCCTTCACCCCGATGATCGCGTCGTTGCGCGCGTCACCCGGCATCAACCTGCCCAGCGCCGCCTCGGTGCGCTCGACGAGCGCTTCCTGCCCCGGGTACAGCGGGCGAACGAGCCATACCGTCGGCTCCGCGAGCGCGGCCGACGCCGCCACCCACGTGGCGAGCATGAGCGCGCGCGACACCCCCCGTCTCAGTTTCCGCAAGTCCATGGATTTCTTCGCGTCTACCGTGAGCCTCACCGGGAGGCCACATATTCCTCTTCCTCCAACTCGTCGACGGTCTTCGGCCAGTCATCCTTGAGGAGGCGGGAGAGGCTGCGGTCGGCGAGCAGCTTGCCGCCCGTCTGGCAGCGGGCGCAGTAGTCCGTCTCGGTCTCGGCGTAGACGATGCGTTGGATGGGCGCGCCGCAGACGGGGCACGGCTCGGTGTGCTTGCCGTGCACGGCCATCTCGGGGCGGAAGGCGGTGACCTTCTCTGGCCAGCCGTCCTTCACCTCGGCGGCGAGGCGGTGGGCCCACTCGGCGAGCACGGCGCGGGTCGCCTCGTAGAGCCGGCCGATCTCCTCGCCGGTCAGCGTGCGGGTCTGCTTCACGGGCGACAGCCTCGCGCGGTGGAGGATCTCGTCGGAGTAGGCATTGCCGATGGCGGAGAACAGGCGGGGATCGGTGAGCGCGCGCTTGAGGGTGTGGTTCTCCTTGCGCAGCACGGCGGCGAACTCGTCGAGGTGCGCGTTCATCACCTCGAGGCCTCCGCGATCGAACGCCTGCAGCGCCGCCTCGCCGCGCACGACGTGGAGTGACGCGCGCTTCCTGGTGGACGCCTCGGTCAACACCAGCGTGCCCGACGCGAAGTCGAAGGCCGCCAGGCCGACGCGCCCGGGCACCTTCGCCCCCCGGTCCTTCCACTGCAGCCGGCCGGCGACCATGAGGTGCAGCACGAGGAACAACTCGCCTTCCAGCTCGATCACGAGCCGCTTGCCGATGCGCCGCAGCCCCGTGACGGTGCGGCCGAACGTGGACGTCAGCGGCGGCTCGACGCTGCGCAGCACGAAGGGGCTGCCCAGGCGCACGCCGTCCAACTTCTGGCCGACGACGCGCGGGCCCAGCGCCGACAGGTACACGGTCAAGTCCGGGTACTCAGGCACGCAGCCTCCGGGGGCGCCGGCGGGGGAACGATTCCCGCGCCGGGGGAGTCACCATTCTGCACACGACTGAATAGACTCGGGTGTGCATCGTACAGGGCCGTGTCGGTGTGCGAAGCGGCCGGAGAAGGGAGTCTCGCATGAGCTCGATGCGACACGGCGCGGTGCTGGCGGCGGCAGCGGTGGCGCTGCTCGCGAGCCCGTCAGAGGCGCGCTTTGGCAAGGCGGGCTCGTCCTCGGGCAGCTCCTCGAGCAGCTCCAGTCGCTCGTCGAGCTCGTCGTCGTCGACACGGGTGTCGAGCGGCTCGTCGTCGTCGGGCAACTACCACGCGGCGGTACCGGCGGGCTCGTCTTCGTCGTCGAGCTCGAGCTGGTCCTTCTTCGGGCCGCGGCCCGTGCGCTACGGCTATTACTCGGGCGCGTACGTGCCGTGGTACGGCTACGGCTACTGCCAACGCACGACGATGGTGGCGACGACGGGCGTGGTCACCACCGGCGTGGCGACGACGGGCGCCGCGAACGGCGTCGAGCAGGAAGAGGCCGGCCTGCGCGTCACGGCGGGCGTCGAAGGGCTGTACCTGACGGCGGGGCTGAGCGGGTACATCTTCGGCGGCGGCGCGATGGTGGAAGGCGAGCGCTGGGGCCTGACGCTGCTGGGGCAGGACATCGGCGTGCGGGCCGACGATGGATCCGGGGCGATGGATCACATCGGCGTGCTGACGGCGCGGCTGTCGTACGCGTTCCTCACCGGCAAGTACGGGCGGCTGCGCGTCGAGGGCGGCGCGGACACCGTCATCGCGCCCAACCTGGTCGCGGTGGGCCCGGTGCTGGGCGTGTCGGGCTCGGTGTGGATCTACGGGCCGCTCGCGCTCGAGGGCAGCGCCTTCATCGTGCCGTGGCCGTACTGGGAGCTCGACTGGCGGGCGGGGCTGGTGCTGGGCGTCGGGCCGATCGGCCTGCGCGTGGGCTGGCGCACGCAGGTGCTGGACGATCGCGGCTGGGTGGACGGCGTCATTCACCGGGACGCCTTCATGGGCCCGTACGCGGGCCTGTCGATCGTGTTCTGACGCGCGCCGCATGGAGATCGATCGCGACTGGGTGATGCGGCTGGTGCAGCAGCTCGCGCAGTTCATCGCGCGGGCGCTGCAGCTGGCGGGCGAGAAGAAGCGCGACGAGGCGCTCGCGGTGCTGCGGGAAGGCTGCGCGGCGCAGCTGGGCATGGAGTACGAGGTGCTGTCGATGCTGGACGGCGTGGCGGCCGTCGAGCTGCTCGGCGAGCCGTCACGCGCGCTGGCCTTCGCCCAGGTGGTGCACACCATGGCCGCGGTGGAGCAGCGCAGCGGATCGCCGGCGATGGCCGAGGTGCGGCGTCGCCACGCGGACGAGCTGGTCGAAGCGATCCTCCGGCGCTGGCCGGGGCACGCGGCCACCGTGGCCTTCTCCGCGTCGCGGGCCTGAGCGCCCGAATTCTCGCGCGGGCTCCACGTCGGTGACCTCGATGCTCGCCGGGCTCGCCGCGTTGGTGCTGCTGACCGCTCCCGAAGCGACGGCGACGGCCGAGCGCGAGCCCATCTCCCTGCAGATGCAGACGTACCTGGTGGCGCCGGCGACCGACGGCCAGTGGCTGTTCGGCGCCGAGGGGAAGGCGCTCATCGGCCGCTTCGGCGTGACGCTGGGCGGCTACCAGCAGGCGCTGTACGGGCCGCCGGGCACGACGAGGCGGCTGGGCTCGCTGCTCGTCGGGTTGGCGGTCCGCTTCGAGCTCAGTCACGGCATCGCGCTCGGCGCGGCGCTCGGGGTCAACTCGCTCTTCGTCGCGCCCGACGTGGCGTCGATCGCGCCGTCCGCCGGCTTCTTCGGCAGCTTCCGGCTGACGGACTGGCTGACCGCCGAGCTGGCCATGGACGCGGCCGCGTGGCCGCACTACCGGCTCGACGGGCTCTCGCAGGTGACGGCGCATTGGCGGCGGCTCACCTTCTCGGCCGGGGCGCGCGTGGTGCACCTCGAGGCGCCGCCGCGGCTGGGGCTGGGCGTCGCCGGGGTGACCAGCATCGGCGCGCAGGTGGGGCTCGGCGTGGAGTGGAGCGGCTGACGCGCGGTGTGCTAGCGACGCGGCCGTGAACAAGGCGACCACCATCCTCCTCGGGCTGTCGGTCCTCATCCTCGCGGGGGCCTTCGCCCTGTCGCGCGCGCTCTTGTCCGACATTCCCGTGCCGCCGCCGCCGGTGCTGCCCACGCCGCCGGTGGTGATCGCCCCGCCGCCGCCCGCGCCGGCCCCGAGCGCGCCCGCGGTCGTGCAGCCGCCTCCGCTGCCCACCGACGTCGCGGTGGTGGCGCCCCCGCCACCGGAGGCCCCCGTCGCCGCCGCGCCGCCGCCTCCGCCGGCCAACGACTCCGACTATGCGCGGGAGGACAGCCCGCAGGTGGAAGAGGCCTGGCGGCTGGCGCGCACCAAGGACGTCGCCGGCTGGCGCGCCGCCGAGAAGCTCTTCAAGCGTTGCCTGGTGCAGGCGCCGGACAACCAGCGGTGCCAGTCAGGGCTCGCCGCCGTGCAGGGCCAGCTGTCACAGGCCGACACGCGCCCGCTGCAGGAGACGCCGCCGACGCCGAAGTACCCCCGCCCGCGCCACGACAAGAACTACGTGGAGTGACGCGCGCTCAGGCCGGCGACGACGCGACGTCGATGCCGACGCGCCTCGCCAGCTCGGGCCGCCGCAGCTTCCAGATGACGCCGTCGATCCAGTAGTGCGAGAGGGTCAGGCTGATCCAGACGATCCCCGCCCAGGTGAAGAAGTCCCACGGCGTCACCAGCGTCAGCGCGTCGATGACGCCGTACACGCTGCCCGCCAGCGCCCACAGCAGCGCCAGGTACAAGGCGGTGCGCCGCCACCCCGGCTGACCGAGCCACGAGATGAGCCTCGCCTTCGGGTCCACGCCGCCGCGCCAGGTGTTGCGGTGGTAGTGACGCACCATTCCCAGGTACTGGAAGCCGTGCCAGCACGCCGCCGCGGCGAAGGCCGAGGTGTCGTCGCTGGTGATCAGCTGGAACGGCACGAAGAAGCCCAGGAACGAGCAGGCGATGAAGGCGAGGCGGATCCACGCGGCCCTGGCCCACGGCGCGGCCCGCTCCTTCACCCGCTGGGCGAGGAGCACGCCCGCCAGGACGCCGAGGGGCACCAGCAGCCACCGCACCGACCCGGTCGTCATGGGAGGGTAGAAGACCTCGACGCCGAACAGCACCCGGGGGCCGGTGGCGATCCGGTGCGCGAGGCAGAAGACGACGATGAGCAGGAGCAGCGGCTTCTCGAGCCGCATCGCCAGCGACGACACTGGCTCACCGGACTTGCGCTGGTAGATGCGCAGGATGCCCCAGTTCTGCGCCACGAAGTGCCACGTCGCCCAGTAGAGGATGGTGCTGTTGAGCAGCCTCGGGCCCCACGGCGCCTTCAGCGTGACGGTGAAGACGACGGCGGCGATGAGCAGCGGGATCACCACGGTGGCGATCGGCCGGGAGCGCCATTCGCGGGGATCGAAGTAGACGCGCGTCCACGTCGAGACCAGGTGCGGGCCGTTCGACGTCACCGCCACCGCCGCGAGAATGGTGAAGCCGCTCACGTGCAGCACCGTCGAGGCGAACCACACGAGCAGCACCACAGCCGCGGACAGGAAGAAGAACAGGAAGTCGAGGGTGGGCGAGATGATCGCCAGGCTCTTCGTCGGGCTCGATGCGACAGCGCTCATACGGGGAATCCGTCTATACCAATCCCGCCATGAAGCCGCCTCGCCTCGTCCTCCTCC
>Ga0272446_1005919_pt1 | contig 13130 bp, 12 predicted proteins | sample YNPCB0061_FD_194587 | JGI IMG/M metagenome (GOLD analysis project Ga0272446, IMG submission 194587) | Hot spring microbial mat communities from Yellowstone National Park, WY, United States - YNP-CB-006-1 | ecosystem: Environmental > Aquatic > Thermal springs > Hot (42-90C) > Sediment | place... | reverse complement strand
TTCGGCCGCCTCAAGGACTGGCGGCGCATCGCCATGCGCTACGACCGATGCGCTCACACCTTCTTCGCAGCCGTCACTCTCGCCGCAACCGTCACCTTCTGGCTCAATCAATGAGTCCTGAGCCTAGCATCCTGGGTTTCCCCTCTCCTGCACGTACGCGATCACGGAAAGGTAGCGCGCTGGCAGCTGGACTAGTTCTTCTGGTCCGTGCGGAGCATCCGCATCAAAAAACAAGCTGTCACCAGGCTGCATGCGATACAGATTGTCAGCATGCCGGTAGACAACTTCTCCTTCGAGCATGAAAAGCAATTCGAGTCCTTCATGCTGAAAAGTTGGAAAAACGTCCGACTCCGTAGTTAATGTAATCAGGTACGGCTCAACTATGATGTTACTTGAGTTGTTTTCAATCGCACCAAGTAATGTATATTGATGCCCGGCTCGGGTCCCTCGCCGCTCGATATTCATTCCCTCGCCCGCCTTGACGAACGTCGCGCTCCGGCGCTCCTCGAAGCCTCTGAACAGGGCCGTGAGCGGAACGCCGAGCACCTTGGCCAGCGCCTGAAGGGTCGTGAGCGACGGCGAGATGTTGCCGGTCTCGATCTTAGACAGCATTCCGGCCGACAGTCCAACCGCCGCGGCGAGTTCGCTGATTGTCAGCCCAAGCTGCTTCCGGCGGGCGCGAATCTCCCTGCCGATCGCCATTTCCAGCGTGTTGATTTGCGGCTCGCGGACGGCATGGGGATCCTGATTGAAGACCGGTCTGGGCGAGGGCGGGTCAATCGGACGGATCTTCCGTCTGGCCATTGGGGTCCTCGGTCGCGCGTCGCGCCAGCCGGCGACGCGATCGCGACCATGATGTCGCCGCAGCGCGATGTTGGCGAGGGCGTCGACGCGCTGGGCCCCGGGCGTCGGAACCGGCGAGATCCTCGAAGCGGGATCAGTCGGCAAAGACCACCGTCTTCTTCCCCGCGAGGATGATCCGCCGTTCGAGATGGCTCCTGACAGCGCGGGCGAGAACGCGCCGTTCGATGTCGCGGCCGCGCCGCACGAGATCTTCCGGCGTGTCGCGGTGACTGATCCGCTCGACGTCCTGCTCGATGATCGGGCCTTCATCAAGGTCGGGCGTCACATAATGCGCTGTCGCACCGATGAGCTTCACGCCCCGATCGTGCGCCTGGTGATACGGCTTCGCACCCTTGAAGCCCGGCAGGAAGGAGTGATGGATATTGATGCAGCGTGCTGTCAGCTTGGCGGCAAGACCATCGGAGAGCACCTGCATGTAGCGCGCGAGGACGACAAGTTCGGCCTCGCTCTCTCGGATGGTCCGCCACACTTCCGCTTCCTGTTCGAGTTTCGTTTCCTTGGTCACGGGCACATGATGCATCGGCACGCCGCCCAGATCGAGATGACTGAACGTCTCCGGCGGGTGGTTCGAAACGATGCCGACCAGCGTCATCGGGAGTTCGCCGATCCGCCAGCGATACAGCAGGTCGGCGAGACAGTGATCGAATTTCGACGCCATGATCAGGACGTTAGGCCGGGCACTCGCAGCGTGGATCGACCAGTCCATGGCATAGGACTTCGCCACGGGGACGAACGCGCGCGCCGGATCGTCGATCGCAGACGGATCGATCGCGCAGAAGACGATCCGCATGAAGAACTGGCCGCTCAGACCGTCGCTGAACTGCTGCGAATCGACGATGTTGTAACCTGACGCGGCGAGAAATCCGGAGACGGCGGCGACGATGCCGGGCCGATCCGGGCAGGACAAGGTCATCACGAACTGTCTGGCACTCATCGGTTCGTTCCGACCCGGCATCGCGGCCGGTGCTGACGGGAAGGGGCCATGGGGGGGCGGCTTGCGAGGCCTGCATGTCGCACGGGGCTCAATCTCGACCAGCGCCGCTGTCGACGCGCAAACCGAATTCCGCGGCGCTGTCTTCGAGCCAGTCCTGGAAGCTGCGCGCATAGCTTCGGAACAGGGCCATGCCGAAACCCGGCCTTCGATCAAGCCGCCAGATGATCACGCCGATCTGCGCGCAGAGAGTGGACGCCGCGTCGCCCACTGCGAATACCGATTGATGCAGGTCGATCGGGACCCCCTTTTCGAGGACCGACATCACCCGCGCGCCCGACAGTTCGATGACGACATAGCCGTGCGACTGATCGGCGACTGCCCCGTGCGGGCCGGCGCTTGCGGCGAGTTCGGCCGGCATGTCCGGCGTGGCGCTCACGGCCAGCCAAGTCCGCGGCCCGACGCCAAGAAACGATAGCTCGGGCGTATGCGCGCTCTTCGGCCCCCGGGGCAGGGCGCAGCGCCATCGGGTCAGGATTGCCCGCTCCAGCGGGGGGCGGTCCAGCGCCACCAGTGTGGCGAGCGAAAGGTCGGCCCGCTCGCGAACGATGACCCCGGGGTCGCCGGGAGTGCCGGGCTTCCATTCCCGGCGAAAGGCCCGCTCGGCTTGGATCGTCGGGACTTCAGCCATGCAGCCGCGTTCCTTCAGGATCAACAAAAACCGGCGGAACAATTTCCGCCGCGATTTCGGCCTTGCGCAACGGATCGACCACTCGGATCACTTCGCCGAGCCGGTCCGGTCCCCGCGTCACCAAAGCCAGAGCGATCCAATGGCCGAGCGACGGTGAGAACGCGACGGACGTCAGATAGCCCTCGTCATGTTCGGCAGACGCCGGCGCGTCGGCGCGCACGACATGCGCCCCGGCGCGCAGGCGATCGGCGTGCCGGACCGGCTTCAGTCCCACCAGACGGGGGCGATCCGACGACGTCAGGGCCGGGCGCTGCGCCATCGCGCGGCCGATGAAATCCTTCTTCGCGGAGAGCATGCGGCCGAGGCCGAGGTCATGCGCGGTCGTCTGACCGTTGAGTTCGTTGCCAGCGACATGCCCCTTCTCGATGCGCATCACGCTGAGAGCTTCCGTTCCGTACGCGCAGCCGCCGTGGTCGCGGACGATCCGCATCAGTGCTGCCGCCACGCTGGCGCCGAAGTTGGCCGGCACGGCCAGCTCGTAAGCCAGTTCGCCGGAAAACGAGAGGCGGAACAATCGCGCGGTCATAGGCCCGATCCGAACCTCTCGGTAGCCCATATGCGGCAGGGATGCCGCGCCAAGGTCATGGGCCTCGCCGACGAAGTCCTGCAAGACAGCGCGCGACCGCGGACCCGCGATCGAGTATTGCGACCATTGCTCGGTGACGGAGATCGTCGCCACCCGCAGTTCTGGCCAGAGGACTTGGCGACAGTACTCCAGATGCTGCATCACCTTGACCGCGTTTGCAGTGGTCGTCGACATTACATAGTGCGTTTCGCCCAGGCGCGTGGTCGTCCCGTCGTCCATTACGAACCCGTCCTCGCGCAGCATCAGCCCGTAGCGGGCCTTACCAACGGGCAAGGTTGAGAAGAGGTTGGCGTAGACACGATCGAGAAACACGCCCGCGTCCGGCCCCTGGATATCGATCTTGCCGAGTGTGGATACGTCACAGAGCCCGACGGTTGTGCGCGTCGTTCGCACCTCCCGTGTGCAGATCGTCAGCCAATCCGCCTCACCGGCCTGGGAGAACCACTGGGGCCGAAGCCACTGACCGGCCTCGACCATGCTGGCGCCAGCGGCGACCGCCCAGTCATGCGCGGCGACATGGCGCGTCGGCTTGAACTGGCGGCCGCGGTGACGGCCTGCCAGCGCGCCGATCGCGACGGGAGAGTAGGGCGGACGCGACCGCGTCGTGCCGGTCTCGGCGATTGTCTGACCTCGCAGCGCCGCCATCACGGCATGACCGATGAGGTTCGACGTCTTGCCCTGATCGGTCGCCATGCCCAGGGTGGTGTATCGCTTCAGGTGTTCGATCGACCGGTAACCCTCTCGCTCCGCCTGGGCGATATCGTCAGTGGTCACGTCATGCTGGAGATCGACGAAGGCTTTGCCACGCCCCTCTGCGACATGCCAGAACGCGCGCACGGTCGTCGGCTCGTCATCGGCCCGCGGAATGAGCGGCACGACCGCGGTTTTGCCGCAATCGATGGCGGCGGCCGCTCCGGCTTCCGCTCCGGATCTGAGCGCGGCATGCAGTGAGAAAGCCCCGCCCGCGGCGCCCGCGACCGTCATTCCCGGCGGGCAAGCGTCCGGCGTGAAGGCAGCGAGCCGATCGTTCCATTGCGGCCTGCCGCCAAGATGAGTGGTCAAACCTATGGCTGGGCTCCAACCTCCAGAGACAGCCAGGAGGTCGCAGGCGATCGCGCGCGTGCCTGTACCGTCCATGACGTCAACGCCACAGACGCCGCCCCGGCCGCCGCGCGCCCTGATCACCCGTGCGCCCGGGAGGACGTCAATGCCGGCGGCCGCGGCTCTCGCGCGCAGGGATGCGGCGGGTTCCGCGCGAATATCGACGATCGTCGCCGCGCCGCCGGCGCGTCGGACGTCGAGTGCTGTGCGCCAGCCATCGTCATTGGCAGTGAACACCACAGCCGACTTTCCTGGCGACACGGCAAAGCGATGGAGATAGGTCCGCACTGCCGACGCCAGCATGACGCCTGGGCGATCGTTGTCAGGAAACGCGATGGGCCGCTCGATCGCGCCCATCGCGTTGACCACCCGCTTTGCCACGATGCGCCACAGGCGCTGGCGCGGCTGGCCCGGCTTTGGCTCAGGCAGATGATCGCCGACCTTCTCGAGCGCACCATAGGTGCCGCCGTCGTACGCGCCGAAGACGTGCGTGCGGGCGAGAATGCGCACCTCCGGGAAACTGCGCAGTTCCGCTTCCGCGCGGGCGGCGAAGCGCGATCCGGGCTCGTCGTCGACGGTGCAGTCCTCGGCAAGGAGACGGCCGCCCAGCATGAAATCCTCCTCGCACAGGATGACGCGCGCGCCCGCGCGGCCAGCGGCCAGCGCCGCCGCCAGCCCGGCCGGCCCGGCTCCGATCACGAGCACGTCGCAGAAGGCGGTCGCCTTTTCGTAGGCGTCGGGGTCGGGCGCGGCGCTGGCGCGGCCGAGCCCGGCCGCCCTGCGGATCAGCGGCTCATAGAGCCTCTCCCAAAACCCAGCGGGCCACATGAACGTCTTGTAATAGAAGCCGGCTGTCAGCAGGGGCGCGGCGAACTGGTTCAGCGCGAGAAGATCCAGAGCGAGCGACGGCCAGCGGTTCTGGCTCGTGGCGTCCAGCCCATCGAAGAGTTCGATGGTCGTGGCGCGCGTGTTGGGCTCGCGGCGCGCCCCTGACCTAAGCTCGACCAGTGCGTTCGGCTCCTCCGGCCCGGCAGAGAAAATCCCGCGAGGACGGTGATACTTGAACGAACGGCCCACCAGCTTCACGCCGGCGCCGATCAGAGCCGATGCGAGCGTATCGCCCGCGAAACCGCAATAAGCCTTCCCATCGAAGGTAAAGGCGAGCGTTTGGCTCCGGTCGATGACGCCGCCTGTCGCGAGCCGGTTAGATTGAGCCCGCCCGCTCATTGCTGGCCGTCGGCGAGGCCCGGGCATGCGAACGCTGCCTCGGTGATGACGTGGGTGCGGGTGTCGCGGGTGACGCGCAGCCAGGACCGACATCCGGCCGCGTGATACCACAGCTCCCGATGCGGCCCGGCAGGATTGTCGCGCAGATACACGTAGTCGCCGAATGCGCCGCCCGCGTCCGATGGCGGGCGCATCGCAAGCGCGGCATCGCCGAGATAGATGAACTCGGACAGGTCTCGCTCACCGCAGAAGGGGCAGGGGATGCGCACGATGGCGGACCTCAATGCAAATTCGGTTGGGCGCCCTGGCCCTTTTCGTCGATCACGGCGCCGCGCGCGAACCGATCGAGCCGGAACGCCGCCGCGGTCGGATGCGGGGCGTCGGTCGCGAGCAGGTGCGCGAAACACCAGCCCGACGCCGGGGTCGCCTTGAAGCCGCCGTAGCACCAGCCACAATTCAGGTAGAGGCCATCGAGCGGCGACCGATCGATGATCGGAGAACCGTCCATCGACATGTCCATGACGCCGCCCCAGCTGCGCAGAAGCCGGATCCGGCCGAGCATCGGCATCAGGGCCATCGCCCCTTCGCAGACATCCTCGACCACAGGGAGGTTGCCGCGCTGGGCGTAGGAATTGTAGCCGTCGATGTCGCCACCGAAAACCAGCCCGCCCTTGTCCGACTGGCTGATGTAGAAATGACCCGCCCCGAACGTGATCACGCCCGGAATTAACGGCTTGATCGCTTCCGACACGAAAGCTTGCAGCACGTGGCTCTCGATCGGGAGCCGCAGCCCTGCCATTGCCGCGACCGCCGATGTGTGGCCCGCGACCGCCATGCCGATCTTTCCAGCGCGGATGTCGCCGCGCGTGGTCGCAACGCCCGCGATCCGCCCACCGTCGCGCAGGAAGCCGATGACCTCGCACGACTCGATGATGTCCACGCCCCGGTCACTCGCACCGCGCGCATAACCCCATGCGACAGCGTCGTGCCGCACGGTGCCGCCCCGGCGCTGCAGCAGTCCACCGACGATCGGAAAGCGCGCCTCGTTGAAGTCGAGGAACGGCGCCAGCGCCCGCACGCCGTCGCGATCGAGCAACTCCGCGTCGACGCCATGCATCCTCATGGCGTTGCCGCGTCGCGCGAAGGCGTCGCGTTGAGCGTCGGAATGGCAAAGGTTGAGCACGCCGCGCTGGCTGACCATCGCGTTGAAGTTGAGCTCCTTTTCCAACCCCTCCCACAGCTTCATCGCGTGCTCGTAGAACGGGATGTTGGCTGCCAGCAGATAGTTCGACCGCACGATGGTGGTGTTGCGCCCTACGTTGCCGCCGCCGATCCAGCCTTTCTCGACGACGGCGACGTTGGTAACGCCGAATTCCTTTGTCAGATAATAGGCCGTGGCGAGCCCATGGCCCCCTCCGCCGATGATCACCACATCGTAGCGGTCCTTCGGTTCGGCCTTGCGCCAATGGTCCGTCCAGGTGCGATGACCGGTCAGCGCCGCTTTGGCGAGGCTGAAGATCGAAAAGCGCTGCGACGTCATGGGTGAACCGCTCGGGATGCACTCGAGATCGGCCGACAAAATGGGCGAGCGGCAGCGGTGGCTCTTGTCCACCGACGACAGGTTCTTGCCTGCACGCGACGACCGCCGCTCTGGCCGCGGCGCCGATCGCCTACGCGCGCCTCAGACGCGCCGCGCCGCCGCGCTGCTCTTTGCTCGGCGGATGGCCGAACCTGCGCCGGTAGGCGCGCGAGAAGTGGCTTGCAGTGCTAAATCCCGTCGCGATGGCGATCTCCATCACCGAAAGCGTGCTCTGCATCAGCAGCTGGCGCGCGCGAAGGAGACGCTGCTCGCTGAGGTGATCCGACATGGAGCAGCCGAGGTGGAAACGAAACAGGCGCTCAAGTTGCCGCACGGACAGGCCGGCGGCAGCCGCGAGTCCCTTGCGATCTTTCGGCTGTTCCAGCGACCTCTCCATCAGTTCGATCACTTTCACAAGCTTCGGGTGCCTGACCTGCATCCGCTCCCTGACCGACAGGCGTTGCGGTTCGTCCCCCGGTCTGACATGAGTGAGGAGGAACCATTCCGCGACGGCGTTCGCGAGTTCGATTCCGTGATCGGCGGCGATCACGCTGTGCATCATGTCGAGCGCCGCCGTTCCCCCCGCGCAGGTGAGCCGATCGCGATCCACCTCGAAGATCGACCGCGTTAGGTCGTGATCTGGAAACTCCTCCGCGAACGCCGGCGCATGCTCCCAGTGGATCGTGCAGCGGTAGCCGTCCAGCAAGCCCGCGCGCGCCATCACAAGTGGGCCGCCCGAAACGCCAGCGATCGGGATGCGCCGCCGCGCCGCCCGCCGCAGGAAAGAGAAGGTCGGCGCATGCTGAAAACCCGCCGGATTGCCGCCAGCACAGACGATCAGCAGATCAAACGGCATTGGATCGATGAGGCCGGCGTCCGGGACGATGTGCACGCCGTTCGACGCACGGACCGGCTGACCGTCCGGCGTGACATGGCTCCAAGCGTAAAGCGTCGATCCGGACAGTTTATTGGCGGCGCGGAAGGGTTCGATGGCGGCGGCGTAAGCCATCATCGCGAAATCTGGTGTAAGCAGGATGCCGATGGTCCGTGGAGCAAGCGGGGGATCCGGATTGACCGCAGGACGGGAGAACGAAACCATAATCTCAGCAACGGGCGATGGTCGATGGGCGGCGCGACGCGGCAATCGTCTCGCGGCAATCGTCGGCGGCGATCACGTTCGTCCATCTGCTGGAGGCGATCCTCCACCACAAAGTTAGGTCAACGTGGCCGGGGACGCAACCGGTTCTCGCCGGAAGGCGTCGGTGCGGACAAGCCATTTGCGCGCGATCGGCAGGGGCACGGCTGACGGCGTGACCTTGCGGGACATGTTTTGACGGCATCCCGTCGTCCGCTGGACGCGCGCGTCTCGACGCCGCAAGGCGCAGTGGACCATCGCCCCACCAAGTGGTCTGCGACGTATGGTCGTTTGGACCGACGAAGGCGGGCGAGAGGGCGCGGAAGCGGCGCAGCGCCGAGGAGATCTTCGGCAAACGCGCGAGGCTGGGGGCTGATGGCGAAGGGCGGCAGCGTGGCCGAGTCGGCGAAGGCGATCGGGGTTACGGAGCAGAGCGACGAGTGCTGCCGGCGTGACGACGGTGGCCTGAGGAGCAACCGGTCGCTGCGTCTTGAGGCGCTCGAGCGTGCGAATGCGCTGCTGCGGAAGGCGGTTGCCGAGGTGACGCTGGACACGCTGATCCTTAAACAGGCTGCTTCGGGATAGGCCTGAGCCCCGCCCGCCACCTGGCCTGAATCGGGCCCGTCACGGCGGCGCTTGGCGCAGCGGAACGCCGCGCCTTCCGGGTGCTGGGGCAGCGCCGTTCGACCCAAGCGCAAGCCGCCGCAGCCGGCGAAGGATGAGGCGGCGGTGACGCCGGCGATCGTCGCGCGGGCGGGTGCTTCGGTCGCTGCGGCTTTCGCCTGATCACGGCGCTGCCGCGGCGTTCGGGCTGGTGGTGAAGGCCAAGCGGGTGGAGCGGATCTGGCGGCGGCAGGGGCTGAAGGTGCCGCAGCGTCAGCCGAAGCGGGGTCGCCTGTGGCTGGCGGACGGCTTCTGCATCCGGCCGCGGCCGGGGCGGGCGCCCCATGTCTCGGCCTGCGCCTCTGTCGGGGACAGCGCCGATGATGCGAGGAAGTTCCGGAGGCTGACGGTGATCGACGAGGTCACGCGCGAGAGCCTGGCGACCATGGCGGCGCGGCGGCTGGCGAGCGACGACGTGCTGGCGGCCGTGGCCGAGGTGTTCATCGCGCGCTGGCCGCCGGAGCACCTCCGCTCCGACCAGCGGCCGGAGTTCAACGCCCTGGTGGTGAAGGCATGGCTGGGCCGGCGTTGTGTGGCGATGCTGCCCATCGCAACGCCCAGCCCGTGGGAGAATGGCGACGGCGAAAGCGTCGACGGCACGCTGCGCGACGCGCTGCTCGACCGCGAGATCTTCCATTCCCTGGCCGGGGCGCGCGCTGATCGACCGCAGGCGCATCCACGACACCACCGACCGGCCGCACAGCAGACTGGGCCGCACAGCAGACTGGGCCGCACAGCAGACTGGGCCTTCGGCAGACTGGGCCGTCGGCCTCCGGCGCCCGAACGCGTCCGCCCGCCATGCGGGCCGTGGCGGACGGCCAACGCGGCGGAAGAGGCTGCGATGCACTGACGTTCAAACCGGACCACCGACGCAGGCAAGGTCATACTTGTGCCTGCCGCTGCGCAGACCACGGCCTGGGCGGTGTAGGCTTGATGGTCTTCTTGCGCGTCGGAGCATCGCATCAGCGCGCTCTCGGGGTCGGTGAGGGTGGCCTGCCGTGCGGGCGGCGCGTCGTCCTCGGGCGGCATGGGCGGGCGACCACGCCGGCCGGTCTTTGCCTCGTCGGCGGCCCGCTTGGCCTCGGCTTCGGCGCGGGCCGGCGGGTCGGGCTGATCCTCCGGATCGGCTGCCTCGGCGCGCGTCGTCAACGCGGCGATGCGACCTTCGGTCGACGTTCGGTCCCGGACGGCGGCGAGCGTGGCACGCGGTTGCTTCGCCCGGTCGTTGCGCAGCGAGCGGATCCTCGAAGCGTCGGCGTCGCCCGTCGTGCCGTCGATCGCCACCGCGCCGAGTCGCAGCAGGCCGCTCTCCCGCGCCAGAGGCAGCCGCGGCTGACGCTGCGCCGTGCCGCACGGGATCGGCCGCACGCCGAAGCTCCCGAGCGGCACAGGCTCGACCGCCGCCCCCCCGACATCCGCCACGTCACCGGCCGGAGGCCGCTCCCTCGCATCCGGCGGCAGCAGCAAGGCCTGGTCCCGGCGGAACGGCATGACCTGCGTCGTGGCGAACGGTGTCGCCGATGTCACGACTGTCACGACGCCCGGCAATCCGGACGACTGCTCGCGGGCGGCGATCCGCCGCGCTCGCCACGTTAATCTGGAGGAAAAATTTATTCTCTTCAGTTGCGGTGTGGGAGCGGGTTTGGTAGAAGTTGCTTGGGCCAAGGGAGCGGTCGAATATGTGCGGGATCGTCGGTCTCTTTCTGAAGAACGCGACTTGGGAACCTCACCTCGGCTGCCTGCTCGCCGAGATGCTCGTCACCATGACGGAACGTGGGCCGGATTCGGCCGGCATCGCCATCTACAGCGCTGCCGGTGGGCGAGCCAAGGTGACAGTCCAGTCGAGCGATCCATTGCGCGACTTCGAGACGCTCGGGGAGGACCTCGCGCTTGCCGGGATCGAGGCTGGCATTCGCATCAAGAGTTCGCATGCCGTGATCGAAGCAGCGACCGCGCTCGACCGCCTCCACGACGCTCTGGCCGTCGTTCGGCCAAGCGTCCGGGTGATGAGCGCAGGGTACAGCCTCGAAATCTTCAAAGACACTGGGCTGCCCGCCAGTGTGGTTGCGCGCTTCGACGTTCGCGCGATGGGTGGCACGCATGGCATTGGCCACACCCGGATGGCGACGGAATCCGCCGTCACCACTCTCGGCGCGCATCCCTTCTCAACGGGTCCCGACCAATGTCTCGTGCACAACGGTTCGCTGTCGAACCACAACAATCTGCGCCGGGCGCTCGCGCGGAAGGGCATGCGCTTCGAAACCGACAACGACTCCGAGGTGGCTGCCGCCTATCTGAGCGCGCGTATGGCCGCTGGCGACGATCTCGGCGATGCGCTGGCCGGCGCGCTTGACGATCTCGATGGCTTCTTCACGTTCGTGGTCGGCACACGCACGGGGTTCGGCGTGTTGCGTGACCCCATTGCCTGCAAGCCGGCGGTGATGGCCGAGACCGACGACTTCGTGGCTTTCGGCTCGGAGTATCGCGCGCTGGCCCGGTTGCCGGGCATCCAATCCGCGCGCGTCTGGGAACCAGAGCCGGCGACCGTATACTTCTGGGATCGCCAAAACGCCGCCTGACCCTCCCTCTCCGCCCAGACCTCCGTCGCCACCGCCAACGCAAGCCGCCCATGCTCAGGTTCGATCTTGCCTTGCAACCCCTGCGCGCGCTCAACAGCGCCCTGCATTGCTTGCCGCCAGGCCAGAACGACGTTCATTTCGAAGTGCTAAACCCGCGCGGGAGCCACGCTGTGGCGGTCGGGATCGACAAGCCGGTCAGGGTCGAGGTGATGGGACCGGTAGGTTATTACTGTGCCGGCATGAATGACGGCGGCACTGTGATCGTGCGCGGTTCTGCCGGCCCGGGCGTGGCCGAGAACATGATGTCCGGCACTGTGGTTGTCGAGGGTGACGCCAGCCAATATGCCGGAGCGACAGGCCGGGGCGGTCTTCTGGTCATCAAGGGCAATGCCGCCTCGCGGTGCGGGATTTCGATGAAGGGGATCAACATCGTGGTGCATGGATCGATCGGCCACATGTCAGCGTTCATGGGGCAATCGGGGCATCTCGTCGTCCTTGGCGATGCTGGCGATGCGCTCGGCGACTCGATTTACGAAGCGAAGATCTTCGTGCGTGGCCGGGTGAAGAGTCTTGGCGCCGACTGCATTGAGAAGCCGATGCGCCCCGAGCATCTGGAGACGATCGCGGACCTGCTGGCAAAGGCCGACGTCACCGGGGTCCGGCCCGAAGAGTTCCGCCGCTATGGCTCGGCGCGGCGGCTCTACAACTTCGACATCGACAACGCAGACGCTTACTGAGGCTGCGGAGTGCACCCATGACCAACCCGGTTTCCCGCACGCCGCCGCGCAAATCGGCGACCTTCGACGACTACACGCTCGCCGAAATCCGCCGGGCGGCGGCAACGGGCATCTACGACATTCGCGGCGGCGGCGCGAAACGCAAGCTGCCGCACTTCGACGACCTCCTCTTTCTCGGGGCGTCCATCTCGCGTTATCCGCTCGAGGGATATCGGGAGCGGTGCGATACCTCGGTCACGCTTGGCGCGCGCTTTGCGCGTAAACCCATCACCTTGAAGATACCGATCACGATCGCTGGCATGAGTTTCGGCGCGCTCTCCGGCCGTGCCAAGGAGGCGCTGGGGCGCGGCGCAACGGCCGCCGGCACGTCTACGACCACCGGCGATGGCGGCATGACCGACGAAGAGCGCGAGCACTCCAAGCTTCTCGTCTACCAGTATCTGCCGTCGCGTTATGGCATGAACCCGAAGGATTTGCGGCGCGCGGACGCAATCGAGATCGTGGTTGGTCAAGGCGCCAAGCCCGGCGGCGGCGGGATGCTGCTCGGCCAGAAGATTTCCGACCGCGTAGCCGCCATGCGCGATCTGCCCAAAGGGATCGATCAGCGGTCAGCCTGCCGGCACCCGGATTGGACCGGCCCCGACGATCTCGAAATCAAGATCTTAGAACTGCGGGAGATCACCGGCTGGGAAAAGCCCATCTATGTGAAGGTGGGCGGTGCCCGCCCCTATTACGACACCGCCTTGGCCGTGAAAGCCGGCGCCGACGTCGTGGTCGTCGACGGCATGCAGGGCGGAACCGCAGCCACTCAGGACGTGTTCATCGAACATGTCGGCATGCCGACGCTCGCCTGCATTCGGTTGGCGGTGAGGGCACTCCAGGACTTGGGGATGCACCGCACGGTGCAGTTGATCATTTCCGGCGGTATCCGTTCGGGCGCCGACGTGGCCAAGGCTTTGGCGCTCGGCGCCGACGCG
>Ga0272446_1005918_pt1 | contig 13130 bp, 14 predicted proteins | sample YNPCB0061_FD_194587 | JGI IMG/M metagenome (GOLD analysis project Ga0272446, IMG submission 194587) | Hot spring microbial mat communities from Yellowstone National Park, WY, United States - YNP-CB-006-1 | ecosystem: Environmental > Aquatic > Thermal springs > Hot (42-90C) > Sediment | place... | reverse complement strand
CTCGATCGATTGGTTGGCTCTATTCAGCTCTTCTCTGAGGTTATTTTCAGAGTTTTGGAGATTATAGATTGTTTGTTGAGAGTTAATAAGTTCTTCTCTGAGGCTGGCTTCCGTAGCTTGATGACTACTGATTGTCTGGCGTGCATTAGCCAATTCTTGCCTGAGATTTCTCTCCAAAAATTGCAAAGTATTGATTAACTCATGAGCCGTAGCCAATTGATCCCTTAGATTAGTTTCCACGGATTGCAGGTGTTCGATAGATTGATGCGCCCGCTCTAACTCTTCTCTAATTTTAGCCTCATTTGACTCATTCCCTGATTCAGTAGTCGCTCGATGCCCTGAAGATAGCAAGTTCTCGATCGTGCTTTTAGCGGCACTCAATTCATTCTCCAGTTGGCTCTCCCTGTCCTGAAGATTACTTATCTGCGCCCTAAGTTCATTTTCTTTCGCATGATATTCCTGCATCATCTTCTCGATCGTCTTCTCAAGATGCAAAATCAATTCACTACTAGAAGGCGTTGGTTCAGGATTAGAAGGTGGCACCATAGGATTATCAGACTGATTAGGATTACTGCCAGTCATACTAACATTCCTGTTTTCATTCTTGCTGTGGGTCTGATGGCGGTTTTTCGGGGAATTTTTGCGACTCATAGCTGTAGGTGCTCCCATAGCCCATAAAAAATTGCCCAAAGTATAAACCCATTTGTCTAAAAAATGGAATTTTTTTGCAAATTCTTACTTTTTTTTAGAAAGTGAAAACTAGGCACGGGCTAAATAAATTTCTTGAATATCTTGCGGTAAATTACTCTGCAAATGGGCATAACCTTCCGCCAATCTGTATCTGATTTCTGTCTCCGAAACTAAATCGCCCTCTGCCTGTAAATACGCGGCAATGCGCATGGGACTCCAGCGAAAAGTTTGAGACAATAATAAAATCAACCGCAAATCCCCCGGTAATAGGTTCAGCGCCTGATTCAAATAGCACCAAAGTACAGGGGAGGTCTGATGCAAAGAATAATGAATTTCTTCCACATTGGGCAATTTCAGGTTATTGATGGTTACACCAGTTACATTCACCAACCACGCCTGCAAAGACATATGTTCTAGCACCACCCTAGCATCCATCAACCGCATTTCGTGGTGAATTGCTGACCAAGTTTTGGCAAAGAGATAATCGGACTGCACAGGGGACTTAGTGGCGGCATGGGCAAGAGCATACACGATCGAGGCATAACGGCAAAATATAGCTACAAAATACTTACCCTGATCAGAGTGTTGCTGAAATAAATCCACCAAGTCGGGATCACTCATTTGCAGGAGGGGTTTTACTAGGGGATGATTGGTTTCGGGTAGGGGTGGTAATGGCATAGGGATAATGTTAGCAGATTCGCTCCTGAGTAAGTCTATAATTTAATGTGTTCATGAAATGCACGGATGTAAAATTTTTATGGCTAGAGCAATATGGAACGGCGCAGTTTTGGCAGAAAGCGATCGCTTTGAGGTGGTAGAAGGTAATGTCTATTTTCCCCCCGAAACAGTAAACATGGAGTATTTACAACCCAGTGATACTAAAACTACTTGCCCCTGGAAGGGGATCGCTAGTTACTATACGGCAGTGGTAAATGGCAAAGAAAATAAAGACTGTGCATGGTATTATCCCGAAGCTAAGGAATCAGCAAAACAAATTAGGGGATTTGTGGCATTTTGGCGGGGCGTAACGGTAGAAAAATAAATGTCTGCTCGATCGGGGGAATTTACTACAGGAATAAGTGTGAGGGTGCCTGCCACCAGTGGCAATGTGGGACCTGGTTTTGATTGTTTTGGTGTGGCTTTGACCCTATACAACCATTTCCAATTTATCCCTGCTGACCAAGTACGGATTACTGCCAGCGGTTTGGGTAGTGCCAATTTAGATGTGAGTGTTCACAATCTGGTCTATCGCAGTTGGCTCAAATGTTGGCAAATGCTCAACCAAAATCCCCCACCTGTTCACCTGCATATAGATATGCACATTCCCCTATCGCGGGGGCTGGGGAGTTCGGCTACTGCTATTTGCGCGGGCATTACGGCGGCTAATGTATGGGCGGGTCAGCCCCTCAGTCAAGGGCAATTGATCTCCCTCGCCACTGACCTAGAAGGACACCCTGACAATGTGACTCCTGCGTTGGTGGGCGGTGCCCAGTTGATTGTCGATCGAGTGGTTTGTCCCATCCCGTGGCACGAAAATTTAGCGGTGGTGGTGGCTATACCTGATTTTGAGTTATCTACCACTAAGGCGCGCCAAGTGCTACCTGAGATGGTCAGCCGTGAGTCAGCCATTTTCAATACCGCCCATTTAGCTTTGCTCACCCAAGCCCTAGCCACAGGCAACCCTGATTGGTTGCGCACAGCACTACAGGACCGTTTACATCAGCCCTATCGTACTCCCCTGATTCCCGCCATGACAGATATTCTCCAAGGGGCGATGGCGCAGGGGGCTTATGGCGTAGTCATTAGTGGGGCGGGGCCATCCCTTTTGGCAATTACACCGCCCGATCGAGCCTCAGCGGTGGGATCAGTGATGACCCACATCTGGCGATCGCGGGATATTCAGTCCACTTATTTAGTATTGGCAATAGACACTCAAGGCACAGTAGTTACGCAGGTTAACCCATGACCACCATCGGCATTCCCAAAGAAATCAAGTCCCAAGAGTATCGGGTGGGGTTGACCCCATCGGCAGTAGCCAGTCTGGTGGCAAAGGGACATCAGGTGATGGTAGAGACAGGGGCAGGCTTGGGTGCTGGTTATGACGATCGAGCCTATGAACAGGCGGGGGCAAGGTTGACCGCTACGCCCCAGACCATTTACCAACAGGCATTGATCCTCAAAGTCAAAGAACCCCAACCCACCGAGTATGAGTATTTACAGCCCGACTCCATCCTATTTACCTATTTACATTTGGCGGCGGATGAAGGGTTAACTAAGGCGCTAATGCAATCCCAAGCCTGTTGTATCGGCTACGAGACAGTACAAACAGAAACGGGACAGTTACCCCTTTTAGCACCTATGAGTCGCATTGCGGGTAGATTAGCCACCCAGTATGGGGCACACTTTTTGACCAAGCACCAGGGGGGCAGGGGAGTTCTGCTGGGGGGTATTGCAGGGGTACCTGCGGGGCGGGTAGTAATTCTGGGCGGGGGCGTGGTGGGTACGGAATCAGCCAAGGTAGCTATCGGCATGGGGGCACAGGTGACCATTTTGGATGTGAATCTGTCCCGCTTGGCAGAGTTGGAAACCATTTTGCAGGGGCGCGCCCAATTGCTCTATAGCCACCCAGACCAAATCGCCGAGGCGGTTACCCAAGCCGATTTAGTCATTGGGGCAGTATTAGTACCGGGGGCAAAAGCACCCCTATTGATCCCCAAAAGTTTGATTGCGCAAATGCGCCCCTATTCTGTGCTGATTGATGTGGCGGTGGATCAGGGCGGTTGCATAGAAACGATTCGCCCCACTTCCCACGATCAACCTACTTATTTATTAGAAAATGTCCTGCACTGTGGCATCCCTAATTTACCGGGGGCAGTAGCCCGCAGTGCCACCCAAGCCCTAGTAAATGCCACTTTCCCCTTTGTCCTATCTTTGGCAGAACAGGGTAGAACGGCCATCGAGCAAAATCCTGCCCTAGCCAAGGGCGTAAATGTCGATCGGGGCAGGCTGATCCATCCCCAAGTACGCCAAGCATTTCCCCATTTGAGCTAAAATATTAAGTTAATCTAAAGATTGAGTATTCCCCTGTGTCCTCTGCACCTGTTTCTTTGCAGTTAATCCTATTCATTGACGATCGACCAAGCACCCGTGAGTTAGCGCGAGAGGTGGAGCAATTTTTAGAACAGCAGACGCACCCCGCCGATTTACAGATAATTGATGTCAAAGCCCAGCCCCAGCTAGCGGAATTATTTCGGGTGGTATTTACCCCCGCCCTGATTAAAATTACCCCCGCCCCCCGCCAAACGATCGCGGGTAAAAATTTAGTGTCTCAGTTAGAGACCTGTTGGCAGGAATGGCAAAATCAAGCCCAAAATCGCGCCCCCGGGGAACAGGCGGAACTCTCAGAGACCATTACCTATTCGGCGGAACTGATTAAATTGGCGGATCAAGTATTTCACCTGAACCAAGACAAATCACAATTAGAGGAACAGACTTACTTTCAAGAGCGGGTGATGGCTATGCTTGCCCATGATTTGCGGGGACCTTTGACCGCCATTTCCCTTGCCCTAGAAACGATCGAGATGAGTCGGGACAAAATTAGTCAGGAACAAATGGAACAGATGCTCAAACACGCCCGCCACCAAACCAAACTGGTGAATAACCTGATCAGTGATATTCTGGAAGCGGGAAACTTGGCAATTAAACCCCACCGCTTATCCCTCAATCACCTGTGCGATCAAGTCAGCGAAGATTTTTATATCACCAACCGCTTAGAAAGCAAACAATTGACCTTTCGCAAAGATATTCCCCCCGATCTGCCCCCTGTCTATGCAGACGAAGAACGCATCCGCCAAGTATTGATTAACCTCTTGGATAATGCCATTAAATACACGCCCGCCCACGGCAAAATTGACCTGACGGTCATGCACCGCACTAGCCAAAAGGTAGAGGTGAGCGTCACGGATACGGGTTTGGGCGTACCCCCAGACCTACGACAACGCATTTTTGAAGACCGCTATCGCCTCGATCGAGATGATCAAGAAGGAGGTTATGGCATTGGTTTGAGTCTGTGCCGCCGCATTATCCGCGCTCACTACGGACAGATATGGGTAGAATCGGACGGGGCAACGGGGAGCAGTTTTCGCTTCACTCTGCCCGTATTTTAGACTTGACTTTATAGTTACACTAATGACAATTGGGCACGGGAGAGCCACCCAATCAGGTCATCCAGTTCCTGCATATCTAAAATCGCATCAGTCAGATTATCTAAAGATTCTGCAGGGAGGGCGGTAATTTGTTGAGTCAATTCAGGGGATAGACTGCCAAATTTACGGCTCAGTAATCGCAAAATAGCCCGCGCCTCGCCTTGTGGTATGCCTTCATTTCTACCCTTGGCTAAAGCCTCACGGTAGGCATCCTGATATACCCGTGTTTGCTTCAGGTCTCCCATAGTAAACATCGCTGATATTTCCTCCCTTGATAGATGTTTCAATTTGTATGCGAGTATGGTTTCCACAAATTCTAGCAGACCTGCCACTTCCCCATATCTGCGAACCAATGCCTTGGCTGACTCTATCACCTGATCTTCTGCAGTGATAATCAATTGAGTGAGACCAATGAACGGTGTCTTTAATTCCAATTCATTTAAATAAACGGCTGTGAATCTGGACTGGCAAAGAACTCTTGATAATGGGCTGGCTTTGGCGCTTCTGTTTGCCGATTAGGATATATTACGATCGCCCGCCACTCCTGCACAGGCTGATATTGATTCAGATAGAGCATAATTTCCATGATAAATTGGCGATAGAATTCCTCTACCTTGTGGAACTGTACTTCCACAAACCAGATGGGCTGGCTGGGGCAATCCCATCAAACCGAAACGACTTCTCTTTGACTTCCACTGACACAAATTGATAGCCGTTCCCACTCTCAGCGGGTAAACCCATCAACTCAAATACTAAGTTAGGGTAATTCTGTAGAAGTTGATAAAAAATGGTATCGGTGCGCATGAAGGCGGATGACTACAGTAATTACCTCGATCGAGTAAGGAAACTAGGCAATTCCACTTGAGTCCGTTGTATGGGCTTTTCTACTGGCACGGGAGCAGACACTGTTGGGGGCGTGGCTTTGGGGGAAGGTTTATCTGCTAACAGACGCTCTAAAGCTCCACTGAGTTGAATGGCGTGTTGATGATGTTTGAGGGCTTGCTCACGCCAATGTTGAATGGTGGCTTGGGCTTCCTGTAATTGTTGATGTTTTTGGGCAATTTGTGCCTGTAACTCCTGAAGTTGCGGATGCTCTCCATTCTCCTCTAATCGGGCTAGTTTTGCCTCTAATTCCACTTTTTCTTGCCTTAAAGCCTGTATTTCTTCTGCCTGTTGCTGGCATTGTTGAATTTGCGCCTCTAAACTACTTTGGAGAGACCGATTCAACTCGATCGAGCGATTCAAGTCTAATTGCAGGGTTTCATACTGGTTTTGCAGTTGGGCATAGTTTGCCTGTAGTTCTGCGTAGTGAGGGTCTGGATTGGGTTGAGCCGTGGGCATTTCTCCAGGGGCGGGATTGGGGTTATCACTTTTCTGCCCTGCCTTGGATACGACTTTTTTACGCACCGACCCATGGGCGGGCTGAGAGAATAAACTCCTCGCAAGATGGGATTCAGACACAGGTAACCTCACATTTGACAAAATCTTGAATTCGTTTAGAGACCACCTCCGTAGGACGATACTCCAAAATAGTAAGCCCCCGATCGAAAGCAGTACGCATATCAGCGCTATCAGGTAGGGTAACGGGACAGAGAATATCACCAAAAATGGTTTGTGCATGGGTATAGAGTTCTCCCGTGTGGGAATTAGTCCAAATGCCGCCCGGTAAGTAGCGATCATCTAGCATATTGATTACCACCCTGATTTGCCGCACCCCGATATAGTCTTCTGCCTCTTTGATAAAGCGAATGGTCGCCTCTGTACACTGAAAATCGGTGCGGTTGAGCCGTGTGGGAATGAATACCTTTTGGGCGGGCACAAGAGCATTGGCGGTCAATTCATTCAAATCCCCCGGACTATCAATAAAAATATAATCATACAAATCTAAAATGCGTTCTATTTCTCGCTTCAATACTCCTTCTTTGCCCATTTGCATTCCCGATAATTGAGCCACTGCCTCTGCCATTGATACATGGGAAGGGACAATATCCAATCCTTTGGGGGACTCAAAAATGGTATCTTCAATATGCTTATCGGGCTTCTTTTTCAGAAATGCTAAAACCGTATCTCCCTCATCCAACCCCGATCGTCCCAAAAAGAGGGTACTAGAAGTGGTCTGGGAAGTCATATCAATCAATAGCACCCGCGCACCCGTCTGGGCGGTGCAGTGGGCAGAGTTTGAGCAAAGCGTAGATTTACCAGTGCCCCCCTTGTTGTTGGTAAACGCAAAAACCTTAGCCATGGAGCCTCTAGGTCTTTTTAGGTGTTTGTAGGTGAGAGGTTACCAGAATTTACGAATTTGACAAGAGTTTTCCCTCAAGTTCTGTTCTTTTATGACATTATGGGGCGGTGGTAGGCTCTCGTTCAATCACATTGGGACGCAACGCCAGATAAACTAGGGGAGCAATGAAAGGAAAACTGGCTACTGCCATAAATAGAGTATCATTTGCTATGCCCCGTCTTTGCATATCATCCTTGAGCAACCATGGGAACAGGGCACACAGGAGGCAAAAGTCCAAACTCATCACATGGATAAATCTATTGGTCTGCCACTGGTGCGCAAAATCTGCCCAGTCCCCATATTTTAATCCATACAACAATAAGCCAATGCCTGCGGTGGCGATCGCCAAACCCGTAATGCGAGAGTCGAAAATTTGCACCAGCCAGCCTTTTTTACCCACAAATTGAGGATTATCTTGGCGTAGGGCGAAATAGGGCAGTAAAGCAAATGCGCCCACCGCCAAAGACCCGATCGCAAATAACCATGCGGGTACTTTTTGCCCCCTGCCGTCGGTGGCTAAAATGCAGGCATAGGCGAGGGGCAGAATACCCATAATGTTAAATAGGGCAACGACCGCTGGATTTATGCCTGACACTTCTCCCGTAATCAGACGACGGATTAGTTCCATATTTTCAGGACGATCGGGGGGCGCAAACCCAAAACCATAGATGATAAATAAGCCCCAAATTAACCACAATCCTAATTTATTGTCCATATGATTTATGAGTTAATAAATTTTTCAACTGGCTAGTGCCAAATGTAACCGCGCCCGCACTACCTTGTCCTGCTCTCGATCGAGGGTCTTGTGCAATAGGGGGCGAGCGGTTGGTATGGTTGATAGTGCCACGATCGTGGCATAACGCATTGACCAGTCCTCATCTTCTAACATTTGCTGTAGGGTAGCCAAAATGGGAGACAAAAATTCGGGGCTGGGTTGCTTACGCCACACATTGCCTAGTCCCTTGATGGCGGCGCGGCGCACACTGGGGGCAAAATCATACAGGGCACAGTGTATCAAACAGTCGAGGGCGCGGGGGTCAGCGATCGTCGCCAAGGCTCTGATGGTATAGGCTCTGGCAGAATAGTTATAGTCATCCATCAGGGCTAATAGGTGAGGCACTGCTGTACTGCCTAACTGAATCAGTCCTCCCATAGCAATCACGGCGGCTCTGGGATTATTGAAACCAAGCACCTTAATTAGAGTGGGGATGGCGGCTTCCGTTTGTAGGTGGCTCAGGCACTGCACCGCATCCACTAATTCTTGAGATGAGCTAGATCGATCGATCTGCTGAAGGATAGATTCTAGTTGAGAGGATTCGATGGTGACCATCATAGAAACTGGGCGCTAATTCCGTTTTACCGCTGAGGAAACTTCTCGTCAACATTCCCAGATTTCTCTGTTCATACTTGACAGAAATTGCATTGATAAAACAGCTTGACACACAAGACTATACCACAACTGCCCCAAGACAAAATCTAGATCACGCCCAAACTAATCCCCCCTATGCCCTTGGGTAATCTGTAAATAAAGTTTGTATTCTTTAATACTTTTTATTGATAAATCATGCAAAACTTAACCATTCTGCTTGGAAGTAGATGTTAATCTATCAATCACATTGTAAAATGCCTAGTTTTTTAATAAAGGACGGTTTTTATGCTGAACGATCGTGTTTTTGTCAAGCCTGATACCCGCAATCACAAGGGTTTTTTTATTTTAGAAGCTCCCTACAAGTTGATGGACATTGATCCCAATGGTTGGGCGTTGATTTGTTTGGATGATTATGTATGCCACTATGTCGATCCCGATTGTTTGCAAGCGGCCCCAGTGCAAGCAGAGACACAGGATCAAGCGGCTTCGGCTCAGTAATTAAATAATTAAATTTATGTAATACAAGATTTAATAAGTCCTTTAGGAACGATCGAAAGAGTTTAATTGGTACTGGAATCTGATCCTCTTGCCCATGCGGGAGGATTTTTAATATGGGTGTATAAAAAATTGGGGTTTCATTATAGCCATCGTCTATTGGGTTACGACAAGTTTCGGCGCCCTCTGGGAGAGGGGCTGGGGGTGAGGGTCAAACTCCAAATTCGCCTGCCCAATGCTATAAATTTTTAGTGCTAAATATAGGTTATGATTCATGGCTGATGATTGTGCCAGATCAACCCTCTGCTATTAAGATATGCTTGTGAGGGATGGGATATTCTGCCAAATTAAGCCACATTTCCAGTTAAATGACTGTTCTTTATTGCGCTATTACAAATCACGGGTTTGGGCACGCTACCCGCATGGCATCGGTTTTATCGGTACTGCAAAAATTGCGTCCTGAGTACAAGTTAATTGTTGCCACCACAGCCCCCGAATGGTTACTCCAAGAATACATAAAACTGCCCTTTATTTATCGCCCTTGTGCCCTAGATGTGGGGGTAGTCCAATCCGATAGTTTAACTATGGATAAGTCGGCAACCCTGTGCAAATGGCAAGCCTTATTAGCACATTATCCCGAAATTATTGACCAAGAATCGGCATTTTTACGGGCAGAAACAGTAGATTTAGTGTTAGCGGATATTCCCCACTTGGCAGTGTCGATCGCTCACACAGCAGGTATTCCCTGTTGGATGTTTAGCAATTTTGGTTGGGATTTTATCTACCGCGCATGGGGTGAGCAGTTTGCGGTTATCAGTGATTGGTTAAGTAGTTGTTATGCAGAATGCGATCAATTATTTCGTTTACCTTTTTGTGAATCCATGAGCCAATTTCCACACATTATAGATGCGGGTTTAACGGGGGTGCATCCCAATTTTAGTGCAGAAGAAGTGCGGTCTAAATTAAATTTAGCTCCTGATAAGCCTACGATTTTATTAACTTTTGGCGGTTTAAGTTTACAGGCAATTCCCTATCACAATCTCGCCCGTTTTCCTGATTATCAATTTATTTCTTTTGATCAAAATGCGCCCCAGCTGACCAATTTAACTGTTGTCAATCGTCCGTGGCAAATGCGCCCGATCGATGTGATGCAAGTGTGTGATCGAGTGGTAACTAAGCCCGGTTATTGTACTTTTGCCGAGGTTTATCGCAGTCACAAATGTTTAATTTGTTTGACCCGCTCTGATTTTGCGGAAGCGGATTTATTGTTACAAGGAGCACAGGATTATTTTCACCATTTAATTATTAGTCCCGAAGAATTTTATACAGGAGATTGGTCCTTTTTAGCAATGGATATGCACCCGCCTAAGCTAAATCAAGGTCTGGCTGTAGATGGAGAGTACACGATCGCCCATGCGGTCATAGACTATTTAGAATCATAATTACTATGGTTATTTATTGCGGTTAAATTTATGACAAAATTAGCTTATCATCTGTCCCAAAATAGCTTGAAAGTTTGGCAAACCTGCCAGCGTAAATTTCGTTACTTGTATATTGATCAATTAGGCTTTCCTGTCTCAATTCAGGGACAAGAACAATTAGTTAAGGGCAAACAATTTCACTTAATTTTGCAACAACAGCGCTTAGGGATTAGGGTAGAGGCATTAGTCAAAGATGATCCCCAACTGCGTCTATGGTTAGATAATTACTATAACTATTTGCCTGCTTTAATTGCAGGTAAAGAATTTGTAGAAGTCTATCGCAGTTATCAAATGGCAGGGGTGCGACTGTTAGGAATTTATGATTTATTGATTATAGGCGATCGGCAAGGGCAAATAGTCGATTGGAAAACCCATCGAGTGCCCATTAAATCTGCACTTTTGCACCAAGATTGGCAGACCAAACTTTATCTTTATTTGCTACAGGTTACTACTAATTTCCCCCCTGAAAATTTGTCTATGACCTATTGGTTTGCCAATAGTCCACAGGATAGTGTCATCATTAACTACAATCAGAATTGGCATGATCAAATCCATAGGGAATTACTAGAAATTATTACTGAAATTACCCAAGAAACTGAGTACCCTACTCTATATCCTGATAGTAAAATTTGTCAAAGTTGTGAGTTTAGGTATCGTTGTTTTGAGCAGTCTGCCCCCCTAATTACTGTTGATAATATCCCTGAAATAAGTATTTAATTTATGTTTCACGATCGAGTATTAGTACAGCAACAAGTATCTATCCCCATGACGGATGGAGTTAAATTATCAGCTGATATTTATCGCCCTAAAAATGTAGATGCGCCTCTACCAATTCTATTGATGCGGTTACCCTACGGGCGCTCGATCGCTTCTACGGTAGTTTATAAACACCCCAGTTGGTATGCAGATCAGGGCTATATTGTAGTTATTCAAGAGGTGCGGGGTACAGGCAAATCGGAAGGTGATTTTTATCCATTTAGGCATGAATATCAGGATGGCTTTGACACTGTAAATTGGTGTATAGATGCTATTCCCAATAACAATGGCAAGTTAGGGATGTACGGTTTTTCTTATCAGGGGGTGTGCCAGTTTCAATGTGCAGTTAAACAACCTAAAGGTTTAATTACTATTTGTCCCGCCATGGCAACGGTGGATTTATTTAATGGCTTTTTATATTGGGGTGGCGCTCTATGTTGGCAATTTGTTTTAACATGGGCACTACAATTAGCACAAATTAGGGCACAAAATCATCAGTTACTACCCCAAGCTAATAGTTTATTGCTATATCAAACCCAAGTGAATGATTGGTTAAATTATGTGCCGATCGAGCAGTTACCTATCCTCAAAGATGAACCCCTGGCCGATTTCTTTTGGCACTGGTTAACTAATAGTAATAGTAGAGAAAGTTATTGGCAGGAATTAAATCCTTGCAGTTATTTAGATAGTTATGATCTACCTGCTTTACACATTGGCGGTTGGGCAGATATTTTCATTGAAGCTACAGTAAATGCTTATTTAGAAGTGCAACAATATACCCAACAACCACAACATTTATTGATTGCCCCCTATGAACATTTCCCCTGGTCCGCGCAAGTGGGCGATCGTCATTTTGGTAAGCAGGCGGAATCTCATATCGATGAATTACAAATTGCGTGGTTTGATTTTTGGCTGAAGGATATTGACAATGGCATCATCCAACAAAAACCAGTGCAATTATTTTTGATGGGGGCAAATCATTTTGTAGGCATGGAGCAATTCCCCCATCAACCCAATTTTTTATATTTATATCTGCACGATCGGCATCAGTTAAAGTTAATTCCCCAACTGGAGCCATCCCTACCCCATACATTTGTCTATGATCCCAAAGTGCCTACCCCCACTACTGCCTATAGTTTCCTGTGTCAGTCCGCCCTGACGCGCCGCTGGGACATATTATTATATGAATCGGCTCCCTTGGCGGTAGAGTTGACCATTATGGGTTTTCCAGAGATGGTGCTCTATGGACAAACCAACCTCAAGGAGTGGGATTGGGTAATTCGTTTGCTGGATATTGACCCTACAGGAGGGCAGTTATTGGTCTGTATGGGGGTGCTCCATTGCCAAGGGGAACAGGAAATGGTGGCTCAATACCTTGTGCGCCTGCGCCCCACCTGTCATCAATTTGCTGTGGGACACAAAATTGGCTTGGCGATCGCCAGTGGGGCATTTCCCATGATCAGTAGGGCTGGCATAGACAAACACAGTTTAGATATGGAGGCAGGAACCCAGCAGGTCTATCATTCAGGAGAGTTTTGCTCTTTGATTAAACTACCACTAGCTCCTGCGCGCATATATTTGTAGGCAAGAAGTTTTCAGGAAAATACTCCTTTCCCGCTCTCAAATTGGCAGTTTTTCCCTCACCCCCAAACCCTGCGAGGGGAGTTAATACAGTGAAAACAATTTGTCTGTTCCTACACTGGGAAGGGAGTATGAGATTTTCACACAACTACACAAGTCCCGCCCGCCGACTCGATCTTTGCCCTTGCGCCGCTGGAGAAGGAATGGGCATGAACCGTGAGGGGTACAGCAATTTCCCCCCTGCCCAAAATCCGCAAATCCCCGTCATTTTG
>Ga0272446_1005917_pt1 | contig 13133 bp, 14 predicted proteins | sample YNPCB0061_FD_194587 | JGI IMG/M metagenome (GOLD analysis project Ga0272446, IMG submission 194587) | Hot spring microbial mat communities from Yellowstone National Park, WY, United States - YNP-CB-006-1 | ecosystem: Environmental > Aquatic > Thermal springs > Hot (42-90C) > Sediment | place... | reverse complement strand
AATGTCGACATTCCAACCCATGAGAGTTTTATCCTCCTTCTCGAATATAGCCGAAGCTTGTTCCTTTCATAACTTATCCGCGGGGCGAAAATATGTCAAGAATTTTTGCGATGCCAGAAAATCAATAAAGATTAATATATTAAATACAAAAAGGCATGTCTGGGTAGTTTGATCCTGCCGGCAGCCGCCTAAAAAAAATTTTTTTCACATAAAATCCTTCCCATGGGATTTTTGAATGTGTTATCCTCTCAAATAAGGATATCTTACACAGTTGGAAGGAGGTTCTATGGACGTTAAGACCATTCTCTGGCCTACCGATCTCTCCCGCAACTCCCTGAAAGCCGGGCGTCAGGTGATGTCCCTAGCTGACAAATACCAGGCCAAGGTCATTCTCATGTATGTGGGCACGGATCTTACGGCCTTGTACGAGGGCTATGGCCACCCCAATGAGGAGCACCTGCGCCATTTTCAGGAATGGGAACTGAAGAAGGCCAAGGAACGCTTGGAGGGCATCTGTGCCAAAGACCTGAAGGCCTGTCCGATGTTGCAGATCAAGTTAGTGCAAGGGGACCCGGCCACCGAAATCCTCAAGGCCATCGCGGAGGAAAAGGCCGATATGGTAGTCTTAACCTCCCACGGCAAAGGGCAGGAGGCCCTGGACTCCAAGACTCCGGAATTCGGCAGCGTGGCCCGCAAGGTCCTGGCCCAATCACCCCAACCGGTGGTGGTGGTCAATCCCCTGACCGCTTAGGCGGTCCGGTTTGCCAAGGGTCAGAAGCTTTCCTGGCTTGGAAAGGTATGAGGTATGACAGCGGTGTTTGGGTTCTGCCTCCGCTTTTTGGTCAGCTTTCTGGCGGCCAAATTGGTGTTGCGGAGCTTGGAGCTCGACCGCCTCGGTTTCCTGGTGGTTCTGAGCCTTCTCTTGACGTTGAATTTATACTGGTTTGATTTTACCAAATACAGCGATCAACTTTCCTGGGGGCGGTTCCGGAGGCCATCACAAAAGGACAAGGCGGCCCCCCAGAGCCCGCCGCCGGCTTCTGACCCGCCGGCGCCGCAAGGCCCCTGAACCGTTGGTGTTCCACCTTTCCCATTGACATGGCGCAGACTTCTGCGGCACCGGGCCGGGGGCAACGGCGGCATGGGAAGATGCGTCCGGGAAATAATTATTTATTTATGATATTAATTAGTTATCTCAAAATAAGGAGGTCGTATTTTTCCCTTGAAACCTTTTTGCGAATGTTGTATCTTTCACAACCAAGTTGCCGAATCAAAATGTAGCCATGGCTCTCATTGATCTTTTGATCCAAAAAAAAGCTGATCTTCTGGCGCGGTGGCGCGATCTCGTCTTTGACAGTTACGCCCCCGAGACGGCCCGATTCCTCAAGTCTCAGAAGGACCGCTTTGCCAATCCCATCGCCTACCAGCTCAATCGGGGGCTGACCGGCATCTTCGAGGTCTTCCTGGAGGAGGCGGATCCCCAGCAGATCGCCGTCCATCTGGACGAGGTCATCAAGCTCAAGGCCATCCAGGAGGCGCAGCCCTCCCGGGCCATGGCCTTTTTATTTCTGCTGAAAACCATCATCCGCGCCGAACTGGCCCCCCAGCTCAACGATCCCGCCTATATTGAAGAACTGGCGGAGTTGGACTCCCGTCTGGACGGCCTGGCCCTCCTGGGGTTTGACGTTTACATGCAGCGCCGGGAGCGGCTGCATGAGGTCCGGGTCGGCGAGCTCAAACGGAAGGTGGGGGGACTGTTGCGCCGCCTGGGGATGGGAGAGGAGTTTTTTGAGGACAAGTCTGGTGAGGAATGAAACTCAAGGTTTTTGTTAATCCAAAGATGAGGTGACTGTAGATGGATTTTTTCAAACGGCATTTTCTGGTGCCCCTGATTGCGGTGGCTGGGCTGATAGCCATTGCCTATATCGGGGTTGCCGCCAATTTACAGTTTGTTTTCGGGGTGGTCATTCCCTACCTGGCGGTACTCATCTTTTTTGAAGGTCTGATCTTCCGGGCCATCAGTTGGGCCCGGTCGCCCGTGCCCTTCAAGATCCCGAGCACCTGTGCCCAGGTGAAGTCCCTGCCATGGATCAAACGGGATCTGGCGGACAAATTGGACAACCCGGAAAATAAAAAGTGGGCTCTGGGCCGGATGGCCCTGGAAATTTTGGCCTTCCGCAGCCTCTTCCGCAATACCCGTACCACCCTGCTGCGGGATCAGGAGAAGCCGGAGGATTCCCGCCTGATCCATTGGTCTTACAAATGGCTCTGGCTGGGGGCCCTGGCCTTCCACTATGCCTTTCTCATCGTCATTCTGCGGCACATCCGGTTCTTCACCAACCCGGTACCCCACTGGGTGACGGCTTTGGGAGAGGTGGACGGCTTTGTGCAGTTCTATATCCCCACCGTCTATCTGACCGGGGTGCTGATGGTCGTGGCCCTGCTTTACCTGCTTGCCCGGCGGATCTATACTCCCAACTTGCGCTATATCTCGCTGGCCGCCGATTATTTTCCCCTTTTGCTCATCATCAGCATCGGTCTCACCGGCATTCTGATGCGGTATTTTTATAGAGTGGATATTGCGGCGGTGAAGCAATTAGCCATCGGTCTGGCCACCCTGAAACCGGTGGTGCCGGCCGGCATCGGCGCCATTTTCTATGTGCATCTCTTCCTGGTTTGCGTCCTGTTTGCCTATTTTCCTTTCAGTAAACTGATGCACGCCCCGGGAGTCTTTTTCAGTCCGACCCGCAACCTGCCCGGTGATAACCGTTGGAATCTGCATGTCAATCCCTGGAACTATCCCGTGAAGTTCCACGATTACATGCACCAGGAAGACGAGTATCGGGAAGCGATGATTGAGGCTGGGCTACCTGTGGAAAAGGAGAAGTAACGTGGCTAAGCTCCCTACACCTGCTGAATTAATCCAGATAAATTATCAGATGCCATCCAAGGGCTGGATGGATCTGAAAGCGGAGTTGCGGCCCGGTTATTACGTCAATGCGGCCGCGCCCAAATGGATGGAAATGATTGACTACCCCTTCCCCCGGTCCTGGAACGTGGCCGATGATGACTGGCAACTGCCCGAGGATTGGAAGGAACGGGTTCTCCAGGGCATGGAAGACCGTCTGCAACGCTTCCGCTCCCTGAAGCTCTTCTTTGACATCTGTGTCCGCTGCGGTGCCTGCGCCGATAAATGTCATTTCTTCCTGGGTACTGGTGACCCCAAAAACATGCCGGTGCTCCGGGCTGAACTCTTGCGCTCGGTCTATCGCCGGTATTTTAAGACGGCCGGCAAGCTCTTGGGTGAGTTGGCCGGCGCCCGGGACCTGACCGAAGATGTCATTAAAGAATGGTTCTATTACCTCTATCAGTGCACCATCTGCCGGCGCTGTTCCGTCTTCTGTCCTTATGGCATCGACATGGCTGAGATGACCCTCCTGGGGCGGGAACTCCTGTCCTCGGTGGGCATTAATATTGACTGGGCTCTGGCCTCGGTGGCCCAGTGCTACGATAAGGGCAGCCATATCGGCGCCACCCCTCAGGCCTTTAAGGATATGATTGACTTTTTGGCCGAAGAAAATGAGCGCATCACCGGCATTGCCACGCCGGTTCCCATTAACAAAAAAGGCGCCGAGATCCTTTTCGTGGTACCGTCCGGTGATTACTTTGCCGACCCCGGGACATATACCCTCATGGGATATCTCCTCCTCTTTAAGTACATAGGGCTCGATTACACCATGAGCACTTATGCCGCGGAAGGGGGCAACTTCGGCTGGTTCGTCTCCCATGAAATGGGCAAACGCCTCAATGCCAAGATTTATGAAGAAGCCAAACGGCTGAAGGTGAAATGGATCCTGGGCGGTGAGTGTGGCCACATGTGGCGGGTCTGCAACCAATACATGCCCACCTGGTGGGGACCGATTGATTTCCTCGAAGAGCCGGTCTCACCCATCACCGGCACCAAATTTGAGAATGCCACGGTTCATAAGATGGTGCATATCTCCGAATTCACCGCAGACCTTTTTAAACATGGCAAACTCAAAGTGGACCCCCAACGCAACGCCCATATTAAGTTGACTTTCCATGATTCCTGCAACCCGGCCCGAGCCATGGGCATTTTCGAAGAACCGCGCTATATCATCAGCCAAGTTCTGCCCAAGGAAAATTTCTTTGAAATGCCGCCCAATACCATCCGGGAAAAGACCTTCTGCTGCGGCAGCAGCTCCGGGATTAATGCCAATGAGAATATGGATCTCCGCATGCTTGGCGGTCTGCCCCGGGCCAACGCCGTGAAATATGTCCACGAAAAATACGGGGTCAATCATCTCGGCTGCATCTGTGCCCTGGATCGGGCCACGATGCCGACGTTGATGCAGTATTGGGTGCCCGAAGTCGAGGTCACCGGCATTTCTGAGATGGTCGGGAACGCCCTGATTTTTGAGGATGAAATCGAACGCACCACCGATCTCCGGGATCGACCCCTGGTTGGGTTCGAAGAGGCTGCCGAAGAGGAGGGAGCGGAATAAATGGAGAACAACGGCAATTACAAGAATGAATTCGGCTGGTTTGCGGAAAAGCCTCAGGTTCCCAAGAAATTTTATAATGCCAAGACGGTGGTCGGCGGCCTGGTCATCTTCCTGATCCTGGTAACCGCCCCCCTCTGGCGGAATCTGGGCAAAGTGGTGCCGGCCCCTGATCCCCAGCTGAATACCCAGGCCATAATGGCCCTGCCGGAAAAAGACCGCACCTGTGTGGAAGACAAGGCCTACATGCAGGCCTATCACATGCGGCTGTTGGTGGATTGGCGGGACGAAGTCGTGCGGAACGCCAATCGGGATTATATCAACAGCAAAGGCAAGCGCTATCTGGCTAGTCTGTCCAACGGTTGTATGGAATGTCACTCCAACAAGAGTCAGTTCTGCGACCAGTGCCATAATTATGTCGCCGTGGCCCCCAACTGTTGGGGCTGTCATTGGGAAAAAGAAAAGAAGCAAGTGGCGCAGACGGAGGCGAAGTAATGAGCATCAAGAGACGAGAATTCTTACGCTTGGCTGGTCTCTCCACCCTCTTCGGCCTGGGAGGCAAAGCGGCCTTTGAACTGATCGCCCCCGGCCAGCTGGACGCCCAATCCTATGCCCCGGAGGCTCATGCCACCAAGGCCAAACGCTGGGCCATGGTCGTGGATATGCGCAAACTGGATGACAAGACGGCGGCCAAATGCATCCAGGCCTGCCATCTGACCCATAACGTGCCGGATATCGCCAATCCCGTTAACCCTGCCAAGGCCTTTCCCCCTGAGGATCAGGCCCGCTTCCGCATCAAGTGGATCTGGACTGAGGACTATCACAATGCCTTCCCCGGGGAAGAACACGAGAATCTCCAGGAAAAACTGCACCACATGAAGTTTTTGGTGCTGTGCAACCACTGCGACAACCCGCCCTGCGTGCGGGTCTGTCCCACCAAGGCCACCTTCCGGCGGCCCGATGGCATGGTCATGATGGACATGCACCGCTGCATCGGCTGCCGCTATTGCATGGCCGCCTGCCCCTTCGGGGCGCGCAGCTTCAACTGGAAGGACCCCCGGCCCTTTATCAAGGACGTGAACCAGAACTATCCCACCCGGGAGATCGGCGTGGTAGAAAAGTGCACGTTCTGTGATGAGCGGGTCTCCAAAGGCCAGTTGCCGGCCTGTGTGGAGGTATCCAACGGTGCCTTAACCTTCGGTGATCTGGGCGATCCGAAATCCAAGGTGCGGGAGTTGCTGCGGGCCAACTTTACCATCCGCCGCAAGGCGCATCTGGGCACCCTCCCCCAAGTCTACTACATCGTGTGAGGTCTCTATGCTGGAACAAGCCTTTACTGGATCAAAGAAATATTTTGGCCTGCTGGCAGGTCTGGGCTTCCTCATCGGTCTGGGGGCGTTGGGCTACTACCAACAGCTCACCACCGGTTTGGGCATCACCGGCATGGGCCGGGACGTGTCCTGGGGCTTTTACATCGCCCAGTTCACCTATCTGGTCGGCGTGGCCGCCTCGGGCGTCATGGTAGTGCTGCCATACTACCTGCATGACTACAAGGCCTTCGGCCGCATTACCATCCTGGGCGAATTCCTGGCGGTGGCCGCAGTCTCCATGTGCCTCCTCTTCATCGTCGCCGACCTGGGGAGACCCGACCGGCTCTTCAACATCATTAAGTACCCCACCCCCGGTTCGGTCCTCTTCTGGGACATGGTGGTCCTCAACGGCTACCTGCTGTTGAACATCATCATCGGCTGGAACGTCCTGGAGGCCGAACGCAACGATACCAAGTATAAGAAGTGGGTGAAATTTTTAATCTATGTCTCCATTCCCTGGGCCATCTCCATCCATACGGTGACGGCCTTCCTGTATGCCGGTCTGCCGGGGCGGGGCTTCTGGTTGACCGCGGTCATGGCCCCCCGCTTCCTGTCTTCGGCCTTTGCCGCCGGTCCGGCCCTCCTGATCCTGCTCTGCCTCATCGTCCGGAACAATACCAAGTTTGATCCAGGCCGGGAGCAGATCCAGACGTTGGCCAAGATCGTCACCTATGCCATCATCGTGAACATCTTCCTGTTCTTCTGCGAAATCTTCACGGTGTTCTACAGCCAGATCCCCGACCACATGATCCACTTTAAGTATCTCTTTGTAGGTGTGGAGGGAAAAGGCCAACTGGTGCCCTTCATGTGGTTCTCTCTCATCGGCATGATCGTGGCGGCCATCGCCATGGTCAACCCTAAAATCCGCCAGAATGAGAACACGCTGGCCTGGGCCTGCGGTCTGATCATCATCACGACCTATATTGATAAAGGCCTGGGGTTGATTTCCGCTGGTTTCATCCCCAACCCCCTGGAGCACATCACGGAGTACTGGCCCACCGGGCTGGAGGCCATGATCACCCTGGGCATCTGGGCCACCGGCTTCCTCATCCTGACGGTGCTCTTCAAGATTGCCGTTTCCATTAAAGAAGAGGTCCGGGCGTAGCGGGCCTGCACCAGAGATAACGCACAAAAAACGGGCGGGGTTTTCCCCGCCCGTGGTTTTTGACCTCAAGGTCAAGGGCGAATCAGAGACCCGCCCCGATAAGTTCCGTTCAGTTTAGCCTTTCAGCCGGGAGATCATCAGTTCCAGGTCTTCCAGGAGGGCCTGCAGGTCTTCTTCATGCTCCACTTCCTGTTCCAGGATAGTGGTTACCATATTAAAGGTGACGATGTCGGTGTCCCGGGTCTTTTTCATCAGCTGATCATAATAGGAAATGGCGCACTGTTCGCCGTGGATGTTCTGTTCCAGGATCTTCTTGACGTAGTCGTCATCCGGGGGCAGATAGCCGCAGCCGGACCATTCGTACCACTTTTTCGGCTCGGTGAGGGGTTTGCCGCCCAACTGGATGATGCGGTTGGCCACCATGTCGGCGTGCATGAGCTCTTCGGTGGCATGCTGCAGGAGCTCGGCGGCCACGGCGTCCTTCATGGGGCCGCGCACCACCTTGGCGCCCAGCCAGTATTGGTAGTAGGCAAACCACTCATCGGCAAAGGCCTTATTGAGCAGATCCAGCAGTTCCTTGACATCCATGCCGACGATTTGCGTTCCTCTGGTTCCCATCGGTCACATTCCTTTCTTTGGCAAGAGTTTACGGCATTGATAGGATACTCACATCCTCTGCCACCGGAGGCCGCTGGCGGCCTCGGTGCACAAAGGTTCATCATAGAAACATTAATACCTGGCCGCGGCAATGTAAAGGCCGGGGCCAGGGGAAAGCCGGAGCCGATATAAAGCTCACCCGAGCCAATTCCCGGCAGTCCTTATGGCTCCTCCAGTTCCCGGAGAAAATCGGCGTAGACATCCACGTCGCCGTGTCTGGCCAGCTGTTTATCTTCATAAGGCCCGGCCAGACGGCGGTAGAATTCGTCGGCGATATTTTTAAAGGTGCCGGTCAACAGGGCAATGAGCCAATAGCGCAGGCGGCCGTAGCGCTGCCGAATGATCTTCAGGGCCAGCCGGGTGCAGGTGTAATTGAGCAGGCCGGCAAAGGCTGCCTCCGGTTCCAGACCCTGGGCCTCCTCCACAATGCGGGCCGCCAGGGCGTCAATGAGCGGGTCCAAGGCCTGCCGCTGTTGCGGGGGGATATAGGGCATGGTAGCTGCCTCCGCTGGGAAAGGAATTTATCAATTGGACCAAACGATTTTCAGGTTTTTTCTCTCTCCCGCAAAAACTCGCCCATTTCCCGATCAATATGCTGGACGTGGTGATCATACCAGTGCAGGATGACATCGATCCATTCGGTCGGGCTGAAGACACCGGGATGGGAGATTTTTTCCTCCAAGAGGCCGGCAATCTTCAGGAATTCAGCGTGTTCCTGGTGGTGGGCCGCCAGTTGCGGGTAATCATATTGCTCCATCAAAGATTCTTCGGTGGCAAAATGGGCCCGGGCAAATTCCCGCAAGTTGGCCAGATCCTTTAAAACCCGCTGCCGCAGCGCCGCTTTCGGCAGCGTCTTGATCTCGTGCCGATAAAAATCCAAGGCTTTATGGAGCAGGAGCAACAAGGTCTGGTGTTGCCGGTCGATTTCCGGGATGCCAAGGCGGTATTTACCATCCCACAGAAAGGGCAAGGTTCTCCTCCGGGAAACTCCGTTAGAACGTCAGGACTGTATCCGTAGGATAGCAGCATTCTCGGGGGAAATCAAGCGGGCGGTAGAACTCTTCTAGCAGCTGTAGGGGCTGGGTTTCCCAGGCCCTATCATGGATTCATCCTCAATCGTTGGTTTTCATCGGGAAACTCAAGCTGCATGGGTGGCAATCCGTTTGGGGGCTTGATAAATCGAGTCCCTCCGCTAGGCGCGCTTTTGCGGGCCTTGCCGGATGAAGACTAGTTATGGTTGGCCTGTCAAGGGGATTTTTCGACATACGTGATGACCAGCAGAAAATCCCGCAAGAAGGCCAGGCAGTTCTCATTTTTCAGCATACCTCGCATGGAAAAACTGGCAAAATTGTCCTTGGGGCCCACCAGAATAAAACCGTTATTCTCGACGCTGCCCTGGGCCCAGTATCGTACCATGTTGGTGACATCCACAGAAAATTCTTGCCCCTGGATTGGCAAGGGAGCGATACAATCGGTAACTGATACCGTTTTGTTACTGGTATCGTTTATCCACAGGTTAAACTCGGTTGTGCAGACCTTTATCAGGCAACGAGGGTTGCTGTCAAAGAAGGTAAATTTAAGAACCGCCTTCTGGATAAATTTATTCTTTAGATTTTCCCTGACCGGAAACCAGACAGCCCCCTGATAGATGTGATCAGAAGCTTTATCACAGAAAAAAGTCTCGTTCAACTTATGGGAATAACCGACAATAACACTAAATGGGGCCGGTTTCAGCGGGGCCGCTCCAAAAGGGCACAAGAAGAAGCCCGAAGCGGGGTATTGCTCGGCTACCAGTGTTTTCATGATAACCGGCCGGAGTTCCATGGTCTTGGTGATCAACGTACAGCCCTTGGGCTCGCAGGCGCTGAGACCGCCAATGATGCTGAGGAGGAGCCAGCTAAGGAGAAATCTCGTCGGCGTAATCACAATTGCAACCCTCATGAAAGTTTCGGTTATTGTCTGATATTATTGGGCTGTGCTGTTTGCTCTCCGAAGCCGGCAGCGAATCAGTGGCACCGTCTCCAGAAAACTCCAATACTCCGGCGGAGCCGGCCGCCTCGAGACCCTGAGGCGACCTCGTCCCGCGCCTCTGTTTTCAGGATGAGCCGGCCATAACCCATTTATTCAAACATGGTCCAGCGGTGCCCCAATGTCAAGTGATCAGCTGAAATATACTTATTTTTTCGCCCTCGGCCCCCGGTCTTGACAGAAATATGGTTGATGTGATATTGCTAGCAATATGAAAACAACCATTGATATTCCTGATTCCCTCTGGCAAGAGGCCAAGAAAGTGGCGGCCTTGGAAAGAACGACGCTGAAGGCCCTGGTAGCCGAGGGTTTTCGACGGATTGTGTCGGAGCGCCAGAAAAAAGCGGCCTTTCGCCTGCGCCAGGCCACTTTTCACGGGCAAGGCTTAAAGGCGCAGTTAGCAGACGCCTGCTGGGAACAGGTTAGAGAATTGGCTTACCAAGACGTTAGCGGCTGATGGCGCTCCAGTGGCCATGATATCCGGGTGGCCGTACTTCATTCGGGCCTGAACAGGAATTATAGTCAGCTGATCGGCATTTCAGTCCTTTTCCAGACTTATCCTGCCGAACCCCTCCCATCGTCTGACATCCCGACACAGACACTGCTTCAGAGGATCGATAATCTCTCATCATAGATAAATTCCCGGGTATGGCGGGCCACCCGTTGGGGGTCGATGTGCAGGCGGGCCACGCCCGAGTCGATGCCGGCCCGGGCCACTGCCTCGGCCACGGCCGGCGGCACCCGGAAATCCATGGCCGCCGGCAGGATATAGTTGGGCCGCAGGTCTTTGCCCACCAGGTCGGCAATGGCGTGGGCCGCAGCCAGATTCATGGCGTCGTTGATGGCTCGGGCCCGGATATCCAGGGCGCCCCGGAAGATGCCGGGAAAGGCCAGACAATTATTGACCTGATTGGGGAAATCAGAACGGCCGGTGGCCACCACCAGGGCGCCGGCCCCCCAGGCGGCATCGGGGTGGATTTCGGGGATGGGGTTGGCCAGGGCAAAGATAATGGGGTCCGGCGCCATGGCCTTGATCATGTCGGGGGTGAGGATATCGGGGCCCGACAGGCCGATGAAGATATCCGCGCCCCGCAGGGCATCGGCCAGGCTGCCGGTGACCCGTTCGGGGTTGGTGATCTCCACCAGTTCTTCTTTGATGCGGTTCATGCCCTGTGAGCGGCCCTTATAGAGGACGCCGGTAGTGTCGCAGACAATGATATTTTGGGCCCCGGCCGTGATCAGGAGCTTGGCCGTGGCAATGGCCGACGCCCCGGCCCCGTTGAAGACGATCTTGACTTCGGCCAACTCCCGGTGCACCAAGCGCAGGGCATTGGTGACCCCTGCCAGGACCACCACCGCGGTGCCGTGTTGATCGTCGTGGAATACTGGGATATCCAGGCTCTCCCGGAGGCGCTGCTCGATGTCGAAGCACCGGGGCGACGAGATATCCTCCAGGTTGATGCCGCCGAAGGCGGGGGAGATATTCTGGACAAAATCCACCACCAGGTCCGTCTCCTGGGTGCTGATGCACAAAGGGAAGGCCTCCACGCCGCCGAAGGTCTTGAAGAGGATGGCCTTCCCTTCCATGACCGGCAGGGCGGCCCGGGGGCCGATGTTGCCCAAGCCCAGGACGGCGCTGCCGTCGGTGACGATGGCCACAAGATTGTTCTTGGGGGTGTAGTCATAGGCAGCCATGGCATCTTGGCGGATTTTGTCGCAGACCTGGGCCACTACCCGGGGAGAATAGACCCGCCGGTAGATGACTTCGTCTTTGATGGGCACCTTGGCATAGACGCCGATGCAGCCCTGGTAGCGGCGGTGGAGTTCCAGGGATTCCTCATCAATGCTCATGCTGCCGTAGTCCTGGCCTGCGGAGGGCAGCCAAGCCAACTCCCCCTCATAAATATAACGTTCCAGCCGATCATAGACCCAGTCTGGCGGCATTTCGTCAGGCCCGATGCCGGCCACGCCGGTTTCCTGGGCCGCCTGGGCCACGGCCCGGGCGATGGTGGGCGAAATGTGCCAGTCCATCTGCCGGGGGATGATATTGCTGGGCGAGACTTTCTCCGCCGGAATGATCTCGGCCAGGGCCCGGGCCGCGGCCAGATACATGCTGATATTGACCCGGGTGGCCCCCACATCCAGACAGCCCCGGAAAAAGCCGGGGGTAACCAGGGACGAGCGGATCTGGTTGGTGCTGTCCGGCAGGCCGTTGGCGGCCACTGCGGCGCCGGCGGCCAGGGCGTCGGCCTCGCTGATCTCCGGCTCCGGCAGGGCCAGGGCGAAGACGATGGGGTTCGGGGCCATGCTGGCAATCATCTCCGGAGTGACCAGCCCGGGGCCGGACAGGCCGATGAAGACATCAGCGCCCTTGATCACTTCGGCCAGGGTCCCCTTGACATCCTGGGGCCCCACCAACCGGGCGATCTCACTCTTGGCCCAGTTCATCCCCACCGTCCGATAGACCCGCAAGGCCCCATGCCGGTCGCAGAGAATAATATTTTTATTGCCGGCCACGATTAAGCCCTTGGCCACCCCCATCCCGGCGGTGCCCACGCCGTTGATGACGATGCGCACGTCCTCGAATTTCTTCCCCACCACTTTCAGGGCATTATACAGGGCCGCCAGGACAATGATTCCCGAGGCATGGAATTCGTGGTGCAGCACCGACACCCGGACGGCGTGGCGGATGCAGCTTTCAATGGTAAAACACTTGGGCGCGGCAATGCCCTCCAGACAGATGCCCCCAAAGGAGGGAGCCAGGACCCGCACGGTCTCCACAATCTCATAGGGCTCCTGGGTCCGAATGGCGATGGGAACGGCATCCACGTTGGCAAAGGTCTTGAAAATAACGCTCTTGGCCTCCAGCTTGGGCAGCACCGCCAGGGCGCCGATGTTGCCGAACTCAAAGACTGCACTGCCGTCGGAAATGAGGGCAATGGAGTTTCCCCGGCAGGTGAGGCGGAACGATTCCAGGGAATTGCGGTCAATAGCCCGGCAGATGGCCCCGACCCCCGGGGTATAGATCCGGCTCAGCACCGACGTATCCCGGATAGGCATCTTGCTCTTGACGCCGATGAGACCGCGATGACGGAGACGAAAGTTGAGCGCATCGGTTTCGTGGTGCATGGCCAAACCTCGCACGGCAAGAATAGGGCGGATCCTTAAGTTAGTTAGAATATAGCTTCCAGTTTCGAGTTTCGAGATGGTTTCAGGTTTCAGGTTTCCGGTTTCTGGTTTCTGGTTTCTGTCCTGAAAATGTCTGGCAGCTTGGGTGAGCTAGCACCTATCCGGAAAGGCCCGAGTTGAAAGGTACGTCTATCGTAGGGGCTTGATTTATCAAGCCCTTAATCGGCTTGCGCCTATACAGCTTGAGTTTCCGGATAAAGACCGGCCAGGGCTCATGATAAAGGCAATTTTCATGATATTGGGTGAGCCGCAGGCTCATGA
>Ga0272446_1005916_pt1 | contig 13133 bp, 8 predicted proteins | sample YNPCB0061_FD_194587 | JGI IMG/M metagenome (GOLD analysis project Ga0272446, IMG submission 194587) | Hot spring microbial mat communities from Yellowstone National Park, WY, United States - YNP-CB-006-1 | ecosystem: Environmental > Aquatic > Thermal springs > Hot (42-90C) > Sediment | place... | reverse complement strand
GAGGATGAGGCGCAGGCTTACCTGGAGAAATACCGCAAGATCCGCCCGCCAGGCCTGCCGGTGCTGCGCAGGCAGTTCGGGATGATTGACCTGGCGACGCTGACGCCCCGGCAGCAGCGGGAACGTGCCATCGGCCATTTCCGGCGTGAGGCGCGGGATCACCCCGACCACCCGGAGTACCAACTTCATCTTTCAAGTCTCTTGCTCGCAGACGGGCGGAAGGATGAGGCCCTCGGGGAATTCCGGGCGCTGCTGAGGCTGAACGCCAACGGCAAGATCTGTGAAGACGCGGGGGCCGTATTGCTGAGTGCGGGTGAACACGAACTGGCGCGCGAGTTTCTGCAACGCGCCGTCGAGGAGAGGCCCTCCGCGAGGCTTGGCTTGGCCACGGCGCTGTTTTACGCGGACGGGCCGGCTAAGGCCCTGGAGTACCTGGAGAAAGCTCCCGCCGGGGAAACAACAGGCGACGAATTGCTGCTCAAGGCGAGCATTCTTGAAGCGTTGGGACGCAGGGTGGAGGCGGTGGAAGCCCTCGAACAGGGGCTCCGACGGACATCCTTACAACCATCGGTCGTACAACGGGCCCTCCTGTTACTGATACGGCTGGATCGAATGCAGGAGGGGCTTGTGTTGCTGGAGCGGACGATCGGGTCACATCCGGATGACTCGGGCCTCCCGCTCACGAAGGGCATCGTGCTGGGATTGATGGGCCGATCCGCCGAAGCGGAGAAGACATTCAGGGAGCTTGAGTCGCGCTGGCCGGAAGTCGACCGGGTATATGTGGCGCACGGACTGTTGCTCGAGCGGGCCGGACGGTATCGCGAGGCGCGGGAGAAGTTCCGGACGGCCGCTGCGCTGGGCTCGCAGGAACCTGCCCTTCGATGCGCCGAGTCCCGCCTGGCGGGGGCGCCGGAGTCCGGCCCCGCGTGCGCCTGCGGGAGCGGGTTGGAGCAACTCCTCTTCCGCGGGTGCGTGGAGGCGGCAAGGTAGTGGCTGGCGCGATGCCGAGACAGCCGAAGCACCGCCTGAAGGCGCTACTTGAAGCGGTAAGTCGCGCGATTCCGGCAGCGGCCAGGGGTTCAGCCTGCGGCCGGATGGCCCTGCTTGGCTTCTTCGCGGCCGCCGCCTGCGCCCTCTTGTTCCCGCTGTCCGCACGTCAGGCCGAGAAAGCGCACCGCCGGCCTCATTTCACCGACGTCGCGCCCCGATCCCGGTTCACCTACGTCTCCAACAACAACTACACGGGCCGGAAATACTTTCAGCAACCGATGTGTGGCGGCATCGCCATCCTGGACTACGACAATGACGGAAAGATGGATATTTACTTTACCAACGGAGCCAAGCTGCCGGAATTGAAAAAGACCGACCCCTCCTTCTATCACTGTCTGCTGAGAAACCAGGGGGACGGCACGTTCAAGGATGTCACGGAGGCGGCTGGTCTTACCGGCGCTCATCTCGACTTCAGTTACGGAGTGGCGGCTGGGGACTACGACAACGACGGTTTCACGGATCTTTTCGTGTGCAATACGGGGAAAAACACCCTGTACCACAACCGGGGGGACGGCACGTTTGCCGACGTGACCGACCGCTCCGGCCTCGGCGTGAAGCCGCCGGATACCCTCAGCGTGCAGGCGGCATGGTTCGATTACGACAACGACGGACTCCTCGACCTGGTCCTGTCGAACTATACCCTCTGGACTCCCGAGACCGACAAGCGCTGTGTAATCGGGAACGTCGAAGCGTACTGTCACCCAAGAACCTACCTCCGGGTTCCGCACCGCTTGTACCACAACCTGGGCGGCGGACGGTTCGAGGACGTAACCGACAGGTCCGGATTCGGGAAAGCGCTCGGCAAAGGCATGGGGATCGGGATTGCGGATTTCAACGAGGACGGATTCACCGATGTTTTCATCGCCAACGACACCGAGCCGAATTTTCTCTACTTGAACCAGGGTGACGGCACCTTCAAGGAGGTGGGCCTGTTGTACGGGGTCGCTTACAACGATGTGGGAGCGACCGTTTCGGCCATGGGCTGCGACGCCAAGGATTACGACAACGACGGGTGGGTGGACGTCTTCTACAACAACCTGATGAAACAGATCTGGGCGCTGTTCCGGAACCTCCGGGGCAAGTCGTTCCAGTATGTCTCGCCCGGCTCGAAGATCCTGACGCTGAGCGGCTCGCGATCAGGCTGGAGCAACGGCTTCATCGACTACAACAACGACGGATGGAAGGACCTGTACTCCGCCAACGGGGACGTGGACAACCTGGAGTCGTACTCTCCGCAGCACGATACCATCTTTGAGAACGTCGATGGCAAGCAGTTCGTCGACGTGAGCCGGGAGATGGGCGAAGACTTCCTCCGGGTCGGCTTCCAGCGCGGGTCGGCGTTCGCGGATCTCAACAATGACGGATTCCTGGACATTGTGGTGACGTCGCTGAACCAAAAGCCCCGGATCCTTTTCAATTCGGCTGATAACGGAAACAACTGGCTGCAATTCAAGCTGACCGGCACGAGGAGCAACCGGGACGCCATTGGAGCAAAGATCAAGATCACGACTCCCTCAGGCCGCACGCTCTACAATCACGTCACCGTGAGCGTCGGTTTCATGTCTTCGAGCGACCGCAGGGTACATTTCGGCCTGGGGCAGGAAACCAAGGCCGCCGCGGTCGAGATCCGGTGGCCGGGCGGAGCGGTGCAGAAATTGGCGGACGTCGCCGCCGGCCAGATCGTGGAAATCGAAGAGCCACGCCAGTAACCCGCGCGCGCCGAACTTCGAGGGTGAGGATTGCAGGTTACCGGCGACCGCCGCTTGTGACCCGCCCCCCTTTCCTGCTACAACGAAGTTTTCCGGAGGGATTATCTTTCAGCTTTGTCTGCTCGCCAGCGGTAGCTCGGGCAACTGCACGTGGTTGGCCACCGGGAAGACCCGCCTCCTGGTGGACGCGGGGTTGAGCGTCAGGGAGACGCTGCGCCGCCTGGCGGAGATCGCCCAACCACCCGAGCGGATCGACGGCATCCTGGTGACCCACGAGCACTCGGACCATGTAAGCGGGCTCCCGCGCCTGGCCCGCCGCCTCGGAGTTCCCGTATTCGCCACCGAACGAACGGCGGCCTCCGTGGATTGGGGCGAAGCCGCGCCCCGGCTCGAGATCTTCCAGGCCGGGGCTCGCCTGGCGATTGGCGACATCGATGTCGACACCTTCAGCATCCCCCACGACGCCGCCGACCCGGTCGGATTCTGCTTTCGCTCGCAAGGCATTAAGATCGGACTCGTCACCGACCTGGGCTATGTGCCGGATTCAGTCCGGTACCAGCTCCGCGGCACCACGGCGCTGGTCCTCGAGTCGAATCACGACCTGGAAATGCTCAAGGTCGGCCCCTATCCCTGGCCGGTCAAGCAGCGGGTGATGAGCCGGGTGGGACATCTTTCCAACGAAATGGCCTGCGAGTTTGTGTTGACCGACCTCGATTCCGGCACCGCCACGCTGATCCTGGCGCACCTGAGCGAGCATAACAACCACCCCGAAATCGTGAGGATGTTCGCCGGTGACGCCCTGGCCCGGCGCGGCGTCTCGCCCCGCCTGGTGGTCGCCGAGCAGCGCCGGCCAACCGAAATATTCGTCTTCTGATTCCTATGATCTCGAGATATACACGACCCGATATGGGCCGCATCTGGAGCGACCAAAACAAGTTCCAGCAGTGGCTGGAGGTGGAGCTGGCGGCCACTGAAACCCTGGCCGAGGCCGGCGAGGTCCCGGCCGAGGCGGCGCGCCTGCTCCGCGCCCACGCCCGCTTCGACGTCGAGCGCATCCTTGCAATCGAAACAGAGGTGAAACACGACGTCATCGCCTTCACCACCGCCGTGGCCGAGAGCATGGCCGCGGCGGGCCATGCTGAGGAATCGCGCTGGTTCCACTTCGGCCTCACCTCCAACGACGTCGTCGACACCGCCCAGGCCCTGCAAGTGCGCCAGGCTTCCGAGATCCTGCTGTCCGGGCTGGAAGGTCTGCGCGGCGTGCTGCGCCGGCGCGCCTTCGAATTCAAGGACACCGTGCAGATTGGACGCACCCACGGCGTCCACGCCGAGCCCATCACCTTCGGGCTGAAGCTGGCCATCTGGCACGAGGAAGCGGGCCGTAACCTGGAGCGTTTGCGCGCCGCGGCGGACCACATGCGGGTCGGCAAGATCTCCGGTGCAGTCGGCAACTGCGCCCACCTCGCACCCGAAATCGAAGAGCGGATCTGCGCCCGCCTGGGGCTTCGACCCGCCGCGGTGGCCTCGCAGGTGATCCAGCGCGACCGCCACGCCGCCTACATTGCCGCCCTGGCTTTGGTGTGCGCGCTGCTGGAAAAGATCGCCCTCGAGGTGCGCCACCTGCAACGCACCGAAGTGCGCGAGGCGCAGGAGTATTTCTCCAAGGGCCAGAAGGGCAGTTCCGCCATGCCCCACAAGAAGAACCCGATCACCTGCGAGCAGATTTGCGGGCTGGCCCGGGTGGTCCGCGCCAACGCCCAGGCCGCGTTTGAGAACATCGCCCTCTGGCACGAGCGCGACATCTCGCACTCCTCGGTCGAGCGCGTCATCCTGCCCGACTCGACGATCCTCACCGACTACCTGCTGGCCAAGACCACCCAACTGGTGGACAAGCTGCTGGTCTACCCGGAGCGCATGCGCCGCAACCTCGAGATGACCCGCGGCCTGGTGTTCTCGGGCCAGTTGCTGCTCGACCTGGCCGCAGCCGGCATGCTGCGCGAGACGGCCTACCGCGTGGTCCAGGCCCACGCCATGCGCGCCTGGGAAGAGGAGTCGGATTTCCGCGCCGCCATTGAACAGGACCCGGAGATCCGCGCCGTCCTGACGCCGGAACAGATCGCTCACGCCTTCTCCCTTGAACGGCAGCTTCGCAACGTCGACGCGATTTTCCGAAGAGTGTTCGGCGGCCAGCAGTCCTAGCCGCTTCCCGTGTATGTTCGGATTTTAACCGGGCAGCGGTGTTCCTTTGATGTAAGCCACACCCTTGAACAGGGCGATCAGGTCTCCGTTTTCGCCGGTGACACGGATCAGACAGGTGGAAAGGTGGCGGGTGCGCGAGATTTCTTCCGCAGCCGCGGTCAGCCGGCCCGACTGGACCGGCTTGAACCAGGTGACGTCAGCCTGGCAGGCCACGGCCAGGACTCCGTGAGAGTTCGAGGCGGCGGCGAATGCAAGATCAGCCAGTGTGAAGAGCGCGCCGCCCTGCAAAATGCCGGCGGCGTTGAGATGGCGCGGCTCAATCGTCATCTCAGTGCGCGCAAAGCCCGGACGGACTTCGACGACCCGGATGCCGTTTTCGCGCGCGAAGCGGTCGCGTTCAAAGAAGGCGGCGAGGTCTGGCGCGGAGCCGGTCAAGTCCATCGGAACACGACGTCCAACTATCTCCACACTCGCAGGGTGGAGACCACTCCGGCATGATCCGACGGCCAGAAGCCGGAAGGAGTGCGATCCGAAAGCCGGGCTCCGATGCGCTCCACACTCAGAATTTCGAGATCGCGGGCGAAGATCAGGTCGATCCGTTCGTATGGCTGGGACAAAGGCGTGTACGGGTCTTCGCCGTGCAGCGGCCACGTGTATCCCGGCAGACGGGGATTGAAAACCTGCCACGCATCCGTGAAGCCGGCAAGCCGTATGAGGTTGACGGTGTGGGTGTGGTCTTTGCCCGGCTCGGCGTTGGCGTTGAAGTCTCCCAACAGCGCCGTTGGCAAAGCGGAGGCGTTCAGAGCCTGGACCAGCTCGCTCGCTTGAGACACCTGGATCGCTCTGGATATGGGCACGCCGGCGTAGATGCTCTCCAGGTGCGTGTTCACGAAGCGAAACGTCCGGCCGCGAAGCGTAGCCTCGACGGAGATCCAACCACGCAAGACCGTGATGTCACCGAGAGGAGTCGGCGCCACAAACAGGGTGTTGTAAAGCTGCCTCTGGATGTTTGCCAAGGTGAGATCCGGGCGGTCGGTGCGCGCCAGGATCACATCGAGATCGGTCATCCGGACGTCAAGGTTGATACTGGTGGGAGCCTCGGCGTCGGTCAGGGTGTGGACAACCACCGGAGCATAGTGCAAGTTGCGCCTGGCGAGTTCCTGAAGCAACAAGCCGAGTTGATCGTACAACAAGGTATTGGCCGGCCCACCCAGCGGCCCCGTCCACCATTGGGTCACTTCCTGGAGCGCGATGAGGTCAGGCTGATGGGTGGCGATTTCGTCAGCCAGGCCGGCGGCGCGTTCGGGAATGCCGCTGGCCTGGACCTCTTCAAGAGTCGCCGTGGCGCCCGCCATCAAAGTTTCCAGGTCCGGCGCCCCGAAGATGTACCCAAGGTCGGTGCCCGCGTCCACGTTGCGGGTCATCACCTTGATCGTATAATTGCCGTCCGGCTGTGCCCAGAGGCCTGTCCAGCAGCAAAACAGGGGCGCCAGGGCGAACAGGAAAAGTCTGCGGCGAACGAAACGCTTCAACGTCATAAACCCTCCACTCTCCTGAACGGAAATAGAATAACATCGTTAACCATGAAACGTGCGGGCCTGATGTTGTTGCTCTGCGCTCTGACCGGCGCGGCGGCGGATCCAGCCTTCCGGAGCGGATTCCAGAGTCCTCCCGATCCAGCCTGGCCGTGGGTGTATTGGATCTGGTCCAACGGCAACCTCACCCGTGAGGGAATCACCGCCGACCTGGAAGCCATGCGCCGGGTGGGCATCCGCGGCGTGCTGATCATGGAAGTGGAACTGGAAGTCCCCCGGGGGCCCGTGCGGTTCCTGAGCCCGCAGTGGCGCGAGTTGTTCCGCCACGTTATCAAGGAAGCCACGCGGTTGGGCATCACGGTGGTGATGAACAATGACGGCGGCTGGTCCGGCAGCGGCGGGCCATGGATTACGCCGGAGCTTTCCATGCAGGTGTTGAGCTGGAACCAGATGCGCCTTCGCGGCCCGCAACGCTTCGATGGCGTCCTGGCGCGGCCCAAAGCCGTAAGAGATTATTACCGCGATCTGGCCGTGCTGGCGTTCCCGGCCAAGAGCGCCCCTATGACGGCGGCCGCGCCCAGAATCACCTGGGGCGCCGATCGCCGGGAGTTCGATGCGGCCAGGCTTGTGGATGGCAACCCGGCCACCACCGCCCCGGCGCCGGCGCTGCCCAAAGGGACCCCGCTCATCATCAACCTCGACTTTCCCGCTCCCTTCGAGGCGCGCTCGCTTACCGTGGCGCTGGACGGATGGTACACGCGGATTGACGCGGACGTCGAGGTTTCCAACGATGGCCGCACCTACCGCCCCATCGCCCGGTTCCTGGCCGCATGGCCGTCCTCTTCGGTGAACTTCGATCCGGTCGCAGCCCGGCACTTCCGCCTGCGGTTCGACGCCAGCCGCCCGCAGCCTGCGCTGGGCGAGATTGAATTGTCGGCGGACCGCCGCATGGAAGGCATTCCGTTCAAAGCGCTCTTCATCCACCACCGCCAGTTGCCGGCCTCCAGCGGCTCGGGCGCGCCTATCGACACCATCGCCGGACGGGACCGTGTGCTGGATGTGACGCCGCATCTTAAGCCGGACGGAAGATTCGCCTGGGATGTCCCGCCGGGCGATTGGGTGTTGCTGCGCGTGGGCTACACCACCACCGGCAAGACCAACCACCCGGCGCCCCAAGAGAGCGTGGGCCTGGAATGCGACAAGATGAGCAAGCGCGCCGCGGAAGTTCACTTTGCCGGCTTCCTGGAGAAACTGATCCAGGATCAGCGCGCGGTGGGCGGCAGCGCCTTGCGCTACGCCCATATCGATAGCTGGGAAGTGGGCTCGCAGAACTGGACGCCCGCCTTCCGCGAGGAATTCCGCAAACGCCGCGGCTACGACCCGCTGCCTTTCCTGCCCGTGCTTGCCGGACGCGCCGTCGAAAGCGAAGACATCACCGAGCGCTTCCTCTGGGACTGGCGCCGGACTATCGCCGACCTTATCCAGGAGAATTACGCCGGACATATGCGGACCCTGAGCCACGCCCACGGCCTCGAACTGTCCATGGAAGCCTACGGCGGCGGCCCCATCGACCATGTCGCGCTGGGCGGCCGGGCCGACCTGCCGGTCAGCGAGTTCTGGACGGGCAAGGAACTTTACGAATCCTGGGTGGGCGAGGAGCCGCACCCCATCAACAAGGAAATGGTATCGGCCGCCCACGTCTACGGGCGCCCGGTGATTGCAGCCGAGGCGTTCACCGCCGTCGCGCGCAATGCCAAATGGATGAATCACCCCTTCCGCATGAAGGCGCTGGGCGACACCATGTTCGCGCTGGGCGTTAACCGGTTCATCTTCCACCGCTATGCCATGCAGCCGTGGATCAACCGCTTTCCCGGCATGACCATGGCCCAGTACGGCGTGCACTTTGAGCGCACCAACACCTGGTGGGAAATGAGCACCGCCTATCTCACCTACCTGGCGCGCTGCCAGTACCTGTTGCAGCAGGGCCGCTTCGTGGCCGACGTGGCCTATCTGAACAGCGAGAAGGCCCCCAACGCGCATCCCGGCCGCGAAGCGCTCACTCCCGCCATGCCCGCCGGCTACGACTACGACATCGTTCCTCCGGAAGTGCTGCTCACCGCCGCCGTGGAGCAGGGCCGCATCCGGCTGCCCTCCGGGATGGCCTACCGGTTGCTCGTGCTGCCCTCAACTGACACCATGCGGCCCGAACTGCTCGAAAAGATCAAGCAGTTGGTAGCCGGCGGGGCCACCGTGCTGGGGCCGTCTCCCCGCCGCTCGCCGAGCCTGGCGGGTTATCCCCACGCAGATGCCGAAGTGCGCCGGCTGGCGCGCCAGTTGTGGAGCAACCTGGATGGTTCGAGTCTCACCGAACACCGCTTCGGCCAAGGCAGGGTCCTGTGGGGCAAGACCATCGGCGATGCGCTCCGCGACGTCAACCCCATGCCCGATTTCACGGTGATCGGGCCGCGCACCGCCCAGACGGTGAACTTCATCCACCGCGACATCGACGGCAGCGATGTCTACTTCGTAGCCAGCCCCGAGGCGGAGGCCGTCACCTATCTTTGCTCTTTCCGCGCCACCGGACGGGCGCCCGAGTTGTGGTGGCCGGATACCGGCCGCATCGAGCGCGCGGCGGTTTATGACACGGTTCCCGAAGGCACCCGCATCCCCATCCGGCTGGGGCCCTATGGCAGCGTGTTTGTCGTTTTCCCGCGGGACAGCGCTCCCGCCGATCAGGTCATCGCCGCCACCCGCGACGAGGTCGAGATCACCGGTATGCCGGCCACCTCGCCCGCCGACCTGCGCCATGCGCAGACCGGGATCCGCATCGAGCGCCGCCCGGACGGGGGCTTTGAAGCGGAGGTGAGCCGGGGAGGCGCCTATGAACTGCGTACCGCCTCGGGCCGGCGCCTCAGGCGCAATGTCCCCGCCCTGGCGCCGCCCGTGGAAATCGCCGGACCCTGGACGGTCCATTTCCCTCCCGGCTGGGGCGCGCCGGAGCGGGTCACCCTGGAAAAGCTGATTTCCTGGACATCGCACCCGGATCCGGGCGTCAAGTATTTTTCAGGCACAGCCAGCTACCGGCGCCGCCTCGAGATTGCGGAAGTCGCATCCGGCGGGGCGCGGCGCCTGTATCTCGACTTAGGACGGGTGGAGGTCATGGCCGAAGTGCTGTTGAACGGACAGAGCCTCGGCATCGTTTGGAAACCGCCGTACCGCATCGAGATTACGCCCGCCGTGCATGCCGGCGCCAATGACCTGGAAATCCGCGTGGTAAACCTCTGGCCCAACCGTTTGATCGGCGACGCACACCTGCCCGAGGACGCCGAATGGGACGGGCCTCAGTTGCGGCGCTGGCCGCAGTGGCTGCTGGAGGGCAAGCCGAGCCCCACCGGACGGCTGACTTTCACCACCTGGAAACACTGGGGCAAGGACGACCCCTTGTTCGAATCCGGCCTCCTGGGCCCGGTGAGATTGTTGCCGACGGCGGTGGTTCAGTTCTGAAGCCGGCCGCGCGGGTCCCACTCACAGCGACCGGCACACGATCTTGAAGGCGTAGGCGTAGCGGCACGGCCTCTTCGACGGCGGCTCAATCACCAGCGCATCCTTCTGCTGCTTCCATCTCACCGGCTCGGAGAGGCCGAGCAGGGAAACGCTCACGACCTGCTTGCCGGCCAGCGTGGTCAGCCTCAGTTCGTCTTCCGGCCACTCCAGGGCAATGGCATAGAGCGTGTTGCCCTTGCGGGTAAACCGCACGTCGCCGTCCCGATAGGTGTCCCAGTACCGCGTGCCATAGATAGCCTCGCCGTTGACCCGCAGCCAGTCGCCCGTCCGCTTCAGGGTGTCCTGCATGAACTCGGGGATGGTGCCGTCGGCCCGAGGGCCCACGTTGATCAGCAGGTTGCCGTTTTTGCTGACAATGTCCACCAGGTAGTCCACCAATTCGTTGGCGGTCATGTACTCGCCCAGGTGGAGGGTCCGGTTGTAGCCCCAGGAGGTGGGATCCAGCGAGTCGCATTCCTCCCATTTCTGGGGGAGAATGCGGTTGACCCTCGACCGCTCGGGAGTGGCGAAGTCACCCAGCATCTTGCCGTCGGTGTCGCGCCCCCAGCGATCATTGGCGGCAACCTCTTCAGGGTTCTCCGAGTGGTTGTAGAAATAGGCCAGGACCTCTTTGCTGTTCCAGTAATCGGCGGGCAGCGGGTTGCCGCGTCCGTCCTTCACCGGACCCACGGTGACATCGCCCCAGAGCACGCTGGGATGATACAGGTCGACAAGCTCCTTGATGGAGTTGTTCATGTAGTCGACCCAGTCGCGGCCCGGGTAACGCGGGTCCCAAAAGGTGTAGGTGGTGTTGTGGTAGAAACCCATCTTCATGCCGGCTTTGCGGACCGATTTCGAAAGATCACCGGCCAGGTCGCGATGAGGGCCCATCTCCATGGCGTTGCGGCGGGTGTGTTTGGTGGGCCAGAGTGCGAACTCGTCGCCGTGTTTGGCGGTCAGGACGACGTACCGGGCGCCGGCCTGGCGGAAAAGATCGGCCCAGGCGTCGGGGTCGTATTTTTCGGCCTTGAACATGGGGATGAAGTCGTCGTAGGCGAAGTTCGGTCCCCAGTTCTTGAGATGGTATTGGAAGGCCTGTTCGCGGATATTGGCCTTGAACAGTTCTTCCGGCAGGTTGCCGCGGGTCGCCGTATAGGGCGGGCCGCCATAGAGAAAACCGAAGGTTGACTTCGGGCTGATGAACTCGACATACCACTCGTGATACGCGGGGACGGCATAGACGCCCCAATGGATGAAGATGCCGAACTTGGCGTCCTCGAACCATTGCGGCACCTTGTGCCGCCGCAGGGATTCGGTGGTCGCCTGATAGGGGCCGTCTTGGGCGGACGCGGCGCCTCCAGCGCCGGTGAGAGCGATGCCGGCCAGCAGGAGCGCGGCGAAGGGTCCACTGTTTGCCATGGCAGTCAGCCTCCTTGAAGGGCAGAGTAACATCATACGACCGCCGGGCTGCCGCGGTAAGCTGGGGTACATGCTACGAAGGGAATTCCTGGGCACACCGGCGAGCCTGGCGGCGCCCGGCCAGCCCGCCACGCGTCCCAATATCCTGCACATTCAGTCGGACCAGCAGCAATGGGCCACCATCGCCGGGCGCTCGGAATGCCGCACGCCTAACATCAACCGGCTGGTGCGGGAGGGTCTGCTGTTCGAGCGGGCCTACACGCCGTCGGCGGTCTGCTGCCCGTCACGAGCCATGACGCTGTCGGGCGCCTACCACTGGCACAACGGCGTGTACAACCAGATCCATTCGGCCCCGTCGGTGAAGCGCGACCTGGATCCCGGCGTAGTGCTGTATTCCCAGCGGCTGCACGACGCCGGCTACCGGTTGGGATACGTGGGCAAGTGGCACTGCTCCTACCTGCGTACGCCGGCGGATTTCGGCTTCGAAGAGGTGGCCAACGTGTTCGGATGCAGCCGCGAGGCGCTCAAGAAGCTGAACCTGAATCCCGACGATGTTCCCCGCCCCGCGGCCAGGCTGGCGACCAAGCCGGCCCGCATGTTCTCATGGCCGGGCAGTGAGCCTTTCGTCATGTGGGGCCACCGCGAGGGTCCTGAGGAAGCCACCCCGGAGGCCTACTCGACCGATTGCGCAATCCGCATGATGAGCCGGTTCGCCCGGGGCGGGCGGCCCTGGCACCTGGAAGTGCAGTACGTGGAGCCGCACGACCCCTACCTGCCGCTTAAAAAATACCTGGACGGTTACGATCCGCGCTCCATCCCGGTGGCGGCGAATTTCTTCGACACATTCCAGAACAAGCCGGGCCTGCACCGCCGGGAGTCGGGGACCTGGGGACGGGTCACCGAGGACGACTTCCGCCAGAGCCGCGCGCACTACTACGCGTACACCGAACAACTCGACCACCAGGTGGGAAGGCTGTTGCGCGCGCTCGACGAGACCGGCCAGGCGGCGAACACGCTGGTGGTCTTCACGACGGACCACGGCGATTGCATGGGCGCGCACCGCATGTGGATCAAGGGATGGATCCCGTACGAGGAGTGCTACCGGATCCCGCTGGTGATGCGCTGGCCGGGCAGGATTCAGCCGGGATCGAAGACCGAGCACCTGGTCCAGCTTCAGGATCTGGCCCACACCTACACCGAAATTGCGGGCGCGCGGGCCATGCCCTACCCCGACGGCCGTTCGCTTACCCCGCTGTTTGCCAGCCCGCAGCGCGGCGACTGGAGCGACGATATCCTGTGCGCTTACTATGGCGGGGAATTCCTGTACACCCAGCGCATCGCTATCAACCGGCGCTTCAAGTACGTTTTCAACGGCTTCGATTACGACGAACTGTACGACCTTGGGGAGGACCCGGGCGAACTGCGCAACGTGGTGGACGAGCCGGATTACCGGGCACAGGCCGGCGAGATGCGCGAGCGCCTGTACGCCATGATGAACCGCTTCGAGGATCCGTTCGGAGACGTGAACCCGCGCAATTCCGCCGGAGAGCGGCCGAACCGGTACGGCGCGGCCCGCTACCTGCCGCGCCAGAGACGGAGTTGAGCGCAATCAGCCGTTCTCACCGGCTGTCCGGGCGATCTGGAGGATATAGAAGCGGAGCATGTCCTGCTCGCGGGG
>Ga0272446_1005915_pt1 | contig 13137 bp, 9 predicted proteins | sample YNPCB0061_FD_194587 | JGI IMG/M metagenome (GOLD analysis project Ga0272446, IMG submission 194587) | Hot spring microbial mat communities from Yellowstone National Park, WY, United States - YNP-CB-006-1 | ecosystem: Environmental > Aquatic > Thermal springs > Hot (42-90C) > Sediment | place... | reverse complement strand
GCGCGTTCGCCATCAACGCCACTTCGGGGCAGATCACGGTGGCCGGCGCCCTCGATTTCGAGACCACGCCCAGCTACACCCTGACGGTGCAGGTCTGCGACGCCGCTACCCCCCCCGCCTGCGGCCAGGCCACGGTGACGGTCAACGTGACCGACGTGAACGACGCGCCGGTGGTGACGGGAGCGACCTTCAGCATCGCGGAGAATAGCGCGACCGGCACGAACGTGGGCACGCCGGTGGTCGCCACCGACCAGGATGGGCCAACGCCGCTGACCTACAACATCACCGCGGGCAACACGGGAGGCGCGTTCGCCATCAACGCCACTTCGGGGCAGATCACGGTGGCCGGCGCCCTCGATTTCGAGACCACGCCCAGCTACACCCTGACGGTGCAGGTCTGCGACGCCGCTACCCCCCCCGCCTGCGGCCAGGCCACGGTGACGGTCAACGTGACCAACGTGAACGATGTGGCGCCTACCATTACCACCCCTTCGTTCAGCGTCGCGGAGAACAGCCCCAATGGCACAGTCGTCGGCACAATCGGCGTAGCCGACGCCGACGGTCCGGGAACGAGCTTCACGGTGAACGGCGGCACCGGCCAGGCCCTGTTCAATGTGAACGCCTCCAGCGGCCAGATCACGGTGGCCGGGGCGCTCGATTTCGAGAGCCAGAGCAGCTACACGCTCATCGTGAATGTCTGCGACGGCGGCTCGCCCAATCTCCTCTGCTCCGGGAACACGACGGTGACGATCAACGTGACCGATGTGAACGAGGCGCCCACGCTTGATCTGAACGGCGCGGCGCCTGGTATCAACTACGCCGGTGCGTATACCGAGAACGATCCGCCGACGGTTATTGTCGCCGGAGGCGCGTTCGTGGACGATGATGCGGGCGCGCAGATCCAGACCATCACGGCCGTCATTACCGACCCGTTGAACGGGGCGGCGGAGAGCTTGAGCGCGACGCCCGGCGGCGGCATTACGGTGAGTTACGATCCCGCGACCTACACCCTGACGATCACCGGCCCCGCATCGCCCGCAGCGATGAGCGCGGTCTTGCAGACCCTGAGTTACGCCAACACCTCCGATACGCCCGGCGTTTCGCGCGCGATTTCTGTGGTCGCGACCGATAGTGGGAACCTGAGCAGTCCGACAGCGATAAGCGTGGTAACCATTACTGAGGTGAATGACCCGCCCACGCTCGTCAACAACGGCCTGACGGTGGGCGAGGGCCAGAGCGCAGTGATTGCCGCTGCTAACCTCCAGGCCCAGGACCCCGACACGGCGCCGGCTAACCTGGTGTTCACGCTAGCCTCGGTGCCGGCCAATGGCCAGTTGCGGCTCAGCGGCGTGCCGTTGGTAGTGGGTGATCAGTTCAATCAGATCGACATCAACGGAGGCGCGCTGAGTTATACGCACAACGACTCGCAGACAACCAGCGACAGCTTTACCTTCACGGTCAGCGATGGTTTCACCACCCTGCCGGTCGCAACCTTCACGATCACGATCACGCCGGAGAATGATAATCCGGTGCTAACGCTCACGCCTGGAGCGGTTGCCTACAGCCAGGGCCAGCCGCCGGTGGCGCTGGATCCCAACGCGACGTTGACCGATCCCGACACGCCGGTCTTCAATGGCGGCACCCTGACGGTCAGCCTCACGGGCGGCGCATCCGATGACCAGTTGGGCATCCAGAACCAGGGTAATGGTCCTGGTCAGGTCGGACGCGCCGGCGCCCAGGTCCGCTATGGCGGTGTGGTGATCGGCAGCGTGAGTGGTGGTAGCGGCACGCCGCTGGTGGTGACGTTCAACACCAATGCCACCCTGACGGCGGTCGAGGCGGTGGTGCGGGCAGTGACCTTCGCCAATGTGGCTCCCGGCGTCACAACCGGCGGGCAGCGCACGGCGACGTTCATTGTCAGCGATGGGGCAGGCGGCAACAGTGCGCCGGTGACGAAGTTGATCAACTTTAACCGGATGCCCACTGTAGCCAATGACGCCTTCCAGGTGATTATCAACACGCCCAGGCGCCTGCCGGTCCTGGCGAATGATAGCGAGCCGGATGGTCATCCGATGACGATCACCGCCGTATCGTCGCCCGCGAACGGCACAGTGCAGATCATCGAGAATGGGGCCGCCGTGCGTTACACCCCGAACCCCAATTACACTGGCGCCGACAGTTTCAGCTACACTGTCAGCGATGGACAGGGCGCCACGGCGACGGCCACCGTTTCGCTGACGGTCGAGCGGGCGATGATCTTGCTGCCGGTTGTGAATGACCGCCCGGTGGAGCCGGATCTGGTGGTCAGCTTCGAGGTCGTGCCGCCCAATCCGAGGGCGTTCGGCCCGGCTGCCATCAATGTGACGGTGACCAACCGCGGTCGCGGGTCGGCCTCGAACTTCTGGGTGGACTTCTACATCAACCCGCGCGAGGCGCCAACGGTGAACCAGCCGTGGAACGAACTCTGCCGCGACCGGAACTGCCGGGGTATCGCCTGGTTCTACGCGGGCACCCTGCGTCCGGGCGAGAGCGTGACCTTCACCAGCACGCCGCAGAGCGCGGACAATCCCAACGGCTACCAGTCGAGGTACACGCTCTGGGACGGGTTCTTCGAGAACGGGTCGTACAGCCTCTACGCCTATGTGGATAGCTGGAACCGCGACAGCAGCGGCGCGGCCCGCGATCCCCGCGGCGCGATTGCCGAGGAGAACGAGGACAACAACCGCGCCGAGCGGCAGGTGACCGTCGAGGTCGATCGCTGATACGGGCGCGGACAGGAGGCCGACGCACCGGCGCAGCCGGTGCGTCGGCCCTGCCGCCGCCACCGCGGTGGTTTTGCAGGGGTCCGACAGACAGGGCCGTGGGAAAATCCGGCGCGACCGTTGCTTCAGGAGGTTTGCTATGCGACGTCAAATTGCCAGTGTAACGCTGATGCTCTGTGGCGCGATCCTGTTGATGCTGGGCATGGTAGTGGTTCCCGCGCCGGTGCCGGTGGCGGCAGGGCCGGCGCTGCAACCCTCGCCGCGCCCGCCGCTGGACCCAACCGCTCCCCCGGAGGGCGGTCTGCCCGCGCCCACCCCCATCCCCTACGGGCGGGTGACGGGCACGATCATCGATCTACGCACCGGCGCCCCGGCGCCGGGCAAACTGGTGGTGATCGGCGACTCGACGGTGATCAGTGACGAGAATGGCAACTACGACCGCTGGGTGGTGAGCGGCTTTTACAATTTGAGCTTGAGATTGCGGGATGGCGAAGGGCGGTCGGCCCAGCCGGCGCAGCAGATCGCCGTGGGCAATGGCGATACGGTCGTGGTGCACCTGTTCTTCACCAGCGAGGCGCCCACCCCCACCGCGGCGCCGGCCCCTACCGCGGCGCCGCCCGTCGCGACGCCTGTGCCTGAGCCTACCACCCCCGCTGATGTCGTGGCGGTAGCGCCGGTCTCCCTGCCTGTGACGGCGGCAACTGGCGCAAGCGTGCCGGGACCGCTGCTGCTGGCGGGCGCGGCGCTGCTGGGCCTTGGCGCGTTGTTGCAGGTGCGCCCGCGCCGCCGCGCTGCCCGGCGCCGCGAGGCCGACCAGCGCCTGCTGCGCCGGATGCTGGCCACCCCGCCTGAGGAGGCCTCAGAGGAGGAGGTGTGACGCGCGCTGTCACACCAGCCGTCCATGCGGCTGCGCCGCACACCGATGGGATGAAAATAATTTCTTGGGAGGGCGGCGCCCGCCCAGACCCTCCCACCGGGTGGGGGGAGGGGAAACCGGGTTTCCCCACACTCCTGCGCGCGGGCGGCGCCCGCCCAGACCCTCCCACCGGGTGGGGGGAGGGGAAACCGGGTTTCCCCACACTCCTGCGCGCGGGCGGCGCCCGCCCAGACCCTCCCACCGGGTGGGGGGATGGGGGAACCTGGTTCCCCCATGTTCACGTTAGCCGTCCACGCGCTTGCGCCGCATACCACCGCAGTGAACATACGGTTGTTTTTGGGAGGTCGCAGCCCTCACCCGCCCACCGGGCAGGGGTATGGGGGAACCTGGTTCCCCCAGTGTTATCCATCATCCTCGGCGATCACCCGGGCGGTTACACGCTCGATCTCGGCGAGACTCGTGCCGCGGGCGCTCTCCAGACGCTCGAGACGCTTCTGGAACTGGGCCAGGGCGTAGGTCGAGAAGGTCTCCATCTGGAGGTTGAAGGGCATCACCTCGTAGCACTGAAAGGCCTCGTCGATCACGCCCATGGCATGGAGCAGCAATTCGCTCATGCGCGCCTCGATGGGCGCCCAGAGGGCATCATCGGCGGCGATGAGCCGCGAGAGCAGGTAGACGCCATAGGCGATGTGGCGCGACTCGTCCTGCTTGAGGAGCCGGATGCCCTCGCGGGTGCCGGGCAGCAGATCATTGGCTTCGAGCATGGTGAAGTAGGCGTGGTAGCCGGTCTCGGCGAGCACGCCTTCGACGATCATGTTGTAGGTGAGGGCCGCCTCGGCCTGAGCCAGGGGTGAGGCGTCGGTGGCCAGGCGGCCCATCGCCGCGGGCAGGGCCTCGTAGATCAGCGCGCGAAAACTGGGAGTGTGGTAGCGGCTCAGGGCGTGATCGGTCGCGGCGACCTCGTCGAGGAAGCGGGCGAAGAAGTCGGTATGCTTGGCCTCCTCGAAGAGGAAGGTGGTCAGAAACAGTTCCTCCTCGACCCGGCCCTCGCGGGCCACCGCCTGCACCAGCGGCAGCAAATCGAGGGTCACGGCCTCTTCGCCGGCCTGGAAGAGGGCGGTCAGGCGCAGCAGGAGGTCGCGCTCAGGCTCGCTGAGGCGCCTCCAGTCGGCGGCGTCGCGCGAGAGATCGATTGCGCTGGGGTTCCAGACGCCGAGGCGCTTGGCCTTCTCGAAGAGGCGCATCGGCGGGCTGTCGCGGCGCAGGCCGCGGGTGGTGGTGGCAAAACTGGTGTGCATGGGGTTCCCTTGTTGCAATGCATACACCCGTGGGGGCGAATAAATGAGTTTTCAGAATTGCATCCGCTCTGGCCCGCGTTCTGCACCTCCACAGTCCTCCATGCGGCTCCGCCGCACAACGCCGCAATGAACATAAAGTTATTCTTGGGAGGGCGCAGCCCTCCCAAACCCTCCCGCGGGTGGGGGCATGGGGAAACCCGGACGTGAACATAAGCTGCTCACCTACGCGCATGCGGCGCTGAACCCCCCTCCTGACCTCCCCCCCTGGGGGGAGGAGCCGGACTCCCTCCCCCCAGCGGGGGGAGGGCTGGGGAGGGGGGCCGTCACCGTGCCCGCGGAGACGCGCCGCGGGCGGGCCGCCCGCGCTCCCGGCGATGTTCATCGGGCGTGGTGCGGCGGAGCCGCATGGACGGCTGGATTGTCAAGCACGGATGAAACATGCCTTGATCTTCGTGTATTCGCTCCCTAATTCGCTCCTTACCATCGCACGCTGACAGGGGTGCCCAGGGGCGCCCAGCCGTAGAGCCAGGCCGCCGACGCGACGGGCAGGTTGATGCAGCCGTGACTGCGACGCACGCCGGTGCCGAACTGGTTGTGCCAGTAGGTGCCGTGGAGCGCCACGCCGCCGACGATGTACATCGCGTGCGGCACGTTGGGCACGTTCCAGCACTCGCCGCCGGCGCAGCCGCGCATGGTCTGCGAGCGCACCTTGGCGTAGATGGCGAAACGACCCACGGGTGTATTGAAGCCGTCGCGCCCGGTAGAAACCGGCGCGTCGAAGACCATGCGCTCGCCCTCGTAGGCGTAGAGCCACTGGTCGCTCAGGTCCACGATGATGCTTTTGCCGCCGGAGGAGGGGGCCGGAGCGGCCCGCGCCGGGGCCGGCGCCGGAGGAGCGGGCGCGGTTGGGGCCGGCGCGGGCGCGGGTGCGGCAGGCGCCTCCGTGGCCGGCGGGGCGGCGGGGGCGGCATCGCGTGGTTGGGCGGGCGTGGCCGGTTCGGGAACCGGCTGGCCGCCGTTGTCAACCACGAGCGCCCCGTCCGGCGCGCCCGGCGCGGTGGGCAACCCGCGGAGCAGCGCCAGATCGCGCCCCAGGCCGCCGATCTGCATGGCCTCCGCCGGCGGCGCGTCGGGGTAGTGTTCGAGACGCACCCGCTCGAAGTACTGGACCAGCGCCAGCCGTGGGCCGACATACTCCCAGGCCGGCGCGCCGATCGGCAATCCAAAGACCTCCAGGCCGCCATTGGCCTCCCAGTAGCTCAGGAACGGCGGACCGACCGTGTACCCCGTTTCAGGAAACAGGCGCGTGTCGGGCGGCAGTTCGGCCACCGGCGCGGGCGGATCAAAGCGCCGCCAGAGCGCCTCGCTGTATTCGGCCCCCAGCCGCCCGCGCAGGATGGCGCCCCCGTACTCCGGGTGCAACTCCAGGCGCCCGCGCTCGAAATACTGCACCGTCAGCCCGTTCTCGACCAGCGGGGGGGTGATCGGCGGGCCAAGCGTCAGCGGGCCGTTGCTGTCGCGCCAGTGGCCCAGAAAGCCGTGCTCGTTGCTCAGGCGCTGGCCCGTGGCGGCAAAAAAGAGCGCGTTGTCCATTGCCACGCTCTGGCACGGCGCCACCCACGCCCCGACGATGATCCCCAGCAACAAACTCCCTACGCACGCCGAAAGAAAGCGTCGGGTGAGCCGCAAGCGCATGGTCGCCTCCTGGAGCGTTCGCCAACCGACAACAACGGCCATCGAGCGCCGGTTGTCAGTCGAACCATCACGCCCGCGATGCTTCGAGCGCCCTTCCGGCGCGCCACGAGGGGGAAGATGCTCTCTTCGCATTATAGCGCCGCCTGATGGGTTGTCAAGAGTATTTGGGGCGATCATGCCTTTACTATGGTCTGCGTATTACCTATGCCCTTGACAGTCTAACGACGATGGCGAGGGGTGTGGGGCAACCGGGTTCTCCCATACCCCCGCCCCGCAGGGGGATGGGGCAACCGGGTTTCCCCATCCCCCTGCCCGGTGGGAGGGTCTGGGAGGGCGACGCCCTCCCAGGAACAATCGTATGTTCATCCCGTCGGGGTGCGGCGCGAGCCGCATGGAGGGCTGAGGTGACCATCGTGCGCAGGGTTCTGCCCCCCTCCCAGCCTCCCCCCGCTGGGGGGAGGCGCCGGGTTCCCACCCCCAGTGGGGGAGGGTCAGGGCGGGGGCCGGCGCCGTGCCCGCGGCGCCGTGGCGCGGGCGTCCCGCCCGCGCTCCCAGGCGATTTTCATCGGGCGTTGTGCGCGAATCGCATGGACGACTGAGGTGAAAACCTCTCGCAACGTGCTGCCTCCTCCCCAGCCTGCTCCTGCTGGGGGCGGAAGTCTGGCTCCTCCCCCCAGCGGGGGGAGGCTGGGAGGGGGGCTGCGGCGCCGCATGCGCTGAGATCCGCTATAGCCCGCGCAGGCGAACTTCGCCTTGCCTGGCCGAGGGCTTATGAGTTTTAAGAACTAAAACGGCTATAGGCCGCGCAGGCGGCCTTCGCATCCTATAGCCGAGGGCTTCAGCCCCACGGCCAGCCTGGTATACCAGATTAATTTCTTAAAGACCATTAGCCCGACGGCTAGCGTGGGATAGCGGATTACATTCTCAATTGCCATTAGCCCTACGGCCAGTTCGGCATACCGGACTGCATGCTCAATCTTCATAAGCCGCCGGGCGTGGAAGAACGCGCAAGACGTTACGCCATACCCCCGGGCGCAACCCCTTACGACTTGTGGTACCATGAAGTGGATGCCGGGCCATAGCGCCCCGTTCTCGTTACCAGGGGGCGGGGGTGAGGGCAAACCAGCGTATCCCAATGCCATAACGCCCGTTGGCGCCCACAGGTTCTGTCTGCCCGTACCCCCCCGCTGCGGAGAGGCGCGCGGTTCCCTCCCCCAGCGGGGGAGGGTCAGGGAGGGGGCGGGGCAGGAAGAGCCGCTCCTGGCCGTGCCGCTCTCCCGAACCCTGGTCGTGCAGGGTGAACGGGGGGATGTGCAAGACGTTACGCCACACCCGAGCGGGATACGATGGGCCGCGCAGCGAAACCATGTCAAACAGTACCACGGAGGACCCTGACCGATGCAAGAACTGGACACCGAACTCGATGAATTGCGCGAACGGCTGGCCCTGATCCGGGGGCATCTTTGACCTGCCCGGCAAACAGGCCCAGATCGCGACCCTGGAAGAACAGGCCGCCGACCCGAACCTCTGGAACGACCCCCGCGCGGCCCAGGGGGTCATGCAGCGCCTGACGCGCCTGAAAGAAGAAGTCGGGCGCTGGACATCCCTCGAGGAGCGGTTGCGCAGCCTGGGCGAACTGCTCGAACTGGCCGAGGCCGAAGGTGACGACTCGCTCCGCGACGAGATCGCCGGCGATCTCCGCAGCGCCGCGCATGAGTTGCAGCAGTTTGAACTGGCCCTGTTGCTGAGCGGCCCTTACGACGACCGCGATGCCTTTATCTCTATTCAGGCCGGTATGGGCGGCACCGACGCCCAGGATTGGGCCGAAATGCTCCTGCGGATGTACCTTCGCTGGGCCGAGTCGCGGGGCTACGAGGTGCACGTGGTGGATCAGAGCGAGGGCGATGAGGCGGGGATCAAAAGCGCCACCCTGGAGGTGCGCGGTCCCTACGCCTACGGATACGCGCGGGCCGAAGCCGGCGTGCATCGCCTGATCCGCCTGTCGCCGTTCAATGCCGCCCATACCCGGCAGACTTCCTTCGCCCGCGTTGAGGTCATGCCTGAGGTGGACGATGCCCCCGAGGTGGTGATCAAGCCCGAAGATCTGCGCGTGGACGTGTTTCGCTCGGGCGGCCACGGTGGCCAGGGGGTGAATACCACCGACTCGGCGGTGCGGCTGACCCACCTGCCCACGGGGATTGTAGTGACCTGCCAGAACGAGCGTTCGCAACTGCAGAACCGCGAGACGGCGCTGCGGGTGCTGCGTGGCCGCTTGCTCGAGCGCGAGTTGCAGCGGCAGGCCGAAGAGCGCGCGCGCCTGCGCGGCGAGTATCGCGACGCCGCCTTCGGCAGCCAGATGCGCACCTACTATCTGCATCCGTCGACGCTGGTGAAGGATCATCGCACGAACTACGAGACGAGCAATGTGCAGGCGGTGCTTGATGGACAGATCGACGATTTCATCGAAGCCTACCTGCGCTGGAACGTTGCCGCCCAGTGAAGAAGATTGCCCGCTACCTCCTGATCCTGACCCTGCTCATGCTCGGCCTGCTGGCGCCGTCGGCCCCCGCTGGCGCTGCCGAGCGCCTGCGGGTCATCTCCGCCAGCGCGCATTCCGAGTTTCCCGCGCGCATCACCTTTGACCTCACCGCCGAGGCCGATGCGGGTGAGATCGTGGCCGCCCAGTTGCTCTACGGCGCGACTCGCCAGAAGGCGCTCACGGTCGTAGACGTGCCGCTCACGCCGGGCCGGCGGATCGAGACGCGCCACGTGCTGGATACCGAGGTGTACTACTATCCGCCGGGCACGGCCATTTCCTACCGCTGGGTCCTCCGCGACGCCGGCGGCGCCGCAGTGACCACGCCCCCCGCCGAGGTGATCCACCACGACGCGCGCTTTCCCTGGGCCGAACGCGCGGAACGCAACGTGACCGTGTTCTGGTACCAGGGCGGCGCAGCGTTTGGCGAGGTGTTGATCAACGCGGCAACCGCCGGGCTCGACCGCATCGCGGCGGCGATCGGCGCGGAACTGGAGCAACCGGTGCGCATCTATGTCTACGCTTCCAACGCCGATCTGCGCACGGCCCTCCAGGCGAACTCGGTCGACTGGGTTGGCGGCCAGGCCTTCACCGATCTGGGCATTATCATTGGCGCCATCGCCCCTGGCGACGTTGCCGAGGCCGGGCGGCTCATCCCCCACGAACTGGCCCATCAGGTGCTGGCGCAGTTGACCGACAACCCCTACGGCGGACCGCCGCCCTGGTTCGATGAGGGCCTGGCGATGTACGCCCAGGCCCAACCCGATGCGTGGATCGCCCCGCGCCTGGAGGAGGCTGCGCGCCAGGGGCGCCTGATCCCCCTGGAGGCCCTCGCCGCCAGTTTCCCCGCCGATACCGATCAGGCCCTGCTCTCCTACGCCCAGAGCCAGGCCATCGTTGAGTACCTGATCGCCACGTACGGCCCCGATCAGGTGCAGGCTCTGGCCCTGGCCTTCGCTGCTGCAACCCCGGTGGACCAGGCGCTCCGAACGGTGCTCGGGCGCGGCGTGGACGAACTGGACGCCGAGTGGCGCGCCACCCTGCCACCTCAAGAGCAGACCATCGCCCCGACGCCGGTGCCACGCCGCGCGCCCGCCGATCGCTTCGCCGAACCGCCGGTGGGACGGCCGGGCGCGCTTGAAGCCCCGCAGGACGGTTCGGTCGGGGTTGGAGTTCCTGTAGGAACCATCGTTGCCGGGGCGCTGTTCTGTGGCGCGGGCCTTGTGGTGGCCGCAGCGGTGGCGCTGCTCCTTGCCTGGCGCGCAGCGGCAACCAGAGGTTCTTGACGTGAACATGGGGAAACCGGGTTTCCCCATGCCCCCACCCGGTGGGAGGGTCTGGGAGGGCTGCGCCCTCCCGGGAAGAACCTTTTTTCATCCCGTCGGGGTGCGGCGCAGCCGCATGGACGGCTGATGTGAACATAGGCCCTCGGCGAGGGGCATGGGGAAACCGGGTTTCCCCATGCCCCCACCCGCGGGAGGGTCTGGGAGGGCGAAGCCCTCCCAGGAAGAATCTTTTTTCATCCCGTCGGGGTGCGGCGCAGCCGCATGGACGGCTGAAGTGACCATCGTTCGCCGCGTGCAGCCCCCCTCCCAGCCTCCCCCCGCTGGGGGGAGGAGCCGGGTTCTCGCCCCCGGCGGGGGAGGGCTGGGGAGGGGGTGGTCACCTTCGTTGCAACGGATTGCCGCTAGAGCAGGGGCATGGGGAAACCTGGTTTCCCCATGCCCCCGGCCGGTGGGAGGGTTTGGGAGGGCGTATCCCTCCCAAAAAGAACCTTTCTTGGAGCACGTATCTGGGGAAACCAGGTTTCCCCAGACCTCCCCGGTGGGAGGGTCTGGGAGAGCGCAATGCTCCCAGAACTCCTCTCCACGGTCCCGACACGCTCAACGAGGAGCAACGCATGGAAACCAAATTCACACCCTGGCGCATGAAGTACATCAAACAGGGCGATGGCAAAGCGGACGGGGGGTGCATCTTCTGCGCCATGGCGGCGGCGGCGCCCGAGACCGACGCGGAGCATCTGGTGTTGTATCGGGGCCAGTTCTGTTTCGTGGTGCTGAACCTCTACCCCTACAACCCCGGCCACCTGATGGTGGTCACCAATGCCCACACCGCCGATCTCGCCAATCTCGACGCGGCCACGGCCGGAGAATTCTTCACCCTGACCCGGCGCAGCGTAGGCGTGCTGGAGGCGGAGTACGCTCCGCACGGCTTCAATCTGGGGATCAACCTGGGACGGACGGCAGGCGCGGGGATTGCCGATCATCTGCACATGCACATCGTGCCGCGCTGGAACGGGGACGCGAACTTTCTGCCGATCGTGGGCGGCACGCGCCTGATCCCCGAGGATCTGAGCGGCGCCTACCAGCGACTGCGACCGCGGTTCGACGCGTTGCGCCGTGAGGACGAGGAACGCTCGAGGGGGGCCATCTATTGTTCCGGCGCCGAAGGGTAAAGGAATGGCCGGGGGGCGGGTCCAGGAGGAGGGCGCCCCCTCCCAGGAACCCCTGGTGCGTCCCGTTGGCGTGTGGACCGGCCGCGTGGGGTATCGCCCTAGAGCAGCGTGATGTTGATCATCTCCAGCAGTTGATTAACGTCAAACGGCTTCTGGATAATCACCGCGCCTTCGGCCTCCAGGTCGGCGAACCAGGGTTTGCGGCTCAAGGCGGTCATAAAAATGATCGGAATGCCATCGTCCTGGAGGCGCTCTTTGATGCGCTGGAACACTTCGACGCCGTCCATGTTCGGCATCATCACATCGCTCAACACCAGACTCGGTTTGAGGGTTTCGAGCATCTGGAGACCCTCAAGACCATCGGGCGCCAGGACGACGTCATAGCCGGCGTTGCGCAGGGCGTACTCTAACACGGCCTGCAGCGCCAGGTCATCGTCCATGATGAAAATGGTACCCTTCGTCTCCGCCATGGCCCCCTCCCGCACTGCCAGTCGTGCCGACGCCGGACCGTGCCAGGCGTCACGAGAATTGTTTGCCATTATAACAGGGTTTCCAGCGCGTATGTTTACACGTTGTATGTTGTGCGGACCGATTGGAGAAGCTGCGGCAGGCGCAGCCCGCCGCGATCCGTCTTACCATCAGCCGTTCATGCGCCTGCGCCGCACCCCGACGGGATGAAAACAGGTTCTTTCTGGGAGGGCGCAGCCCTCCCAACCGCGGGTGGGGGAATGGGGAAACCCGGTTTCCCCATTCCCCTGCTTGAGGGCCGAGTCTCCTGCGGGCGGGGGCGTGGGGAAACCCGGTTTCCCCATACCCCTGCTCCAGCAGCCTATGTTCACGTTAGGAGCCTTATGAGTGACCTGCCGCAACTGCTGGCCGAGTATCCCTTTGTGCACTGGGAGACGGTACGCTTCCGCGATCTCGATGCCTTTGGGCACGTCAATAACGCAGTGTACGCCACCTATCTGGAGGCCGCGCGGATCGCCTATTTGCTTGATCTCACCCGGGCCTCGCTGATGGAGATGGGCATCATTCTGGCCGAGCAGACCATCAGTTACAAACGGCCGGCCTATTTCGGGGAACGGCTGGGGATCGGGGTGCGGGTGATGCTGTTTGGCACGAAGAGCTTCACAATGGAGTACATGGTGGCGCGAGCAGGCGATGGCGCCATGATTGCCACCGGCCAGAGCGTGCAGGTGGCCTACGATTACGCAACGGAGCGAACCATCCCCGTGCCAGAGGAGCTGCGCGCGGCGGTCGCGCGGCGCCAGGCGGGGTGCGACCCATCCCATGAGGGCGAGGCGGGTGAGGGGGTGTGATGCTCGTGAGGTGAACATACCTCCCGCGGGAGGGTGTAGGCGGGCGCCGCCCGGGCGCAGGGGGCTGGGAAAACCGGGTTTCCCCAGGTCCTCACCCGGTGGGAGGGTGTGGGCGGGCGCCGCCCGCAAGCAGGGGCTGGGGAAACCGGGTTTCCCCAGGTCCTCCTCACCCGGTGGGAGGGTGTGGGCGGGCGC
>Ga0272446_1005914_pt1 | contig 13139 bp, 10 predicted proteins | sample YNPCB0061_FD_194587 | JGI IMG/M metagenome (GOLD analysis project Ga0272446, IMG submission 194587) | Hot spring microbial mat communities from Yellowstone National Park, WY, United States - YNP-CB-006-1 | ecosystem: Environmental > Aquatic > Thermal springs > Hot (42-90C) > Sediment | place... | reverse complement strand
GCAGAGCGAGAGCTGCCAGCGCCTATCACTCCGATGCCGGTTTGCAGGCCATGGTCACGCATGAGGTCAGCACCTTTGGCACCCCCAAACAGCATGCCTGAAATTCAACCAATCAAGATACACTACCTGTGTATCCAAACGAAAGGGAGTTCCTATGCGCCGTGTGTTGCTGATCCTGTCGGTTGTGCTGCTTGGCGCGTTGCTGCAGCCGTTCACACTCCATGCGCTGACGCCTGCCGCTGGCTGTCAGTGGCTCTACTCGGCGGGCAGCGTGGGGCAGTTCGCCAACCTGTTCCTCGATCCGGATGCCACGCCGCTGCCCAATCTGCGCTTTGGCGCCGCCTTTGTCGAGTCGAGCAACATTGCGCGCAACGGTCTGCTCGACTTCGACGGCGACTATCGCCAGGATGTCTTCCGCACCGTGTCGCGCCAGGACGGCTTTCTGCAATGGCAATACTCACCCGGCGGCGCGGGCGCGTGGGTGAATCTGGCGTACGCCGGCATCCCGCTCGACGAGCTGCGCTTTGGCGACTTCAACGGCGACGGCAGGACGGATGTCTTCGCCGCCGTGCCGCAGGTGGACGGCAGCCGGCAGTGGTCCTATTCGGCAAGCGGCGTTGCCAATTTCGCCGTGCTCAAGACTATCAGCGCCGCCGCCCACGCACTCTACGGTATTCCGCAGCCGGGCGACTTCGACGGCGACGGCGTGACCGATCTCTTTGTCACCGAGCCTAGGTTGGACGGCGCCTGGCAGTGGAAGTACGCGCCAGGCGGTTCCGGCGCCTTTGTCACCCTGGCTTATGCCACCATCCTGCCCGCCGACCTGCGCTTTGGCGATTTCAACAACGATCGCAAAGCGGATGTCTTCGCTGTCGTGCCGCTGGCGGATGGCAGCAAACAGTGGTCGTATTCGGCTGGCGGCGCTGCGAATTTTGTTGTCCTCAAGACGGTCAGCGCCGTGCTGGACACCTTGTACGGCATCCCCCAGATCGGCGACTTCAACGGCGACGGCAGCAGCGATCTCTTTGTCACCGAGCCGCGGCTGGACGGCGCCTGGCAGTGGAAGTACGCGCCGGGCGGCGCCGGCAACTTCGTCAACCTGAACTATGCCACCGTGCGCCCGGCTGATCTGCGCTTCGGTCAGTTCAACGGCGTTGACGATGGACTGAAGACCGATATTTTCGCCGCGCCGGATTGCAGCCAGTTCAGCCTGCACCTGCCGCTAGTCGTACGCTAGGAGCAAACTCAAGATGCGCAAACACCTGTTACATATCAGCTTCGTCATCGCCACGCTGTTCTGCCTGTCGCCAGCCTGGCGGCTGCTGGCTGCGCCTGCAACCACCGTCGTCGGCAACTTTTGCCAATCTTCCAGGAAGCTACAGAGCTTCCTGGAAGATTACATCTGGTAACCCAGACCAGACATGTATGCGAAGTGGTGTCCGATCAAGTAGAACCATGATACAACCGGTGCAGGCATAACATCAGAGCACATTACAACGCGGAGCAGAAGCGCTTGACTGACATCAGATGCACCCCTATACCGTACGTTCTCGCTCATCGTCAGCCGGTGGGCGCACGTGGGCATAGAGCGTCACGGTGCGTCGAGCACGTCGCGGACTGGCGCCTGAAGAGCGGGGCAGTGGGCGGAGGTCGCTGTCTCGCCGGAAGTAAGGTGGAGATCGCTGATGCACATCACAGGTCAGGCAACAATCCCAGGTTGCGCAGCATGCCCGCTACGTCCCAGAGGGTCAGGGTCTCGCACACTTTGCCATCTTGCAGCACCAGGTAATTCACGCCGCGCGCCGAGACCTGCCGTCCGCTGGGCGGGATGTTCAGGATCGGCCCCTGGTGCGTGGCGCGCGCCGTCCAAAAAACAGCCACCCGATTGCCTTCGGTGATGATGACGTCCGGCGTGATCTCCAGGTCGGGGAAAGTGTGGTAATAGGCCTCGAACATGCGCTGAACGCCTTCGCGCCCGACAGGCGGCTGGGCGATGGCGACATCTATGACGTGGCAATCTTCGGTGTAAAAGGCGGCGACGCGCGCCGGGTCGTGCGAGTTCCAGGCAGCCAACACCTGCTGGACTACGGCGTGGGTTTCAGACATCGTTCAATCTCCATATTGTCGCTGGTGATGCTGTACACCAATGTAGGTGATTCTGACGCGTTCGTCTAGCCCAAAAGCAGCTCATTTTCTGTTCAATGTTCCACTCTTTCCACCTCGGCCTGCCAGAGAATCTCGGCGATGCGCGTCATGCCGGCTTTGAGGTGGCGGCGATAGGAGCTGAAGGGCACATCGATCAGCTCTGCTGCCTGCTCTTGCGTCGGCGCCGGTTGGATGTAAGTGTGATAGATGGCGCGATAGAACCTGGTCTCCTTTGGGGATGCACGCAACTGCTCTGCAGCCTGCCGGAGCAAGGTGCGCAACGTGTTGACGGCGCCACTGGCGGGGGTGTCAGCGTGTTGCATGACCAGGTGCGAGCGCAGCAGTGGATTATTGTGCAGGATATCGGGCCGGGTGTAATCGCGCAGCGCGCTCTCCACCGCCGCCACGAAATCCTCCTGGTTGAGCGCTAACGGCCGCACCAGCGGCGCTGGCGGCTTCACTGCCTCTGGCGACAGGGCGATCTCACGCTCGCCTAACAGCTCCAGCCAGGCATGGGGCGGCTGGGCGCGCCAATCATGGCCGTAGACGCCAAAGGTGCGCTCGCCCACGACGAAATCCAGCTCGGGCAGCCGCGCCAGGTCAGCGTAGGCGAACACTGGCCGCCAGAAGTCGGGATCGAGGCAGGCGTAAAAGGTGTAGGTCAGGCCGGGCAGAAAGTAATGCCGCACCATGTTGATGAAGATCAGGCTCTGCGTCGGCGACACGGTCTGGTGGGTGTCGGCGGCGAGCCAGAAGCGGAAATAGGTGGCGTGTTCGCCGTGGCGCAAGGGCGCCGTGCGCTGCAGAAAATCCCACGCCAGCGCAACAGCAGGGTCATGGCGGCGTTCCTCAGCCGTCGTGCGCTCCAGCGCCAGCAACGTCATGAACCCGCCGGGCTGACCGGCGCCATCGCGAAAGACGACGACATTTTCTGGCTGACGCGCCAGCCAGTAGCGCGCCAACGCAGCCGAGGCGGCGCCTTCGTGCTGCGCCACCATCGCCGCCATTGTTTCGATCTCTTGCAGGTGCAACTGATCGGGGGTGGTGCGACCGCTGGTCTGCCACTCAAAGAAGGGGCGCACGGCTGGATTGTCGCGATGCAGGTAGACGAAATCGAAAAGAGTCAGTTGTTGTTCCGTCCCGTGCGTCTCCGGCAACCGGCGCATAAAGTGGGCGCGGGCGCGACGATGCAGTTCGGCGTACCAGTTCGGATTGCGCCAGCGCAGATCAGCGACCAACACCTCGCGGGCGATGTCGTGCGGGAATAGTCCCCCAGGGCGCGTCTCGATGAAGGATAGCCCGCGTAGCCACTCAAACAGGTCATGGGCGTCGGGCAGCAGCAGTAGCTCCGCCAGCAGCGACTCCGTCGTGACGCGCACCAGCGCGCACGCCTCCACCGCAGCGCGATGCGCCGGCCCGGGCGTGCGCTGGAGAAACTGCTCGAGCAGCAACTTGATGACATCGGGCGACTCCAGCGCTTTGAAGTGGAAACCGGGGCGCTGATCGTAGAGATCTGCCACCAGCGACAGCGCCAGCGGGTAGCTGTGTGTGAAGTCCAGCACCGCCTGCAAGTCATCCGTCGGCACATTGCGTTGCGTCAGGTAAGCGCGCCCTTCCTCTGGCGAGAGGTTGCGCAACGCCAGTGTGCGCAGCAGCGGCTGCCAGCCAGGGTCGGCGCGCCAGGCTGGCGCAGGCGGGCGCCGCCCTGCCAGCACGGTGATGACCTGTTCGGGTAGCTCTGGCAAGAATACATCGCGCAGCCAGTCGTCGAGCGGCGCCAGCACTTCGCAGGTGTCCAGCAGCAACATCGTGCGCGTGGCGCGCTGCGCCAGGGTCTCGGCAGGCGGCTGCTCAGGGGAAGCGCCCAGCGCCAGCGCAAGGGCGGCCTGAAATGCGGTCGTTGTCGGTTCAATGTTGCGGGCGTCCAGCATGACGGCGTCCACGCCCGCTGCTTGCGCCATCTCTGCAAAGCGACGCAGCAGGCTGCTCTTGCCCACGCCACCTGGCCCGTGGACATACAACACAAAGAAGGGCGGCTCTGGCGCCGTCAACGCGTGCGAAAAAAGCGCCAATTCTGCATCTCGCCCTGTGAAGCGCTGGCGCCGCGTGCGATTCAGGCGATCGATCAACCGTGATGACATATGCTGTTTTCGCTGCCTACTTACATGCCGCCAGACCTTCGGGTGTGGCGTGTAGTATAGATCGACGGCGCCGGGTTGTCTATCTTGCGGAAAAACGAGGGGGCAACTTCCCGCCGGGGGCAAAGTCGGCGCCGTGATGGCTGCCCCCGACTTGAAGCACACCTCGTCGTGAAAGCGTTCCAGGGTGTTGGGGGGCGTCGCCGCTGGCCTGAGCCGTTCAACCCACTCTGACAGGCTCGTCAACGGGGCGTTGCGTCACCAACCGCGCCACGATGGCCGCCACTACGTAGATCGCGGCCGCGCCAACGAAGACGCCGCGATAGCCCACCCACGTCGCCAGCGCCGCCGCCAGCATCGGCGCCACGACGCGCGCGGCGGCCTGCACGCTGTTGTCGAGACCATAAGTGGCGCCCTGGTTGCCCGCCGGCGCGTAGATATTCATCAGCGCCGACACCGAAGGCACCAACCCGCCAATCGCAACGCCGCTGACGGCCTGCCAGAAGGCCAGTTGCCAGCTCGATGCAACAAAAACCTGGGGGATGAAGAGCACCGCCGACAGCACCGCCGAACCGAACAAAATCCGTTCGTGCCCGATGCTGTCTCCCAGGCGTCCCAGATAGACGGCGCTCACCGCACTGGTGAAAGCGGCGGCGCCGATGATCAGACCGGTCATCGCCACCGAGCCGCGTTCTTCCCCCTGGTTCAGCGCCAGCACAAAGAGCGCCAGGATCGGCACCGTCACTGTGGCGCCGAGGCTGCGCAGAAACGCCAGACCATAGAGACCGCGCATCCCCTGCGCTGTGAAGATGGCGCGGTAGCTGGCCCAGAAACCCGGCCTTTGCGCTTTGACAACCGGATGAAAATCCTCCTGCACCCACAGGACGACAGCAACGCCAGCTATGCCCAGCAGCGCGCCGGTGATCCAGAAGCTCTCGCGGAAACCGAACAATTCGCCGATCACACCGCCGACCAGCGGCCCGCCAGCCACCCCGACCCAGCGCGCCATGTTGATGACGCCCAACGCAAAGCCGCTGTGCTCCTTCGGGGTCTGCGCCGCCACCAGCGCATTGTTGGCGGCGATCACACCCGTCGTGGCGCCTTGCAACGCCCGCAAGATCACCAACTGCTCGGCGTTCTGGACGAAGCCCATGGCGCCAACGATGATGGCGCCGCCCAGCGTGGCGCGCTCCAGCATCAGCTTGCGTCCGCTGCGATCCGCCACCGTGCCCCAAATGGGCGATGCAATCATCATGGTGAAGGCTTGCGCCGAAAAAGCCAGCCCGGCCCAAAACTCCAGGCTGCCGGTCGTGCTGACGCCCAGGTCGCGCACGTAGAGGGGTAGGAAGGGAAAGATCAACCCGAAACCGAGTGTGGAGATAATCTGCACCACCGCAAGGACGGCCAGGTTGCGCTGCCAACTGATCGTCCGCGTCATGAGTTGCCGAGAAGCTGCGCCGCCAGCGTCGCAAAGAGCACGAGCGTTGAGTTGTAGACCGCGTGCGCCACCATGGCGGTGGTTGTGTTGTAGCGGATGCGCAGCCAGCCCAACAGGAGCCCAAGCACGAAGACGACGAGCGTCGCCAGGCTGAGGCCGTAGTTGCTATGCACCAGCGCAAAGAGCAGCGCAGTGGCGATCAGCCCAAAGCGCGGCTGCATGGCGCCGCGGAAGATGGCCTCCTCGCCGATGGCCGCCGCCAACCCAATCGACAAGATGCCCAGCGGGCTTTGCGTGATCGGCCCGATCAACTGCTCGGTGAGCGCGTCGACATTGGCGTCGACGCCGACGCCAGTCGCCTGGGCGACCGCGCTCAGCAACGAGACGACCGGCACCATCGCCAGCGCGCCGCCGATCCCAATCAGCACCTGCCGCGCTGTGGGCTTGACGATGTCCAGGCGCGTCAACGCTTCGCCAAACGAACGGCGCGTCAACCAGCCAACGCCGATGAGGGCGATGAAGACAAAGGTCAACGTCTGCACCCACAAAAAGGTGAGCGTCACCGGCGGTTGGCCGGTCTCCTCCGCCTGCCTGGCAAGCTGTGTCGAGAGCGTATCCAGCCCGATGCCCAGCGTCAGCGCAAGATAGATCGGGATGAACATTGTCATCGCCAGGCTGACAGCGTGCAGTGGATTGGCGGCGTCGAGCGTCGAGATGCTGGCGATCCAGCGGCGCACCGGTTTGAGCAGCAACGTCAGCCCGACCAGCGACGGCAGCAGCATGCCCCAGCCCAGCCACGCCCACGACGCCACTGGCAGGGTGGCGTCGATCTGGCTCGCTAAGTCTGGCTGCCTCTGGAGGGCAAGCGGCGTAAACAGAAGAGCCACGCCCAAAAGCGCCAGGAAGCCAAAGAGTAGCGCCAGCAAGAGGTAGGCAAGCACCGCCAACGGCATGTACGGTTGATCCTGCGCCCGCAGCTTCTGCGCCAGGTTGGCGACAAAGAGGATGAGGATCACCGGCAGGAATTGCAGGACAACACCAAGAATTTCCGTCACCTGAGGCGCCTTTCTGAATCGTACTTTACTGAGCGTTAGCAGGTAGTCTACCGCTGACAGGGCGATCCACCCAAACCCGTAATTGACCGCCAGGTCGGTCGTGCGTCGTCGCAGGAGCGGCGCTTTCGAGGCGATGCGATCAATAGAACGCAGCAGGCTGGCAATCAACAAAGGGGCGTTTCACGTTGGGGGCGCCTGTCTGCGGCAAACGTGACTCCATCCCCAACCTGAAGCAGACCCAGCAACAAGGGGTCTGTTCCAAATTTGAGGCGAAGCCCCTTTCGCCGTAGGTCATCGCCTCCGGCGTGACATAGCTGTGTAAAAAAGGGTGCAATTCTGTAGATTCGGCTAATCAGCCGTATCGGGGCAGCTTGAACACCCCTCAGCGAAATCGCGTTGGACATCCCGGAGGGAGTGGGGTACACTACATTTCTATTTTGCTACGGATGTTACTGATAGCCAGGTTGAGATTGCACACCGTGCTAACTGCTGGGTGCTTCGTCAGGTGCACAACACGCAACACGCAACACGCAACACGCAACACGCAACACGCAACACGGCGCAGCTCGTTCATGACTTGCTTGCCTGGCAATCAATAAGGAGAGTTGTGTATGCAGGCGAACGATGCCCCATCGACGCAGGCTGGCGAGGACGTGAGCGTCCAATCCAACGGCGCGGTTGCAACGGCGCCACCCACCAAAGCGACTGCACGGCGCGGCGCCAACGGCCGTCAACGGACGACGCCAGCCACAGGCAAGGCGCGCAAATCGTCGTCCCCAGCGCGCACTGACGAAGGCGATGCTCCGGTGGCTGCGCCGGCTGCCGGGCGTGTGTGCATCTCGCCGCAGGTGCCGCCGCCTGGCGCGCTGGCGGGTCTCTACCGCGACTTTCTGCGCGAGTGGGAGCGCAGCCGCACCCTGCCCCAGCATCCGGCCTACTCGCCGGGCTTTGATCTGACGGCGTTGACGCTGGATGCCCTCAGCACGCTCGATGAGGTCTACAATCGCGAGTTGAGCTGGCTCGACTTCAACTGGCGCGTGCTGCACGAAGCGATCGACCCGCGCACGCCGCTGCTCGAACGGCTTAAGTTTATCGCGATCACCGCAAGCAATCTCGACGAGTATTTCAGCAAGCGCGTCGGTGGCCTCAAACGGCAGAAGGCGGCGGGTATGGCAAACCTCACACTCGATGGCTGGGCGCCCGACGTGCAGCTTGCGCTCATCGCGCGTGCGGTCTCCGAGATGGTTGCGATCGAAAGCGCATGCCTGCATGAAGACATCCTGCCCCAACTGGCCGAGCACGGCATCCGCTTGATGAATTACGTCGATCTTGACGCCGCCGAGAAGGAGCGCCTGCGCGACTATTTCCTGCGCGAGGTCTACCCGATCCTGACGCCGCTGGCGGTCGATCCAGGGCATCCCTTCCCCTTTATCAGCAACCTGACCTTGAGCCTGGGCGTCTTTCTGATCGATCCCAACACCGGGGAGCGCCAGTTTGCGCGCGTCAAGGTGCCGCCGTCGCGCCCGCGGTGGGTGCCGTTGACCCGCCAGATGCACTTCCTGCCGCTGGAGCAGTTGATCGCAGCGCACCTCGACACACTCTTCCGCGGCATGGAGATCGTGGCGGCGTTCCCGTTCCGCGTGACGCGCAACGCCGATCTGGCGCGCAACGAGGAGGAGGCCGACGATCTGCTCGACATGATCAGCGAGGAGCTGCGAGAGCGGCGGTTCGCCCCGGTGGTGCGGCTGGAAGTTGCCGCCGACGCGCCCGCCGAAGCCTTGACCCTGCTGCAGAACCAGCTTCATCTCGAAAACGATGACATCTACCTGATTCACGGTCTCTTGCGTCGCGCCGATCTCTTTGCACTGGCTGAGATCAACCTGCCGCACCTCAAATACGAACCGTACACGCCGACGGCGCCGGCGCGCCTGGCTGGCATCAGCAGTCGGGGGCGCACCAGCGAACTCTTCAACGCCATTCGCCAGGGCGACTTGCTGGTGCATCATCCCTACCACAGCTTCCAATCCACCACGCAGCTCTTTGTCGAGGCGGCGGCGCGCGATCCACAAGTGCTGGCAATCAAGCAGACAATCTACCGCACATCGGACAACTCGTCGATCGTCGCCGCGCTGATCGAAGCCGCCAGTCGCGGCAAGCAGGTCGCCGTGCTGGTCGAAGTCAAGGCGCGCTTCGACGAGGCCAAGAACGTCGAGTGGGCGCGCAAACTGGAGGAGGCAGGCTGCCACGTCGCCTATGGGCTGGTCGGGCTGAAGACGCACTGCAAGGTGTCGCTTGCCATCCGCCAGGAAGAGGATGGCCTGCGCACCTATTACCACATCGGCACCGGCAACTACAACGCCAAGACCGCCAGCACCTACACCGACCTGGGGCTGCTGAGCTGCAACGCCGAGATCGCCGCCGACTTGATGGATTTGTTCAATGCGCTGACCGGCTATAGCTATCAGAGCGACTATCGCAAGTTGCTGGTGGCGCCGGTCAACATGCGCCAACATTTCCTGGAACTGATCGACGGCGAGATTCAGCACGCGCTCGCCGGGCGCGAGGGGCGCATCGTCGCCAAGATGAACGGCCTGGAGGATTCGACGATCGTGCGCAAGCTCTACGAGGCGAGCCAGGCCGGCGTGGTCATCGACCTGATCGTGCGCGGCAATTGCCGGCTGCGCCCCGGCTTGCCCGGCATCAGCGAGAACATCCGTGTGCTCAGCATCATCGGGCGCTATCTGGAGCACTCGCGCATCTTCTACTTTGGCAACAATGGCGCGCCGCTTTACTACATCGGCAGCGCCGACTGGATGCGCCGCAACCTCAGCGCGCGCGTCGAGGCGGCCGCGCCCATCGAAGACGCACGCCTGCAAGAGTATCTGTGGATGATTCTGCAGAGTTCGCTCAACGACTACCGACAGGCATGGGAGATGTTGCCTGATGGTCGCTACCGGCAGCGCCAGCCCTCGGTGGGCAGCAGCGCGCTGGAGGCAGGCGGCGTCCACAACTACCTGATGCAGCACACGCGCATGACGTCGACGCTGGGCGGGTGAACGTGCACGAGACGTGGTGCGTGTTTCGTAGTGCGTGTAGCGCAGGGCGAACTGTGTGGCTGTGTTCTGGTGCGAGTAGCGGCGTAGAAATCGGCAAGGCTGGAGAGCAGCTCAACCGCCGCCGCGCAGCGTCTTCCAGTGAAGTTTCTCGAACAGGGCGTCCAGGGTGGCCTGCTCGCCCGTAAAGGCGACGGTCGCGCCGCCCACGCTCAAGGCGCCGATGTGGCGGCGTTCGGCTTTGCGCACTTCTGCACGCCAGCCGTCGCCTTCGATGACATCTGCGCCTGTCTCACCACCGCCGAGCTGCGTCAGATATTCCTTCATCAGCCAGACCGGCACGCCGTAATAATCGTGCTCGACGCGCACGCTCACAGTGCGCCTCCGCCGCCCACAGGGGGGAAGATGCAAACGTCGGCGTTTTCTGGAATCGGCATCTCCAACCCGCCGAGATAGCGCACATCGCGCCCGTTGAGAAAGATGTGGATATTCGAGCGCAATTCACCCTTGCTGTCGAGCAGCTCGCGTGCCAACGCCGGCCAGCGCACCAGCATCTCGTCGATGAGCTGGCGAAAAGTGTCGCCAGGCCCGGCGGTCAGGCTGGCCTCTTTGCCGCCCACAATGGGGCGTAACGTAGCATAGACGCGGACATTCATGCGGCGCTTCTCCCTGTAATCTACAAATGATGAATATATCTCTCCTGGCGACGACAGTTTAGCACAACAGCGCTCATTCCGTGAGTATAGACGATCGCAAAGGGGTGTAATTCAAGGTGGGGCATCCATCGTGGTGCGGCGCCCAGCCGCGCGCTCCAGTCAAACAGGGACATGCGGTTCGCAAGCGCACCCGCCACCGAATTTACAAGCTAAACACCATCCATCGAAGGCTGGGCTTCATGCCGCAGACGCCCTCCGCAGGTGACGCCTGGCGCCTGAAAACCCACGCCAACAGGCCACTCCACAAGAAACGGCGGACAACCTCCTGCTTCCCTGGAGATCGCCCGCCGTTGCTCAAGATGGACTCGGAAGGCTCCGCCTGGGCTGCATCCTCGGTGGCTTGGCGCAGCCGTGACTTCGTCGGCTCACATCCTTCAGAGTGGTGAGATCAGCATAGTCTCCACCAGCCATGGGTGCAACAGGCAAATGTTGCATCATTTGCGCAAGGTGAGCGCGTGGCTCACGACAGCCCAATGACTTTCCCCGTCTCCGGATCGATGTCGATGTCGAAGAAGGCGGGGCGCGCCGACAGACCGGGCATCGTGCTCATCGTGCCGAGCAGCGGGTAGAGGAAGCCGGCGCCGACGCTGGCGCGTATCTCGCGCACGGGCACGGTGAAGCCAGTCGGCGCGCCCTTCAATTCGGCGTCGTGGCTGATGCTGAGATGCGTCTTGGCCATGCAGATCGGCAGCTTGTCGAAACCTGCGCGCGTATACGCTGCGATCTGCTCCTCGGCCTTGGGTGCATATTCGACGCCCGCGCCGCCATAAATCTCCTTGACGATGGTTTCGATCTTGGCTTTGATCGACATATCCAGCGGGTAAAGAAAATCGAAGTGCGATGGCTGCTTGCACGCCTCGATGACCGCCTCGCCCAACGCCACTGCCCCGGCGCCGCCATCCGCCCAGTGGTTGGAAGGCACGGCGTCATACGCGCCAGCGGCGATGGCCTGGCGCCGCACCAGCTCGATCTCGGCGTCGGTGTCGGTGTGGAAGCGGTTGATCGCCACGACGACGGGCACGCCAAAGCGCCGCGCGTTGCGCACGTGCACAGCCAGGTTGCTGCAGCCAGCTTCGAGCAGCGCCAGGTTCTCCTGCGTGTAGGCCGCATCGAGCACTTTGCCCGCCACCACCTTGGGTCCACCGCCGTGCATTTTGAGCGCCCGCACCGTCGCCACCAGCACCACCGCGTTGGGAATCAGCCCGCTGTAGCGACACTTGATGTTGAAGAATTTCTCCATGCCGATGTCGGCGCCAAAGCCTGCTTCGGTCAGCACATAGCCCTCCGGCCCGACGAGCTTGAGCGCAATCTGGTCAGCGACGATCGAGGAGTTGCCGTGCGCAATGTTGGCGAACGGGCCGGCATGCACCAGCGCCGGCGTGCCTTCCAGCGTCTGCATCAGGTTGGGCTTGATGGCATCCTTCATCAGCACCGCCAGCGCGCCCGCACAGCCGATGTCCTCCGCAGTGACCGGCTCTCCCTTGCGATCCAGCCCGATGACCATGCGCCCAAAGCGCTGGCGCATATCTTGCAGCGAGGTCGTCAGCGCCAGGATCGCCATGATCTCGCTGGCGACGGTGATGTCGTAGCCAGTCTTGCGCGTGCGCCCCTTTTCCTGGGGGCCTTCGCCGATGGTGATTTCGCGCAACATGCGATCGTTGGTGTCGACGACGCGGCGCCAGGTGATCGTGTCGGGGTCGATGTCCAGACGCACGAAGCGGCTGATTTCCTCCGGCGTCAGGTCGGCGGGGTCGGTCTTGTCGATGCCTAGCTTCTGGAGACGCCGCAGCATCGTGGCGGTGAAATGGCGCTTGCCGCCTTTGGGCGGGCAGAGGCGCTTGAAGAGCGTCTCGTCGTCCATGTCGGCTTCGTGGAACATGCGCGCGTCGATGGCTGCCGCCAGCAGGTTGTTGGCCGCCGTGATGGCGTGGATGTCGCCAGTCAGGTGCAGATTGAAGTCCTCCATCGGGATGACCTGCGCGTAGCCGCCGCCTGCCGCGCCGCCCTTGATGCCAAAGGTTGGCCCCTGGCTCGGCTGGCGGATGCAGGTGAAGACTTTTTGCCCAAGGTGCGCGCCGAGCGCTTGACTGAGACCAACCGTTGTCGTCGTCTTGCCTTCCCCCAGCGGCGTCGGCGTGATCGCCGTGACGACGATGTACTTGCCGTTCGGGCGATCTTTGAGCCGTTCACGCACATCAAGGGTCACTTTGGCTTTGTAGGCGCCGAATAACTCCAGTTCTTCAGGCAGGATGCCAGCTTCTTCGGCGATCTGGTGGATGGGGAGGGGAACGGCAGCCTGGGCAATCTCCAGATCGCTGGGCACAGGGCGTTTGAGGTCGGTCAATTTGTGGGACATTCCAAGAGTCTCCTCATTGAGTCTTTGAAGATGAAAATTTGATTTGCTGATTTCTAGATTAGTTGCCTGCACCGCCACCCGTCACGAGTCATGCGTCATCAGTCATGCGTGACTGGTGACGCATGACTCGTGAATCTAGCAAGCCTTGATGGCGCCGTAACCTTCCGCAAGGAAGTATATCAGACTCCCACCGATTGATTGCCAGCCAGCCGGGTTGTGAACTGGCTGAGTCGTGTGG
>Ga0272446_1005912_pt1 | contig 13143 bp, 11 predicted proteins | sample YNPCB0061_FD_194587 | JGI IMG/M metagenome (GOLD analysis project Ga0272446, IMG submission 194587) | Hot spring microbial mat communities from Yellowstone National Park, WY, United States - YNP-CB-006-1 | ecosystem: Environmental > Aquatic > Thermal springs > Hot (42-90C) > Sediment | place... | reverse complement strand
CGGCTTCATAGCCGAAAGTGCCTGCCATGCCGCAGCAGCCGGTATCCAAAACTTCCACATCGTAACCGCAAAGGCGCAGCATCTCCACCGTTGCATTCGTTCCGCTGGGTAAGCCGTCATCTGCCAGCCCTTGCGCTCGTTGATGGCAGTGCGGTTGGAAGAGGAGTTTTGCGGTGGTTTTATTTTGGGGAGAAAGGTGTACTTTATTGGCTACACGCAAATCGCGAAAGCCGTCAGAGCGAATCAGGTACTCGTCGAGGAGCCAGGTTCGGGCGGAGAATGAGGCGATTTCGCCGCGATGTTCCGGCAGAAGATCGAAGTAGTCGTTTTTCAGGCAGTAGATGTCGGGAGGCTCAATCCCAACGATTGCCGCTTCGCCTGCCGGGTCAGCCTGATGCAATGCATCCAGCACACGCCGCGCCCGACGCTTCGCCGCATCCACCAAGCCCTTCGAGAGCAGTGACGCCCCCGCCCCCACCACAGGCAGGACTTGAACGTCATAGCCGCACGCCGCCAGCACGTCGAACGCCGCCTGCTCGACCTCCGGCTCCACGTAACGCCCGAACGGGTCTGACAGGAAAATGACTTTTTCGGCGCGAGTATGCGATGCCGCGACTGAGACCTTTGCGCGCCAACTTGCAAATTTTGGAAACGGGCGCTTCTCCGTGATGCCAAACGCCCTGGCAACCGCCTTCCTGAACAACGGGATACTCATCACGGCATTCGTCAACGGCGCAAACGCAGAAGCCAGCCGGGCAGTGATGTCGAAATACCCAAAGAGATAATCGCGCAGCGGGCGGCGGTGCGACTTGTAATATTCGTTCTCGAACTCGTACTTCAACTTTGCCATGTCCACGCCGCTGGGACATTCGGCTTTGCACCCCTTGCAGGCAAGGCACAGGTCGAGGGCTTCATAGACCATAGACGATAGACCGTTGTTCATAAATCGTCCATTGTCCATGATCGTTGATCCAACAATCATTGCTCTCAACAGATTTGCCCTGCCCCGTGTGGAGTTTTGCTCTTCGCGCGTCGCTTGAAACGACGGACACATCACGCCGCTGCTTTTACGGCACACCCCCTGACCGTTACACTGCTCAATGGCGCCCGCCAAGCCGCGTTCGTGGTCAAAATGCAAAGCAGGCTCCCACACCCGAACCTGATACCCCTCGCCGTATCGCAGGTGTGTGTCCATAGGCGGCGCGTCGAACAGTTTGCCGGGGTTGAGCAGGTTATCGGGGTCGGCGGCGCGTTTCAGCAGACGCATGGCGTCGGTCACCTCCCTGCCGTAGGTAGGTTCGATCCATTCCCCCGAGACGATGCCATCGCCATGTTCACTGCTCATCGAGCCGCCCAGCCGCTTCGTCAAAGCGAAAACCTGTTCCGCAATGCTGCGCAAAGCCCGCACACCTTCGCCCGTCAGCAAGTTCAGCAGCGGGCGGATGTGCAAACATCCTGCCGAGGCATGGGCGTAGATGCTGCCGTCTGTGCCGTGCGCCGCCATGATACGCTCGACCTCGCGCACGAATTCGCCCAAATGCTCCGCCGGAATGGCGCAGTCTTCGATGAACGCCACCGGTCTCGCCGCCTGCGGGCGCGAATCCAGGATGCCCAGCCCCATCTTGCGGACGTTCCACACACGCGCCTGCTCCTCTTTGGATTCGGCAACGGTCAACAGTGCACCGATACTACGAACCGCCTCTTTCAGGACCTCGAGCCTGTCTCCGCTAAATTCAACGACCAACACCGCGGCAGGATCTCCCACCATCCACCCCATCTGACGTGCATATGCAGGGACGCTCCGCGCCAGCCGCAAAATCATCTGCGGAATCAATTCGATGGCGCTGGGCTTGAACCCCAGCAGGCGCGGCACGTCGTCGCAGGCTTGAGGGATGCTGGAATAAGAAAGCACGCCCAGGATGGTGTGTTCTGGCTTTGGCACAAGGTTGACTGTGGCGCGGCGGATGACGGCAAGCGTGCCTTCACTGCCAGCCAGGAGCGGTGCAAGATTGACCGTAGACCGAGGACGATAGACCGATGAAGGCATGCCGTAGTCCCCGGTATCCCACTGCGAAGGGGCAGACGGGCTCCAGGGTAACAAATAGTTCAGGCGGTAGCCTGCCGAGTTGCGCCAGGTTTTGGGGAAGTTCTGCTGGATGGCATCGGAGTATTGTTCACGGATGGTTTGTATGGCTGGCGCTAATTTGGAATTACAACGTATATCCCACGTTTCGAGCGTGCCGTCTCCCAAAATAACATCAGCGGAGAGCAGGTGGTCGGCTGCCATACCGTAAAGGATGGAGTGTGCGCCGGTGGCGTTGTTGCCGATGACGCCGCCCATCGTGGCGCGTTCGGCAGAGGCAGGGTCGGGACCGAAGGTCAAGCCGAATGGGGCGGCTGCAGCATTGAGGTCCGCGAGAACGACGCCCGGTTCGACGGTGGCAGTTCTGGATTCAGGGTCAATCTTGATAATGGAATCCAGCCAGCGGGAGCAGTCCAGAATCAGGGCGCGTCCGATTGCCTGCCCGCCGAGAGAGGAGCCCGATCCGCGCGGGAGGAGGGGGATTCTGTATCTGGCGGCAAGTTCGACGGCGGCATGCAGGTCGTCTTGCGTTTTGGGGATGGCAACGCCGAGCGGCTCGATTTGATACATGGAGGCGTCGGTGCTGTATAGGATGCGTGAAGCGGCGTCGAGGCGAATATCGCCTGTGAAATGCTTGCGAAGTTCGTTGAGGAAGTCGGGGTGCAGGGACATGCTTTGATTTTACCCCCGTAAAAAGGGACGTCCCGAAGGCTGGGTTGGGACGTTTGCCTCAAGTGAAGCGTTATTCGTATTTGAGCGCCAAGACGGGGAGCATGGTCGCTGCGCGCAGGGCAGGGTATAACCCGGAGAGCATTCCAATCAGCGTGGAAAAGAGCAGGGCAAAGATGGGAAGCCATAACGGTGTGTACACTGCCACACTGGGCGGAATACCTCCCTGCTGACCCGCCTGATTGGCGAGATAGACAACGGCGACCACGTTGATTGCCTGCCCCGCCAGCCAGCCAATGATCACGCCGCCAAGCCCGCCGATGAAACCAATGCCCGAAGCCTCGCCAAGAAAAATCGCCAGCACGTTGCGGTTGGTCGCGCCAACGGCTTTCATCAAGCCGATTTCGCGCGTCCGCTCGAGGATGGACATTGCCATCGTATTCGCGATGCCAATGGCGGCAACCAGCAAAGCAATGGCGCCCACGCCGCCGAAGATGACCTGCAAGATGACATAGAAATTGTTGATGCCCTGCACAAATGACTGCGGCGTGTATGCCTGATACCCCATCTCTGTAATCTGGTCGGCAATATCGAGCACCTGATTCACATCCCGAACTTTGACGATGACCTGACTGTAGCCTTCCTTGTTGTAATTGATGCGGCGGTTCTGCGACCATTCGTTCAGCGCCTTGACCTGTTCGAGCGGCATGTAAATCGTCCAATCTGACTCGCCGCGCGTCTCTTTCAGCACACCGGTCACCCGCAGGCTCAGGTTCTTGCGGGTTTCATTCCCCTGCGAATCCCATTTCGAGACGATGAATTGTATCTGCTGATCGTACAGGTCTGGCGGGGCGGGCGGTTCCTGGCCGGGACGCAGGTGGGGGTCGTACAAATTGTTGGCAACCATCGGTCCGACCACGATTGTGGTACGCCCAAGAGCCGTGCTTCCCTGCGCCGCTTCCATGCCCAAGGCGGCGAGGTCGTTTACGTCCACGCCGATGATGTTCATCGAGCCTTCCAGCTTTCTAAAACGAATCATGCCGCCAGACCATAAAAACTCGCGTGGACTGACCCACTCGACGCCTGGAATCGCCCGCAATTCTTCCAATGCCTGGTTGGTGAGCAGTTTTACCTGAGACGAACCGCCTCCTCCGCCCCCGCCTGGTCCGCCAGTGACAGGACCTTCACCGTACGATGGCACAACCTGAATCTGAGTCAGGTCGCCGATGCCGTATAACTGTTCATTGGCGTTCTTCTGCAAACCAATTGCCAGCGAAACAAGAATCACCACCGCTGCCGTGCCAATGACCACGCCAATGGCGGTCAGCGCCACGCGCGCTTTGCGGCGGCTGAGGTTGCCAAAGATCAGGCGGAGCAAGTCAACGAAGCGCACGATTATCCCTTGCCAGGAACAGGCACAGCAGGAACAGGCACCGGCTCGACCGGCGTTTCGACTCCCCCACCGCCAGCGGGCTGCCAGACGGGCCAGGCGCTATCCAGCCCCAACAGTCCCTTGATAAAGCGGAAAATTTTATGCAGTGTGGTTTCTTCTTCCCCAAAACCATCGCCGCCATTCATCCCGTCGCCGCCGGCAGATGGGTCAGGCAAAGGCTCAACAGACTGCTCCATGACCTCCACCTCGAGCGTTTTCTCAATCGTGCGCGGCTGATTGAAATCATCCACGTAATCAATCGTCACAGTGAGCGTGAGTGTGCCCGGCTGATCGGGTGTCAGCAGCGCGTCCAGCGTAAAGAAACCGCCCGCATCCAGCGGACCGACAAGGCTGGTTCCGTTTTCAATCATCCCTTTGTCGGTAGTTACTCTGGCATCTCCCAGGACTGCAAATCGCCTGCCCACATTGACTACTTGAATTGGCAGCATACCCGGCTGACCGACAAAGAATGGATCGGGCGGGCGGTAAAAACTGACATTCACGTTTGGCAGGCTGTACACCAACAGCGTAATGACCTGTTCATCAGAGATGACTTCGTTCTTGTCATTCAGATAGGAAAACGTAATCCGCAGGGGATATGCGCCCGGGTTCGTCGAAACATTCACCACCAAATTCTGCACTGCCTGAATTTTTTCCCCTGCCTTCAGGTCGCCCAGCGACTGAACATTCGAAGCGCCGACGGGGGCAAAATTAGAGAAATCGCCGCCGCCGCCCGAGACGCCGCCAGGCACCGCAGTTCCGCCTCCGCCGCCGCTCGAACCGCCGCCTACAATCATGGTGACACGCTGAGCGCTGGCGTTCCCCACGTTTTGAACGGTCAGATTCAGGGCGAATTGCTCACCCGGCTGAAGCGGCTCCACGCTGGACGAGTAGCCTGTGATCACCAACTGGGAGCTTTTCACCCCTGTTGGCGTAGCGGTAGGAGCAGCCGAACCGCCCCCGCCGGAAACCGTCCCGCCGCTGACGGGAATCGAGAGAGTGAACTTGTCGGTGTAGCTTGTGCCGTTCGAGTCGTAGTATGTGAGGGTCATATCCACGACGATGACGGTTCGCCCGCTGATCTGGGCAGAGACATAGAAACTCTGGCTGGTCTCTACTTCCTGGTCGTAATTCACTGTTCCAATCACCGCGATACCGCCGGTCTTTGTAGCGAGCAGATCCGTCGAGGTGAAAACGGCTTGCGTATTGTAGGCGGTGGATTTTCCCACATTTTCCATCACAACTTTCAGCGTTACATCACCGCCGGTTCGGATATTCCCCGTCAGTTTTGAGGTGTAAACCGCAAACTGAGGGCGGGCAAAGGGTGGCGGGGAGGTAGGCGTAGGAGCAAGAACAGTCAATACAGCAAGACCGTTGGCAGGTCCTCCGGAGAGGCTAACGGTAATCGTGTAAGAACCAGCCGCCAGCCCTACAGGCACAAGCGCCTGCAGTGTATTGGCGTCCACAAAAGTGGTGCTTAACGCCGAACCATCCAGAAGGACTACGGCGGTTGCGTCGAAGCCAGCGCCGGTAACGGTGATGGTATTGCTCACGTTGTTGACAATGGTGGTTGGGGATATCGAAAACAAGTCTGCTGCGTAGGCAGGGCGGGGAAATCCCCCCACCATGAGAGCAGTCAGCAATGCGAGCGATAGAATGCGAAAAAGGGTGCGTTTCATATTTCTCCACAATGAACGAGGGTCACGAATTCACAGCGGTTTCCATTACGGCGGTTTGATATTCCGCCTCACTGACCACCCTGCCGTCGAGCAGATAGATCTGGCGGGTGGCATAGCGCATCATACGCGCATCATGGGTGACGACCAGCACAGTCCGCCCGGAGCGGTGCAAATCCGAGAGTAATTGCATGATTGCCGCGCCGCTGGCGGTATCCAGGTTGCCGGTCGGTTCGTCGGCGAGGATGAGTTTCGGGTCGTTGACCAGAGCCCGGGCAATCGCGACGCGCTGTTGTTGTCCACCGGAGAGTTCGGTGGGGCGGTGAAAGGTTCGGTCGCCGAGTCCAACCTGATTCAGCAAGTAGTCGGCTTTTTCGTCGCGTTTCCGCGGGGGTATTCCTGCAAACTGCATGGGAAAAGCGACGTTTTCTCTTGCGGTCATGCTGGGAATGAGATTGAACGACTGGAAGACGAAGCCGATTGTCCGCCGGCGGAAGAGCGCCAGAGAGTTTTCGTCCGCTTCGGTGAGGGATTGACCATCCACCCAAATTTCGCCGGCGGTGACGCGATCCAGCCCGCCAAGCAAGTAGAGCAGTGTGCTTTTGCCTGAGCCAGAGGGACCCATGACGACGGTAAAAGTGTGGGGTTCGATCTCCAAATCCACGCCGTCTAATGCGCGAACGGTGACGCCGCCCAACTGATAATATTTCTTCAAGCCGATGACCCGGATAAAGGCTTTGCTCATCGCTGCGTCAACTGCGCTGTTTAGAAGAACGGTCTCTGGATGGCGGCATCGCCGAGACGGGAGACAAGGACAGCCAGCCCTGCTTGAGCCAAAAGGACAAGCGTCAACACGATAAACGCATTGGCGAAGGATTTGGTGCGCGGCAGGTTATCGACAATTGCAAAGCCGAGAAGCAGCAGGAGAAAACTCCAAACGAGAAAAAGATCGGCGCGCGCAAGTAAATGATAGAGCAGACTCCCGCCAGAAGCAAAACCAGAAAGACTGGGGCTTGTAATGGTATGTTGTGCGAGGAGCATGTACGCGGCGCGCAGCAGGTCGCGCAGAGCAAAGGGCAGGCTCGACCAGCCGACCACATTCATGGCGCTCTGCATGGAGCCACGCCCGCCGAACAGTGTTGAACCGAGATGAAGCAGGGCGGCAAGTACCAGCCACCCCAGCCAGAGTCCCGCAAGGGCGCCAAACAGCGGCATGACGTACATGTACACAGGTCCCTGCTGGGCTTGCTGCGCCTGCATATAACTATTCTGCATTTCCGGCGTCCACCATTGCCAATCGGGAGGCAGTTCGATTTCTCCCATCATGGCGGCGCGGGTTCGCAAGTATCCCCGCACGATGACAACCAGCGCGGCAGTGAGGGTCAGGATCATCATCGGCGTGGACCAGGCGGCTCTGGATTCGGAAGCCATTTCGGCAAACGCTGCACGCGGACGGAACAGCATTGCAAATACACGCGGCAAGTCAAAACGACGAGGGGAAGAAGAAGGAGTGGTCATAGGCTTTTGAAAAATTGTAGCATGGTTTCATCCTCCCTGGATTAACGAAAAAGCGGCTGAGAGAGTTCCCAGCCGCCAGGGGTTAAATGCCGTCGAAAAGATCGCGTTTTTTGCGAAAATTTCCATTCACAGGCGGATAGACCTGCATATAATCCTCCCGCTCGCCAAAGACTCTGGCAACCAACCCCATCAGCCCGCGCCGCATTTGAATACCGCCTTGCGAGGCGTGCTGCTCCCCTGCCTTGCGCTTGACCTCCACCACCGGGCGAATATCCACGCTGACATGAACGGGAAAATCCACTGCCAACTCCGTCAGGTCAATATCGCCGTTACGCCCAAATTTGCGCGGGTCTCTTCCAAACAGGGGCATCAGGCGCGTCATCCACTTGAGAAACCAGCGCGGGAAAATGTGATAGTAGAGCGCGCGCGGCTTGAAAGGAGAACCAGCCTCAGGGTAGAAAGAAGCGTCGTCTGCTTTTTCAAAAGCCAGAGTCGTTGCCCGCTGAATGTGGATGTGATCGGGATGTTTGTAGCCGCCAATCGGGTCGAAAGTCAAAACAACATCCGGTTTCAGTTCGCGGATGTATTGGACCACACGTCCCGCCACCTCCTCAATCGGATGATTAATCTGCGCGTCGGGATGCCGATTCGCCTCCATGCCGGGCATCCCCGAATCGCGGTACCCCAGAAAGAAAACGCCCTTCAATCCCAAAACCTTCGCGGCGCGCATTAACTCATCGGTACGCATCTCGGCGGTATCGTTATACCCCTTCAAATGTTCCTCGTCTGCCGAACCCGCTTCGCCGCGCGTGGCGCAGACGTAGTACACGTCATAGCCCCGGCGAGCGTACAGGGCAAGCGTTCCGCCTATCCCAAACGACTCATCGTCGGGATGGGCAAGCACTGCAAGAATGGTTTTCGTCATATTTCCTCGTATAATGTCCGAAATCTCAAATTACAAAGACAACACATGAACATTGGAATTTACCTTTATGACAACGCAGAAGTTCTGGACTTTGCCGGACCTTTCGAAGTCTTTACCACTGCCAGCCGCATGCACGCCAGACAAAACCCTGGCGCTTCACTCTTCGACGTTTACCTGATCGCCGAACGAGAAGGTGTAATCCACGCCCGGGCGGGCTTCAACATTCAGCCGCACTACACCATCGAAAACCATCCCCCGTTGAATGTTTTAATCGTCCCCGGTGGAATCCACACCACCGAACTGGACAAACCCGCCGTCATCGAATGGATACGGCAAACGGCAAGGAATGCGCAACTCACCGCATCGGTCTGCACCGGCGCATTTCTGCTGGCAAAGGCGGGACTGCTACAAGACAAATCCTGCACCACGCACTGGGAGGATATTCCCGACCTGCGCGCCATGTTCCCCTCGCTCGATGTCAAAGAAGATGTCCCCTGGGTGGACAACGGCAATATCGTCACCTCCGCGGGCATCTCTGCCGGCATCGAAATGGCGCTTCACCTCGTCACAAAACTGGCTGGCAAAGAACTCGCCGTGCGCACTGCCCGCCAAATGCAATACGCCTGGAAGAATCAATAAACTGCCAGTCCTGCGCACAACCGATACCATCCCACAAGGAGCACACATGAAATTCGAAACCCTCGCCATCCACGCCGGACAGGAACCGGACCCCAACAACGGCGCGGTGATGACGCCCGTCTACCTCACCTCCACCTACAAGCAAGACGGCGTCGGCAAACCCCGTCAGGGATACGAATACTCGCGCACCATGAACCCCACCCGCAACGCCCTTCAGGATTGCCTCGCCGCGCTCGAAGGCGGCAACTTTGGGCTGGCATTTGCCTCGGGTCTCGCCGCGACGGATACCGTGCTTCGGCTGTTGGATTCCGGTGCGCACGTGCTGGCGGGCAACGACGTGTATGGAGGCACCTTCCGCCTCTTCGACAAAGTGCTGCGGCGCTTCTCCCTCGACTTTGATTTTGTTGACACGACCGACGCCGAATCAGTGGCTGACGCCCTGACCCCCTCCACGCGGCTCGTCTGGCTGGAAACACCCACCAACCCCTTGCTGCGCGTCACCGACATCCGCAGCGTGGCAGAGGTCGTCCACGCCCACCCCAACCGCCCCCTGCTCGTCGTGGACAACACCTTCGCCACCCCCTACCTTCAACGTCCGCTCGAACTCGGCGCAGACATCGTCGTCCACTCCATGACCAAGTACCTCGGCGGTCACTCCGACGTGGTTGGCGGCGCGGTCATCGTCAAAGATAAAGAACTTGCCGAACGCCTCTACTTCCTCCAAAACGCCGTCGGCGCCGTGCTCGGACCGATGGACTCCTTCCTCGTCCTGCGCGGCATCAAAACCCTACCTGTTCGCATGGATCGCCACGCAGAAAACGCCGCTGCCATTGTGGAGTTTCTGGCAAAACATCCCAAAGTGGAAAAACTCATCTACCCCTTCCACGAAAGCCATCCGCAGTATCACATTGCCCGGGGGCAAATGAAAAACGGCGGCGGGATGATCTCGTTTCTCGTCAAAGGCGGACGCGACGCCGCCATTCGGCTGGTAGAAGCGACAAAAATCTTCACCCTGGCAGAATCGCTCGGCGGCGTGGAATCGCTCATCGAAGTCCCCGCTGCGATGACCCATCTCTCCGTGGCTGGCTCCCAGCTCGCCGTTGATCCGTCCCTTGTACGCCTCTCGGTTGGCATCGAAAACAAGGATGATTTGCTAGAAGACCTGCGCCAGGCGCTGGAGCATGCGTAGCAGCTGGCGTTAAAAAACATCTGCTGCGCATTGCGGTCATACAACAAGCCCGATAAAAACCGAGACGGTCCTCACTATTTTGCGTGGATTGCCACCAGTGTTACATCGTCATCCTGCCTGGCGCCGTTTTGATAGTGCATCAAAGCCTCAAACAACTGGTCACATCCTTTTTGAGCAGTGTTTTCCTTGAGGTGCGCCAGGGTGTGCTTGATGCGCTCCAACCCAAACGGTTCTCCCTGTGGATTACGGCAGTCAGTCATGCCGTCCGTGAACATCATCAAACATGAACCCTTTGGCAGAAACAGACTGTTCTCATCCAAAACCAGATTTTCCCACAGCCCCAATGCCATCCCCGCTTTGTACGGCAGGCGCTGAACACCGCCGTCGGGCGTCAGCAGCAAAGGCGGTTCATGCCCGGCGCGCGCATACCGAAACTCACCGGTTTTCGTATCCAGAATGCCAAACAACGCAGTGACAAATTGAGTGGCTTTTTCAAAGCGCGTAATGTGCACATTTACCATCCGCAGCACTTCGCCCGGCGTGAGATTTTTATCTGCCTCGGCAATAATCAATGCATGTACCCGCGCCATGAAAATCGCCGAAGGGACTCCCTTATCTGCCACATCGCCAATCAAAACGCCAAATTTCCCGTCGCCTAAATCGAACACATCGTAAAAATCGCCTCCCACCTGACGGGCAGGCAGGATTCTGCCCCCGAAATCGAATTCATCTGTAGAAGGCAATACATCCGGCAAAATGGACATTTGAATACTTGCCGCCACCTGCAATTCCTTTTCCATGCGCTCTTTTTCAATCAACTGCTCCTGAGCGGCTTTCAACTCATCGTATGCCTTTTGCAACTGACGGTTCTTCTCTGTCAGATCGCGGAAAGTGGAGACATTCGTATTATCCAGCCGTTGACTTAACACCCGCACCATCGCATTCGCCAGATAGGGATGCCGCTTAAGCAAATCCTTGAATTGCTGACGGCTCATACTGAGCAAAACCACATCCCCCCGTGCGCGGGCGCTTGCCGTGCGGTGCCCCCCTGGCTGAATCAAACTCATCTCTCCCAAATATTCACCCTCATCCAAAATATTGAGAATCAACTCATTACTTGTGTCGGGCGCCATCAGAATTTCGAGTTCGCCGCTCACCACAATAAAAAGATGCTCGCCCGGGTCGCCCTCATTAAACAAAATCTCACCCGAGCGCAGTTGGACAACCTCCAACTCATTCACCAACCGATCCAATTCATCGGGAGGCAGGTCAGCAAAAAACGGGATTTTCGCCAGCAGATTTACGGTCATTCACACTCCTAAAATTCAACTACTTCCTTACCCGCAAGCTTATCCTGAATACGCTCAACCACTGTCTCCAAATGCTTAGGCTGATGCACAAAATCCAGATCATCGGTCCGGATCGTGAGAACCGGGCACTGGTCGAACGAACCCAGCCACTCGTCATAAAAAGAATCGAGCAGCGATAAATACTCCGGCGTAATCCCCGTCTCGATATTTCGGGCGCGGCGCCGGATGCGCTCCATCAACACATTAACCGGCGCCTTAAGATAAATCAACAAATTCGGGCGCGGAAGCCCCTGCACCACAATCTCGAACAAGCGGCGGTAGGCAAGATAATCCCTTTCCGCCAGGTCGCCCATGTGATGCAGCGCGCGCGCAAAAATATGAAAATCCTCAAAAATACTCCGATCGAGAATTGCCGAGCGCGGGTCACGCACCGCATCCAGATACTGTTCGGCACGATGCCCCAAAAAGAAAATCTGCAAATGAAAACCCCACGACCGCATATCGCTGTAAAAATCCGCCAGGTAGGGGTTATCAGCCACCAACTCGTACCCCGTCCACCAACCCAGGCGCGCTCCAATACGCTCCGTCAGCGATGTCTTCCCCACTCCAATGTTGCCTGCCACAACAACCATATACTTGGTCATGCCATCCTCGCAAAATGGAATATGCTTAGTATAGCCGATTTGACAGGAATTTAAGTATAATGTGCCAACAAGGAGACCAATATGACCGCGAACTTCAAAATCAAAGACGCCTCAGGCTGGACAATATTCATCTTCGGAGCCCTTGCGCTTCTACTCGGACTTTTGGGCTTGCTCCGCCCCGAAATTCTTTTATCCATCCTCGGCTTTGAAGTGCTGGACCGCGCCTCCCGCGCCGCCGGAGATTACACCCTGGTCTTTATGACCGCCTCTGCCATGGCTTCCTTCAACATGGGCGTATATTACATCCTCGCCTCGCTCAACGACCTCAAGCCTTTCTACAAATGGACCGTACCTTTTCGTACCCTGACCTTTCTCGTTTTCACCAGCGCCGTTCTCAGCGGGCTTGCCCCGCTGCGCTTTCTGGGGGTAGGGCTTTGGGAACTGGCTGGCGCAATCGCCACCGGGCTTGCCTTACGGCACGACCTGAAACAATAGGAGAACCCCATGCGCTCGTACTGGATTGAATACAACGGCAAAAAAATCTTCTACCAGGATTTTTCGAAACTATTCTTCAACTCGGCGGCGGTCAAAGCCGAATTAGACGAAGTGCAAAAGATCGTCAAGGCTCAACCGCTCGATTCCGTTCTGGTGCTGTCCGATTTTCGTGATACCAACGTCGGCAGCGACTTGCTCCCCGCCCTGAATGCCGCCTCCGCCGCCACCAAGAACCACGTTCATAAAACTGCCGTACTGGGAGTCACCGGCATCAAACGCAAACTTGCCGACCTGATGACCGCGCTAACCGGTCAGCCGCTGAAGTACTTTGACGATGTTGAAGCGGCAAAAAAATGGCTGGCTGAAGACTAAATGACACGGCTCCGGGAAAGACCCGGAGCCGTTTTCTTGAATGTTATAATCTTTTTCATCAATTCATCATGGGAGACGCAGATATGACGTATAAAATCAAATTCGGCACCGATGGCTGGCGCGGCGTCATTGCAGAAGATTACACCTTCGACAACGTACGGCGGGCGGCACAGGGCTTTGCCTCTTACCTG
>Ga0272446_1005911_pt1 | contig 13145 bp, 7 predicted proteins | sample YNPCB0061_FD_194587 | JGI IMG/M metagenome (GOLD analysis project Ga0272446, IMG submission 194587) | Hot spring microbial mat communities from Yellowstone National Park, WY, United States - YNP-CB-006-1 | ecosystem: Environmental > Aquatic > Thermal springs > Hot (42-90C) > Sediment | place... | reverse complement strand
TTCCATTTTTTGAATCGTTTCAGTCCCGTGAGCCGGGATTTTGGTTTGGCGAGAGACGATCGGATGCGATCGGCGGCGGCAAGAAGACTGTTTCAGTCCCGTGAGCCGGGATTTTGGTTTGGCGAGTAGCGCCATAGGGAATAAGTCGCATAGAGAAATCATCCGTTTCAGTCCCGTGAGCCGGGATTTTGGTTTGGCGAGTAGCCAATTAAAGCTAGGGGATTAGCAGTGCTGTTGTTTCAGTCCCGTGAGCCGGGATTTTGGTTTGGCGAGTTGCCTAGCGGGTCTCCACGGGATTATATTCGATTTAGTTTCAGTCCCGTGAGCCGGGATTTTGGTTTGGCGAGTGCTATGCAATGTGATATTCTAGGTCAGTCAATTTGTTTCAGTCCCGTGAGCCGGGATTTTGGTTTGGCGAGCAGAGAAGGATGAGTGGATCGCGGAAATAGAGCTTTAGTTTCAGTCCCGTGAGCCGGGATTTTGGTTTGGCGAGAGCTACGACTTAATCGTGTTTAAACATTGGTGCGATCGGTTTCAGTCCCGTGAGCCGGGATTTTGGTTTGGCGAGCCGAGGGCGATCGAGGCACTGAGAAGGGAAAATCTTTTGTTTCAGTCCCGTGAGCCGGGATTTTGGTTTGGCGAGTAATCTGCAATAGCCTTGCAGATGTAAAAATTTCTCGAATTGTTTCAGTCCCGTGAGCCGGGATTTTGGTTTGGCGAGTTCAGCGTTGCGTCAGGGTTTTGGAATTGCTTATTTCGTTTCAGTCCCGTGAGCCGGGATTTTGGTTTGGCGAGTAGGCTTGAACGGGAAATTAAAGGGGATGAAGCTCAAGCGTTTCAGTCCCGTGAGCCGGGATTTTGGTTTGGCGAGTAGCGTCATAGGGAATTGTCTTCATAGAGAAGTCATCCGTTTCAGTCCCGTGAGCCGGGATTTTGGTTTGGCGAGACAACGGGGCGCCTCTTTTCTTATCACGTTTTCAAGTGCGTTTCAGTCCCGTGAGCCGGGATTTTGGTTTGGCGAGCTTGTAGCCAAATTTGGGCATAAAAACCCCTAGGCTGTTTCAGTCCCGTGAGCCGGGATTTTGGTTTGGCGAGCAATGGCCGGGGAAAGTAATACCCGGCCAGATTCCCAGTTTCAGTCCCGTGAGCCGGGATTTTGGTTTGGCGAGGTTTTTTTACCACGTTTTCAAGTGCTACCGCAATGAGGTTTCAGTCCCGTGAGCCGGGATTTTGGTTTGGCGAGACGAATTGATCGTCATTGGGGATAATGCCACCAGAGTTTCAGTCCCGTGAGCCGGGATTTTGGTTTGGCGAGCTTGAGCCTAAGCTTTACGGTGACTGACATCCAAGCCCGTTTCAGTCCCGTGAGCCGGGATTTTGGTTTGGCGAGTAGCTGTGGAATATCGAGCAGATATAGGGTTTTGGGCGTTTCAGTCCCGTGAGCCGGGATTTTGGTTTGGCGAGAACAACTTTTTCTGGTGATGGAGGGGTACGCGGTATGTTTCAGTCCCGTGAGCCGGGATTTTGGTTTGGCGAGATTACTGTATGTAACTTCTAATTATTCATTATGGTTTCAGTCCCGTGAGCCGGGATTTTGGTTTGGCGAGCCCCGGAGTAAATCAGCGATCGCCGTGAGTCCAGAATTGTTTCAGTCCCGTGAGCCGGGATTTTGGTTTGGCGAGCCAACAGAAAAAAGCCTACCATTCGCACCGGCGTTTCAGTCCCGTGAGCCGGGATTTTGGTTTGGCGAGTTATTGGTGAAGGCTTGCGCCTAGTTGTCCCCCGCGTTGGTTTCAGTCCCGTGAGCCGGGATTTTGGTTTGGCGAGAACGGGGTGTGTTTTTATTAGCACATTTTCAAGTGCGTTTCAGTCCCGTGAGCCGGGATTTTGGTTTGGCGAGTCGAGAATGAAGAGATTCGCCGATCAAAAAAAAGGGATAGTTTCAGTCCCGTGAGCCGGGATTTTGGTTTGGCGAGTTTTCTGAAGTCGCACCGGTTCGCCTAGTGGGGAGTTTCAGTCCCGTGAGCCGGGATTTTGGTTTGGCGAGGAAATAAAATCTAAGCCGGCTATAGATAATCGAGCCAAGTTTCAGTCCCGTGAGCCGGGATTTTGGTTTGGCGAGATTGGAGAGAGAGATTAAAGGTGGTGAGGCTAACTTGTTTCAGTCCCGTGAGCCGGGATTTTGGTTTGGCGAGTCTAGCCGGTGGTAAGGGGGGGAGGGAAGAGACTCTCGTTTCAGTCCCGTGAGCCGGGATTTTGGTTTGGCGAGGCTTGAACGGGAAATTAAAGGGGATGAGGCTCAGGCGTTTCAGTCCCGTGAGCCGGGATTTTGGTTTGGCGAGTTGGTGGAGTAGTTTCATAAATCTTATTGGTGAGGGGCGTTTCAGTCCCGTGAGCCGGGATTTTGGTTTGGCGAGGAGAATTTATTGGAAAAGCGATCGCCTTAGGCTTGGTTTCAGTCCCGTGAGCCGGGATTTTGGTTTGGCGAGCCCCTAGGGGTGTCCCTCAGAGTATTGCCTTGGTTCGTTTCAGTCCCGTGAGCCGGGATTTTGGTTTGGCGAGCCGGTGCGATCGATAAATTTCTTTCTGCTTAGAATAGGGGGTTTCAGTCCCGTGAGCCGGGATTTTGGTTTGGCGAGTATTTATACCTACTCCCTCCGGGTAGGTATTTATACTGTTTCAGTCCCGTGAGCCGGGATTTTGGTTTGGCGAGTATGGTAAAGGTTCTGAGCGGTAAAGGCAAGGAAGAGTTTCAGTCCCGTGAGCCGGGATTTTGGTTTGGCGAGTTTCTCGCCATGCCGTAGTCGCACCGGTGCTTTTTCCGTTTCAGTCCCGTGAGCCGGGATTTTGGTTTGGCGAGACCCCAGTCGGCATAGCGATCGCGTAACTCAAGATCCCGTTTCAGTCCCGTGAGCCGGGATTTTGGTTTGGCGAGCCTAAAGGCATCAAAGGATAGAAGTGCGATCGCCATGGGCGTTTCAGTCCCGTGAGCCGGGATTTTGGTTTGGCGAGCCAAAGCCCTGGCGCAACGCTGAAAGAGTGCCCAGGTTTCAGTCCCGTGAGCCGGGATTTTGGTTTGGCGAGGATTAATAAAAAATCTTTCTGGGCGGGCAAATCCAAGTTTCAGTCCCGTGAGCCGGGATTTTGGTTTGGCGAGCCCTATAAATGGGAGTTTTTGGGCTGAAGGATGGTTTCAGTCCCGTGAGCCGGGATTTTGGTTTGGCGAGTGGTGGCAATCTTTCATAGACCTTATTGGTGAAGGTTTCAGTCCCGTGAGCCGGGATTTTGGTTTGGCGAGCGTCAATTCGCAAGGAAAGAGCAGCTAAAACTGAGGTTTCAGTCCCGTGAGCCGGGATTTTGGTTTGGCGAGATGCGTAGTGGGATGTATTCAAAAACTGGTTTAATGTTTCAGTCCCGTGAGCCGGGATTTTGGTTTGGCGAGGGTATTTATGCCTATTGACACCCCCTAACCGGGGTGAGTTTCAGTCCCGTGAGCCGGGATTTTGGTTTGGCGAGAGTAAAGGTTCTGGGCGGCTCTAAGCATAGGGAAGAGTTTCAGTCCCGTGAGCCGGGATTTTGGTTTGGCGAGGGTCATCCCCTATGACAGGATGGTTGAGGCTTGCAATGTTTCAGTCCCGTGAGCCGGGATTTTGGTTTGGCGAGCTATTTTCAGTCTCCCCTTTGATGCCCCATTGGGCGAGTTTCAGTCCCGTGAGCCGGGATTTTGGTTTGGCGAGATAATGCCCCTTGTGAATCTGGCCGGGTATTACAGTTTCAGTCCCGTGAGCCGGGATTTTGGTTTGGCGAGAGTACCAGCGACATAAGGCTTTAGCGATCGCTGTGGTTTCAGTCCCGTGAGCCGGGATTTTGGTTTGGCGAGGTGGCTCTATAGCCGGCTAGAGGAAAAAAGGCTCACCAGTTTCAGTCCCGTGAGCCGGGATTTTGGTTTGGCGAGCGCTGTAAAGCTTACAGTCAGATAGTCAATCCTAGGGTTTCAGTCCCGTGAGCCGGGATTTTGGTTTGGCGAGTTGGTGAGGGCTTGCGCCTAGTGGTGCCACGGGTTGGTTTCAGTCCCGTGAGCCGGGATTTTGGTTTGGCGAGATACCCGGCCAGATTCCCAAGGTGACCTAGTGCCTAGTTTCAGTCCCGTGAGCCGGGATTTTGGTTTGGCGAGCCACTAGGCGCAAGCCCTCACCAATGAGATTTATAAAGTTTCAGTCCCGTGAGCCGGGATTTTGGTTTGGCGAGATCGAGCAGATATAGGGTTTTAGGCGGTTGTCCAAGTTTCAGTCCCGTGAGCCGGGATTTTGGTTTGGCGAGTTTATAAAGGCATCCCACCAGGCTAATCGCTCACGTTTCAGTCCCGTGAGCCGGGATTTTGGTTTGGCGAGGCTTAAGCCCACGGCTTGATTATTTGGCTATAAGCTTGTTTCAGTCCCGTGAGCCGGGATTTTGGTTTGGCGAGAGCGCGTCTCCCCTGCGCCCAAATAGCCGCTATCGTTTCAGTCCCGTGAGCCGGGATTTTGGTTTGGCGAGGCTTATAGCCAAATAATCAAGCCGTGGGCTTAAGCGTTTCAGTCCCGTGAGCCGGGATTTTGGTTTGGCGAGACAGAGTTTTGTTGGTCGAGCTTCCGCATCAGCCTGCCGGTTTCAGTCCCGTGAGCCGGGATTTTGGTTTGGCGAGCACCAGGCACGCAAATTAGCCCGATCGCAGTTGCTGGGGTTTCAGTCCCGTGAGCCGGGATTTTGGTTTGGCGAGTCAAGAGTAAGCGATCGCCAATTGGGGGGGTAAAGTTTCAGTCCCGTGAGCCGGGATTTTGGTTTGGCGAGCTTTGGAAAAATTCATAGTCTTGGATATTTGTGTGTGGTTTCAGTCCCGTGAGCCGGGATTTTGGTTTGGCGAGCTGCGTTTAATCTGAAAGATTCCACGCCGCCCGCAACCTCTGTTTCAGTCCCGTGAGCCGGGATTTTGGTTTGGCGAGTGTGTCGCGTCATCCAACGTAACGGTAACCCTCTTGTTTCAGTCCCGTGAGCCGGGATTTTGGTTTGGCGAGCCCGCCATTTGAAACTCTTTCTGGAAATAGCTTTCAAACACTCTTTTGGCAAACCCTAATTTTGGGTAGTCAAAAAACTAATGTCGCTATTCCAGTAAAGACACTTACCCAGACCTAGGAAATCATAAAAGTATTGATTTTTCAAGGTTCTAAGTTTTTTGGCAAACCTCCCAGGGTTTTCGCCCCCGCTTCGGCTTGCCAGAAAACCCCATGCAGAAATTATAGTATGATTGCTTTCTCTTGACGCGGTTTCTCAGAACCATAAGTAATAGTTTTTTTCACCGCTCCTGCATCCAGAATATAAATCCTCACTGAATCCTCATCTGACTTAACCAATCCCTCAATTTGTCCTTGAAGTTTAGCAAATTGTATTGCTGTTAGAAAGCACTCAAACACACTATATTGAGTCCAACTGCCATAACCAGAAAGTAGCTTGTGCAGACGAGTCCGCCGTTTATTGGCAGCTTTTGTATCCGGTAGATCGTAGATAATCAAATAAAAAAGAGTCGTCATCGAAGAACCAAAGGCTTATAGGCGACACCCTCCTGTAAATGCCTTGCTAAAAGTCTTGCTTGCAGCTCGATCGCCCGCCGATAAGTACAGCGATATTCAAATATCGGATGTTTAAACTCATCAGTCATCTTTCGCTCAAAAGCCTGCAAAAAAGTTTTCCTTGCCCCCTCCGCCAGCAAAAAAGCCCCCAAATTTTCCGTGAAATCACTCCTTTGAATCTCCCGATTATTAATCACCGCCAGCACTAAATTATCCGCTACCAACGGCCGAAACTCCTCCATCAGATCCAGCACTAAGGCGGGCTGCCCCCGCGTCACTTCATGCAAATAGCCGATGTACGGATCAAGTCCTGCCATATGGGCCGCCGCTGTCACCTGTACCCGCAGCAAGCCGTAGGAAAAGCTCAGCAGCGCATTTACCGGATCAGTCGGCGGGCGGCGATTCCGCCCAGCAAATCCCCAGACTGGGTCTAGTATCCGCGCCAAGTGGGCAAAATATTCCCTGGCTGCTAAGCCCTCAATCCCCCGCACCTGATTTAAAGTTACTTGGCTCTTTACTTCTCCCTTGCGTAGTTTCAGCGGATTTTCCTGTTGTTTATGGCGGTAAAGTACCCCGTACTGATTGTGGATCTTGCCGGTAACGATCGCCTTCACCAGCCCCAACCGCCTTTCCTCATCAAAGTAAGCACTGTATTGAGCTAAGCGCAACTGCCCATTACGGGAATGTCCCGGCAGAGCTGACCCCAAATACTTCCCAAAAGTTGACAGATAATGCACTGGCATTCCCAACTCTAGGGCGTACACCAAGGCATCCCCAGTAATTTGGGGATTCCCCATCAACACCACCTGCTCCACCGTCTGGGCTGGTATTGTCTTTTTTTGCCAAGACCCATCCTCCTGCTTCAAAGCCACTGTGAAGGCCTCGTGATTCTTATTTAGAACCGCTTCTGGCTGTGTTACATAAAGTACAGACATAGGTAACTCCTTATTTGCGAGATTAAGGTTTCTGAATTGCTAGACTCAAAACTGCAAGCTAAGCTTCTCGAATATTTCCTTAGAGGCTGATTTTTACTTGAAAAAGTCTTGTTTCACTCATGGTAACTAATCTCTGAAGTAATTAACAAATAATTACATGCTTAAAATTTAATAATAATTCACGGGACTAATCAAACGGCTCTTCCACTAACCTTGACTGCAAGTGCCTTACCTCCTCTGGCAGGCAAATACCCAGCAAGCTGCACGATCGACATTTCCTTGGCTGGTTAATGGGGGGTAGCATCGGCCCAGACACCGCCATCAAGGCCGCCTGAATTGCTTCCTCTGTTGCTCGCCGTAGTTGTTCAGTAAATTCCACCCGCTGCCGTCGTCGATTGCTGTGGTAAAAAATTTCTCCTCGGGCGATCGATTTGCCAGTGCGCTCCTCCAAACACAGTGCTGCTGCACAAAGCTGGAAGTGGTCATTGAGGTGCTGAGCCATTTTGCCTTTTTTGTACTCCACTGGTACTAGCTCCCCCCACCGGTCCTCCACCGCATCAATTACCCCCGATACTCCTAGGCGATCGCTCCACACCCACTGCTGCTGGTAGATCACTAAATCTCCCTCCCGGATCACCCCCGCCTCGTTAATGTTGCGGTGCAAATGGTTACCCAGGACAATATGTTCGTTTTCTGCCCATTCCCCTAACACATACTCCAAATAAAATCGGCGCGGGCAGTACTCCCAAGCATTCAGATAAGCCAATGGTAGATAATTCTCACTCATAAATTTATGGTCATACCCAGTCAGTGGTAGGGTGCCGCCGTACCATCCCCATCCCCATGGGCGTTTTGCGCCCCACCCCAGCGTAGAAAGCAAAATCTGCCAAAGCGTTAATTTTTTGGATTGTTTCTGACTCCACTTCCCCCAAAATCTGAAACGTCACGGCCCCCACACAGCCAATGAATTTACTCCGACTATCGATCGCCATCTCGGTATGGATATTGAAGTAGCTGGGGTAAATCGGCTCTAGAATTTCCTCGGTTAGGGTCGCGCTGCTGTAGCGATTCCAGCGGCGTAGCAAACTTTGAAAAACTGCTTCCTTGGTGGGCATGGCACAGTCATACTTAGTTTTCCGAAAGGTGGTTGGTGTACAAAACTGCAAACTTAGCGATCGCTCCTCTGGGGAGGCTTGGGCGAGCAATTGTTCGTAGCTTGATACCCCCGCCCAAGGCTGCTCTGGTTGTGGTGTCCCCAGCACACTCACCACGTCTAATTCTGTCCCACCCAAGTGCCAGGGCTGGTTGGGATGCAGACGTAGCCACAACTGGGTCAACTGCTGAAATAGGCGATCGTCTAGCAGGGAAATCCGCCACCAACAGGGGGTGCCCTCTGGGATAGAGCGATCATACTGAAATTGCAGGCAGGTGTGGTCTGTGGGCCGGGAGTTCCGCAGCCGTGGCTTTGGATCAGGCGATCGTACCTGCAAAGGACTCAAGGTAAACGCTTTTTCCTCGGTCTGCCCATGTAAAACTGCGGCCAACTCTTGATCCACAGATTTCACTAGGTCTAAAAACAGTGCGTGGAGATGCCGACCACTCAAATGCGTCTTGGGAATGAGCGATCGAGGCACCAAATTTAAAACCAAACTGTAGGGCATAAAATCCTAATTTACCTCCAAAGTATCAATGTAGTCTCGGTAGTCTCGATATGGTTTATTCCTGAGTTTAGGTAAGTCTCTAGGATGTTGAATATCAATGAAAAAATTGATGATACTTTCAAACCTTGTTTAATCCCCCAGCTAGAAAATCATAAAATCTTCATTATCTGGCAACTTTAGCCGTACACCGTACATCGCTACAGTAAGAATCCCTGACAAACCTGGAAGAAAAGCATATTCTTTTTCAAAATCATTCCCACTCACTGTAATTGGATAGACAGGGACTCTTTCCTTTAGAAGATGGTAATAGGCAGGAGCATTTTTGATAGGGCAAATGATCACTCCTGGTACTAAGTCTTTTTCTAGTTTGCTGAGTAGAGGAGTTGGCGCGATCGCATTATTTCTCCTTCGTTCAATCTTGCAACCTTCAAATGCTTTCAGTTTATTCATTTGAGTTGCTAAAAACTCTAAGAGATCGCTACGATAGCGTAGACGAAAGCTGACTTGATAGGGTGGTTCGGCACGCTGGATGATTTCAATATCATTATCCTTCGCCGCAAATTCGTAATATCGCAGCAGGTGGATTGGATCAAGCAGCGTCTCATCTGATAAATCTAGAATGAAACCTTTTGGATCTCTAATACCTAAACCCTCGAATAGACTCGATCGAAAGCCAAATAAAGGAGCATAACTTGCACTAAAAGATTTACAGAATTTTCTTAATTCATTGGCTGCTTCAGAATCCTTTTTGAAGACATCCTCATACTCTTTAAATGCTGTCCGTTCAGCTTGAAGATCTGCCCATTCTTCCGGACATTCTGTTTTCAGAAATGTTGTAACCAGTTCCCATCTGGCTCTACCTTTAACGAACTTTAGTGGATCGCCCACCAGTTCTCTATCTTTTGCAGTTGCAATTGATTCAGCGGCCTGTAGAGCTTGCATCCGACGTTGGTAATAAGCCCAATCTCGTTTGCCACCCAACGTGGTTTTTAGAGTTTGGTATAGCTTAGCTACTAGCTCACTTTCAGCTAAACCTTGCATCATTTCCTCTAGCTTAAGGAGAGGACGGGCAAGTTCTAAAAAAGCCTCGGATTGCCAGTAAATGCTGAGAAACGGTCGTTCCAGACAATCAAGCTCAGACAGCTTTTGGTTAAGAGCTGCACGTCCGCCAGCAGTGTCCAATTCCCCTAAACCTTGTTCCCAAGCCTTTTCAGAAAGGTAGGCGATCGCCTCCGAAGGAATATCGGTTTGTCGCCTACCAAGAACTCGCCCAACTCGCCCGATTCGTTGCCAAAATGCAGCGCGATCGCGGGCTGAAAAAATCAACCAATCCAGGGTTTGGCGATTGGATGGCGGGGTTCGCTCAAAGTTAAAACCCACATCCACTGTGCTGGTTGCCAGAATGATTTTGCATTTGGCTGCCCGTTGGCGATCAGCTAAAGGAGAAGGTCCTGTAATCCGTCCAACTTGAGACTCTAGCCCTTCTTGCTGAAGCAAATCGGAAAGGCGGTTAATATAATCAAGCGAATCTAGAATCACTGCCCCATATTGATCAGGATGTGATTGATGGTGCTGGACAACTTCATCTTTCAACACTGATAGAAACTGATCTCGATCGGGTTGAGGGCGCAACTCTAGCCTGACTTCCGTTTGAAATGGTAAAAGATTGGTTGTGTAAGTTTCTCCATCAACGTAAGCCACCTTCACACCTTGATGACTCAAGCTAGAAAGCGCAGCTTCACAAGCAGCCTCAGGAGTAGCCGTCAATAAAACAGCCCGTCGCCCCTGTTGGAAAAAACCAAATTCATGGGAGAGTGCCAAGTAAAATAGCAATCCAACCAGTTGCTTAGCATCGTACAGGTGGAATTCATCAAAGATAACCGTTGAGAAACTACTATAAAACTGGCTGGCAATATTGACGCGATCGAGCCGGTTATAGGCAAAGAAGGTTGCGTAATAAAAAATATCTGGGTTGGTCACCAGTAGCACAGGACGATTCGCTCCCTCCTCTGGAAAAAGAATGGCCGGATTCCGCAGTAGGTTGTAAATCTTTTCACCCGGACGTTCACCAACCTTATCCTTTGGCCATGTCCTTACTTCCTTTGCCGAAGCTGCAATGATAAAGTGAGGCAGTCCAGCTTTACTGATAAAATCTTCAGCCGCTTGCTTCTGTTGTTCAACCAGGGCATTCGTTGGGGCAATATAAACCGCATTCTGGTTGTGATTGCGCTCATGCAACAGAACCGTAAATGCTGCCTTGGTTTTACCTGTCCCTGTCGGAGCTAAGTCGAGAATAATATCATGATTACGGGCTTGCTCAAATACCTCAACTTGGTGTTGCAGAGCTTGTCCCATGAATGCAAGCTCAGGAGGCAGGTCAACACAGGCAGCTATGCTCTTAGGTTCTAGGGTGATGACTAAGGGTTCATGTGCCATTGGCAACCCGTCCTCCACAAAATTGCAAATTGGCTGGCACAATGAACTCGCCCATCTGCCATGCAGCCCCTTGGAACCGCAGATTTTTGATCAGAGATACAGGTGGGATGGAAATCAGATCAAATGCTAGGAGTGCCAAATCTGAGGGTAAATCGGCAATGTTGAATAATGCCTGACTGGTATACTCACCTACTGGTAGAGGGACTAGTTCAAATTGCTTGAGAACTGAGAGCCGAACTTTACTTCTGAATTTGCCAATGCGGAAATAGTCAGGTAATTCACGATCGCCAAACACCAGCGTATGAAAGACATTACCCCGATCGATCATCCGTAGCCGTCCCGTTTGTGGGAAGTTGCTGGCACTAAACGAACGGTGTCTTGGCTTATCTTGTCCCTTTGTTTTCTGGAGTCGTCGATACTCTGGTAAATCCTCACGACTAGTCGCCACCCGATTATTGGTCATGCTGTACCAATAGGCATCCGAAAGTCCATTAAACCGCTCAAACCGAAAGGTTGCCTGTCCTTTGGGTGCCCATGCTGGCAGGATATAAGAGTCCTGAGCGATCGGCACCAAATCTTCCAGGTAAGTCGGTCTGCCCGTAGCTTGTCCTTGTAACCGATAAGGAGAACTCACCCAATCCAAGGCATAAGCCAAGGCATAGTTACCCAACACACCTTCGGTGTAATAACAATCAGAAATTTCTCTGGAGGCAAAGAACACAGGTTCAGCACACCATAACTCAACCAATCGCACTTGCTTGAAGGTTGGCTGGGCAACTGTCTGGGGTGATAACAAATCAAGTTGCTGGGTGTTTGCCATACTCAACTCCCTACGTCAGCCGTGGGTGTAGCTTTACTTTTTCCCTTCGTCTTCTTAGTCTCGGTAGCAGGAGCTTGGCGGAACGGTTCATAGGATTGATCCAAGCGTTTCAGAAAATTTTCCCGCTCATCATCCGACCAATGGCGATCGACATCTGCAATCAACGCTTCTAGTTCATCGCCTGAGAGTTTCACAGAAATTCCGCGCCGATTCTGCCAAGTGTTCATAACCGTTTCAACCTCGTTAATCAGTAGGCTACTGTCCAATGGGTGCTCCAGTAATTCTTCACGGGTGCTCATGCCATCATGAATGGTTTGTACCAATTCCAGGGAACTGGGTAATTCGGCGGTTCCACCAAACATACCGAGGATTTGGTTTTCCATCCGCCCGACTCGACTAGAAACTGCCCCATAGCGACTGGTAAGGAGAATATTGCCCAATACATACCGCAACTCATCGGCGGTTAGATCTTTCAGCGTCACTACATCCAGAAAATGAACTCCCGGCTTAATGTACTCACTGGTATTGAGGGCAGTAGATGCATTGCCTTGTTCATCACGCATTGTCCCAGTTTCAAAGATGGCATTGATGGTGCGATCGCCCAATAAATCATTAGCAGGCAGTAGACTGAAGGCATCCTCAGTCCAAATCCGGCTTTTTTGGGCACCTCCTCCACCTGCCGCAAAGCCGTACAAAAAGCAATCTACACACATTTCGCATGGTGCGTTGGTGTTGAGGGAACAAAGAGCTTCTTCTTTCTTAGCTGAGTATAGTAAGTCATAAGCTCGGAGAAATTCCCGCCCGTGACGACGCTCTGGTGCAATTTGCTTGCGTTTGGTCATCACAAGGCGCTCAATAATCCGTTTGTCAGCTTTTGTTCCTGCCTGCACAAACTCCCGACACATGGGTTCTCCTGTTCCTTCGGTGCGAAAGATCGTTTCTGACAGCGTTGTACGCAGAACAACTAAACCAATAAACCGACCTTTGGGAAAGTTTTCGTAGGTGGTTGCCAGAAATGGGGCTAATTTTTCAATCGACATGGTAAGTTCTCCTATACAGTTGCTTGGGTAGATTCTGAGTTCTCGTTAGCTTCTGCCTTCTTTTTCTCCGCCTCAGCTTCTCTCTTGGCTTTAACAATTTGGTATGCCTCTTGCCAAAAGAAAAGATAAGCAGCTTCTAGATCTTCACGATCGTTCAATAGTTTTTCAGGGCGAGCATGATAGACCTTTTCATACAACTCTCGCAAAACGCCGTAGTATTGCTTGAGTTGCTCAAATTTGGTTTCACCAACGACATGATCTCGAATGCGATCTAGTCGCGTGTGATATTTCTGGACAAGAGACGCAAAAATAAAGTCCAAGTCCATGTGAGGCTTGACGGAACGAATGGATGAAAGAAAAGCTGTAAATGGTTCCGTAATGGCAGTTCGCTTAAAAGAACTACCCCGCAAATTAGCCTCTGCTGCCAGTTGGGCAGCTTCCTTCAGATATTTAGTTAATTCTGCATTTTCATTGGGCATAAGGCTCCTCAGTAAGTTATTCAAAGGGTCACAAATCTTTCGCCAGTTTGATTCTAGGTTGGGTTCATCCTGTTCTCGTAAGATCCATCGCAGCAAAACATAGTAAAGACTGAACGGTTGAGTAGTGGCACGAGCCAAGTCATAGAGACAATCATCAAATTTAGAGAT
>Ga0272446_1005910_pt1 | contig 13146 bp, 15 predicted proteins | sample YNPCB0061_FD_194587 | JGI IMG/M metagenome (GOLD analysis project Ga0272446, IMG submission 194587) | Hot spring microbial mat communities from Yellowstone National Park, WY, United States - YNP-CB-006-1 | ecosystem: Environmental > Aquatic > Thermal springs > Hot (42-90C) > Sediment | place... | reverse complement strand
GCCGAGGCCGATCGGCAGCGCGACGTCCTCCCAGGCCTGGTCGCGGAACGTCTCGGGCACGAAACGCTCCCGCGGCACCGTCTCGATCGCGGCGAGCACCGCGGCATCGGTGATGCCGGCGCGCCTGAGCCCGAGGATCAGGCGGATGCGCGCGGCATCGGTCGGCATCGGCGGCTCAGGCGAAGGCGGCGCGCAGAGCGGGCAGGGCGGAGCGCGCGGTCGCATCGATCGTCACCGGCGTGATCGCGACCGCACCGGCATTGATCGCCGAGAGGTCGGAGCCGCGCGGCTGCGCCTCCTCCTTCGAGTAGTCGAGGATCCAGAAATACGGCCTTCCCTCGGGGTCGGTCCGCTTCTCGAGCCTTAAGCCCTCCTTGCGCCGCCCCTGGTGGGCGACGCGGACGCCAGCGACGGCGCCGTGCGGCAGGTCGGGGATGTTGACGTTGATCAGCGTCGCCTCCGGCCAGGCGAAGCCGGCGAGGGTGCGCAGGATCCCGGGCAAGAGCGCGACGCAGGTGTCCCAGCGCGGCGGTTTCGCCGCCGTTCCGTTGCGCGGCAGGTCAAGGCTGATCGCGACCGCGCGGAACCCCAGCAGGCAGGCCTCCATCGCGGCGGCGACCGTGCCGGAATAGCCGATGTCCTCGCCGAGATTGGCGCCCATGTTGATCCCGGACAGCACGAGGTCGGGCCCGCGCCCCTTGAGCACCTCGTGCACGCCGATCAGGACGCTGTCGGTCGGCGTGCCGTCGACGGCGAAGCGGCGCGGCGCGATCCGCAAGAGCCGGAGCGGGCGGCGGATGGTGAGCGCGTGGCTCACGGCCGATTGCTGCGTCTCTGGCGCGACCGTCCAGACATCGCGCGCAAGCCCCCGGGCGATCCGCTCGAGCACTTGTATGCCGGCTGAGCCTATGCCGTCGTCGTTGGTGACGAGGATTCGCGCGCGCGCGAGATCGGGGATCGGGCCGAGCGCGCCCGGGCACCCCTCGGTCACGGCGCGGCGATCCGCGCAAGCCCGCCCATGTAGGGCCGGAGCGGCTCGGGCACGGTGATCGACCCGTCCTCCTCCTGGAAGTTCTCGAGCACGGCGATCAGCGCCCGGCCGACGGCAACGCCGGAGCCGTTCAGCGTATGGACGAAGCGCGTGCCCTTCTGCCCGGCGGCGCGGCAGCGCGCGTCCATGCGCCGCGCCTGGAAGTCGCGGCAGTTCGAGCAGGAGGAGATCTCCCGATACGCGCCCTGGCCGGGCAGCCAGACTTCGAGGTCGAAGGTGCGGGCGGCGCCGAAGCCGACATCTGCGGCGCAGAGATCGACCACCCGATAGGGCAGGCCGAGCGCCTGCAGCACTGCCTCGGCGCGGGCCGTCATCCGGGCGTGTTCGGCCTCGCTGTCCTCGGGGCGGGTGATGGAGACGAGCTCGACCTTCATGAACTGGTGCTGGCGCAGCATGCCGCGCGTGTCGCGCCCCGCCGCACCCGCCTCGGAGCGGAAGCAGGGGGTGAGCGCGGCAACGCGGATCGGCAGCGCCTCCTCCTCGACGATCGTCTCGCGCACGAGGTTGGTCAGCGGCACCTCGGCGGTGGGGATGAGCCAGCGGCCATCGGTGGTGCGGAAGAGATCGTCGGCGAATTTCGGCAGCTGGTTCGTGCCGAACACCGCGCCGTCGCGCACGAGCAAGGGCGGCGAGACCTCCGTGTAGCCGCCCTCGCCCGTCTGGAGGTCGAGCATGAAGGCGCCGAGCGCGCGTTCGAGCCGCGCGAGAGCGCCCTTGAGGATGGTGAAGCGGGACCCGGCGATCTTGCCGGCCGCCTCGAACTCCATCAGGCCGAGCCGCTCGCCGAGCTCGAAGTGCTCAAGGGGGGTCCAGGCGAAGGCCCGCTTCGTCCCCCAGCTCCGAAGCACGACATTGTCGGCCGCCGAGGCGCCGTCCGGCACGGCCGGGTCGAGAATGTTCGGCAGGGCGGCAAGCGCGGCGTCGAGCTCGGCGCCGAGGGCGGCGGCCTCCGCCTCGGCGCGGGCGATCGCCTCGCCCATCTCGGCCGCCTCGGCGAGCAGCGGGCCCGCCTCCTCGCCCCTGGCCTTGGCCTGGCCGATCCGCCGCGACAGAGCGTTGCGCGCCGCCTGCATCTGCTCGAAGGCGGTGAGGCTCGCGCGGCGGCGCTCATCGAGCCTGATCAGGGCATCGGCCGCAGCCGGCAGCCCGCGGCGCGCAAGCGCGGCGTCGAAGCCTGGACCATCCTCGCGGATGCGGCGGATGTCGTGCATGGGTCCGTCCGGTCAGGTGGCGGCGGCGGCCTGGTCTCGCTTGCGCAGAAGCTTGGCTGCGAGGATCGAGCCTTCGTAGAGCAGGATGAGCGGCAGCGCGAGGCCGACCTGGCTGATCACGTCGGGCGGCGTGATGATCGCGGCGAGAACGAACATGCCGACGATCGCATAGCGCCGCTTCGAGGCCATGGCTTCGGGGCTCATGATGCCGACGCGGCAGAGCAGAACGAGCCCGACCGGCATCAGGAAGGCGAACCCGAAGGCGAAGATCAGACGCATCACGAGCGAGAGATACTCGTTGACCTTCGCCTCGAGCTGGATCGGCAGCTCGCCAGGGCCGGCCGGGCTCTCGAAGGAGAGGAAGAAGCTCCAGGCTGCTGGGATGACGAAATAATAGCAGAAGGCGGCGCCGGCGGCGAAGAAGAACGGGGTGGCGATCAGGAAGGGGGCGACCGCCCGCTTCTCGCTGCGGTAGAGGCCCGGGGCGATGAACAGCCAGAGCTGCGTCGCCCACCAGGGGAAGCTGATCATCAAGGCGCCCCAGAGCGCCACCTTGAGGTAGGTGAAGAACGCCTCGTAGAGGGCGGTGAAGATCATCCGCCGCTCCGCCCCCGTCTCCTGCTGCAGGATGCTCGCGAGCGGCGCTGCGAGGAAGCCATAGATCTGCTTCGAGAACACATAGCAGACGATGAAGGCGAGGATGAACCCGCCGAAGGCCATGAGGATGCGCTGCCTGAGCTCGATCAGGTGATCGATCAGGGGCATCGGCTTGTCGTCGATGACGTCGTCCTCGGGGCGCATGGCGGTGGCTCAGGCCTGCTCGCGCGAGGCGGCGAGCGCTGGCTGCGGCGCCGCTGCCGGCGCCGCGGTGCCGGGAGGGACGAAGGCGGGCGGGACGAAGGCGGGTGCCACGGAGCCGGGCGGGGCCTCGGCGAGCCGCGGCTCCTCGGCCGGCGCGGGCGGCGGGGCTGCGGCCGGTGCGGCGCCTGCCATCGCCTCGCTCGCGGCGGCGGGCGGCGGTGCCGGGGTGTCGACGAAGGGGTCCTTGAACGCGTCGCGTATGCCGTGCTCGTCGATCGAGCGTTCGACATCGCGCTTCATGTCGTAGATGCCCGTGCGCACCTCGTCGATCTGCTTCTTCACCTCGTCGAGCTTGCTCTCGCGCATCATCTCGTCGACGTGCACCTGGAACTCGCCGGCCATCCGCCGCGCCTTGCGGATGAACTCCGCGACGCCGCGGATGGCGTTGGGCAGCTCCTTCGGCCCGATCACCACGAGGGCGACCAGAAGGATCAGGGCGATTTCCGACCAGGCGAGATCCAGCATGCGAGTCTCTCAGGTGCGGCGCAGCGGCCGCCCTCGCCCTAGCCCTTGTTCCCTCGCCCGCCGACGGGCTCCTTCGCGAGCGGCTCGTCGAACGGCGCGTCCTCCACGACCCGCCGCCGGCCAGAGAGTGTCGCACGCAGATCGCGCACCCCCCGGCCGAGTTCCGCGCCGAGCCGAGGAAGCCTGCGGCTGCCGAAGAGCAGCGCCAGCAGAAGCCCGAGGATGACGACCTCGACGATGCTGATGCCCATGCCACGCCCCCGTTGCCCCGCACGACCTCGCGCACGGCGATTGCGGATGGTGACAGAGCGCGACCGCGCGGGCAACGGCGCCGCTCATGCGGCCTCGCTCTCGGGGAACACATAGGCGCGCGTCGGGTCGAGCGCGACGGCGACCTGCGCATCGCGCGCCGGCAGATACTCGCCCGGGATGCGCGCGTGCACATGCACCTCCGCCCCGCCATCCTCGACCGAAAGATGCACCATCGAGGTGCGGCCGAGCAGCCGCGCCGCCTCGACCCGGGCGCGGGCATGGCACGGCTCGCCTTCGGCGAGCGGAATCACGCGGATCGCCTCGGGGCGGATCAGCACCGCCACACGCTCGCCCTCGCGTCGGCCTCCCGCCGGCACCGGCCCGAAGGGTGTGGCGACCATGCCAAGCCGCACCTGGCCGGCGAGCCGGTTCACCTCGCCGAGGAAGGTCGCGACGAACGGCGTCGCCGGGTGGAGATAGATCTCGGCCGGAGGCCCCTCCTGAGCGATCACGCCGCGGTGGAGGATGGCCATGCGGTCGGCCATGAACATGGCCTCCTCCGCGTCGTGCGTGACCATCAGAACAGCGATCCCCTCCTCCTGGAGAACGTGCAGCGTGTCGTCGCGCACCCGGTCGCGCAGACGCGCGTCAAGGCCGGAGAAGGGCTCGTCGAGCAGGAGCACCTTGGGTTGCGGCGCAAGCGCGCGGGCAAGCGCGACGCGCTGCTGCTGCCCTCCCGAAAGCGTGTGCGGCATGGCGGCGGCGAACCCCTCCATGCCGACGCGGCGGAGCATCGCCAGGGCGCGGGCCCGCCGCTCCGCCCCGCGCAGCGCCGTGAGCCCGAACGCCACGTTGTCGAGCACGGAGAGATGCGGAAAGAGGGCGAAATCCTGAAACAGCAGCCCGACACCGCGCTCCTCGGGCGGAACCTCCCGCCCCGGTTCGGCGACGATGCGACCGCCCACCGTGACGCGCCCGTGCTGCAGGGGCGTCAGCCCGGCGGCGATGCGCAGCAGCGTCGTCTTGCCGTCGCCGGAAGGCCCGAGCAGGCAGACGATCTCGCCCGGAGCGACCGCGAGCGAGATGCCCTGCAGCACCTCCGCGCTGCCGAAGCGGTGGCGGATGTCCTCGAGCCTCAGCGCCATCAGCGACCTCCCTCCCCGTCAGGGTCGAGGGGTGGCGGCCGATCCCCCTCCGACGCTTCCAGGATGCCAGGCGGCTCCGGCTCCTCGCCCGCAGAGGGCAGTGCCCCGCCCTGGTCAGTCGGGCGCGGATCGAGCAGGCCGGCGGCCTTCAGCTCGTCGAGCTTCGGCAAGTCCTTCAGCGTGGCGAGGCCGAAATGCGCGAGGAACTGCGTCGTCGTGCCCCAGACGGCCGGGCGGCCCGGCGTCTCCCGCCGCCCCTTCGGCTCGACGAAGCCGGCCTCGACAAGGGAATCGAGCGTCCCCTGGCTCAGCGCAACGCCGCGGATGTCCTCGATCTCGGCGCGCGTCACGGGCTGGTGGTAGGCGATGATCGCGAGCGCCTCGACCGCGGCGCGGGACAGCCGCCGCGGCACCTCGAAGCGGCGGCGCAGGAGCGGGGCGAGGTCAGGGGCGGTGCGCATCTGCCACCCCCCCGCCACGGCGGCGACCTCGACGCCACGGCCGGCAAGGCTCTCCGTCAGCGCGGCGATCACCGCGGCAGCCGGGACGCCTTCGGGCAGGAGTGCCGCGAGCGCCCGCTCCGTCACCGGCTCGGCGGCGGCGAACAGCAGCGCCTCGGCGAGGCGGACATGGTCAGCGCTCACCGCGGGCAGCGGCAGGGGCAATGCCTCTGCTTGAAGATCAGCCTGTTCAATTGCGTCGCTCATAGTCCATCCGATGTCCCGCGCGCGGCGGCCTTGACATAGATGGGGCCGAAGGCGCTGTCCTGCCGCAGATCGACATCGCCGGTCTTGGCAAGCTCGAGACCGGCGACCAGAATCGAGGCGAGCGCCGCGCGCGTCGGCAGCCCGGCGCCGAGGCCGGGCGGCAGGAAGGCCGAGAGGACCGCCCAGCCCGGGATCCGCCCGACGAGCCGCGCGAGCCGCGCGACCGCCTCCTCGACCGAGAAGAGGTCAAGCGGCGGCGGAGCGTAGCGCGACCGCCCGAGCGCCCGGCGCCGCGCCGCCGCGTAGGCAGAGATCAGCTCGCCCATCGCGAGCCTAACCCCGCCCGCCACACGCTCGACCATCGCCTCGGGCGCGCCGCGCGGCCAGACATCGACGCCGAGCCGGTCGCGCGCCATAAGCGCCGCCCCCGCCGCGCGCATCGCCTCGAGCCGGCGGAGCTGGAAGCCGAGCGCCTCCGCCGCCGCCTCGGGCGAGGGCTCGTCGCGCGGCCGCTCCGCGGGCGGGATCAGCAGGCGCGACTTCAGATAGGCAAGCCAGGCCGCCATCACCAGCATGTCGGCCGCAAGCTCGAGGTTGAGCGCGCGGGCGCGCGCGATCCAGGCGAGATACTGCTCGGCGAGCGCGAGCACCGAGATCCGAGCGAGATCGACTTTCTGGTCGCGGGCGAGCGCGAGCAGGAGGTCGAGCGGCCCCTCGAAGCCCTCGACCGCAACGGCGAGGGTGTCCTCCAGGGCGCGCGGTCCATCCTCGGCGAAAGGGACCGGCTCAGTCATCCTCCCTCTCTAAAGCGGTTTCCACCAATGTGGAAACCGCTCAGGGCATTCGCTGCGAGCATCTTCACGTACACGGCTGCTTCGAGCCATGGGCGATCCGCTCTAGCGCGCGGAGAGCCGCCGTGCGTTCGAGCGCGCCACGCGCCGGGAAGGGCCCATCGCGGCGACCGCCACGCGCACCGGGTCGCCGCCGCGCAGCGCGAGCGCTGAGGCAGCCAGCGCGCCGGTGGTGGCGGCGAGCTTCTCGCTCAGCATGCGCGTGACCTCGCCCTGATCCGACGCCCGCTGCGAGACGAGGCTTGCCGCGAGGACCTGCAGCCGCAGCGGCACGACGATTGCGGCCTGCCACGCCATCGCCGCGAGCGCGCCCTGCAGCCTGAGCGCATCGGCCGCGGCGCGGCGCGGGCGCATCGCCGCCTCAAAGAGCGGCTAGAATAGCCTCCGCGCTGCTGACTTCGTAGCCACCGGGCGCCTCGACGGCAAGATGCGTCACCTTCCGGTCGCGCACCACCATCGCGTAGCGCTGGCTGCGCACGCCCAAGCCACGCGCCACGAGATCGAGCTCGAGCCCGAGCGCCTTGGTGAAGGTCCCCGAGCCATCGGCCAGCATGACCACCTTGTCGCCCACACCCTGGTCCTTGGCCCAGGCGCCCATCACGAACACGTCGTTCACGGCGATGCAGGCGATCATGTCGACGCCCTTGGCCTTGAGCGCGTCGTGGTTCGCCAGGAAGGAAGGCAGGTGCTTGGCGGAGCAGGTCGGGGTGAAGGCGCCGGGCACGGCGAAGAGCACGACCGTCTTGCCGCCGAAGAGTTCGGCCGTGTCGACCTCCCGCGGCCCGTCCGCCGTGGCCTGCATGAGCTTCATCGCCGGGATGGTGTCGCCGACCTTGATCGTCATCGCTCGCCTCTCTCCAAGGCGCCCTGCTGCGCCGCACCTGGTATAGCGTGGCGGGGCGGAAACGCCAGGGGGGCGGGGCGGCGGCGCCTCCGCCGTCAGTCGCCCTCCTCGACGAGGACGGCGGCGGCGAAGGCGCGGGCACCATCCGTGACAGTGACCGCAAGCGGCGTGCCGGCGCGCACGAGCGGCGGATGCACGACGACCGAGAACCGCGCCTCGCGCCCGCCCTCGGCGAGCGTGACCGAGGGTACGGGCAGGTCGGGCCGGCGGTGGCCGGGTTCGACGGTCCATTCGAGGAAGAGATCGGGCGCGACCAGCGGTTCTGGGCTGCGCGCGATCACGGTCACCCCGCCCGGCTTCCGCAGCGCGGTGATGGCCAAACCAGCTTCGGCCGCATCGACCGGCACGCGCCTCGCGTGCCGGGCGATCTCCGCCGCCGCCTCGGTCGGGGCGGCGGCGCCGGCGGGGAGGTCGAGCGCAAGCACCGCCTCGCCGGGCATGCACACCTCGCGGCAGATCAGGTAGGCAAGCGTGAGCCTGAGCGAGAGCGCCTCGCCTGGCCGCGCCAGACGCGCGGTCGCCGGGAACATGACCTCGCCGGTGTAACCATAGCTCTGCTGGCCATAGGCCTCGAATCGCGAGGGCGCCGGCCAGCGCAGCGTGACCGAGGCGAGGTTCTCCGACCCCGTCCAGTCGAATTCGGGCGGCATGCCGGCAGCGCCGGGGGTGCGCCAGTAGATCCGCCAGCCCTCGCTGAGCCTGAGCTGGATGCCGAGATCGACCAAGCCTGCATCGGGGGCAATGGCGGACAGAGCGGAGACGAGGCGGACCTCCGCCTCCTCGGCCGCGACCCAAGCGCCGATCCCGGGACCCGGTGCCGTGGCTGCGCCCATGGCCTTGGAAACCAGGGCGACGCACGCGATCATCGCTGCGACGAGCAATCCTGGCCAAGCGCGCATGCCCCCTCAGTACCCGACGGCCGGGCATAGGCAAGCGGCGCGGCGGGGGCCTCGCGCCGGATTGACCCGAGCCGGAGCGCCGCCAACGCCGCCCTTGCCCTCGGAGCGCCATGCGCCAACATGCGATGCATGGCAGATCGGGGATCGCGCGGCGAGCATGACGGAGGCGAGGGCTACCTGACGGGGCAGCTTCTTGTCGCGATGCCGACGATGCGCGACCCGCGCTTCGCCCAGACAGTGGTGTTCATCTGCGCGCACACGGCCGAGAGCGCGCTTGGCATCGTGCTGAACCGAGCGCTCGACAGTCTCTCCTTCGATTCGCTGCTCGAGCAGCTCAACATCTCTCCGCTGCCGCCTCGGCGGCGCATCCGCATGCACGCGGGCGGGCCGGTCGAGACGGCGAAGGGCTTCGTCCTGCACACGACCGACTGGATGCAGGACGGCTCGCTGCGGGTCGATGAGCGTTTCGCGCTGAGCTCCTCGATCGACGTGCTCAGGGCGATCGCGCGCGGCGAGGGGCCGCGCCGGGGCATACTCGCGCTCGGCTATGCCGGCTGGGGTGCGGGCCAGCTCGACGACGAGATCCTGCAGAACGCGTGGCTGTCGATCCCAGCCGACGAAGGCTTCGTGTTCGCCGAGGACCTGGGCGCGATGTGGCGCGGCGCGCTCTCGGCGCTCAAGGTCGACCCGCTCCTTCTGTCAGGCGCTGCCGGCCGCGCCTGACGCTGGCCTTCGGCCGACCCAGAGGATCGCCTGGCAGAGCGTTGCACAGGCGACCATCATCCCCGCCGTGGCGACGCCGGAGCCGCTCTCGAGCGCGGCGACGACCACGGTCGCCGCAGCGCCGGCCGACATCTGCAGCGCTCCCGAGAGCCCCGAGGCGGCGCCGGCGGCCTGCGGGCGGACGCTGACGGCAGCGGCCATTGCGTTCGCCTGCGCCACGCCGTTGCCGAGCGCCATGAGCACGGCGGGGCCGAACAGGTTCAGCATCCCGGGCGGGCGCGCGAGCACGAGCACGAGCGCGGCAGCGCCGGCGGCGAAGGTCACGGCCGTGCCGAGCCGGAGCAGCCTGAGCGCGCCGAGCCGGACCGCAAACCGCGCGGTGACGAAGTTGCCCACCGCATAGGCAAGGGAAAGGACGGCGAAGCCGAGCGCATAGGCCACGGGCGGAAGGCCCAGGCCATCGACCACGACGAACGGTGCCCCGCCCACGAAGGAGAAGAACACCGCCGAGGAGGCGGCGAAGCAGCCGGCATAGACAACGAAGGCGGGGGTGCGGAGGAGGCCGAGGCTCGCCGCCACGACCCCCCCGAAGCCGCCCGGCCCGGCACCGGCCTCGCGCCGGAGCGTCTCCGGCAGGCGGGCAAGCGTGAGCGCGAGCAGCAAAGCGCCGGCGAGCGCAGGCACCGCGAGCAGGGCGCGCCAGCCGAAGCCCTCGTCGAGCAGCGCGCCCGCGACCGGTGCCGCCATCGGCGCCACCGTCATGCCCATGAAGACGTAGGCCATCACGCTTGCTGCGCGGTCGCGCGGCCAGCAGTCGCGGATGATCGCACGCGCGAGAACCATGCCCGAGCAGGCGCCCACCGCCTGGACGAAGCGCCCGGCGACAAGCTCGCCGATGCTGCCCGCGACGGTCGAGAGGACTGAGGCGGCGAGGAAGAGGGCAAGCCCCGCGATCGCCATGGGCCGCCTGCCGTAACGATCCGACAGCGGTCCATAGAGGAGCTGCCCGGCGGCGACGCCGACCAGGTAGAGCGTCAGCGCGAGCTGCGCCGCTGCCGGCGCGGCGCCGAACGACGCGCCCAAGGCCGGTATGGCGGGGACGAGGATCTGCATGCTGAACGGGCCGATCGCCGTGAGCAGGACGAGCAGCCAGGCCGGTGGCGGCGCTGCCACGTCCCGCTACCAGCGGAAGGCGGGCAGGATGGCGCGTGGAGCGAGCCCCTCCGCCGCCGCGCGCGATTCGGCCACGCCCGGTGGCGGCAGCGTGCCCTCGGGGAGGCCGAGCTCCTCGGCATGGATGCCGCCGAGGACCCAGGCGCTGTCGATCCCCACCGCCGCGGCGCCGGCGATGTCGGTGCGCAGCGAATCGCCGACCGCGAGGACGCGCGCGGCATCGACCCCGAGCATGGCGAAGACGCGCGCGTAGATCGCGGGGTCAGGCTTGCCCAGGCTCCGCACCGCGCCGCCCATCGCAGCGTAGCGCGCGGCAAGCGCGCCGGCGCAGATCACGCGCACGCCACCGCGGATCACTTCGAGATCGGGGTTGGCGCAGATCATCGGCAGGCCGGCCGCGCGGCAGGCCTCGAGGAGGGGGGCGAAGTCCTCCACCGCCTGCCCGGCCTCGTGGTCGTCAGGGCCGGTGTTGAGGACGAAGTCGGCCGCCTCCGGCGCGGCGACGCGGACGAGCGGAAGCCCCTCGATGACGTTCCGGTCACGTTCCGGCCCGAGATGGAACACGCGCTCGCCAAGGGCGGCGAACCAGGGGTCAGTGCGATCGCGCAACGCCATGTGGACGGCCTCGCCCGAAGTGAGGATGCCGTCGTAGAGCGAATCGGCGATTCCCATCGCGCGCATCGCCACCTGCGCCGCATGCGCCCGACGTGGCGCGTTGGAGAGGAGCACGCTGCGCCGGCCCGCTGCCTTCAGCCGCGCAAGGCAGTCGACCGCGCCTGGATAGGGCCTCACCCCGTCATGCACCACGCCCCAGAGGTCGATGATGAAGCCGTCGTACCGTTCCGCCAGAGCTTCGAACCCCTCAAGCCTCTCAAGCACAGGAACGCTCCCGGTCGAGGCCGACCGCCTGCTCCACCCGTGCGAGCCCATCGCGGGCAAGCAGGGAGGCAAGCTCTGCGAGGATCCGCACCGGCAGTGCCGGCCCGGCATAGGCAAGCGCCGAGTAGAGCTGCACAAGATGCGCGCCGGCGCGAATTTTGGCGTAGGCGTCCTTCCCGCTCGCGACACCGCCGGCGCCGATCAGCGCGAGCCGGCCGGAAGCGAGGCGGGCGACGCGCCGGAGCATCTCGGTCGAGGGCCCGAAGAGCGGCCTTCCGGAGAGCCCGCCCGACTCTTGCCTGTGCCGGCTGCGCAGATCCTGAGGCCTCGCAACGGTGGTGTTCGACACGATCAGCCCCGCAGCGCCTCCGGCGATCGCTGTCTCGACGATGGGGCCGAGCTGATCGGGGTCGAGGTCGGGGGCGAGCTTGACAAGCACAGGCACCGCCCGCCCGGCGCGGGCGAGCCCCTGCCGCGACGCCTCGAGCAGTGCCGCGAGCCGGTCCACCGCCTGGAGGTCGCGCAAGCCCGGCGTGTTCGGAGAAGAGACGTTCACCGTCACGTAGTCGCCGACGCGCGCCGCGCCCTCGACCAGACGTTCCGTGTCGCGAACGGGATCGTCGCAGTCGCGGTTGATCCCGACATTCACCCCAAGCGGCCCAGGCAGCGGGCCTTCGCCGCGCAGTGCCGCGATCCGCGCCGAGACGACCTCCAAGCCCTGGTTGTTCATGCCCATGCGATTGATCACCGCCCCGTCCTCGGCGAGACGGAACTGGCGCGGGCGCGGGTTGCCCGGCTGCGGCCGCGGCGTGACCGTGCCGACCTCGACGAAGCCGAAGCCGAGCGCGAAGAGCGGGCGCACGGCGACGGCGTCCTTGTCGAACCCGGCGGCGAGGCCGAGCGGGTTGGGAAAGGCAAGCCCCATCGCGGCGACGGGCAGGGACGGTGCCGTCGCCTCGCCCACGAGCCCGGCGCGCAGTGCGGCGAGCGCGAGCCCATGCGCGGTTTCCGGGTCGATGAGCCGCAGGAGCGGCATGAGCGCGGACGCGAAGGAGGGAGTCATGTGCCTCACCCCCTATGCCAGCCGCCCAGCGCGAGCGCCAGAGCGGGACCGCATTCCCGCCCTGCTTGCGGCGGCGCGGGCGAGCGGGCATGAGGGGCGCGCATGGGAAACGCCACGACCGTGACGCGCCTTGCGGGGCCGGCGCTGATCCTCGCAGCGATCGCGCTCTTCTCGGCCAACGACGTGGCGATGAAGCTGCTCTCTTCGGGCTTCGGCGCGGCGCAGGTGATCGCTTGGCGCTGCACGGTCGGGCTCGCTCTGGTCGGGCCTGCCGCGGCCGCGCACGCGGCGCGGACGCGCGGCATCCCAAGCGCGCGGCTGAAGCTGCAGCTCCTCCGCTCGGGGCTGATCCACGCCTCCGGCCTCACCTTCTTCGTCGCCTTCGCACGCCTGCCGCTGTTCGACGCCTATGTCGTGTTCTTCACCGCGCCTTTCGTCACCCTCGCGCTCGCCCGCGCGATTCTGGGCGAGCGCGTGGCGCGGTCGGCCTGGGCCTGGGCGGTGCTCGGCTTCGCCGGCGTCTTCGTCGCGCTCGCGCCCGGGCTCGCGGGCGGCGGGTCCGGGCGCAGCGGCGTGATCGGCTATCTCGCCGCCTTCGCCGGCACGTGCTCCTACGCGCTGCTGATGGTGGTGACGCGTCGTCTCGGGGCCGATGCGCGTCTCTCCGAGAGCATGGCGATCCCGGCGCTCGCTGGGCTCGTCGCGATCGGGCCCTTCGCCGCCGCCGCCGCCTGGCAGACGCCATCGGCCACGGACATGGCGCTGCTCTCGCTGACCGGCGTTCTCTGGGCGGGGGGGAACGTCGCGCTCACGGCCGCGATCCGCAACACCTCGCCAGCGCGGCTTGCGCCCTACGACTTCACCGCCATGGTCTGGGCGATCGCCTATGACGCGCTCTTCTTCGCGACGATGCCAGGCGCGGTCGAGCTCGCCGGCGCGGCGATGGTGGTCGCCGCCTGCCT
>Ga0272446_1005909_pt1 | contig 13148 bp, 13 predicted proteins | sample YNPCB0061_FD_194587 | JGI IMG/M metagenome (GOLD analysis project Ga0272446, IMG submission 194587) | Hot spring microbial mat communities from Yellowstone National Park, WY, United States - YNP-CB-006-1 | ecosystem: Environmental > Aquatic > Thermal springs > Hot (42-90C) > Sediment | place... | reverse complement strand
AGCGTGAGATGCGCCTCACCGAAACCGGCCATGTGCCTATGACGCCGGCCTTTGCGTCGCCCGAGCAGGTGCGCGGCGAGCCGGTGACGACCAGCTCGGACGTGTACTCGCTGGGGGTGACGCGCCCTTGCCCTTTCGGCTCGGCCGGCACCGCGATCGGGCCGGCCTTCGTCATCTCGGGTTCTCTGTTCCCTGGCCGTCTACCAAGCGTACGTCGAGAACGGAGTGAACTCGATGCGTGGCTTCCGTCGCCAGGTTTCCTGGCCGTGATCCCGGGGGCACGAGGCGCGGGGGAGGGCGGGGGCCTGTCGTCGACGTTGCCCCGCTCCACCACGCGGGGCTATGCACCCGGCTCATGGCACTCACCGTCGCTTTCAGCTCGGACCACGCCGGCGTCCCGCTCAAGGCCGAGTTGGTCGCCGAGTTGAAGAAGCTGGGCTACGCCGCGCTCGACCTCGGGCCCGCCGACTCCACGTCGGTCGACTACCCCGACTACGCCGTCAAGGTGACGGCCGCCGTCGCCAACGGCACCGCCGGGCTGGGGGTCCTCATTTGTGGCACGGGCATCGGCATGAGCATCACGGCCAACAAGGTGCCCGGCATTCGTGCCGCCCTGTGCCGCACCGAGTTCGAGGCGCGCATGGCCCGCGCGCACAACGACGCGAACGTGTTGTGCTTGGGCCAGCGCGTCACCGGCTCAGGCCTCGCGCTGGAGATCGTCAAGGCCTTCCTCGCCACGCCCTTCGAAGGCGGCCGTCACGCGGGGCGCGTCGAGAAGATCCGCCAGGTGGAGGCGAAGCGATGAGCCGCGCCACCTTGCTGGGCCTGGTCGCGTTGGCGCTGTCGGCCTGCCGGTCGGAGATCCGCCCGCTGGTGAAGGAAGAGCCCGCGAAGGTGGACCGCTTCGCCCCCGGCGAGTGCCGCGTGCATGACTACCCGTCGGCGCCGGACGTGCCGGAAGGCTCCGAGCACATCGGCTGGGTGAAGGTGCCGCGCGCCTCCACCGACGAAGAGACCTTCGAGAACCTGCGCCAGGCGGTCTGCAAGAAGGGTGGCAACGCCTTCAGCCAGGCGCACTGGAACCGCGAGGCCGGCGCCAGCATCGCGGATCCGCCGATCGAGCTCGAGGCGAACGCCTGGTTCGTCAAGGGCCGCTGAGGCCCGCGCCGCGTCAGAAGAAGATCTGCGCCTGGGCGCGCACGACGTGCCGCGCGTCCTGCAGGTGGCCGTCGTCGAGGAAGAAGCAGTCGATCTGCAGCTTGAGGTCGTGCTTCACCACCATGAAGTTCAGCGTCCCCCCCATCTCCCGCGTGCGGACGAACTTCGGGTCGGCCCCCGCGAAGGGCCGCGCGTCGCCGTAGCGCGCGCCCACCTCCAGCCACGGCAGGATGTAGTAGCCCGCCTGCGCGAACCAGCCCCAGCCGGGCCGCGAGTATTCGGTCAGCGACGCGCCCTTCACCGTGTGCGTCTCCGAGAGCGCGTCAGCCTGCCGGTAGAAAAGCTCCGAGGCGAGCGAGAAGCCCTTCCACTCGAAGACGACGTCGCCGCCGGCATGGAAGTAGTTGAAGTTGGCCGCCTGGTACGGCGTACCGAGGGTTGACCTCGGCCGCACGGTCATGACGTTGTACGCGACGCCGCCGCCGATCCCCAGGCGCACCTTGTCGAGGCGATCCGGGTCGCCCTCGAACTTCTCGTCAAACTTCCCGAAGGGGCTCACGCGTACGCGCGCCGCGTAGAGCAGGCCCGGGGTGGTGCCGATGCGGTTGCGGCCGTCGCCGCCGAACACGCTCAGCGCGTACTGCAGGCGGCCGTCGAGCCCGAAGAGATCGTCGGAGAACAACGTCACGCCCACGTCGCGGTCGAGGTTGAACTCGCCGGTCACCAACGAGCGATCCACGAACTGCAGCGAGCTCGACGAGATCACGCGCTGCACGCCGTACGGCACCTTGCCCTGGCCGAAGCGCACCGAGACGTCCCGGAAGCGGCGCCACTCGGCATAGAAGTCGCGCAGCACGTTCGGTGCGTCGGGCTCCATGTCCAGGTTGGCGAAGGCCAGCTGAAGCGAGAAGGACAGGTGGTACGGCAGGTCGCCCTTCAGCGCGAGGCGCGCCCGGCGGATCATGATGCCGTTGGCCCGCTCGTGGGCGCCCCCGTCCTCCGTTGGGATCACCGCGAAGCTCTGGAGCTGCATGCGGCCGCGCAGGTTCAGCTTGAAGTCGCCGTGCTGCACCGTGACGCCCTCGCCGAAGCCGGCTTTGAGGGTCGTCGCGCCCTCGGCCTCCTTCTCGTCAGCGGGCCGGGCCACCGCGGGCGGCGGCGAGGGCATTGCCGCGGCGGGAGGCGCGTTCGGCGCGTGCACGGGCTCCGCGGCCAGCCCCGCGTCGGCGACCTCGACGTCTTGTGCGAGCGCCACCTCCCCGCCAGCACCACGCACAGCAGCATCACGGCTCGGGTCATGGGCGCGCCTCGTCTCGTAACCGCGCAGCGCGGCGTTGACGAGATCGTGATAAGGGCGTGACGCCTTCGGGACCGCGCCGTGACGCGGGCGATACCGACTCAATCGCTTGTGATGTCGGGGCTTTGGCGCTAGTCGAGCCCGCCATGGAGAACAGAGCCCCGCTGGACCAGGTGGACCCCGCCGTCTTTCAGATCATCCAGGCGGAGACGCGCCGGCAGGAGGAAGGCCTGGAGCTGATCGCGTCGGAGAACTTCGTCAGCCCCGCGGTGATGGAGGCGGTGGGCAGCACGCTGACCAACAAGTACGCCGAGGGCTACCCGGGCAAGCGGTACTACGGCGGCTGCGAAGAGGTGGACAAGGTCGAGGCGCTGGCGATCGAGCGCGCGGTGAAGCTGTTCGGCAGCTTCTCGGCGAACGTGCAGCCGCACTCGGGCAGCCAGGCGAACATGGGGGCCTACTTCGCGGTGCTGAAGCCGGGCGACACCATGCTGTCGCTGGATCTCAACTCCGGTGGCCACCTGACGCACGGCGCGGCCTTCAACTTCTCGGGCAAGCTGTACAAGGTGGTGCACTACGGGCTGGAGCGCGAGAGCGAGACGATCGACTACGCGCAGGCCGCGGCGCTGGCGAAGGAGCACAAGCCGCGGATCGTCGTCGTGGGCGCCTCGGCGTACCCGCGCACCATCGACTTCGCGCGCTTCAAGGAGATCGCCGACTCGGTAGGCGCGGTGCTGATGGTGGACATGGCGCACATCGCGGGCCTCGTGGCGGGCGGCGTGCACCCTTCGCCCGTGCCGTTCGCGGACCTCGTCACCAGCACCACGCACAAGACGCTGCGCGGGCCGCGCTCGGGGCTCATCCTCATGAAGGAGCCGTACGCGAAGACGATCAACTCGCAGATCTTCCCCGGCATCCAGGGCGGGCCGCTGATGCACGTCATCGCGGCCAAGGCGGTGGCCTTCGGCGAGGCGCTGCGCCCCGAGTTCAAGACGTACGCGCGACAGGTGGTGGAGAACGCGAAGGCGCTCGCCGAGGGGCTGGGGAAGGAAGGGCTGCGGCTCGTGTCGGGCGGCACCGACAACCACCTCATGCTGGTGGACCTCCGGCCCAAGAAGATCACCGGCAAGGCCGCCGAGGAGGCGCTGGGCCTCGCGCACATCACGGTGAACAAGAACCAGATCCCCTTCGATCCCGAGAAGCCCACCGTGTCGTCGGGCATCCGCGTGGGCACCCCGGCGCTCACCAGCCGCGGCATGACGGTGACCGACATGGCGCACGTGGCGCGCTTCATCGGCCGGGCGCTCGATCACGCGAACGAGCCGAAGGTGCTGGCGAAGATTCGTGACGAGGTGAAGGAGTTCACGAAGGGCTTCCCGCTGTACCGGTCGCGCCTCCGCTAACCCCCATGCGCTGTCCCTTCTGCCAGGCCGCCGACACCCGCGTGTTGGACTCGCGCGACTCCGCCGAGGGCACGATCATCCGCCGGCGGCGCGAGTGCGAGACGTGCAAGCGCCGCTTCACCACCTACGAGCGGGTGGAGGAGCTGAACCCGCTGGTGGTGAAGAAGGACGGCCGCCGCGAGAACTTCGATCGCGACAAGCTGCTCGCCGGCCTGAAGAAGGCCTGTGAGAAGCGTCCGGTGTCCGTCGAGCAGGTCGAGGCGCTGGTGACGGAGATCGAGCGCAAGCTGCAGGAGCTGGGCGAGAAGGAGATCCCCTCCAGCACCGTGGGCGAGCTGGTGATGGAGCGCCTGCCGGCCCTCGACGAGGTGGCGTACGTGCGCTTCGCGTCGGTGTACCGGAGCTTCCGCGACATCGCGGAGTTCATGGACGAGCTGAAGGACATCATCGAGGGGCAGGGGAAGAAGCTGCCCGCGAAGGGCAAGGCCAGGCCGTGAGCCGCGACGAGGCCTTCATGGCGCTCGCCGTCGCCGAGGCCACGAAGGCGCTCGGCCGCACGCACCCCAACCCCGCCGTCGGCGCGGTCCTGGTGAAGGGCGGGAAGGTCGTCGGCCGGGGCTTCCACGCGAAGGCGGGCCAGCCGCACGCGGAGATCGTCGCGCTCAAGGCGGCGGGCGCGCGGGCGAAGGGCGCCACGCTGTACTCCACGCTCGAGCCCTGCAACCACTACGGCCGCACGCCTCCGTGCACCGAGGCGATCATCGCGGCCGGCATCACCCGCGTCGTCTACGGCTCGTCCGATCCCAACCCGCTGGTCGACGGCAAGGGCCGCAAGCGGCTCGAGCGCGCGGGCCTGGCCGTGGTGCCGCACGTGCTCCGCGAGGCGACGGACGCGCTCAACCGCCCCTTCCTCAAGGCGATGACGACCGGCCGGGCGTGGGTGACGCTGAAGGCGGGCATCACGCTCGACGGCAAGCTGGCCACGGCCAGTGGCAAGTCGAAGTGGATCACCTCGGACGCCGCGCGGCGCGAGGCGCACCAGCTGCGGAACCGCTGCGACGCGATCCTCGTGGGTTCGAACACGGTGATCCTCGACGATCCCGAGCTCACCACGCGGCTGCCGAAGGGCCGCTCGCCCGTGCGCGTGGTGCTCGACCCGGAGCTCGCCACGGATCCGAAGGCGAAGGTCTACTCGCCGGCCGATCGCGTGCGGCGCATCGTCCTCGCCATCGATCCCACGTCGGCGCGCGCGGAGGCGTTCCGGGCCCGCGGCGTCGAGGTGTGGCCGCTGGCGGTGAAGAAGGGGCGGGCGCAGCTCGCCGCGGTGCTCGAGCGGCTGGCGAAGGAAGGCCTCCTGCACCTGCTCGTCGAGGGCGGCGCGCTGGTGCACCAGTCCTTCCTGCGCGAGAGGCTCGCCGACGAGGTGGTGCTGTTCCTCGCACCCAGGCTCTTCGGCGATCCCGGCCGCACGTGGACCGGCGCCCTGGGCGTGGAAGATCCGTCGCGCGCGATCCAGCTCGAGGACGTCGAGGTGTCGAAGGTCGGCCCCGACGTGATGCTCAGGGCGCGGCTTGCAGCAGGGTCCCGCTGAGCAGGAGGCTCGCGACCGTGAAGTAGATGACGATGCCGGTGACGTCGACCAGCGTGGCGACGAAGGGCGCCGACGCCGTCGCGGGATCGAAGCCGAAGCGTCGCAGCACGAAGGGCAGCATCGATCCGATCACCGAGCCGAACAGCACCACGCCCACCAGGCTGCAGGCGACCGTCAGGCCCACCAGCAGGTAGTGCTCGCCGTAGTTGGTGTGCATCACGCCGATGTGGTGCAGCCACTCCCACAGCACGATGCGGCCGAAGCCGATCGACCCCAGCATCAGGCCGAGGAAGAAGCCCGAGCGGATCTCGCGCAAGAGCACCCGCCACCAGTCGCCCAGCGAGATCTCCCGCACCGCCAGCGCGCGGATGATCAGCGACGTGGCCTGGCTGCCCGAGTTGCCGCCCGACGAGATGATCAGCGGGACGAAGAGCGCCAGCACGATCGCCCGCTCGAGCTCGTGCTCGAAGTAGCCCATCGCGGTGGTGGTGAGCATCTCGCCCACGAGGAGGATCGACAGCCAGCTCCCGCGCTTCTTGAGCATCTCGAAGGCGCCGACGTCCATGTACGGCGCGTCGAGGGCCTCGACGCCGCCGAGCTTCTGCATGTCCTCGGTGGCGGCTTCTTCGGCGACGTCGAGCACGTCGTCGGCGGTGATGATGCCCACCATTGCGCCGCGGCTGTCCGTCACCGGCAGCGCCGCGCGGTCGTACTTCTCGAACACCGCGAGGATCTCCTCGCGGTTCGCCGTGGCCTGCAGCGACACCAGCGGGCGCTTGGGCAGGTCGCCCACCGTCACCTGCGGGTCGGCCATCACCAGGTCGGCGAGGCGCAGGTCCGCCAGCAGCGAGCCGCGCTCGTCCACCACGTACAGCACGTTCAACGTCTCGCGGCCCCGGCCGTTCGTCCGCACGAAGTCCAGCGCCTGCTGCGCCGTCATCGACGGCTTGAGCGCCAGGTACTCCGGCGTCATGTACCGGCCGGCGGAGTCTTCCGGGTAGCCCAGCAGCGCGCGGGCGACCTTCAGCTCTTCGGGCTTGAGCTGCTCGAGGGCGCGCTTGGTGACCTCGGCGGGCAGCTCTTCGAACAGGCGCGTGCGATCGTCCGGCGCCATCTCGTTCAGCACGGCGGCCAGCTGATCGCTGCCCAGCGTCTGGACGATCTCGGTCTGCTGGTCGAGCGGCAGGTACTCGAAGGCCACGCCCGCGACGTCGCGCGGGAGGATCCGGAAGATGAGGCCGGAGTCTTCGGCGGGGAGATCCTCGAGCACCTCGGCGATGTCCGCCGGGTCGACCTCCTCGAACGCGATGCGCAGAGACTCCCAGTCCTTCTTGGCGATCAGCTCCTCGTACTCGGGCTTGAGCAGGTGACCGAGCACGGTGCCCCCGACGCCGACCGCGGAATCGTTACATCACCTTCTTCAGGCTGTCCTCGAGCTTCGTCTTCGGCACGGCGCCGACCAGCTGGTCCACCACCTTGCCGCCCTTGAAGAGCAACAGCGTGGGGATGGAGCGGATGCCGTACTGCTGCGCGACCTGCTGGTTCTCGTCGACGTCCACCTTGGCGATCTTCACCTTGCCCTTGTACTGGGTGGCGAGCTCTTCCAGCGCCGGCGCGATCGCGCGGCACGGGGCGCACCAGGTGGCCCAGAAGTCCACCAGCACCGGCACGCTGGAGTCGAGCACTTCGGCCTTGAACGACGCATCGGCAACGGCGACGGTATCCTTCGACATGACTTTTGTGGCCCTCGTGGGTTTGGACTTTCAGCCGTTCGAGTTTTAATAGCGGAACGCAGGCCGTGCAGGGCAGCAAAAACGAGGTGTCACGCCCGTGAAGCTCTTTCTCCCACAGAAGACCCTCGAAGAGTGGGCCACCTCCGACAAGGCCGACCTGGCTGACGGCAAGCTGGTCGTCCGGGAGGGCGGCACGTCGCACCCGGTGACGCCGGCGGTGCACTTCAGCAAGCTGGTGTCGGGCGCCGACACCCACGGCCTGGTAGGGCGGGTGAAGACGACCACCCAGCTGGCCGAGCTGGGGGCTGAGCACCTCGCCGACTCCTGCATCATCGGGGAGACGGCCTACGAGGTCGCCGAGGGCTACATCACCGAGGTCGTCACCCCCGCCGCCGCCCCGAAGCCGGAAGGCAAGAAGAAGAGCGCCTCGCCCGAGGCGGATCTGCTGGCCGCCTTCATCCTCGACAAGCTGTAGGCCCTCCCCACCCCGTGACGAAGCGCCCCGGCACCGTCTGGCTGCTGTGCCCGCGTGCGCACGCGGAGGCCCTGGCCTTCCTCCTCGAGGAAGAGGGCCTCTTGCCCGTCTTCGTGCCCGTGCTGGACGCTGGCGCCCCCGAGGATGGCCGCGCCCTGGCCTCGGCCGCGGAGCAGCTCCACCGCTTCCCCTGGGTGGCGCCCGACGCACCCCAGGCCGTGCGCGCGCTGCTCGAGAACGTGCGGGCCTCCGGCACGCGCGCCGCCCTCGAGCGCGTTCGCTGGCTGTGCGCCGCCGACGACACCGCCCGCGCTGTCGAGCGCAGCGGCTTCGCCTCGCACCTCGCCGCGCCGGGCCGCCCCGACGCCTGGCGGACGGTGGTGGGAGAAGACGACGAGGTGTTGGCGCTCCACGAAGCGGGGAGCGTGCCCGCCTGGATCGACGGCTGGGCCGGGCCGGTGACGACGGTGCGCGCCTGGAGCCGCCGGCAGGGGCCGGCCTTCGACGAGGTCGCCGCGCCCGACGTGGTGGTGGTGCGCTCGCCCGTCGAAGGCGAGGCGCTCGCCCTGGCGCTGCCGCCGGGCCGCCTCGCCGCGCTCCGCCTGGTGGCCGCCGGGCCGTCGACCGCGGGCGTCTTGAAGGAGCTCGGCGCTGGGGTGTGTGTCGTGGCTACCACCCCGGCTACCGACGGGGTGCTCGATGCCACCCTGAGGGCCCTGTCGGAGTAGGCTGTCGAAACCCATGAAGCGACCAGCCTTTCTCTTCGGGGCGCTGCTCCCCGCAGTCGCCCTGTCGTCGACGATCCGCGCCCACACCCTCGCCGAGCGCTTCCTGGCGTCGGATCGCGTGGCGGTGGTGCAGGTGCTGTCCCGCGTCACCGAGGGCAACGAGCAGAGCCTCAAGACGTACACGCGGTTGCTCGTCGGCGACGAGCTCAAGGGCTCGGGACCGCGCGAGGTGACGCTCGTGCAGCTGGGCGGGCGCCTCGGCAACGTCGAGGCCCGCGTGCCGGGCGACGCGGACTTCGCTGTCGGCGAGACCGCGCTCGTGTTCCTCCACTGCCGCACGGCCGATCGCTGCTTCCTCGTGGCGCTCGGCGAAGGGAAGTTGCCGCTCTTGGGCGGCGATGTGCTGGTGCACGACCTCTTCACCGGCGCCTACAGCAAGCGGCCGCTCGAGGCGGTCCGGCGTGAGCTCGCCCAGGCCGCGCGCGATGCCGAGGGGAAGCGATGAGCCGCGCCCGCCTTGGAGGTCTCCTCCTCGCGTTGGCGCCGCTGGTCGCCGCCGCGCAGCCCTATGAGTACCTGCCGTTCCGGATGATCAACACCGGGGCGCAGCCCTTCGAGTACTACGTCGACAGCCGCAGCTCGGCGCCGGCCGGCCTGTCGCTCGCGTCCATGCAGGCCGCGGCGGATCTCGCGTGGGCGTCGTGGAACGCGGTGCAGTGCGCCTTCCCGAAGGCCCTGGGCAAGGGGCTCACGGCGGGAACGGTGCCGGATCCCGACAACCGCTACGACGTCTACAACGTCACGCCGGTCTGGCTGACGGATCCCAGCGATCCCGACTTCGCCGACGTGCTGGGCCCCGCGCCGTACTTCGTGCTGTCGGTGGCGGTGCCGATCGCCGTCGGCGGGGCGTTGAAGACGTGCGACATCTATTTCAACGGCGTGTCCACCTGGAGCACCATCACGCCGACGCCTTCGAGCGCGATGGACGTGCAGACGGTGATGACCCACGAGGCCGGCCACTGCCTGGGCCTGGGCCACAACGGCACCTACCCGGCGGGCGACGTGATGGTGGCGGCGGTTCAGCCCGGCGACGTGCGCCGCACGCTGGGGCCCACCGACGTGCAGTCGCTGTGCGCGCGCTACCCGCTCCCGGGCAACTACACCGCGCCGTGCCTCGCCGACGGCGGCTGCAACTCGCCGGAGCTCAAGTGCCTCGCGCAGCCGTCCACCAGCGGCATCTCCACGTCGATCTGCACCCGCGGCTGCACCACCGGCGCGGGCGGCGGTTGCGACGTGCCGACCACCTGCACGACGTCGACGGCCTTCACGCCCACCTTCAACGGCGCGTGCATGCTGCCGGGCAACGCGGTGACGCCGGTGGGCCAGCCGTGCGCCAACGCGGGCGCGTGCGTGGCGCCCAACGCCGACTGCTTGAGACCCGTCCAGCAGATCACCGGGACGATCTTCTGGGAAGACGGCTACTGCAGCCAGGACTGCGCGCCCGGCCAGCCGGTGTGCCCCGCGGGCTCCGAGTGCATCGACTTCGGCGGCGGCGTCGCCCGCTGCCTGCAGAACTGCCGCGTCGGCCTGTCGGACTGCCGGCCCGGCTACGCCTGCGCCACCGTGAGCAGCGGCGGGGCGGTGTGCCTGCCCGCGTGCAAGGCGAACGCGGACTGCGCGGACACCGTCAACTTCGAGTGCCGCGTGTGCGACGGCCTGTGCGTGGCGCGACAGAACCCCTCGGGGCAGATCGGCGACCTGTGCAACGCCGACTCCGACTGCGGGCCCGGGCAGGACTGCGTGAACCTCTTCGGCGCGAAGCAGTGCACGCGGCAGTGCTCGCGGGGCTGCGCGTCGTGCCCGTCGGGCTCGTCCTGCAACTCGACCACCAGCGGCCTGTTCTGCCTGCGCGACTGCGCCGGCCCGGGCACTTGTCCGTCGGGGCTGCGCTGCGCCGACACGCAGACCGGGAAGGGCTGCCTGCCGGCGTGTTCGACCAACAGCGACTGCCCGGTGGGCCTCTACTGCTACCAGGGCGAGTGTTACCCGCCGCTGGAGGACGCGGGCTGCACCACGCTGTGTCCGCGCCCGGACGCGGGCCGGCCGATCACCCCGACGACCGACGGCGGCACGGGGAACAACACCGGCTCGGGCGGCTGCGGCTGCCAGGCGGGCTCCCCGCAGGATCTCGCGCTGGCGCTCGTGTCGTGGCTCTCGCTGCTCGGCTTTCGGAGGCAGGCATGGCGACGGCGGTAGCCCCGGCGGAGCGCCGGCGGGCGTCGGAGTTCACCCTGGCGTGGCTGCTGGACGTGTTGGTGCAGGCGCAGCTGCTGCAGAAGAGCCAGGCGCAGGACATCGCCGCCAAGGAAGGGCAGGCGCGGGCGCGCATTCAGAAGCAGCTGGGCGACACGAGCTACGTGCCGTCGCCGGTGGAGATCGTCGCCGCGTTCCAGGTGCCGATCGCCGGGCGGCCGGGCGAGTTCCTCGACCAGGACCGGGTGAGCGAGGCGGCGGCGCGCGCGTCGGGCGTCGGCTACCGGAAGATCGACCCGCTCAAGCTGGACATGAACCTCGCCGCGCGCACCGTGTCCCGGCCGTTCGCGCAGAAGCACACCATCCTCGCGCTGGAGGGCGGCGGCGGGCCGAACTCGCCGCTCACCGTGGCGGTGGCGAACCCGTTCGACCACGAGTTGTTCGACAACCTCTTCCGGCTCACGTCGTCGCCGATCATCCCGGTGCTGTCGTCGCGCACCGACATCTTGAAGGGCATCGCCGACGTCTACGGCTTCAAGCGCACGCTGGCCGCGGCGGTGAGCGAGCACTCGGAGGCGGGGCCGGGCATCGCCAACTTCGAGCAGCTGGTGTCGCTGTCCACCGGGCGCGAGCTGGACGCGTCGGATCGCCCGGTGATCCAGGCGGTCGATCACCTGCTGCGCTACGCCTTCGACAACCGCGCGTCGGACATTCACATCGAGGCCAAGCGCGACAAGTGCACCGTGCGCCTGCGCATCGACGGCGTGCTGCACACGGCCTACCAACTGCCGCCGCAGCTGCACCTGCCGGTGGTGGCGCGCATCAAGACGATCAGCCGCCTGGACATCTCCGAGAAGCGCAAGCCGCAGGACGGCCGCATCAAGGTCGACCGCGAGGGCCGGGAGGTGGAGATCCGCGTGTCCACGCTGCCCACGGCCTTCGGCGAGAAGGTGGTGATGCGCATCTTCGATCCCGAGACGCTGGTGGTCGACATCGCGCAGCTGGGCTTCGACCCCGACGAGAAGCACATCTTCGAGTCGTGGATCGCCGAGCCGCACGGCCTCATCCTGGTCACCGGGCCCACGGGCAGCGGCAAGACGACCACCCTGTACTCGGCGCTGAAGGCGCTGGCCGGCCCCGACGTGAACGTCACCACCGTCGAGGATCCGATCGAGATGGTGTGGGAGACGTTCAACCAGGTGCAGGTGCAGCCGAAGATCGGCCTCGACTTCGCCAACGCGCTTCGCCACATCCTCCGGCAGGACCCCGACATCATCATGGTCGGCGAGATCCGCGACCCGGAGACGGCGGAGAACGCGATCCAGTCGGCGCTCACGGGCCACCTGGTGCTGTCCACGCTGCACACCAACGACTCGCTGGGCGCGATCGGCCGCCTCGAGGATCTCCAGGTGCCGCCGTTCCTCCTGTCGTCGGCCCTGCTGGGCGTCATGGCCCAGCGCCTGCTGCGGAAGAACTGCGGGGCGTGCGCGCAGCCCATGCAGCTCACCGGCGAGCAGCTGGCCGCGCTGGGCGCGCCGCTGCCGTTGTTGCCCGGGGGCCCGCAGTTCAAGAAGGGCGTGGGCTGCGTGAAGTGCCGCGGCACCGGGTACTACGGCCGCACCGCCGTCTTCGAGATCTTCAACGCCACGCCCGAGGTGCGACAGGCGATCTCGCGCAAGGCCAGCGAGGAGGAGCTGATGAGCCTCGCGCGCCAGCAGGGCCTGCGGAGCCTGCGCGAGGCCGCGGTGCGCAAGCTGGCGATGGGCGTGACCGCCTTCGACGAAGTCCTCCGCATGACCTCCACGCACTGACCGATGAAGATCCACCGCGGCTCCACCCCGGCTCCTGCGCCCGGCGCCTCGCGCTCCACCTCGACGCCCGCGCCGTCGTCGCCGTCCCCGTCCAACACCACCACCGGCTGGGCCGCGCGCCCTGCCAGCCGCCCGGCGGTGACCGACGCGCCCCGGCCCAACCTCGCGCCGGTGGGCACGCCCGTGCCGCTCAAGGGCGCGTATGCGTCGGCGACGTTCCAGGCCGCCCTCGACGCCTCCACCCGCTCGCGCGCGGTGCCGGGCAACCAGGTGACGATGCTCTTCGACGGCGTCGCCTCGTTCGCCGAGCGCAACCGGATGATCGACTCGGCGAAGGAGTCGATCTGCCTGCAGACCTTCATCTTCAACTCCGACGACACCGGGTGGGACCTGGCCAACCGGCTCGCGGCGAAGGCGAAAGAGGGCGTGCAGGTCCGGGTGATCTACGACGCGATGGGCAGCGGCCGCGCGGATCCGAAGATGTTCGAGATGATGAAGGCGGCGGGCGTCGACGTGCGCGCCTACGGCGAGAAGTGGAAGGTGTGGGACCTCAACGATCGCTGGCACGAGAAGCACCTGATCGTCGACGGCAAGGCCTCGGTGCAGGGGGGCATGAACATCGCCAACGAATACGCCTTCGGCGGCAGCGGGCGGCAGGTCTTCTCGCGCGGCAAGGAAGGCACCGAGGCGTGGCGCGAC
>Ga0272446_1005907_pt1 | contig 13151 bp, 11 predicted proteins | sample YNPCB0061_FD_194587 | JGI IMG/M metagenome (GOLD analysis project Ga0272446, IMG submission 194587) | Hot spring microbial mat communities from Yellowstone National Park, WY, United States - YNP-CB-006-1 | ecosystem: Environmental > Aquatic > Thermal springs > Hot (42-90C) > Sediment | place... | reverse complement strand
GTTTCAGGCCTTCGTGAGCCTCCCGAATGGTCAATTGTGTCAGATCCACAGAGGTTCTCCCTTTCAACCTACCACGATCGGCACGAGAAAACATCCCTCGTCCCGATCCGGTGCATTGGCAAGCGCCTGCTCGCGCTCCAGATGACTGCCTGGGGTGTCGTCCCGAAACACGTTGGTCATGGGCAGCACATGAAACGTCGGCTCGATTCCCGTCGTATCGAGCCGGTTCAGTTGATCCACGTAATCGAGGATGTCCGCCATCTGCCGGGCAAAGATCGAAATGGCCTCGGACTCGAGTTCGAGCCTCGCCAGGTGCGCAACATGCAATACCGTTTCGGGTGTCAACGCCATAAGAATTCCTTTCTTAAGGTCCTGCGGAAATTTCGGCTTCCGGATGGGTTTGCCGGATGGTTTTCGCAAGCTCTGCCGCTTCTTGAGCCGATCCGATCCCGCTGACAGCCACCTCGTAGCGAACGCCGCTTCGGGTCATTCGGGGCTGAACGACGGGGATACGACCACTTTTTCGAATGGTTGCGGCAAGATCTTCCGCCGTTTTGCGGCTGTACAGCATCGCCTTGAGGGAGCCGCCTGTTCCCGGCTTGGCGGCGGATCCGGTCAAACTCGTTGCAACAGGTTCCGGCGGCTTCGAAACCGCTCCTGGGGTGGATGTCGGCACCTGCTGTTTCGCGGACTCCTGGGATTTTTCAGGCCTTGGGGTCACGTTCGGTGGCGCAGCAACCGGTGCCTGCGGGGAGCGCGCAGGCGCTTTATCGGCCGTAACGGATCCGATTGCCTGGGGTTGCGCCGCATCCATCGGCCTGCCCCCACCGGCTGAAGGGACTGTTGTCGGAGACTGTTCCGTTGTCGAGGACTCAGCCGGAGCAGCGGGTTTGGCGGTTTGACTTGCTGTAGCAACCCAAGCAGAAGGAGAAGATGTCTTCGCCTCAGGCACAAATCCCTGGGGATTTTCCTTTCGGAATTCATCCGGATACTGCACCTGGGGTGCCGGAGTCTTCATGCGAAGTTGATCGAGCATCTGCTTGCGATCCTGCACCTCCTGGGCGATCCGAGCCAAGAGCTGCTCGGTTCGATCCTTTTCGAACAAAGCCGGAACGGTGGCCCTTCCGATGAAGATACCGGCAACGAAAATCACGGTGGCCATCACGGCCGTAGATACGACCCGAGCCATGGCCAGCAGAGATGTCTGTGCTCGATTCGCCAGACGGGAGGATGTGTCGTTCAATCCGTTCATGCCGATTCTTTGGGGTTCGAGCCGTTACACCACTTCCTTGAACCACGCCCGCATGCGCGCCAGAATTCTTCCCAGCATGGTACCGTCCTGTGACTTGAATGCCTTGGCCTGTGGATGCTGCAGGCCGTAGAGCACAAGCCCCACCCCCGTTGCATGCAAAGGGGTGGATACCACGTCGGCGAGCCCGGAAATGTCATGCGGCTGACCGATTCTGGCGGGAAGCCCGAAAACATCTCCTGCAACCTCGACCGCGCCATCGAGAAGCGCACCTCCGCCTGTCAGCACGATGCCGGAGCATGAATTGAGCAGCATGCCGAATCCATTCTGTTTAAGGTTTTTCAGGAGGAGCGTGAACACTTCTTCCATCCGCAGGTTGAGAATGTCGGCAAGGATGTTCCGGTCGATGGTTCGGGTCTTGTTGGTTCCGAAGGCCTTGATTTCGATCGTTTCTCCCGGTTTTCCATTCGGCGCGATACAGGTACCGTATTGGTGTTTGATCGATTCGGCTTCTGCCATAGGAACGCGCAACCCGACGGAAATATCGTTGGTGAAATTGTTTCCCCCGATCGGCAACACCTGGGTAAAGCGGATGTTCTTTCCGGAATAGGCTGCCATATCGGTGGTTCCACCGCCGATATCGATCAGGATCACCCCTTGTTCCTTCTCTTCATCCGTCAGCACGGCCATTGCCGATGCAAGGGACTCGAGGACGATGTTTTCCACTTCCAGACCTGCCAGCTCGACGCTGCGGATGACATTGTTGACCGTGGCTGCCGAGCCGGTCACCACATGCAGTTTGGCCTCGAGCTGCGCGCCCTGCATGCCAACGGGATTGAAAATCCCCCCCTGACGATCGACGGTATATTCCTGCGGCAGAACATGAATCATGTACCGATCCGGCTGGAGGGTGACGGGTTTGCCCTGATCCTGAACCCGTTTGATGTCCTCGGGTGTCACTTCTCCACTTCGGGTATTGACCACCCCCCGACTGTTGATTCCCTGAATGTGGGTCCCGGTAATGCCGACATACACGGAGGAGATTTCATGACCTGCCATCGTTTCGGCTTCTTCGACGGCTTTGCGAATGGATTCTACCGTCGACTCCATGTTGATGACCGCCCCCCGCTTCAACCCATTGGATGGACAGCTTCCGATGCCGACGATGTTGACTGCGCCGTTCTGCCAATCTCCGACAATGGCGCAAACTTTGGTGCTGCCGATATCCAAACCGACAACCATTCGTTCTTTCTTAGGCATGCCGCTATTTCTCCTTCCGCACGACTTCGGCGGGCCCGGTCTCTCTAGGTTTCATGACAATCCGCCTCAAATCGGTCACATCGATCCATTCGACTGGGTGACTCATGCGAATCTGACTCATATAGGTAATCGCTCGTTCAAGCAACTGCGTTTTTTCGGTAATGTGCTGAAAACCGATACGGATCTGACCGATGCGCTGATGATTCAATTCGTCCTTGGGAACGACCGTCAGGCCGATATCCGGATCGACGAGGATACGGGCAATGTTGTTGCGGTTCAGCAATCCCCCCTCCGCCGTCCAGACCTTCAGCGCCTGCATGGTTTCCTGATAAGCGCTTGACGGTGGAACGCCTCGGGCCGGAAAGTCCTTCGGCTGCAATCCTTCAACCACCGGGATTCCCTCGATCGAATATCGATCGGAAGCCTGAAAACAAGCCCCTTCCACATCGATGAAAACGGGGGGATCCATCTGAATCCGGGCCAACGGTGCGCGCTCGACGACCTGAATCCGGATGACATCCGGCCAGGAAATGGCGACATCCGCATATTGCACGCGTGGGTCCTCCCGCAGGCGCTTGGTACACAAATAGGGATTGACCCGAAAGACATTCACCCCTTCTTGGAGACCCGCGATTTCCAGCATCTCTTCCCTGCCGATCAATCGGTTCCCCGAAATCCGGATGTCTCGGATATCGTAGCGATCCCACTGCATCAGGAAATCATGCAGGGTGACCAACGCCAACCCGATGAACAGCCACCCCATACACGAAGACAAGGCGGACTGAAACGCCTTCCATCGCAGCTTGCGGCGCTGGCGAAGGAAGGCGGAATCTCTTCGGGGACGAATCGGCATTTCGGTGATCAGCGCTCAGGAATCAAGGCAATGATGAAATGGATTTCACGTCGTCAATCCTGCAGCACGACGAGTTCGTTTTCCAGAACGATCCCCCAGCGCTGCATGACACGATTTCGGATCACTTCGATGAGTGTCAGGATGTCCGCTGCCGTGGCGTTGCCGGTATTGACGATGAAATTGGCGTGCACATCCGAAACCATCGCTCCGCCCAGGACCAACCCTTTGAGTCCGGCATGCTCAATCAGGTAACCGGCGGCCGGGGCAGATACAGGATTCTTGAACACGCATCCGGCGCATGCCTGCCCGATGGGCTGGGATTTCTTTCGAAGGCTCATCCATTGCCGGGCTTCCTCCTCGAGACGCTCGGGATCGGAGGGCTCCAGGAGAAAGGATGCCGAAACGATGGCAGCAGGCTTGTGCCGCCCTGCCATCAGCGCAGGGGGCCATCCCATCGATCGATAGGCCCAGGAAAAGGCATCGGCCCGTTGCCGAACGACGCTTCCATTGGAAAGCGCAACGGCAATCGATTCGGCCACATCCGATATCCATCCGTGCGCCCCCCCGGCATTTCCGGCGAGCGCACCGCCGACAGTCCCAGGAATGCCGATCAGCCGGTTCAACCCGCCGTAACCGTTCCGGATGGCGTATCGGCAGAGGGCTGGAAGGCTTGCGCCTGCACCTGCGAGAACCCGAATCCGGCCGTCGCCTGCATCGTGGGCTTCTATCCGGCAGGCACCGGCAGCCAATCGAATGACGATCCGATCGATGCCTTCGTCCGAAACCAGCAGATTGGAACCGCCGCCGATCACCCGAAAGGGCAATCCCCGATCGTCGATCCAGGCAAGCAGGGTCGTCAATTCCGCTTGCGATCGGGGGTTCACGAAAACGGAAGCCGGCCCCCCCACCCGAAACGTCGTGTGCCGGGACATGGGTTCATCGAACCGAATCCGCCCGTCGGTAAGATCCAGAAGCTCGTTTCGATCCCGTTCACTCAGGTTCACGGTTTCCTTCCGACTTTTGACTCCTGGCTCCTGACTCCTTCCCCATCAACGCAGCGCCGCCAGCAACAATTCTCCGACCTTCCAGACATCCCCGGCGCCAAGGGTCAAGACGACATCCCCCTCCCGAACGACATCCCGCAAAGCGTTCACGGCCTCGGCATGCTGATCGACATAGCGCACGTTTCGGTGCCCGTGGTGCTGAATGCTTTGGACCAGATCGAGGGAATGAACCCCTTCGATCGGTTGTTCTCCAGCCGGATAGATGGGCAAGACGAAAAGCACATCCGAAAGGTAGAAACTCCTCGAAAATTCGTCGAAAAGCGCCCGAGTCCGAGTGAAACGGTGGGGCTGGAAAACGACAACGGCCCGCCGATCCGGAAAACAGGACCGCAGGGTGTCGAGGGTCGTCCGGATTTCGGTAGGATGATGGCCATAATCGTCGACGACGGTGACACCCGATGCTTCGCCCTTGATCTCGAGCCTTCGCTGAACCCCCTGCACCTGTCTCAGTGCGTCTTTCAGCACTTCATATCCCACGCCCAGCTCCATACCGACGGCAATGGCTGCGGTCGCATTGGTGACGTTGTGTCTGCCGGGCAGGTTGAGAAGGAATTCCCCCACGGGTTTGCCGCGAAAATCGACCTGAAACCGGGTGCGCATGCCTTCGAAAACGATCTTCCGGGCCGTAAAGTCGGCCTGAGGGTTCGTTCCATAGGTCATCAGGCGCTTGTGAATTCGTGGCAGAATGTCCTGAATCGCCTCATTGTCGAGACATACGACGGTAAGCCCGTAGAAAGGCACCCGGTCGATGAATTGCAAGAAGCTTTCCTGGATATGGGCCATGTCCCGATAGAAATCGAGATGTTCCCGATCGATATTGGTGACGACGGCAATGGTGGGCGCATATTTCAGAAAGGAGCCGTCGCTCTCGTCCGCTTCTGCGACGATGAAATCGCCCTGACCCAACACGGCGTTCTTTCCGATGCTGCGAAGCCTTCCACCAATGACGACCGTAGGATCGAATCCGCCGGCTGCCAGAACGGCCGCGACCAGAGAGGTCGTTGATGTCTTGCCGTGGGCGCCGGCAACGGCCACACTGAATTTGAGCCGCATGAGTTCGGCCAGCATTTCCGCCCGAGGAATGATCGGAATCGATGCCTGACGCGCTGCAACCAGCTCCGGATTGTCCTTTCCGATGGCCGATGACATGACGACGACATCTGCACCTTCGATATGTTCCGGCCGATGCCCTACATGGATGGTTCCGCCCAGTCGCTTGAGGTTTTCGGTAATATCGCTTGCTACCGCATCGGAACCGGAAACCCGGTACCCCAGATTCAACAGCAGCTCTGCGATACCGCTCATGCCGATCCCGCCGATGCCGACAAAGTGGATATGATAGGATTTTTGATACACAGATTCAACCTTCTATACGGCCGTCCCAGGACCCCGTCAACGTCCTTTGATGAAACCCTGATGATGAGAGCCGTCCCTGTCCATGAAAATGCCGTGGCGGTATCGGGCGGATGAGGCATGGTTGACGCCATCCCCGCTTTGGTTCGACTCGATGCATTCCCTTCAAGGAACCTGAAGATCGAGAAACCATCTGCATCGTGAGCATTCAAACAACGGACTTTCGCAATTCCACGATATCCTGCACAATCCGATCGGCCGCATCGGGCCGCCCCAATTTCTTGGAAGCTTCGGACATGGCCGCCAGCGCATCCGGATGGGACAACCCATATCGAATCCGCTCCGCCAGAACGGGGCCTGTCAAGTCGCTTTCAAGAATGCATTCTGCGGCTCCCGCCTCGACAAGGGCCAGAGCGTTCTTGCGCTGGTGGTCCCCTGCAGCATAGGGAAACGGAATCAATATGGCGGGCTTTCCCGAAACCGTGATTTCGGCGATGGTCGATGCCCCCGCCCGGCATATCACGAGATCGCTTTCCGCATAAGCCGTCGCCATATCACGGATGAATGCGAACACCTCCACCAAAAGACGACGATCGGAATAATGCGCTTTTACCCGTTCTTCGTCAAGTAGGCCGGTTTGATGAATCAGCCGGATGCGATCCCCGATGATATCCATGGCATCCATCACGGCCGTATTGATCGATCTGGCCCCCTGGCTTCCACCGCAGACCAGGACAGTGAAAGAAGCGGCGCGCTGCCGGTGGGTAGGTGGTGACCGAAGAAAACCGCTCCGCACCGGATTTCCCGTCAGCCGAACACGCGGATGCGCCTGAAGGGGCGAGGGAAAGGAAAGATAGAGCCGGTCGGCCAGCGGCTGAAGCAGTTTGTTGGTGAGCCCAAGCTCGCTGTTCTGCTCCTGAAGGACGAGGGGGATGTGCAGCATCCAGGCGGCCAGGCATACGGGGCCTGCGGCATACCCGCCGACACCGATCACGACATGCGGCGATAAGCGCTTCAGGATACGGATCGACTGTCCCAGGCCGAAGGGGATTTCCATCAACCCCTTGAGCTGCCCCCAAAGCCCTTTTCCCTTGAGACCCCGGGATCGAATGGTTTCAAGCGGGAATCCTGCATGGGCCAGTGCCTCCCTTTCGATCCGCGTGCCGACACTGACGAACCGGCAGACCGTCTTGGGAAAACGCGTCCGGAAGGCTTCCGCAATGGCGATTCCCGGAAACAGATGCCCTCCGGTGCCGCCGCCTGCAACGACGATCCGCCAGTCCTCTTCTAATGTTTTCTCGGCGAGCGTCTCTTCGAAGGCATTCGTTTCCATCACCGGGTCGTTTCCCGTGCGATCGACATCAGCAATCCGATAGAAATCAGGGAAAAGATGAGAGAACTGCCCCCGTAGCTGAGCAGGGGCAATGGCAGCCCCTTGGTCGGCAGCAGACACAAGGCCACGCCAAGGTTGAAGAAAATCTGAATCGATAGGGACAGAATCAATCCGGTCGCAAGAAAACTGGCCCGCAGGCTGTTCGCCCGAAGAGCAATGGCGATACCGGTGAGCAGAATGACGAGATAGCAAAGCACGACGGCCGCAACCCCCAAGAATCCGAACTCCTCTCCGATGATGGAGATGATGAAATCCGTATGCGGTTCGGGCAAATAATACTGCTTCAGAATGCTTTCCCCAAGTCCGCTGCCTGTAAGACCGCCGGTGCCGAAAGCCATCTGTGAGTGGATCGGCTGATATCCCCAGCTCGACGCATAGGCCCATGGATCGAGATAGGCATAGAGCCGCTGCAACCGGTAGTCCTTGGAAACGAGGTAGGGAATCGCCACGATGACAGCCATCGCCCCGGGCAGGATGAGATGCATGGGTCTGACCCCGGCAAAAAAGAGCATTCCCCATACGATCGCCACCAGAATGACGGTGGAACCGAAATCCGGCTCGATGACGATCAGAACGGCGAACACGGCCATCAGAAGAACATGGGGTGCAAACCCGATCCAGAATTCCCGAATGCGCTCGGCCTTCCGGCTGAGGGAAAAGGCCAGAAACATCACGAGCACCACCCGTGCGAATTCGGAGGGCTGAAAGGACAGAGGTCCGAAACGAAACCAACGCTTGGCGCCTCCGGCGGCGAACCCGAGCGGGGTAAATTTGACGGCGATGAGCATCATCGCCGCTATGCCAAGCAGGGTATACATGACCTTCGGGGAAAGCTCGGTCGGCGTCTTGTAGGCAACGAGAAGGCAGCAGAATCCGACCGCCAGAAAGAACAGTTGTTTCAGGACGAAGGTCGTTTCCGGCAGCCCCTTCTTCAAGGCAATCGGAAAGCTGGCGCTGTAGATCATGATGAGACCGAAACCGACCAGGGCGATGGTCGGAAGGATCAGCAGAAGCTCATACCGATATCGATCCCGGAGCAGACGATACCGTGTGCGAAAATCATCGATCATGGCCAAGCCTCCTTACGGCTTCGCAAAAGACCTGCCCCCTGTGGGCATAACTGGTAAACATGTCGAAACTGGCACATGCCGGAGACAACAGCACCACATCCCCGGGACGAGCCAGCCGAAAACCGACGGTTACGGCCTCTTCCATGGAAGAAGCCCGATGAACCGGAACGAGATCTCGGATGGCTTCTTCGATGGCCTCTGCCGCCTCTCCCAGGAGAACCGCATGCCGTACGTGCGCGGAAACGGCGTCCCGAAGCCGTTCAAAGGGGCTCATCTTGTCTCTTCCACCCAGGAGGATCACGACATTGTGGTCATAGCCTTCCAGTGCCCTGACAACGGCATCGACATTGGTGGCCTTGGAATCGTCGACAAAGGTGACGCCGTCGACCACACCCACCCGCGTCATTCGGTGATTGAGCCCCGTGAACGTTCGGATGGTATCCCGAATGGCCTCTTCGGATGCACCTGCTGCCGTGCAAGCCAGAATCGAGGCCGCCACGTTCTCTACATTATGCCGTCCAGGAAGTCCGATGTCTCTCCGATCCACCCGAAACCACCGCTCGGCCGGATCCCGCATTCTGCTGCCGGAGCGTTTTTCGACGGCATCGAGCAGCTCATCCGGAACCCGCCACTGAATGCCCGAATCGGTGACACGAGCCCCCTCCTGCGGTGCCCCGGCTTCCGAAACGTTATACCACAGACGGTGTGCGCCGATGGTATCGGCGAATTGCCGAACGAATGCATCTCCGGCATTCAACACGGCCCAGTCCTCAGCCCGTTGACGGTGGAAAAGCCGGAATTTCGATGCGGCATATTCCTGCATGGAGGCATATCGGTCGAGATGGTCTTCGGTGATGTTGAGCAATACCCCGATGTCGGGCCGGAAGGTTTCGGATGTATCGAGCTGGAAGCTGCTCACCTCGAGAACGATCCAATCGACCGGTTCGTTGCGGTCGACCCATTCGATGAGCGGGTTGCCGATGTTGCCGCCTACGAAAACACGCTGCCCACTTCTGCGCAGGATGTCGCCGATGAGCGTCGTCACGGTGGTCTTCCCGTTGGTTCCCGTGATGGCAAGCATCGGTCGACTCACGAAACGGGCGGCCAGCTCGATTTCTCCGATCACCGGAACCCCCCGACTCCGGGCTTCCTCGAAGGGAGCAAGGGTGTGCGGCACACCCGGACTGATCACGATGGCATCGGCCGAACGGAAAGCTTGATCCGCATGACGCCCGAGCAGGACATCCGCCCCCAGCCCTCGCAACTCCTCGGCCGTTTTCTCGATCGCCATATCCATCGAGAGATCCGTTGCAAACACCCGGGCATTGCGGCGCAGCAGAAACCGACATACGGCAGCACCGCTTAGCCCCAGACCCACGACCACGAAACGCCGGTTTTCTACCTCCATATCCATCGGCACCCTGTTGGATGTTCAGCGGATTTTCAACGTACTGATGGCCAAGAGGGCCAAGGCGATGGCAATGATCCAGAAGCGAACGATGACTTTCGGCTCCGGCCATCCCTTGAGCTCGAAGTGGTGATGCAGCGGCGCCATCCGGAAGATGCGCCTGCCGTGCGTCATCTTGAAATACCCGACCTGCAGGATGACCGAGACCGCTTCAATGACGAAAAGCCCACCTACCAGGATGAGCAGCAGCTCCTGCTTCGTGATGACGGCAACAATACCCAAGGCCCCTCCCAGGGAAAGCGAGCCGGTATCCCCCATGAACACCTGTGCCGGGTAAGCGTTGAACCACAGAAAGCCGAGGCCGGCCCCGGCCAGTGCGCCGCAGAAAACGGTCATTTCACCACCCCCGGGGACATAGGCCAATTGCAGGTAAGAGGCAATCCGGGCATGACCGCACACATAGGCGAACACCATGTAGGTGACACTTGCCACGATCATCGGTCCGATGGCCAGACCGTCCAGGCCATCCGTCAGATTGACGGCATTGGACGCTCCCACGATCACCAACGTGGCGAAGAGAATGTACCCAAGTCCTAAGTCAACGGCGGTTTTCTTGAAGAAGGGAAAGGTGATTTCTGTCGAGAATCCGGGGACGATCAGCAGCAGAAAACCGGCGCACAAGGCGACCAGAATCTGCAGAGCGAGCTTTTCCCTGGCGGAAAGCCCCTTGTTCTGTTTCTTGGCCAGCATGAGATAGTCGTCGAGAAATCCGACGGCTCCGGTCGCCAGGGTCACGAAAAGGGTGATCCAAAGATAGCCGTTCCTGAGGTTCCCCCACAGAAGCACCGAAATCGTCAGCCCGGTGAGGATCAGGACCCCTCCCATCGTCGGTGTACCGGCTTTCTTCTGATGAGATTGAGGGCCTTCTTGCCGGATGTACTGACGAACCTGAAGGGCCTTGAGCTTTTCGATCATCCAAGGACCGAGCAGAAAACAGATGAAGAAGGCCGTCAGACTTGCGTAGATCGTCCGGAAGGTGATGTAGCGAAAGACATTGAACACCGTAAAGGAGGAGCTCAGGGGATAGAGCAGCAGATACAGCATGACCCGTCATTTCCTTTCCGCCCAGCTGCGCAATCCGTTCACGATGGATTCCATGCCCATGCCGCGACTGCCCTTGATGAAGACCCAGTCCCCCGCTCGAAGCCGTTTCTTCAACTCCTCCTCCAGTTCCGGTTTGCTGCCGACCCGGATGCGCGACGGCGTCAAGCCTTCTTCCATGGCTCCCTTCGCAGTCTCTTCTGCAAAGCGGCCGCACACGAGCAGACGGTGAAAGCCTCCAGCGGCGGCTGCGACTCTTCCCAATTGGCGGTGGAGCGCGGCCGAATCGGCTCCCAATTCCAGCATGTCCCCCAATACCAGAAAGATTCGATGATCGTTGCAAAACGGTGCAAGTAACGCAAGGGCAGCCTGCATCGAACCCGGATTTGCATTGTACGTGTCGTCGATCAACCGAATGCCGGCCGGGGTATCGATACAGCACATTCTGCCGGCCGTGGGGGCCACGGATTCGAGCCCCGAGACAATCGCCTCCGGTGACATACCGGCCGAGTACCCTACGGCTGCTGCAGCGAGGGCGTTTGCCACCATGGCCTTTCCGGCAAGACGCAACCGGACCCGAACCCCGTCGTGACCTGGAAGCAGCAGAAGAAACCGGCTCCCTGCCGGGTCCGTTTCAATGTCCCTCGCTCCGATATCCGCCTGACGATCCTGGCCGAAGAGGAGGCACTTCCCCTTCACCCGTCCCTGCATCGCACGAACCAGGGGATCGTCCGCATTCAGAACCATCCAATGCCGCACATGGGAAAGGAGTTCCGCCTTCGCCCGTGCCACCCCCTCGATCGAGCCCAGTCCTTCCAGGTGCGCAGGAGCGACATTCGTGATGACACCGATGTCCGGGGAGGCGATTTCCCCCAAGCGGTCGATTTCGCCGAAACGGTTCATGCCCATCTCGATCACGGCCCATCGATGGTCGGTATCGACGCGGAACAGGGTGAGCGGAACCCCGATCAGGTTATTGAAATTGCCTTCCGTCGATAGAACCGGGGCCTGCTGCCGCAGCACGGCAGCCGTGAGGTTCTTGGTGCTGGTCTTTCCGTTCGAGCCGGTGACGGCCACCACCCGGAGGGCATGCATCCGCCTGCGGTGGAAGGCTGCCAGATCGCCCAACGCCTTCAGGGTATCGGAAACGAGAATGCAGCAGATTCCCCGCTGGTGCCACCCATCGAGCGCCTCGGGCCGAACTGCCCCTCGTTGCAGCACAAGGGCTCGGGCTCCCCGATCCACGGCCGCATCGGCAAAACGATGCCCGTCATGCTTCTCACCGATCAGCGCGACAAATACCCCGCCCGGTTCGATCGATCTCGAATCCGTACCGATCGAGGCAAAGCGTTCTTGTTCCGAAACGGCGGAACAAGAACCCTGCGTTGCATCGATGATCTCCTGCAAAGACCAGTTCATGATCGGTGTGTTTCGGTAGTGAGCTCAGGGGTGTTTGGACGGCCTGGATGAATTCGTGAGTTCCTTCAGTGCATGGGAGGCCTCGATCCGATCATCGAACGGGATATGCTCCATGCCGACGATCTGATAGGTTTCATGCCCTTTTCCGGCGATCAATACGGTGTCTGAACGATTCGACAGGGCAATGGCCCGGCGAATGGCCTTTCGGCGATCCGGTTCGACCCAGAACCGTTCACCGCTCTTTTCGATGCGCTTTCGATCGTCATCTGCGCGCTCCCATCCGGCGGCCGTCAGCCCCTCAGCAATCGCCTCGATGATGGCGTTCGGATCTTCGGTTCTTGGGTTATCCGAAGTGACGATCACGACATCGGCCCATTTGGCTGCGATCTGCCCCATGATGGGACGTTTCCCCCGATCCCGATCTCCCCCGCAGCCGAAAACGCAGATGAGCTTTCCGGTCGTCACCCGATGAAGGGTCTTGAGGACATGATCGAGGGCATCCGGGGTATGGGCGTAATCAACGACAACGAGCCGCTTGGCGGCATTGGGCACCCGTTCGAGCCTTCCCGGTACCGACACCACGGACTCAATCCCCTCCCGGATGGTTGTTAGCGAAAGATCGAGGGCCGATGCAGCGCCTACGGCACACAGAATGTTCTCGAGATTGTGCTCGCCAATGAGGGGGCTGTTGAGATGCACCAATCCCTGCGGCGTGGTGATGACGGTTTCGATTCCCCTGGCATCGAGCCGAACGGGGATGGCCCTTACCCGACATTCGGATGTCAGGCCGACATCGATGACCGGACAGGAGAGTTCCCCGCACAGGACAGCGCCTTTGGGGTCCCTGCGGTTGACGACGGCAACCGGCGAATGGGCGCGATGGGCGGCATCCTGTTTCATCAGGTGATGGGTGAAGAGTTTCTTCTTGGCCTCCCAGTAGGCTTCCATGGTGCCGTGAAAATCGAGGTGGTCCTGGGTGAC
>Ga0272446_1005906_pt1 | contig 13154 bp, 13 predicted proteins | sample YNPCB0061_FD_194587 | JGI IMG/M metagenome (GOLD analysis project Ga0272446, IMG submission 194587) | Hot spring microbial mat communities from Yellowstone National Park, WY, United States - YNP-CB-006-1 | ecosystem: Environmental > Aquatic > Thermal springs > Hot (42-90C) > Sediment | place... | reverse complement strand
CTGAGAAGAGCGCCTCTTATGGCGCCTTTGATCGCCGATCCGGGAAGGATTGCAACGCGCTTGATCTCGTTCCACAGGAGAGGACGAACTTCTCCACGGCGAGCGTCCAGCCGTTCAATAGCATCTGAAAGAACTGTCAGGGAGTCGGGGCCGAGCTCAACAGAATAGACCCAGGCGGCGGGTGTCTTCAGAGCGTGCTGGCGCAGAAGCTTCAGCGCAGTCTCCATGTTTGTTTCCGGCCCTGAAATAAGAGCCACGTATTTTCTCCTATCCTCAGGAGCCATGGCCCGAACCACCGCCGCAGGGTCGAATCGCGTGAGCCGTTTATTCGCGACAAAGTAGTTCTCCGGCGTGATGGTTCCGCCGGTACCAACGTGGATGGGGGTCAACGGAAGCAGCTTGAAGTGATACACCGCCATCAGTCAGCCTCCCGAAAAGTAACGATGAGATGCCAAGCATTGTGGCGAACCCACGGCATGTTTGGATGCACGTCTGTTAGCAACTCCCCGAAGGGTCCGCTCCCGGCGTCAAACGTGGCACCCGGCTTTAGGAGAATCAGCGGGTACTTGAATGGAGACTCTGTGCAAGAATACACTCCGCCGACTCTACCGTAATGCGTTTCCAAATGGTACTTTGTGTTTCGCATGTTTGGTGTCAGCGAGCCGTGAGACAAGGAAATTGCCCGCGGTCTTGAGGTGTCAGCAGATAGTTCCTGGTCCGGCTCGATCTCGATTCCGTCGAAACGCCCTCGCCCCCACGACGCGTCCTTTCCATAGCCCAGCTTTCCCATTTGCTCGAACAGCTCTTGCAGTTTGGCGAGAGCGAGTGAGGTGTACACGTAGACATCCTTGTACTGTTTAAGACCGGATGCCCACAATTCCTCGGTGAAAAACAGACCTCCGATTTCAGGCGTGCGTCCAGTAAGGCGATGGATACGGTTGTGAGGCACCCGTACCCAGCTCTCGGTGCCATGCCTGCGGTTTTCCTCAGGAGTTCTTCTTCCCTCGGCGGATTCCTCCTCCGCCAACCAGCGAACCAGCGATGCCTGCAAATTGTCTTCGCTCATTCTGTCCCGCAGTTCCAAGAAAATCTTGCGCGGCACAAGCCTCACCCTCTTCACTCTTTTGCGGAGGTTCACTTCTTGCAAGGTTAGTGCTCTGGGTGCTGAGGGCCGAAGCAGTGGACGAGGAAGGTGTCCAGCGGGGAAAGCGTCTGATATCAAGAACGGGTCGTCATAAAGCGTGACAAGCCACTTGGCCAGATTTTCCTCGCCGTACAAATAACGCCAGATCCAGCACAGATTGCCGAACAGGGTACCCGAATGGAGTGGCGTCGCCAAAGGCGCCGCTAGCCGAAAGCGGATGCGGTACACTGCAGGCATCTTTACCCCTCCCATGTCACGACGGGGTTGGGCTCTTCTAACCGTATCTCTTGGATTGCATCGAATTTATCCTGGATAGTCTTTCCGTCAACAGCAAGATTCCTGAAACGAACCTTTCCGTACCCGCGGCTTCCCGAGCCACCGAGGGCGTCGCGTTCGAGAAGTTTTAGCGCCTCGATCAGCCTGTTAAGGCAGTGCGCATCCCGCTTCCCGTCGTCGCCGGTGTCGATCACCCGAAACTGAATTTCCAAACCGAATGTCAGGCCTGCGGGCACGCGCTCGGTCTTCCTAGGCCCAATATTGCCGGCCGCCTTGCCTTGAATTCGGTCAATGACCACCTCCGTCTTCTCCTCAGTAAAAGGCAGACCACGATCGTGGAGCAACTTCACGCATTCCGGGGTCAGATGGCAGTCGCGAACCGATACGCGCGTGGGCCCACCCTTCCATTCCTTGTGCGTTGTGCCGAAGATCCGCAGGATTTCATCCCCTTCGTTGTCTTGCAGAGGCTGGTTGTTGTCCGAACCCCAGACTCGCCCCTGTGGATCAACCTTGTGAAGAGCCCATTCCAGAAGACTTCGCAACTTTCCCTTCAGGCTCGAGCCCGGGATGTAGGGCTGGCCTGTGTGGGGGTGTTTGATCACAGGGTTATCCATGCCGCCGATTTCAATTGCGTCTTTTCCTGCACCGATATGCAGTCCCGTAACGGCCTCGATCTCAGCGGTGATTGTACAAATGCGAACAAGCTTCATATTGTGACCTCCGCGAGCTATTCCTTGGCAAAGAAGTAGTGGTACGCAACAACAGCCTCGAAATGTCGGCAAAAAGCAAGGAAATCTTTCCCTGTCTTCACCGCATCGACGTGCTGCTGCACAAATTTCTTCATAACGTCCGGAATAATCTTGCGTTTGTGTGCGTAATACGCTTTTGCGCGCAAAAGCCGAAACTCCGGCAGTATTTCCTGGAAAATGCTTTCGCGCTGTTCTGGAGGCACTACGCCGGACTCTGTTTCGAAGCGGCGCCGCAGGCCGAGGACGTCTCCGTAGAAGCGCCGCAATTGTGCAGACTTCAGTCCTTGATCCGCCAACGCCTGGCCGACCCGCAGGGCCTCCTCGTCCAGCAGTTCGGGACGCAGCGTCTCGTTTTCGAAGTACCTCACCTCGGGCAGGAGATGCTGCGTTTGGGCTGGCGCAGTTTGTCGGGGATGCATCTGGGATTTTCTCGGTTCTTGATTTGGTACAGGCATGGAACGACCTCCTTTTCAAAACGAACGGTTTCTATACACGGCCATTGTGATCGCTGTCCGCGCAGATGGCGGTTTTGAACCTATGCGGAAGTGTGGATCCAGGCCGAGCAGCCGATTCAAAAACTGTACGAGCGGACTGGTGCCTAATTCATGGTCTTTGAGATTTCGGCGAAGCTGGTATCCCCAACGGGCGCGCCAGGAGGCCGAGTGGGCGTCGGCAGTGCCGTTTTGGCATGCCATGCGGTCGCGGTCGAACGCCAGCATGCGGTAAACAAACGCCTGGCTTAGCGCCCCGCTTCGCATCCATCTCAGGAGAACCTCTCCTGCTTCGAGTTGCCGAGCGAAATCGGCCCAGCCAAGCGGTGCGGGATCGATTGCACACACCCGGTTGCGTCCGCCATGCTTTGCGCGCTCTAGCCGCTCCTCGGCATCGCGAACGCTTCGGTTCAAAGGTTCGTCTGGGTCTACAAGCGTAAGGCCCGCTGAAAGTGTAATGTGCGGATTGCCGACATAGTTGGCAAATGCCGCCTGGAGCTCTTTGAGGAGCTCCAGGGACTGCCACCACGGACCGATCAACAGAAGGTCGTCTCCGCCAGCGTATACGACGTACGTGCTTTGAAAGCGCTCGTCGGTCTTGAGGAGATACGGCAATCGCGCTGAGAAAAAGAAATCGAGCATTCTTGAAAGGGCCGCAACCAATCCCAGGCTCGGACGCTGCACTCCCTGAGAGAATATGGCGCCAAGGCGGTCTACGTCTGCCTTGATCACTGCTAACAGATCTTCGCCATAAAGCTGTCCGTCAACTTCTTCCAGCGCATCCAGTGCGAGGTGCTCGAAGGTCTTGGTATCCCCGGGCTGCGCCTGGCGTGCGTCCTGGCTGAGGTGCCTTACATAGGCTCTTCTGTCGACCTCATCTGCCGCGAGAACAGGAACGTAATGCGGCAAAAAGCGAAGTGCCAATGGCAACTCCGGGTTAAATGTCTCACCTACGATAAAGCCTTCATCCAGTGCCGCTAAATTTGCCCTGGTGATATGCCAATGAATATGAATTCCGTCCCAAAGCTCAAGGTTCCGCTTAAGGTCACCCACCGGCCTGCGTGACCAGCCGATTACACGCAAGTGGGGCAGGTCTCCTCCAAAAGTGCGCTCCTGCTCGCAAGGGCCGCAATATGTAGGCTCTCCTCCTTCCTCCTGCGCTCTGAGGGCCGGGCGCACCCCACAGGCCGGGCATGGACCGAACTGGAAGTTGTCGTCTCGGATAACGGCTTCGTAACAGGTGGAAAACGGCGTTTGCTTGGCAGACTCGGTGGCGGCTGACCAAAGCAAGGACATCTTGCTGAAGGAATTTCGTTGAAACAGTTCTCCGCTGAACGGCTCGGTCATTGACAAGTGCAGGGCTAGTTCGCCGCGCCAACGTGCCAGCATCCAGCGCTCCACGTCCTTGCGCGTCGCCTCAAAGGTGTCCTTTGTGTGAGGAGTATTCGCGGCCAGAATCAGGAATCGTCCACCTGCATTCTGTATTAATGAGAAGGGGGTGAGTCCCAGCCGCCAAAGGAGATCCAGTGCAGCGCTTTCTGTGATCAGCGACATGAGGAAGGAACGCGCGCGCAAGATTCTGGCCACACCGCGGACCTGCTGATGCTGCAGACGGAACAGCGCGGCCTGGATGCCTGAAAGGTCGCCGATGATCCAAACGAATTTCTGTTCAGACTTTGTGCCTTGCAGGGATTGCTGGCTCAGGTCATCGTGCGTCTTGTGCCACTGATACATGGCTGCTGCAATAGCGGCCACGGCACGGCTGTGATCGTATAGTGAAACATCGGGCTGATCTCTGGTTGAGGATGGTACGGCGTGCCAGTATCGTTCACAAAGCGACTTCAGGCTAGAAAGAAAGACCCAAGGCTTGGGCAAGCTGGTAATCGCGCGAAACTCTGCCTGAAAGTCTTCAAGAAGGTGCTGGTATAGAGCCTGATAAGTAGAAGTATCAATATCTTGTTTTGCCTGTATGTTTGCAGAGCCTGACAGTTGGACCAGCGGAATCCAGGTGGGGCTCACATTTCCGAGCTCCTTGTCCAAATACACCGAGGAAAATGGGGATCGCATGGCAGTTCGGATAAATGCGTCCCAGCCGGCAGGCGTGTCAGATTCCTCATCCTGCCGCGTGGCCCGATCCATGCCCGCCGCCAGCTGATCTGCCTCGGCAACCAGGTGTTGAACGCCGGCCTCTTCGGGCGGGCCGCCGCCGGGGCGGTGGTGATAACCAGCAATGTTTCTCACCCTATCCTGGTTTACACCGGGAAGCAGCAGTCGTTCTTGTTCCAACCAGTGAAAAAACTGCCATGTCCACAACGCGTGAAGGTGAGTCAGGCGCCCGTCGCGCTGAGGCAGGGCTTGCTGCGCAATGTCGCGCACTTCGGGCGCGGCATGTCGCTGACTTCCTGCGGCTCGCTGCCAGAACTTGCCGACATCATGGAGGAATGCGCCAAGGGTTGTTTCAAGCAAGGTGGGGACGCCGTTAGACATGAGAGCCAATCCTTTCAGTCCGATACAGCAAGTAGTTCATGCATTCCAGTCGAGACTTCGCCGCGCCGACAGGGAGATGGACTTTGGTATGACGGAATACCGGCATTCTCACACCTCCTCCACCTCGTACCGCCCCAAGCCCATCACGGCACCCTTGCCGGCGTGGGTCCACTGGCCCAGCCACAGCAGCGGCCACAGCGGCTCCAGGCCGCGCGTCTCCACGAAGTATTCGCCCACCACGCCGCCCATCGGAATCCGCTTCTGCTGCCGCGTGGAATACCGCGCCCAGTCCTGCCAGGACAGTCGCCGCTCGGCCACTACCGCCTCGCGCGCCAGCGCCGCCAGCCCGGCGTGATCCAGCCGCCAGGCCTGCTCGGTGTGGAAGCGGCTCAGCAGCGCCAGCCGCCGCAGCAGCGCCGCCACAAACTCGTCAAAGCCGAGCCGCTCCGGCTCGATCAGGTCGTTTTCCCGCCGCACCCGCAGCGGCGTCACCAGCCGCACTCGTATCCGCTCGGGCATCGGCGGCACGGCCGGCGTCGACGCCGGGGCAGCCGTCAGGATGCCGTCGCCGCTCAACGCGCGCCGCCAGCTCCGCCGCCCGCCCGCCTCCTGCTCGGCCAGAGTCAGCCGCAGCGGGACGCGTTCGACGCCGAGGCCCCGCTCGGCGCCCTGCCGCAGTGCGTGCAGAACGTAGGCCCAGTGGTCGACCGCATGGCCAAGCAGCGTGATCTCCACCGCCTCGCCGCGGACCTCGCGCGGCCGCCAGACAGGCTCGGCGCAGATTACATACGGGTGCGGCGCGCGGTCGACGCTGGAAGGCGCCTGATCCTCCGGGCCGGCTTCGGTCTCAAAGATGTACGGATATACGCAGGAGCGCCGCACCAGGCAGGGGCCGCAGTCCCGCTCGCGAGTGATGCAGACGAGGCTCTTCAGCGCCGGGCCGAACACGCCGCGCCAGGCCGAGCCGCGGTAGCCGCGCACGACATACGGCGAGGCGGCCGCAAAGTGCAGCCGGAAGCGGGCCACCGGGAACGGCCCGGGGAGCGCCGCGGTTTTAACGCCCGCCTGCATGTCCGATATCTCTATCACAGCGACTGCCCCCCTGTCAGCAAAGCCGGGTGATTTTCACCCGAACTGAGGCGTAAACCCGAGACCGCTACGCGTGAAAAATCGTTCACATTCAGTGTGATTTGTGGTGCCTCCACTGCCGCATGCACAGTCACGATGCCAGAATATCCCGGGCTTATTCGAATTGCCAGCCGGACAACGTTGTCGCCTTTGCGCAGACAACGTTGCCGCGGATGACCTTCCTTCACCAGCGGCCACGCAGCGAACGTCGAACGCGGACTCGCCGGCCCCGTCTGTCGATCTACAAGCGCTGACATATGGTTCTCAACCGCGCTGGATCTCATCGCCCGCCGAGCGCAGAAACCCGAACCGGCACGCCCGATACAGAGCTTCGTTGCCGCTGTCTTCGTCGAAATAAAACGCCCGGATCTTTTCGAGCAGATCCCCCAATTCGTTCTCCCGGCCGCGGCTGCGGGCCCGGAAGCCATGAATCAGAATCGAACTGTTCCGCATCTGCGGCCCCCACTCGCCCAGCCAGGTCACATCCCCGAGCTTTTCCGCAATGGCTCTGCCCTTTTCGTTTCCCGCCTGCGTCTCCAGATACACAAGCAGGTCGGCGGCCCTCTGCCGCGGGATCTGGATCAGCCCCCTCTCGTTGGGCTGGAAGGTGAGGCTCCGGGACGCGATCCATGAGGAGACACGCTCGTCATCGGCCCGCACTGCCCCTGTGTCAATGCCATGAAGAAATAGCCGCAACTGCCCGAGCAACTCCAGGACCCGGTACAGCCGCACCAGCACTTCTTCATTCTGGCCCTCGGCCAGGCGCCGTTCTGCGTTGGCCAGCAAATCGGCGGCCAGCGCCCGGCAATAGCCTGCATTGTCGCGTGCTTTTGGCGGAGCCTCGCCAGCGAGCGTTTCCAGCACCAGGAGTTGCTCATCCGAGGGCAGGAACTCGCGAGTGGCGGCTGGGGCGTCGGTCGGCATACCATTGCGCTGCCCATGAAGACGCGCGGATTTATAATCAAACCGGTCCCAAGCGCCCCAGAACTGCCCCGCCCAGGCGAGAAAGCGGATTTCCTCTCTCATGTGTCCTTCGTAGAGCTGCTTCGGCGCCCCGGGAAAGAGCATTTCCACTGCCCGATAGTTGCCTGCGCGCAGGTAGTCCGCGGCGCGGTTCACGTCCAGCCGCTGCAACGCCCGTTCCGGCGCAACATTGACGACGCTCTCTGTGTCGGCGATCACCATCCCCCGCTCGTCGCGCTTGCCGGTGATGTAACGCAGACAACCCAGCCGGTGCGCCATCGCCGCCATGGCCAGCGCCGCCGTCATCGCCTTTGTGCCGCGCGTGACGTCCGCGGTGCAGTTTTCGGCCCTGAATCCCTCGGCCAGCAGGCGGCGGATCACATCGTCAAAGTGCCGGAAGCAGGCGTCTGTGTTGTCTTCCTGGCCCGGCTCGCGCAGCGCCCGCACTTCAAGGGGGAATTGCGGGAACCGCTCCACCAGCAGCCGCGCATTGCTTTCCGTCTCTTTGGATGGCAGCAGCACGATGCGCTGCCATTGGCCATCCTCAAACGACTTTCGGAAGGGCGTCACCAGCGTCTCTTCCAGCTTGTCCACTGTCCCTTGGCCGACGGTCAGAATCAGAACTTTACCTTCCTTGTCCATTCGCTGTGTTTGCTCCTTCCTATCGGGCGTAATTACAACATCCTGCTGGCCCGCTTGTCCATATCCCGGCTGCTGCCGCGGGCTACAGCATCTCTCCTCCACATCACATAACGCTTCAACAGGCTCACCGGCTGAGCCTCCGCCCAATTTCGTTCCAGTTGCTCTCTTCTGGCTCGACAAAGCGGATCGCATCGGAAGGCACGGCCAGCCGGTATCGGGTCTTGGGGCGTTTCCCTTCCGCATGAATGGAGTAGGCTGTCCCCGCCCGGGGTCCAAGCGCCTCACGCATACGGCGCCTGATTCTGGAAACCCGCTCACGAAAATAGGCGCCTTCCATCCCGTTCCTCAGCGCTCTCTCGGTTGGCGAAAGATCCCGGCTGCCGACAACCGTCTTGCGGTACTCGCTCAAAAATCGCGCTGCAAGTTCCTTGTCGCCTCCCTCTGGCGGGCATTCCACGCTTTCCCCTCGCGCGGTGGCCCTTGCGATCATGGCATAGAACGCCAGCTCCGCTGGCCGCAGCTGCACCTGCTCGAGGCCGACGCGAACCACTCCTGCAACGAGGTCGACCGTGACCGCTTGGGTCAGCTGCTGCTGCACAGCCTCCACGGCGCCGGCAAAACCGGCTCCGGGGAGCCCCTGGATGTGCTCAAGCAGCGTGCGCAGCCGCACAAATGGAATCTCTGCCAGCGAAATGCGCGCCTGTGAGGCGTCGATCGGGCGGCTCTCGGGCGGTGGCGTGTAGATTACTCGCGGCGCACGGCTCGGGTAGAAAAACGAGGGGTGTCCCTCAAACGGCGGATCCACCAGCACGTGCGAAAGCGTATCCTGAGGCCGGCCGCAGAGCGACAACGCATAGCCTGCAAAGAACCCCATGGTCTTGCGGCCGCCTGCGATCGATACGTGCACCTCCGATTCCGGGTCTGCTGTCGCCCGCCGGATCTCTTCGAACAGAAAATCCGCCGCCGCTGCGTTGTCCTCCGCCGTGCGTATGTCGCTCAGCGGCTGGCCGCCGGCATCGGCCAGCACCCGGATGCTTGTGGCGTCAAAGCGGATTTGCGGCAGCCGATACTCGCGCCGGAGCTGGTGAAACCAGCCGCTCTCGCGGTCGAGCAGCGTCAGCCGCGCCCGCTCCGCGCCTTCCGCAGTCGTCACCAGTCTCACCTCGCTCGGAATCCAGGGGGGCTTGCGCGACACTGCCAGCGCGTAAATGGTTTCCGTGACCACCTGCGGCGACAAACCGGTCACCGCGATCAGAATCCGTCGGCGGCCCGCCTTCACCGGCATGCCCTCACGAGCAGCGGGTCCCCGCTCCTTCCTCCTGCTTTGCGGTGAACTCCGTGCAAAGGATGGTCTTTCATCTGGCTGTCTTCAAAGTCCTTCTATCAAAAATCCGTCATCACTGCCATCCCGGGGCTCGTCCGGATCGAGCAGTGCGCGAGCCGGGCTCGGCAGGTCCTCGCCCGCCAGAATCCACTGGATGGGGTGGGCGAAGCCGAGAAAATGAACGCAGGCCCATTCCGGCAATGCGTAGGCCCGCACATCATCCACTGCCGGGCTGATTTGGCCGCTGATCGATTCCAGCAGCCGGTCCAGCTGCTTCTCGGTGCAGACAGCGAGAAATACGGAATATTGGACCGCATGGGCATGCTTCACCAGAAAAGCATGCACCTGCCGCAGCCGCTGCGGGTCGGCAATGTCGTATGCGATGATCCAGCTGCGGAGGTCTCTCACCGCCATCGCGCCCCTCCCAGCCAGAACAGGAAGTTGTCGATCAGCGCGCGGATGCGCTGCTCGTCTCGGGGCCGGATGTTTTCGTACCCGGCGATCATTGCCGCCCAGTTCTCCGGCATGGTTCCGAGTTCCCGCAGCGCCCGGTAATGGGCCCAGGCGTTGATGGACGCAAGGTGCGACGGCAGGTCGAATTCCGGCCGCCTGCCGGCGATCAGGGTGGGGCACAGCCCTTTTTCAGCAAGCGTCCGATGGATGAGCGGGGCGGAAAGGTCTCTCCAGCCGCGCAGCACCCGCCGCGCGGCCTCCGCATCCCGGTACAGCGCCAGCAGGGCGCGTGCCGCCGCCTCCCGCCCCTCGTGTTGGAGAGGCGGCAGCCCCGCTGCGCGCAGGGCACGGATGATGGCCCGCCGTTCTTGCGAACGCCGCCAGTCCGAGTAGTGGCTGTGCCAGTTCGAACGTTCGAGGAAGCTCTCCAGCAACACGCTCGGCCGCGGCGCTTCGGCCTGCCACGGCAGGAAGAACCCGCAAGCCGCGCCCGTGGCGTCGAAAGCGGCCACCGGAATCCTCGATGCCAGGCACGCCCGCAGCACCCGATAGTCCGCCTCCACCGTCCCGCACAGAACCACATAGGAAAGGCGCTCCAGCGGAAACCGCTGCCTTGCCCTGCCAGGCCGGTCCACCACCAGGGATGGCCCGTCCAGCCGCAGCCGCACCCCTTCGCCGCCAGCTACATAGAGCGCCCGCATGGCACAATTCCTCCCGCTCGGCGGATATCTACATACACAGCATCGGCAGCGCGAGCCACGTGGCGGGCCAGCCGCCGCAGGCTCGTGCGCATCCGCCCGAACGCTGCCTCTATCGCCTCGTAAAACGCCCGCCGTCCCGCCTTGCCCAGCAGACAGCCATCATCGCTTGTGTGGAAGTGCTCTTTCCGCAGCGTGCGCGAACGGAACAGCTCGACCACAATCCGGTCGGCGGCCGGCCGCAGCGGTTCAACCAGGTCGCAGGCCAGAGATGCCCGTCCCGGCGCCGGCTCGTGCAAAAAGCCGGTGTCCGGGTCAAGTCCGCAGGCCAGCGCCGCCTCCACAGCCGCGCCGTACAGCATTGTGTAGATCAGCGAAAGACATGCGTTCACAGGATCGCGCGGCGGGCGCCGGTTGCGTCCCTCGAACCCCAGCGAGGGTGCGAACAGCTGCGGCAAGGCCCCAAAATAGGCAGCCGAAGCCGCCCCCTCCACGCCCCGCACGGATTCGGCTGTCAACGGCTCGGCGCGGAGCCGTGCCGCCGCCGCAAAAATGAGTGCCGAGGCGCGCAACAGCTCGGCCCTTGCCGCGGCGCTTCTCTCCGACTCTCGCTTCAGCAACCGCGCCTGCCCCAGGGCTTTTAGCCGCACCCAGTGCCGCGCCCAGCGGTCTTGCGTCGGCGCATGCAGGGCCATTGCAGCCTGGCCCAGGCGGCGCCCCGCCTCGCCGCGCGCTGAACCGGCCATCACCGCATATGCGTCCTGCCGCGGATTCACGACCAGCAGGCTGACGCCCGAAGCTGCCAGTGTGGCGATCATGCCGGACTTCAGCTGCACGCCCGGGCCTACCACACACCGCTCCAGCTGCAAAAGTGGAATCCGCTGCAACAGCTCGCCATTGCGCCGCAGCGCCAGGGCCCCGTGATCCATTTCCAGCCCGATGTCGGACGATTCGATATACAGCGTCGCCATCGCCTTCAGCCTGCGTAATAAAAGGGCGGGTCGCATGGCGGTATGCCGATGCCAAGCGTTCGCACCGCGACCCGCGGATCGATGGGAGTGAGGAAAAAGCGGTCTTCCAGCGGGTTCAGGATTTCTGTGATCTCGCCGAGAAGCCGCTCTTTTTCCGCCTCGGTCAGGAAGCACTCGAAAACCGATTTCTGGCCGCCAGTAGCGTAGCGCTTCATCACGTCCAGCGCCTTGCGCAGGCGCTTCGGGTCGCTGACGTCATAAGCAGCCAGGTACAGGGCTCGCTCCGGCATCCGCCTCCATCGTGCAGCCGTTCTCTTGTCACTGGCAAGCCCGACAACGTTGTCGCCACCGCCAACAACAACGTTGTCGCCATTGTGTCCTGACCTGGATTCGGAATAAAGCGAAAAAGGGGAGACCATTATGCCGTTTTGGCGCGCTTCATGGCGGAAAAGCATGGCGGCAAAGCCTGCGTGGCAGCATCACGTCGATCTTGTCCTGCGCCGCCTTCAGGCGGGGAGAGAGTTTCGTGATAACCTGCAGTCTTCTGTCGGGCGGGATCGCGAAAAGGCCGATTTTCTTGCAACGCCGCATGATACTTTCCGGAACTCTGCCGATACGCTTCCCGAGGAGCAGAGCACTTTGACGGAACAAGCGCTGGGGGCCGCATTCAGTAACCCTCAGCATTCACCCGAGGATGCGGTCAGACATCCCGCCTGGGGCCACGCTCCGCTTGTCAAAGCTCCTGGGCCCGAGCGGGACGCAGATGGCCTGCCGGGTGCCCCGATTGGATCTCCCGAAACAGGATTGCAGCACCGGACCGTTTGGGGTCCGTTTGCGGACCCGCACCTTCCTCGCGTCTACCCTGGTTCGCGTGTCATTTTGCAACAGTTGCCGCCTCCGCCGCCGCTCGCTGTCATGTCGGACGTCGTCAGCGGGCTCGCGGCGTTGTTCGGCTGGAGACGAAGACGAAGGCGGCTGCCAAAGACCGTGGCTTGGCTCAGCCGCAGCCTGTGGATTGCCGGGAGTCTCCTCTACGGTTGCGGGAGGATTGCCAGCGGGATGTCCCTGCTCCGCTCGCACTTGGCCGCCTCTGGCAACACGCAGGCGCCCCGGCTGCGGCTGTGGCGCGGGTTTCTGTCGATTTTTTGACAAGGGGAAGTCGGCATGCGGTTCGCAAGGGGACTTGCCGCACTGGATTATGAAGAAAAAGCGTCTTTGATCGCCCTTTGGCAATCGGAAAGGGGCCTCGGCGGTTTCATTTGGGGGAGCTCCCCGGAAAGGGTGGAGCGCTTCCGCCAGGAGCTTCTGGACGGTGGCTTGATTCGCGTTGAGCTGGAGTGGAAAAGCCTTCTGGAGTGGGCGTCGGGATGCAAAAGCCCAACTTGCCGCGGACAGCTGGAAGAGGCGCTTCTGGCTACGGCCGCCGAGGCTCTCGGATTGCAGCATGTTGGTTCGATGTCAGACCGCAGACTGGAAGCCGCTGTTTTCGAGAGCTTCGTCGAAATGCAATGCAAACAGCTCGAGCTTGGCTACCAGGATGGCGTCCGGCAGGATCCGCGCTTTGAAGTGGAACTCCGGTCGCGCCTCGATCAGGAACTGACTGCTTTGGCCAACCTCGAATCCCGTCAAGTGCAAAAGTTTGTCGTCTCGCCACAGTCGATCGTTCGCCAGGTTCTGAGGCATCTTCAGGATGGCCGTCTGATGGAGTTATTCCACGAAGCGCCAACCATGTTCGGGTGGGACGCTTCCCTTGTGTTGACGCATGTTGCGAGGACAATGACGCAGATGGTCGGACTCCGGCTGCCCGCCGGCGTGTGGCAGGGGCTGG
>Ga0272446_1005905_pt1 | contig 13160 bp, 14 predicted proteins | sample YNPCB0061_FD_194587 | JGI IMG/M metagenome (GOLD analysis project Ga0272446, IMG submission 194587) | Hot spring microbial mat communities from Yellowstone National Park, WY, United States - YNP-CB-006-1 | ecosystem: Environmental > Aquatic > Thermal springs > Hot (42-90C) > Sediment | place... | reverse complement strand
GGCGACATGCTGAACGGGCGGGTGGGGATAGGCACCTCAAGCATCAACGCCGGGGCGTCGCTGGACATCTCCGGCCGGTCCGACAGCATGATCCCGCCCTCTGGCTCCACGGCGCAAAGGCCAGGCACACCCGCCGAGGGCATGATCAGATACAACAGCACTACGGCGATGTTCGAGTTCTATCAAAACGGCGCATGGGTCAATTTCACAGAGGTTTCCGACGTGAGACTTAAAACAGCCATAACTCCGGTGAACAGAGCGCTGGAAATCGTGGATTCACTGAATCCCATATACTTCCGCTGGGACTCCGGCAATCCGCGCGCTGCCGGGCTTGACGACGGCAGACGGCACGCCGGATTCGCGGCCCAGGAAGTGGAAAAAACGCTGCCCGAGGCCGTCAACACCGGCGCGGACACCTATCGCAGCCTTGAATACGGCGCGATAGTCGCGGTGGCGGTCGGGGCGGTAAAAGAGCTTAAGACTATGAGCGCGAGTCAAGCGCGAAAACTCGCGGAACTGGAAGAGGAAAACCGCAATCTGAAAAAGGAAATAGAAAATCTCGCCCGCGGCAAACCGCAGGCGCGGGAAGAGAAAGGCGAGCAGGCTTATCCATATATGATTGCCGTAATAGTGATCGGCGGAGGGCTGGCCGTTCTGTTCCTCGCCGGTTTTGCCGGACTCGGTTTTGCCCTGATGCGCACAAGGCGCGAGCTGAGGCGTCTGGCCGCTTCTTCTGCTATATCGTTGTCCGCCGAAGCAGAATGAGGAAGAAACAAAACAAGGTGGCGCGGCCCTTTGCGGCTGCGATTGTCGGTTTCGGGGGTAGCGCGGGGATGGAACCCCGCGCCACCAAGCTGTAACCCCGCGCTACCAAGACAGGGAAATATGTGCTATTTTCCGCTTCCTTATCCTTCCTGGCTACCTACATGCGTTTGAAATATATAGCTTTTATTGTTTTGTTGTCTTTGCTTGCGAACGGGGCCGCGGCGCGGGACGATATCGCTCCGGCTCCGCGCAAGATGCCGCGCACACCGGTTGCCCGCGAAACTTTGACCGGCGGAAAACAGGCGGCTCCCCCGTCAAGAATTCAGACCGGACAAGCAGTGGTGCTGGATTCAGAAAGAATCAAAATCGGCGACGTGGAAATGCGCCTTTTCGGCATTGTTCCGCCCGGACTTTCCGCCTCGTTCGGGCCGCAGGCGCGCTCGGCCCTCGACGGATTGACGGCCGCGGGCGTAACTACCTGTGTCATACGCGATCGCAGCCGCGACAGGAGATTCCTCGCCACCTGCCATGCGGCGAACGGGGCCGATCTTGCCCTTGAGCTTCTTAAACGCGGGCTTGCGGTCACGGCGCGCGGCTCGTTGCAGCCGACCGATCTCGCCGCTCCTTACGCCGCGGCCGAGCAGGCGGCTCAGGCGCAACGTCTCGGCCTCTGGTCGGTTACGGTTCCCGTCGCAGTATCAGATGCCGCTATGCGCGAAGCCAAGGCGCGCGGCGAAAGCGCCAAAGCCGGAGATAAAAAAGAAACTGGAGGCGAAGATCAGGCTTCCAGGCCCCAGGAAAAACAAGCCGGAGAGAAAGAAGATCAGCCCTTGGTTATTGAAGCCGGAACGGATTCCAAAAAGGAAACTAAACAGGAAGCTAAACAAGAAACAAAGCAGGAGCCGGCCACGATACCGGTCACCGTTTCCGTTTCGGGGAAAACCGATTTCTCCGTTCCGGAGCTTGCGGACGGCGCCGAACCGCTTTCGGATTCTCCGCCCCTTTTGCCCTGGGAAGAATACTTGCTGGCTCCCGCCATAGCGGAGAAGGGATTTTTTGAACGCTATCAATTGCTTTTAACCGGGGTGCTGATGCTGCTTACCGCGCTCGGCATTCTTGCCGCCGTAGCCGTTCAACGCTGGCTGGATCATCGGGAAGAGGTGCGTTCCATCGCGGCGGCTTTGCGCGGGGAGCTTATGGCCGCTCGCGCATTGTGCCTCGCCAGATTGAATTCCACCACGGACGAAACGCCGGACAAGGAAATAAGCTGGCCGCGCATCCGCGCGCTTGTGTTTCAGGCCTATGTGGGGCGACTCGGGCTTCTGGGCTCGGCTTTGTCGCGGCAGGTTGCATCTATCTATGGACAGGCAAGCGATTTTTCGGCCTATTACAACAATCCTTCCTCTGCGAGGGAGGCAAAACGCGAGCCCGTATCGAAACGCCAATCGCTGCAAAAACTTCTGCGGCACATCGAAGAAGTGCTGCCGAAACTGGTGGCGGTGGAGCAGCGGGGATATGCGGACGGCAGGTTCGGTCTTTCCGGGAGAAGATTTTCTCCGGCTTTGTCCACACAGATATCACATGGCGCAGGAGACGCGCTTGCCGCGTCTGAAACGGCCTCCGCCTCCGGCTCCGTCAAGACGGCGGGAAAAACCGGCATATCGGATACCTTGAAGCGCATAATTGAAACAGCGAAGAATTTCGCCGCCGAAAAACTGTCCCGCGCCGATTCACGTATCTCCGCACAACAAAATGTGGATTACGAAATTTATTCTGTGGAATACGAATCCGGTCAGATGCATTTCGGCGGGGCGTTCGATATCAGCGATGAAATGCCCCAGGAAGAGGAAGAAAAAACCGCGGTGCCGGGTGAGAACCAACGCGCCGGTGAGGAGGGCAGGGAGTATCCAGCCGGTAAAATCTAAAAACAGACGGTTTCGAGAGCTCTTTGCAAGACAGTCGGCTTTAGGTGATGATCATCCAGGTGCAATGAGCCGTCGGCCGTGCCGTCCGGGCGCGCGGTGACGGCGTGGATATCGACAAAACCACAGCCGTTTTCACGCGCCGCTTTTTTAAGCTCGCCGTTGAAGATTTTCACGGCGTAAATCAGTAGGGCTGCGTCTTCCGGCATGAAATCGGCATATGAGATTCTGACACTGTCAACGAACGGGGCCGGAACGCCGAGGAAAGAAACCTCAATTCCGCGCTCGCGCAGTATCGACGAGACGTTGCGTACGTAATCGCTTATGAAGACCTTGGTCACCTCTTCGATGTTGCGCCCGTGTTTTTTGCAATGCCTGATTATGCCGTCGTTATGGCGGCAATCTATTTCGCCGAAAACAGCGAACGCTTTTCCTCCGGAAGGCATGCGGGACGCTATATCGGAGAGGACCCTTTTATACTGGTTCATGTCCCTGCGCGACAAATGCCATGCCTTGCATCCTACGATGAGTTCGGGAGAGACTGAATACCGCTCGCCTCCGATTTCCACTATCGAGTGCGAGAACGAAAGGCAATGGCTGTCTCCGATCATGAAAACCCGCTTTTCCTCGGGAGCGGGAAGGCTGCCGTCAGCGCGGGATGCCAGCAACCTGCGCAGCAGCAGGCTATAGGCGCGCATGGCGGCGATGTTTTTCTCGAGCGGCGGGCGAAGTTCTTTCATGGCTTCCTCCGCGGAGTCGAGCGCGTTTCCGAGACGGTCAAGTTCTCCTCTGAGCCAATGGCATATAGCCATTCTTACGTAAAGCTCGTGCTCGCATTTTTTGGGCAGAGAAGGATGATTAAGAAATCTATGGCAAAGAGCCTCCCACTCTTGCGGCGGAGTTTTCAGGAAGTGAAACAGCGTAAGGTTATAACGCCCCTCGGCGTGATTGGGGGCGAAAGTGAGCGCGCGGTCGTATTTTTCTATCGCCGTCTCAATGTCTCCGCGGCCGACGCAAATGTTGCCTATGTTCATGAAAGCCTCGACGAAACCAGGCTTCAGTGAAATGGCGCGTTCGTACTGCTCGATCGCCGCGTCCAGCGCGCCGAAATCGACAAGCGTATTGCCGAAATTGTTGCAAGCGGCGGCGTTGCCGGGATCTATGGCCAAGACGCGCCGGTAAACTATCATCGCTGCGGCCGGATTGCCCCGGCTCTTCAGGAAATTGCCCAGATCCAGAAGCGCCGCGATTGCCTCTGGATTCAGTCTGGCGGCGCGTTCATAAGAATCCGCCGCTTCGCCTATTTTGCCTTGAAGGAAAAACGCATTGCCCAGATTCACGTGCGCCTGTGCGTAATCGGGCTGAAGCTCTATGGCGCGTGAAAGGGCTTTTTCCGCTTCTGCGGCTTTTTTCAGGGTCAGCAACGCCACGCCAAGGCTGTTGTGGTATATCGCCACGCCGCTGTTCATCTGGATGGCTCGGCCTATCAATTCAAGAGCCGAGGCGCCGTCACCGGCCTGATGCGAGATTACGCCCAGAAGATGCAGAGCGTCGGGATGATCGGGATCGCTTTCGAGAATCCGCCTGTACAAAGACTCCGCTTCGGCAAGGTTTCCGGATTGATGCAACTGGACCGCGCGATGCAACAGCTCCGCCGGAGATTCCGCAGTGCCGGAGACCAAGGGCTTTTCCGCCGCTTCCTCCATGCCGGTTATCTTTTCTTCCAGCCGCCGTCAGGAGACTGGTAAAGGGATCCCGGCGCGAGGCCGCTGATTATCTGTTCCGCCGCGAGTTTGGCGACAACATCGACAGGCTGGCCTTTTTCTTTTGAAATTCTGGCGTACTCCTGTTTGCGCTTGGCGTTAACTTCTTCGACCAGCCGCATAACTTCGGGCGACGGGTTCACGGCGGCTATGTAGCCGTCCAGCCGCTCGCCCACTAGACCCGATCCTCGCGCCTGCTGTAGATCGAGGGCAAATGCCGGTCCGGCGAACAAAAATCCGGCCAGCAGGACCAAAGATAAAAACCGCGATTTCATGCTGTCCTCCTGTCAAAAAATATCGGGCCTTTTGGCTATGGCCTGTTTTACGTCCTTCTCTATCTCGATTTTGACGCGCTGTTCTATGTTGACGTTCAGGTTGATCTCTATCGGCTTGTCCGGAGCTTGCAATTGCACGGTGGGAGTGCAGGCAAGCAACAAGAGCGTTAACGGCAAAATACGGCTATTTTTTAGCATGATCGCCTTCCTCCCGCAGCTTCAGAGGATTCAAGAACAGTAGAACATTCCGTCGCACGAGGTCTAGCACATCTCCGCGCAGATTGACATTGACTTTGAACGGCCTTCCGGCTTGAACGTCCGGATTGTTCCCTTCCAGTCTCATTATAAGCGCCGTCTTTCCGTCTTTTTCGCTGCCGATTTCAGCGGATAGGACAGAATAACGGAAATTACCCAAAGCGTTGCGCAACAGCGCCACGTTTTCATTGTCGCCCGGAATCGCGCCTGGGGGAAGCCGTATTATTCCGGGCGAATCCGTCTTGAGCCAACCGCCCTGAACTGTTATCGAGCCGTCGCCGCTGACGAAAACAGGCAAGACTCCTGAAAGGAAGCCGGTCGCTGAAGCGGATTCGCCGGCGATTTGTTTCAAAAGCGCTTCCGCGGAGACGGAAGCGATCTCCAAAGTAAAAGAAAAACCCGATGTTGAAAACATCGGCAGCACGGTTTTTGAAACGGAAACGCGCCCTTCGTTCCATGGCATACCGGCGGTTTTTATCTCCAGTTCGGTTTTTTCCGGGAACTGAGGAGAAGTTCGCCATGCGAACGAGAGCAAATGACTGCGGTTTTCGCTTGCTATCATGCCTTCGATTTCCATATCGCCGCTGGATATGGACAGCTTTCCTTCTCCCTTCATTTCGGGAATTCGCGCCTCCATTCCCGGGAATTTCAGGTTTTCCATGCTCCAGCCGCCGTCCCATTTTTCCCCGCCGGGAACCATGACCGCAAAAGCTTCGGCTTTGCCGGCCGTGATCCGCATTTCCCCGATTTTTAGAACAGCCCCGCCAGATGAAACGGACAGCCTGGGTTCTGGCTCCCTTTTCCACTCTACGCTTAAAGGAAGCTCCATGCGCCATTGCGGCGCGGAAAAACGTAGAACGGTGTTTTCGATATGCGCTTCTTCAAATGAAAAGCCTGCTATCGCTGGTTCGGCCAGCGGTATGTGGAAATGTGTCTTATCCGATTTGTAAGAAACCATGCCAGGCATTTTCCATGCGCCGTTTTCCTTGCGGAATTCAAGCACAAGGCCGGAGACAGAAACTTTCCTTATTTTGCGGGATATCAGTCCGGACGGAGAGAACCGTATCTTCAGATTGTCCAGCTTCGGCGAAGATTCCCTTCCGCCCAAGCTCAGATTTCTGATCTCTATTTCTTCCGCGCTGAATCCAGAGAGGGAAAAAACCGCTTCCGGAAAGCCTTGCGCCGCCAAAGAATACCTGATCACTTCTTCAAGCAGCCTGCCGCGCTGAAACAGGAAAACGACGGCCGCAAATACAAACAAGAAAGCCGGTATGGCAATGAAAAGCGCAAATTTAAACGCGCGGTAAGACAAAACCGCCTCCGTTTGCTGAAATCAACCGCCTATCGGGCGAAGCGGAAACAAAGCCGCAAAAACGCGGCAGGCAAGCAGAGAATCCGGATGGAAAAACCATTTCTGGATTGGAAAGGATTATTTCCAGGCCAGAATCTCCGGAGCCTTGCGCGGTTTGGGCGGAACCTCGCCTTCAGGCTCGCCGAGTATTATCGCCACATAAGCGTTTACGTCTTCGGGAACGTTCATCTCTTTTTTCCATTCCGGCGCGTTCAGGGCGGGAACCGCGAGGCCGATGACACAGGTGCCCAGCCCCATCGAGCAGGCGGCCAGCATAAGGTTTTCCGCGGCCAGCCAGCAATCCGCTTCGACGAAAGGACCCATGGGCTTGCCGTAAATGACTATCAAAGTGTTGGCGTTGTAAAACAGGCTGGAATTGGGATCAGAGAATTTTTCCAGCAAGGCCTTGGCTTTTTCCGGCGGAAAGTTCACTGCATCGGCTTTAAGTTTTTCCTTGCCGGCTTCGGAAAGCCTTTTCAGCGTCTCTGTATCCTGTATGACGGCAAAAGCCCACGGCTCGAGGTGCATCGCGGTGGGCGCGTGCACGGCGGCGTCAAGCAATTTGCGTATCGTGTCCGCGTCCGGTTTGCGCGGCGTGAAGTTGCGCACGGTGCGGCGCGAGTATATGGCGTTCGTGATGCACAGGCAGCGATCTGTTTCGGTCATGTCAGTATCCCATGTTCCTAGTTTGCCTAATATCGTAGGCTATGTTCGGCATGAGGGGCAAGCCGTTATTCATGCTTTTGAGCGGAAGAAAAAAACCGGGCGCGCGAAACATGGTTTTCTGCAAAAACACTTTTCCCTTGATAATCGCGGCTCTGGTTCTTGCGGCGCTTGCCGCCGTCGCGTTGACCGCGGGTTTGGCTGTCCGGAATTCGCTGTTGTTTCTACCGCGGCCTGAGCGCCGGCTTGAGGCGGAGCGGGAGATTCTGGAGCCGCACATGGGCAGGCACATGGAACATATAACGCTTCGCGGCGGGAGACTGGGAGAAACCGGTTTCGCCCTCAGCCTTCCATCCCCTCGTCCTAAAGGAAAAATACCGGTGCTTATAGTGCTGGGCGGCCTGGGCAAGGGAGAGAACAACCTGCGCTATATAAGTTATGGCGGCAACAACGCGATAATGGGATATGACTGGCCCATGCCCATGAGCTTCCCGGAAGAAAAGGACTTTCCGCTTCAGGTCCCCCGTTTGTACAGACGCGTCATAAGAATTCCGGGACAAATAGTTTCCGCCGTTCATTGGCTTTCACGGCAGCCATGGGCCGACCCTGAGCGCATAAGCATTCTCGGCTTCTCATTCGGCGCGCTGGCGGCTCCGGCGGTTCAGGCTTTGGCTGAAAGAGAAGGGATCAAAGTGGGCTGGACCATTCTCGCTTACGGCGGCGCTCCGCTCGGTCCGTTGTTTCTCTTCAATTCAACGATGCAGCCGGAATGGCTTCGCCGCGCGACAGCGGCAGCGATGGATGTTCTGCTCTATCCTCTCGAACCGTCGGTCATACTACCTCGCCTACAAGGAAAATTTCTGATTCTGGAGGGGAAAAACGACGAATATGTGCCGGAGGAAATGCGTCGGTGCTTGCGCGAGGCGGTGCCGGAGCCGAAAACTGTGCTTGTATTTCCCGGCACGCATATAGGCGTAGGGCCGGAAAGCCTGATGTTGCTGCAGGAAGTAATTTCGGCAAGCAGGGCGTGGCTTGTGGAAAACAAAGCAGTGGAGCCGTGACTAATCAAGGGCGCGCTTTTTTGGCCAGTTGCCGCAACAATATATCCACGCCGGTTTTCGCGACGGCGGAAATAGCGTACACTTCCTTACGGCTGACTTTTTTCAAAGCCGCTGTCTTGCGTTTGATGTCGGCCAGATCCATCGCGTCGCACTTGTTGAGGGCGATGATCTCGGGCTTGCGGGAAAGGCCGTGCCCGTAGGCCCTTAGTTCAGAGCGCACGGTTTTATAGTTTTTAACCACGTCCTCTTCCGTGCCGTCTATCAGGTGAAGCAAAACCCTGGTGCGCTCCACGTGCCCGAGGAAACGATCGCCCAAACCGTGGCCCTTATGCGCTCCTTCGATAAGCCCCGGTATGTCCGCCAGTACGAATTCGACGCTTTCGCCTTTTTTGCCTCCGCGCCTGCCGACGCGCACGACACCGAGGTTGGGCGACACTGTAGTGAAGGGATAATCTGCTATTTTTGGCCTGGCGGCGGTACAGGCGGCAAGAAATGTGGACTTTCCGGCGTTAGGCAACCCTATAATTCCCGCGTCGGCTATTAATTTCAGGCGCAGCCAGAACATGCCTTCCTCGCCGGGCCATCCAGGGGTGGACTGGCGCGGAGCACGGTTGGTCGAGGATTTGAATCGCTCGTTACCGAAACCACCGCCGCCGCCCTTCAGGAGGAGAAAACGCTGTCCCGGTTTGTCCAGATCCGCCAGAACGGTTTTTTTGTCCTCCGCGAGAATTTGAGTTCCTACCGGAACTTTCAAGATGAGATCTTCACCGTCTGCGCCGGTTCTGCTTCGGCCCGCACCGGGGCGGCCGTTTTGCGCCGTGAAATGCTGTTGATAGCGGTAGTCTATTAGCGTGTTGAGATTGTCCACGGATTCAACTATCACATCGCCGCCCTTGCCGCCATCGCCGCCGTCGGGCCCCCCGAATTCTATGAATTTTTCGCGCCGGAAGCTGACGCAACCAGCTCCGCCGCGTCCGCTTTTGGCGATTATTTTGGCCTGATCGAGGAATTTCATGACCGTATTTTTCCACAAAATCCCGCCTCCGCGAAAGCGGAAAGACGGCGTCGATTACCGGGATCGCAGTTTCAACGCGGAACGATACGGCTGCTGATTTTATTCACTGACCACGGAAACATACATCCGCTTTTTTATCTCGCGGAATTTCACCACGCCTTCCCGTGTGGCAAAGATGGTGTGATCGCGGCCCATGCTCACGTTTTCGCCGGGATAATATTTAGTCCCGCGCTGGCGGATTATGATGTTTCCAGGCAGGGCCTTTTGGCCGCCGGACAGCTTCACTCCAAGGCGGCGGCCTATGCTGTCGCGTCCGTTGCGGGAAGAACCGCCTGCTTTTTTGTGCGCCATGGCAAAACTCCTAAACTTTTATCGCCTTGATTTTCAGCACCGTGAAAAACTGGCGGTGATGTTTCTTGCGGCGATAGTTTTTGCGCCGCTTTTTCTTGAACACTATCAGGCTGCCGGTACGATCCTGGGCCAGAACTTCGGCCACGATACTAGCGCCGGCGATAAACGGCGTTCCGGTTGTAACTTTGCCGCCGTCACACAGCATAAGCACTTCGCCCAGCTCTACCGTTTTGCCCGCTTCCACGGGCAACTTTTCGACCTGTATGGTATCCCCTTCGGCAACCTTATACTGTTTGCCGCCGGTCTTGACGACTGCGAACATGGTCCTGCGTCCTGTCTATTGAATGAAGGCGGCTTTATCGGGGAAACAGAGGGGAGTTGTCAAGGAAAAGAGCCGTTTTCATCCATTAACCAATATCTTCCTGTCCCCGGTCAGGGGCTGGAGTCCTGTAAATCAGCCATATGACGCCGAGCAGATCAAAAAACCCCCTGTAACCCCTTGTTAAATATCCAGATTTTGACACTCCTCTCAGGCGCGGCCTGTCGTTCACCGGAGTAAATACGGTTTTATGCCCGTAAAGTTTGAAAAGCGCCGGCATGAAACGGTGCAAACCTTTGAAGAAAGGCAGCTCTAAATAATCGTCGCGCCGGAACATTTTCAGGCTGCAACCGGTATCGGGACAATCGTCGTTGAGCAGGAATTTGCGCAGTGAGTTGGCGAAACGGCTGGCCAGGCGCTTTGCGATCGTGTCGCGCCGGTTCGTGCGGATGCCTGCGGCCATTATCCTGCCGCTTTTGCCTTTGCTCCAGGCCAGATTGCACAGAAGGGGGATATCGGCCGGATCGTTTTGTCTGTCGCCGTCAATTGTGACCACCCATTCGGCGCGAGCGCGGCGGATCCCGTTGCGCAGGGCTGCGCTCATGCCGAGCTTTTTTTTATGCCGCACAAGCCTCACCTGTGGGTTCATGGCCCGCGCCTGCCTGACTTCGGATGCGGTCATGTCGGTGCTGCCGTCGTCAACGCATATTATCTCAAATTTATCTCCCACCTGCGGAAAATTTTTCATGGCGGCGGATATTTCCTCGATCAGCGGTCCTACATTGCCGGATTCGTTATGCAACGGAATGACGATGGAAAGTTCAGGAGATAAAGACATGCTCCCCACCTTTCAGGCTGTTTTACGGATTTTTACGGAACTATCGGGCAATTAAGCGGAATTCGGCGGCTTAGCGCAAGAGGGGGCTGATAATTCAGGCTATTCCTGAACGCAACAGATCGTGAATGTGCAATATTCCTACAGGCTTGCCGTCCTCAACCACGAAAAGCTGGGTGCGTTTGCTCTCGTTGAGAATTTTAAGGGCTTCCGCGGCGAGGGTACGGGGCGGCACGGTCATGGGGTTTCTGGTCATTACCTCGGACGCCTTTCTTCCGGTCAGGCCGTTATCCATGTGCCGCCTCAGGTCGCCGTCGGTGATTATGCCGGCGAGAAAACCGGATTTGTCCACTATTCCAGCGCAGCCGAAGCGCTTTTCGGTCATGATTACCAGCACATGCGACATCAGGTCGTTCTCCGAGACGAGCGGCAGGCTATCTCCTGTATGCATCAGATCACAAACCCGTTGCAGGGCTTTGCCGAGCTTGCCGCCCGGGTGCAAATTCCTGAAGTCGTCGGCGGTGAATCCCTTGCAGTCAAGAGCCGCCACCGCCAGAGCGTCGCCGAGGGCCAGCATCATAGTTGTGGATGTCGTCGGCGCGAGGCCGAGAGAACCTATTTCCGGTTCGGGGGGAAGCAGCAGGGAAACATCAGCCGCCTGGGCCAGGGAGCTTTGTTTACGGCTCGTTATGGCCACAAGGGGGATTGAAAACCTGCGCGTATAACCTACAAGGTCGGCAAGTTCGGAGGTTTCGCCGGAATTGGAAAGGGCGATTACCGCGTCTTCCTTCACTATCATGCCAAGATCGCCATGGCTGGCCTCGCCGGGATGAACATACAGGGCCGGGGTTCCGGTGGAAGCGAGCGTCGCCGCTATCTTGCGCGCTATGTGACCGCTTTTGCCCATACCGGTGACTATCACGCGGCCTTTGCAGCCTACGATGATACGCACCGCTTCAACGAAACTCTCGTCCAGTTTTTCAGCCAGGGAGCACAAAGCCGCGCCTTCCGCGTTCAGTACGGAGCGCGCGGTTTTAAGCAAATCTTCCCCGTTCATGGACGGCGCGGAGCAAGCTGTTTGAGACGTTGTCATGCAATGAAGCCGAGTCGTTTTCTCCGCCATTATTAATGCCGTGTGACGCTGCGAACAAGAAGGGAAACCGCCGGCGCCGAATTTACGTTTTCCTGAGTAATATGGCTTCGAAAAACAGGAACGGTATGCTAATCACTCCTTTACATAACATAAAACCACCCCTGTAATTCCCTATGCTTACCATATATCATCTTGACAAGGGCAAGGTTTGCCAAACCGTGGTCACCGGCGGGATCGAAGCCTTGCCTCACAACACGGTATGGGTGGATTTGCTCCATCCGGCGAGGGAGGAAGAACTCATCATCGAAAAGCTGCTTTTCATAGCAATGCCAACCCGCGAGAAAATGCAGGAAATCGAGGATTCCAGCCGTCTTTACACCGAAAAAGACGCCGTGGTGATGACCTTGCCTGTTATCAACAAATCAACGACTGACGAACCGGAAACTGCGGCGATAACCTTCATAATGACGGGGACCCGGCTCGTCACGATACGTTATGCCGATCCTGCGCCGTTCGGCATGTTTATACAGCGTATAAACCGCCAGCCGGCGCTGGCGGTTTCCGGTGAACAGGTGTTGATTGGGCTTTTGGAACAGGTGGCCGACCGGCTGGCGGACATACTGGAGACGGAAGCAGCTGACCTTGAAAAACTGTCACGCAATATTTTCCGTTCCGATGGTGATTCCGGCGAAAGCCAGAATTTCAGAGAAGCTCTTAAGCGCATAGGCACCATAGGTGACATAGCGACAAAGGCCAAAAACACTCTGCTCAACCTGAATCGCCTGCTTTTGTTCTTCGCCGCCAACGCCGGTGTGAAAAGGGAAACGAAGAGGCGTATGGAAACCCTGCAGCGTGACATTCATTCCATAGACGAACACGCCCTTTTCCTTTCGGAAAAAACCGGCTTTATGCTTGATGCGACGCTGGGCATGATAAACATCGAGCAAAACAACATCATCAAAATCTTTTCGGTCGCTGCCGTTACCTTCCTTCCGCCTACATTGATCGCCAGCGTGTACGGGATGAATTTCGAATCCATGCCTGAGCTTAAGTGGGATTTGGGGTACCCCTTCGCGATTGCGCTTATGCTGGCCTCCGCTGTTTTGCCCTTTCTGTATTTCCGGCGCAAAAACTGGCTTTAGATTCCAGCCTTAACTGAGGCATCAGCAACTATTTGGGATCAAATACATTGTGCCGGGATGGACAACGGCTTTTCACAGAAGGTCGCTATGTGTCTGGTGTCTTTGGAACGGAGGAACTTGCATTCGATTTTGTTTCGCTGCCTATAGCAGCGTCTTTTGAAAGGACTCTGCTTTTTTTGTGTTTGTTGGTAATAACGAGCCTTGAAACACTTTGTTTGGCTATGGTCTGGACTCAATTGAGCCACCAGTAAACTGTTGAAACCAGGCATATGGCGTTAAGGAAGACGACGGCGTCTTTGTCATAGCGTGTGGCGATACGCCGGGCATCTTTCAGGCGGCAAAACATCCGC
>Ga0272446_1005904_pt1 | contig 13161 bp, 10 predicted proteins | sample YNPCB0061_FD_194587 | JGI IMG/M metagenome (GOLD analysis project Ga0272446, IMG submission 194587) | Hot spring microbial mat communities from Yellowstone National Park, WY, United States - YNP-CB-006-1 | ecosystem: Environmental > Aquatic > Thermal springs > Hot (42-90C) > Sediment | place... | reverse complement strand
ACGATGTCGCGGCGATGTTTCCGACCTCCGAAGATGTCAATGCGGTTCTGCGTACCCTTGGAGGGCTCATCCAGCGTCATGAACGGATGGGTCTGACAAAGAGGGCGGGCGAGCAGACATAGGGCGGTTGCGTCGGTCGGTATGCCCGAGGAAAGCTGCGCCTGTCTGGAATGTTTCTGGAAGACGCTCGGTCGCGACGGGGCGCCGCTCCTACGGCGGTGGGGCTCCCTGTGGGAGGGGTGCTCCGCACCGCGACTGGCTGAGCGCTTGGGGGGCGGTCGCGCCGCGGCGCGGCCCTCCCACTTGCCTTTCAGGAGGCTTTTATGACGAGCTTGGCTATACAAACCGCCTTTGATGCCGAGGCCTATCTGGCCTGGGAGGATCAACAGGCGGAGAAGCACGAGTACCTCCGGGGCGAGGTGTTCGCCATGGTGGGGGCGCGGCGCGAGCATGTGGTCGTATCCGGAAACCTGTATGCCGCCTTCAAGCAGCGGTTGCGCGGCGGTTCCTGTCAGGCCTATGTCTCGGACCTGAAGCTGCGGGTCGAGGCGGTGGATGCCTTCTTCTACCCGGACGTCATGGTCTCCTGTGACCCGCGGGACCATCGGGCCGACCGGTTCCTGGAGCACCCCGTGCTGATCGTGGAGGTCTTGTCTGACTCCACCGCGGCCTTTGACCGTGGCGACAAGTTCGCCGCCTACCGCACCCTGCCGTCGCTGCAGGAGTACATGCTGGTCGACGTCCCCTCGCGCCGGGTGGAGAGCTTCCGAAGGGGCACGGCCGGCGACTGGCTATTCCACGACCATCGCGCAGAGGATGGGGACTGCCCGTTCCATGCGCTGGACCTGTCGATTCCGTTCGAGGAGATCTTCGAGAATGTGCTGGTCGTGCCCGAGATTGAGGACGACGGGGAGTGAGGGGACAACAACCCCTGGTGCATGCCATTCCTCGGTTCTCGGAGCTTCCGGGTAGGAGCGGCGCCCCCGCCGAGACTGGCATCGCTGGATGCTCACGCCCGGGCGTTTCTCGCGCCGGGGCGGCGCTCCTACGGAGGCGGCGCATCGCAGGGCGCCGGGTATGGCGTGGGAGGGGGCTACCCCTGAGGTCCTTTGGAATCTGATGAGCGGGGCGCTTCTGAACCGAACACCTAGGATTGAGCTTCCGATGGCCGAGACCCGCCCGCAGGCGGCCATTGCGATCGCGCCGTTTCACACCTGGACCTTTCCCGATGGCACCCCCTGGACCGAGTTCTACCGCATAGGGTCAGGGTATCTGCTGCGCTTTCCGGGGCTGGCGGACTTCGAGGTGCTCGGCGAGGGCGAGCGCGTGGTCTGCTACCCGGTGCCAGGCATCGACGAGGCCACGTCGGAGCACCTGTACCTGAACCAGGTCCTGCCTCTGGTGCTGAGCAAGCGCGGCAAGCTCGTCTTCCACGCCAGCGCGGTGGAGCTTGGCCAAGGGGCGGCCGTGTTCCTGGGCGAGTCCGGGCGAGGAAAGTCAACCCTGGCGGCGAGCTTCGCGGTCAACGGCTGTCGGTTCCTGACCGACGACGGCCTGGTGGTCGAGCCGGCGGGGGGAGGCTACCAGGTGCTGCCGAGCCACCCCTCGATCCGGCTATGGTCCGACAGCGAGGAGGCCCTGATCCGGCCCGGGGCGGAGACGGCGCCACCGCTGTCGTACACGGCGAAGTCGCGGTTTCTGGCCGGGGCTGGCATCGCGTTTTGCGACCAGCCTAGACCCCTGCAGCGCGTCTATGTCCTGGGGAAGGGGACGGCCGCCCGACTGGAGCTGCGACGCCTGACCGCGGCCGAGGCCCTGGTCGGCTGGGTCAAGCACTCCTTCTTGCTCGATATCGAGGAAAGGCCGAGACTCGCGTCCCACTTCGATCAGGTCGCCGCGTTGGCCAAGCTGCCGATCCACTTCAGCCTCGATTACCCGAGGCGTTTCGAGGACTTGGACGCGGTTCGGCAGGCACTTGTCGAACATGCGAACGATGAGAGTGTTACAGCATGAATTTGTCGGATAAGGTAACGATTCCGCCGCAGGTCATGGCCAGGACGGTCGGTGATGAGACCGTGATCCTGGACCTTGCCACTGGCACCTATTTCGGCCTCGACCCCGTTGGGGCCCGAATCTGGGCCTTGATGGAGGAGGGCAAGACCCTGGCGGAGGTCTGTGAGCGGATGCTGGACGAGTACGAGGTCACCCGGGAGCAGTTGGAGCAGGACACCCTGCGGCTCGCCGAGGAGCTGGCCGGTCAGGGGCTGATTGCCGTCTGAGCTCCCCGTGCGCTCAGCCGAGCATGGCTGCCCGGTCGGGCATCGCATCTGGTAACGAAGGAGACGGGCCCCGGATCTGCCCCTTCTCCAGCACCAGCACGCGGTCCGCCAGGGCCAGGCTGGCCGGGCGGTGGGTGATGAGGATGACGGTGCGGGACCCGAGGACCTCGCGGCATTGCTCGATGAAGGCCAGCTCGCCGTCCGGGTCGAACATGGCAGTGGCCTCGTCGAGCACCAGGATCGGCGGGTCCTTGAGGAGGGCGCGGGCCAGGGCGATGCGCTGGCGCTGGCCGCCGGAGAGCCGGATGCCTTGGTCGCCGATCAGGGTGTCGTAGCCCTGGGGCAGGCGCCGGATGAAGGCGTCGGCCTGGGCGGATCTGGCCGCCGCCTCGATCTCCGCCTGATCCGCGTCCGGCCGGCCGTAGGCGATGTTCTCCCGCACGGTCCCGTTGAGCAGCAGCACATGCTGCGCCACCAGGCCGATCTGGCGGCGCAGGCTTGGGATGCTGACGTGCCGGATGTCGGTGCCGTCGATGAGCACCCGGCCCTGGTCCGGGTCGGCGAAACGCATCAACAGATGGACGATGGTGCTCTTGCCGGAGCCGTTCTCGCCGGTCAGGGCGACGGTCTCGCCAGCGCGAATCTCCAGATCCATCCCATCCAGCACCTTGCCGCGGCCGGGGTAGGCGAAATGGACCTGGTCGAGCCGGATCTGTCCGGCGACCGGGGCGAGCGGAGGCGCCCCGGCGTCGTCGGGCTCGGGGCGGACGGCAAAGGCCTCGATCAGCCGCTCGGCCGCGCCGCGGGCGGCCTGCACGCTGCCGTAGACCCCGGCGAGACCGCTCATCGGCCGGGTGAGCAGCATGCCGTAGAGCAGGATGCTCACGATGTCCGCCGTCTCGAGCACCCCGGCGCGCAGCTGCAGGGTGCTGAGATACAGGAGCAGGAGCAGACCCAGCCCGGCCAACAGATTGACCGAGGGCGTCAGCACGGCATCGATCAGGAGCTGCCGCTTGGCGATGCGCAGCAGCTTGGCGTTGCTGCTCTGGAAGCGGTCCGACTCGTGCCCCTCGCGGGTGAAGGACTTGATGGCCGGCAGCATGCCGATGTTCTCCTCCAGGGTGGCGAACATCTGGGCATGGGTGCGCATCCACTCGGAGGACAGAGGGCGAAGCCGCCGGCCGATGATCTTCATCACCAGAAAGAAGGCCGGCACCAAGGCCCCCGCTAGGGCCGCGATGGCCAGGCTGATGCGAAAGAGCATGTAGAAGGACCCGAAGAAGGTGAGGAGCAAGGGCAGCAGGCTCACCAGGGTGCCGGTCACGAAGCCGCTGATGTGGGCGGCGTCGTTGCCGAGCAGGGCCAGCACCTCGCCGCGGCGCCGCTCGTGGAAATAGGCCAGGGGCAGCGCCTGGAGGTGGTCATAGAGCCGGGTGCGGAGGCTCGCGAGCATGGTCTCGCCGGTGCTGCCGAGCAGGTAACGGTTGCCGAAGCTGAGCAAGCCCTGCACCGCCAGCAGGACCGCCCACAGGACCATGAGCCCGGGCAGGGCGGCCGCGGCGGCGGGCTGGGCCAGCAGCTCGGTGAAGCGGCCGGCGATCCAGGGATTGGCGAGGGCGATGGCGCTCTCGCCCGCCATGAGCGCAACCGCCAGGAGCAGCACCCGGCGGTGCGGGGTGACATAGGCGAGGAGCTGGGTGAACTCGGATCTGCTCACGGGTCGGCGCGGTGGCCAGGGCTCGCTGAACCAGGGCTCACTGAACCAGGGCTCACGGAACTGGCCCCCGCGGGCTGAGGCGCGCTCGGGAACCGGCCAGGGCCTAGTCCTCGTCCAGGAAGGGGTTCTTGATCTGATCCGGTGGCGGGACCCAGGTCTGGCGCGGTCCGGCCACCGGCTGTCCTCGGACGCCTGCTGCGGGGGCTGCTTGGGGTCCGGCGCTCACTGCGGGCTCGGCGCCGCTGGCCTCCTCCATGCGTAGTGTCTGGCGACGCTTGTGCTTGACCGGCACGGCCTCGGCCTGAGGATCGGCGAAGAACAGCCCCGCCAGGAAGGCGGCATAGGCAATGTTGGCGGGGATGTGCAGGTTGAAGTCCACCAGGGAATGCAGCAAGAGCAGCAGCAGCCCCAAGCCAGCGCCCGCTTGCACGAAGCGCTGGCGCGGCCAGGCGCCCTTGGTCCACACCCGAAACCACTGCCGCGCATAGAGCGCAAGGAGCAGGGCGATCAGCCCTGCGGCAAGCAGCCCGCCCTCGAACAGCCACTCCAGATAATCGTTGTGGGCGTTGTTGATGAACCAGCGCCCGAGCTCCAGCGGCTGGAAGGCCGGAAAGACATCGGGATAGGTGCCCGGCCCGCTGCCGAGGGGCGAGAAGGCGCCGATCCCGCTGAGGGTCGCCGAATAGATGGACCAACGTGCATCGGCGATGGCCTGGTCCACGGAGAACCGATCCAGGACTGGGACCAGTCCGATGGCGAGCCCGGCCCCTAGGGCCAGGGCGACGATGGTCCCAGTCGCGCCGTAGACGTTGTCGCCACCGATGCGGCGGGCGAACATCGCCGTCGCCAGCAGGATCCCCACGATGCCCAGGGCGATCCCCGCACGAGAGCGCGTGAAGACGAGGCCCAGCAAGAGCAAAAGGGCGATGACCGCGTAGACCACCGCGGTGTGGCCGCGCAGCGACGAGACGAAGACGATGCGCTCCCGCCAGCCTCGCCGGACACCCCGGCGGTGTTGACCGACGGAGTAGAACAGGAGGGCCAAGGCCATCGGCAGCAGCATCTCCAGCAGCCCTGCCAGGTGGTCCGGGTTCGTGTAGGTCCCCTGGGCGCGCGCCCGGCCGCTGAAGGACATGCCGAAGAGGGCCGGGCTCCCCTCGCTCGCGCCGTACTGCAGCAGCCCGAGCAAGGCCTGCACCGCACCGACGCCCAACAGGACCAGGACCAACTGCCTGGCCCGCTCCGCGTCGAGGGCGCGGGCCCCGAGGAAGACCCCGGCAGGGATCAGGAGCAGCAGCAGCGCCGATTCGGTCTCCAGCGGGTAGAGCGACAGGGCCTGAGGCGGCGGCGCCCCGTTGCCGTTAAGCAGGGCCTGGGCTGCAAGGTAGGGCTGGCGGCCGGGCAGCCAGTCGGCCAGGTCCGGCGGCAGCGGGATCAGGTAGAGGAGGGGCAGGACCAACAGGAGGGCGAGGGCGGTGGTCTCCCAGCCGCTCAGCAGCCGCTTGCCAGGGTGCCAGAGCACCAGGACCAGCAGGCAGACCGCGAGCAGCTCTAGGGCCAGGATCGCCAGCGGAGGCTTGCCAGAGCGAAACAGGGGCGCCAGGATCAGGATCAGGCCGAGCAGCCAGGTCAAGACACCAGCGGCCCGTGCGGGGTCGGTCTGGGGAGTGAGGGTCGCTTCGCGCAAAGGTGAAAGGCTCCGGATGATCGATGGGTTACCCGTTGGGGCGCCGCCCTTGGCGGGATCTGGCCCCGGCGCGTTCCCACCCAGGCGCGATGGCGTCCCAGCCCGCATCGCGGCCGGGGGCCGCTCCGACAGGCGCCGTGCCGGCCTACCTCCCGGTCCTCCGTAGGAGCGCCGCCCCGGCGCGACTTGGCTTGAGGGTAGCGGGGCAGGGTAGTGGTGACGAGCAAAAACCGTGCGTAGAATAACCGGTCCGGGTCCCTTGGCCCACACCCCGAAGCCCCGCAAACTCATCCATTGCCCCGTGCACGATAGGAAGCTATGAGGACGCTCTTGGCGGTCGTCTCTTGCGCCGTGCTGGCGCTGACCGGACAGGCCTGTTCGACCCCGGGCGGTGGGCCTGCGGCCTCCGTGGCAACGGCGGGCGCCGGCGGCTCTGCTCAGGGTGGGGGTCTAGGCGGGGAAGGGCTGCCGGATCTCCAGGGCGGCTACGTGCCCGCCAAGGTCGGGGCTCCGCCCGACCCTGGACCAGAACAGACCTTCCGCATTGGCCCCTATGACCTGCTGAAGATCGAGGTCTTCCAGGTCGCGGCCCTCTCCAGCGAGGTGCGGGTCGACGACAAGGGCTTCGTGATGATGCCCCTGATCGGCGCCGTGCAGGTGGGTGGGCTCACGCCGCAGGAGGCCGAGCAGGCCATCGCCCACAAGCTTGGCGAGCAGTACCTGCAGAACCCCCAGGTGCGGATCTTCGTCTCGGAATATGCGAGCCAGAAGGTCACAGTGATTGGCATCGTCAAGAAGCCCGGCGTCTTTCCCGTCGCGGGCAAGACGACCCTGATGCAGGCCATTGCGCTCGCCGGGGGGCTGGATGATGTCGCCCGGAAGAACGAGATCGTCATCTTCCGCAAACAGCCGGGCGGCAACGTGAACGCCTATGTGGTCGACCTGGCCGCCATCGAGGAGGGCCGGCAGCCGGACCCGGTGATTGTTGCCGACGACCGGATCGTAGTGTCCAAGTCCGGCGCCGCGGTGCTGAGCAAGGCCATCGGGAACGTCCTGACCGGCTGGGCCATGCGCGCCCCATTCTGAGCGCCAATCGACCAGCGGGCCCTGCGCGGGCGCCGACGACCTACCCGAGAGAGGCCCGACCGCCATGCCAATCGCCCTGGAGCCGCGGAACATCCCCGGGGACAACCGTGCCCTCGAGCGCGCTGCCCAGCAGCAGGACCTGAGGCGCCTTGGCGGCTTGGTCGTCGAGCCGGCGCCGGAGGCCTTCGACGAGGATGCCATCGACCTGCGCCGTTATTGGAACATCCTGCTGCGGCGCAAATGGACCGTGGTGGCCACGGTCGCCCTCGCCCTGCTGGTCGGCCTGGTGACCACCTACAATGCCACGCCCATGTACCGCAGCACCCTGCTGCTCCAGATCGAGCCCCAGACCGACCAGTTTCTGGAGTTCCAGCAGAAGGTGTCGATCGGGGAGCCCAGCTCGGGCTGGTCGGCCTCCGGGGACTATTACCAGACTCAGTACGAGCTCTTGAAGAGCGCAAGCCTGGCCCGCCGGGTCATCGACCAGCTCGGGCTGGAGGCGGCGCAGGCCCCGCGTGCAGACGCGCAGCCCTCCTTCCTCTCCGAGCTGAAGGCCAGCGTGCTGGGCGTGCTGCGCCAGGCCGGTGCGGCGCAGAAGGACGAGGCGCCCAAGGAGGAGCCGGCCGAGAAGCCCAACCTCGAGGGCGCCCTGCTCGGCAACCTGACCATCGCCCCGGTGCGTGACTCCCGTCTGGTGCATATCCAGTACGACAGCCCGAACCCCAAGGAGGCGGCGGCCGTCGCCAACGCCATCGGCGAGAACTTCATCAACATGTCCCTGGAGCGGCGCTTCGAGGCGCGCAGCTACGCCAAGCGCTTCCTGGAAGAGCGCATCCAGCAGGTGCGCGCCAACCTGGAGGACTCGGAGCAGCGCCTGCTCGCCTACGCCCGGGAGCGCGAGATCGTCAACCTGGACGACAAGCTCGGCGGCATCATGAATACCTTGAATGCGATGAGCCAGTCCCTGGTGCAGGCCGAGGCGGCGCGCATCCAGGCCGAGGCTGAGTACACCGGCGCGCTCAACGGCACCGGGCCCCTGACCCTCAAGACCCTGGACAGCACCGTCATCCAGGAGCTCAAGAAGCGCAAGGGTGAGCTGGAGCTCAAGTACCAGGAGGATCTCAAGGTCTACAAGCCGGGCTACCCGGCCATGCAGCAGTTGCGCAGCCAGATCGCCGAGATCGACCAGCAGCTCGCCAAGGAGATCGGCGCCATCCGCGATGCGATCCGATCCGAATACCAGGCCAAGGTCCGGGAGCAGGCGACGCTCCAGGCCCGGGTGCGGGAGCTGAAAAGCGAGGTCCTCGCCCTGCAGGACCGCAGCACCGACTATCAGGCCCTCAAGCGTGAGGTGGACACCAACCGCGAGCTCTACGATGGCCTGCTCCAGCGCATGAAGGAGGTGGGGGTCGTTGCCGGCATCAGCACCAACAACATCTCGATCGTCGACCGGGCCCAGGTGCCGGGGGCGCCCTTCAAGCCGAGCCTGAGGAAGAACCTGACCACGGCCTCGGCCATCGGCCTGATCCTGGGCGTGCTGCTGGCCTTCCTGTTCGAACAGCTCGACGACACGGTCAAGACCAGCGAGGACGTGGAGAGTCGGCTGCGCGCGCCGGTCCTGGGCATCATCCCGCTGGTCTCTGGCAAGGCGCTGCGCGATGCCGGCGGAGACATTGCGCTCTTGGCGGTCAAGGACCCCAAGAGTCCGCTGGCCGAGGCGGCCAGGTCCCTGCGCACCTCCTTGCTCTTCGCGACCACCGAGGGGGCCCCGAAGATCCTGCACCTGACCAGTGCCGTCCCTGGGGAGGGCAAGAGCACGGCGGCCGCGAGCCTCGCCATCACCTTCGCCCAGGCCGGGAGCAAGGTCCTCCTGATCGACGCGGACCTGCGGGCCCCCTCGCTCCATCGCATGTTCGGCCTGGCGAACGCCCGGGGCCTCACCAACTATCTCGCCGGCGACACCAAACCGGCGGAGGTCGCCCAGGCCACCCAGGTCCCGCGGCTCTTCGCCATCACCAGCGGGCCCCTGCCACCGAACCCGGTGGAGCTGCTCTCCAGTGCCAAGATGCTCGATCTGCTCAGCCTGTCCACGGAGCGCTTCGACTATGTCGTGCTCGATGGCCCGCCGGTGATCGGGCTCGCGGACGCCCTGGTGCTCTCCAATCTGGCGAGGGGCACCCTGTTCGTCGTGGATGCGGGGCGCACCCGCTACGGGGCCATCGAGGGGGCGGTCAAGCGCCTGCGCGCGGCGAATGCCCCGATCCTGGGCGCCGTCATCGATCGCCTGAGCCGCGCCGGCCATGGCTATGGGTACGGCTATGGCTACGGGTATGACTACCACTACACCTATAGCTACGGCGGACACGACGAAGGTCAGACACTGCCAGAGCGGGTCTGATCTGCGGCGAGACGGGCGCGGGTCATGGCACCGCCCCTCCTGGTCCTGGCGCTCGACGTCCATCGTGCGCCCTTTGCCTTCCGGCACCTGAGCGATCCCCAGCGACCGCTGCCGGAGCCCTTTGGCACCTGGCTGGCGGAGGCCAACGCGGCCCTTGCGCCGAGCCAGGTGGAGGCCACGGCCGCGGCCCTGGGCACGACCGCGGCGGATCTCAGGGACGCCTATCTCTTCCTCCTGCGGCAGATGCTCCTGTCCCCGCAGGCGGATCACTACCGGGTCCTCGGACTCGCGCGGGAGTGCTCCGCGGAGGACATCAAGCACCACCATGGCAGCTTGGTGCGGTTGTTTCATCCGGACCGGTTCCCTGACCGGCTCCAGGACGATGGCGAGCGCAGCGTCGCCCTGACGGCCAGGATCAATCACGCCTATCAGGTGCTGCGGGACCCAGAGGCACGGCGGCGCTACGACCTGAGCTTGCCGCCGCTCGCCGCGGCGGAGGCGTCGAGCCGGGACCCCGCGCAGATCCTGCGTCCGCGACCCACGGTGGTGCCGGCCGCCCGGCGGGTCCTGAACCCGGTGCGGGAAGGGCAGTCGGCGGCCCTTCTGCGCTGGGCCTTGGCTGCCGGCGTCCTGGCCGCGGTGCTGTCCGCCCTGGTCTACGAGCCCGCCCCGCCGACGTTGCGGGTCAATCCGGAGCTGGGCAAAGGGGTGCCGTCGGGTCCGGCGTACATGAGCGGCCGAGCAGGCGGGGGCGGCGGCGAGTCCCAGGGGCCGGGCGCCGCTGCCCACCGTGCTAACCCGGCTGCGGCATCCGGGGCCGCCCCTGACGCAAGCCCGGCAGGGCGCCCAGCCCAGGAGGCGACCCGAGGGGCAGCGCCGGTCCCTGCGGCCACCGCAGCGGCGCCAGAGCGCCAGGTGCGAGTTGAGACGGCACCCAGCCGCCTGGCCGATCGCGAGCCGCCAGCGCCCCGTGAGGCGAAGGCCCCGGCCCCGGAGCAGCGCGTCGAGGCGCCGCCTCCGGACGCGGGGGCGCGCCGGACAGCGGCTGCGAGCCGCGAGACCTCAGTCGCGATCTCCGTCGAGCCGCCCCCAGTTGAGATCCAGGCGGGGCGCAAGACCGGCGATCCGGCATCAAAGGAGCGCCAGGCACGCGATGACGAGCTGGCCCGCCAGGCGGCCGCGAGGTTGGTGGGCCGTGCTCAGATGTCCTTCGCCAACGGCGACATGGCAGGGCTCGTGAGCCTGTTCGCGGCCAATGCGGTGGTCAACCAAGGGGTTGGTGAGGTCGGGATACTCAATGCCTACTGGCGCCTGGTCAAGCAGTCGGATGAGCGGCGTATGCTGGTCTCGGGGCTGAGCTGGCAGCCGGGCCGGGATCAGCGTCTGGTTGGGCGGGGGACCATTCGCATCAGCACCAGGCAGGGTGCCGATGGCCCCTGGACGGACTTAGCCGGGACCCTCGACGTTGAGGTCGTTCCGGCCAAGGGGGGCTACCGGATCTCCAAGTGGATCCATCACCTATCGCCAAGATGAGAAGTCGTTGATGATTCGAAGAGTCTTGCTCCTGACCTTGGCCGGCGTCCTGATCTGGCGGATGGCGGCCCTCGGGGTGTCGGCCCATTACGCCCAGGCACTGGACGAGGGCGACGCGGGGGCGGCGGACAAGGCCCTGGTGTGGAACCCCGCCCAGCCGCAGGCATTGCTGGCCAAGGCGCGGGGACGAGTCGAGGACGGGGGCGATGCCGCGGCTGCACAGGCGGTGCTGGCCCGTGCCTACGCCGAGAACCCAGCCGACGTGCGGCCTTTGATGGCCGCCGCCGGCCTGGCGCAGCGCCAGGGCGATCTCGCCCGCGCCGACGACCTGGTCAAGGCCTCGGTGCGGCTCACGCCGTCCGATCCCAGAGTCCTGGAGCAGGCGGCCCGGTTCTGGGCCGGCCGCGGGGACCTCGACCAGGCGATGCGCCACTGGTCGCTCGCATTGGCGGCCGACCCCAAGGCGCGGGAGCGTGTGTTTCCCATTCTCGTCGCCCTAGCCGAGGACACCCGCACCATCGCCGCCTTCAGACCCATTGCGAGCCAGCCTCCATCTTGGTGGGAGCCTTTTTTCGCCGAGGTCGCCAAACGGGCCTTGGACAATGACCCCGTCCGCATCCTGTTCACCTTGCGGCGTGAGTCGGCCCAGGCACCGATCACGGAGGAGGAACGCAAGACCTACGTGGCTCGGCTGATGAAGGACGGGATGATCGGCGAGGCCTACATCGAATGGGTCAATGCCCAGAGCCAAGCCCAGCGCGCCCAGCTCGGTTTGCTCCACAACGGCGGCTTTGAGCTTCCACCGACCAATTGGGGCTTCGACTGGCATGTGCGCAGCACTGCCCGGGCCCTGGTGGACCGGGCCAAGACCTACGGTGTCGATGGCGACAAGGCGCTGCACCTGCTGTTCGACCGTCAGGAGCGTCGCTTTGCCGATGTCTACCAGGCGTTGTTTCTGGACCCGGGTCCCTATCGGCTCACCGGGCGGGTGCGAACCGATAGCCTCGAGAGCAAGGGGGGCATCAAGTGGACCCTGCGCTGCCTGCTGCCCCAGGTGGCGGAGCTCGCGGAGAGCGAGCGGTTTCTCGGGTCCAACGAGTGGCGGGACTTCACGGTTGAGTTTCAGGTGCCGGACACCTGCACCCTGCAGGAGATTCGCCTGGTGTCCGCCTCAGAGCGGCCCTTCGAGCAGAAGATCACGGGCGGCGCCTGGTTTGACCGCATGTCCATCCGCAACGCCCCATCCGCCGCGCCTGCGCCAACGCCTGCCCCAATCGCTGACCCCGCAGCGGGGCCGGCGCCTGCTTCGGCGCCTGCTTCGGCGCCGGCCGCAACCACTGAGGAGGCCGGTCCAGCCGCAGTCCCAGCGCACACACCCCCAAAGCCGGCCGGCAAGGCACGCGGCTAGTCGCTTCCGCCGATAGCCGGCGCGGTCAGCGCCCTCGCAGCCAGCGCGAGAGCCAGCCGCGGCGGGCCTGTGGAGCGAGCCTCCCGTCGCCCGCCTGGGCGAGACCCGGCGGTGGCGGCAGGGCCACGGCCTCCAGATCGTCCAGTACTGCACCCGGCCGCCCGCGCACCAGCCTGTCGGCCTCTTCCTGTCCGAGCATCCTGGCGGCGACCTCCATCCCCTCGGCCAGGAGGGGCGGGCGCATCCGGGTCGCGTGGGCGTCGGTCGCGAGGATGTGCACCAGGCCATCGCAGAGCAGGCGCTCCCCCCAGTAACGCGCCTGGCGGCCGAAGCGCCCGGTGAGGGCTCCGGCCGTCACTTGGAGCCAGGCACCCTGACGGGCAGCCGTCACAAACCAGCCATAGTGGTCCTGGTCCAGCCAGGTCAGCCGCTCGGGGTGGGTGATGATGGGGACATACCCGCCCGCGAGGGAATCGAAGATCGAGTCGAGGAACCGCGTGGGAGCGACGTGGTGGGGCGGCTCGAACAGGAAGTAGCGCGAGCCGTGCAGCGTGGGAAAGGTGCCGGCCCTGAGGCGCTCCACGAGCTCCGGGACGACCTGAATGTCCGCCCCATGGGTCAGCCGCAGCGGGATCGCGGCCTCGTCCAACCTGTGTTGGAGGGCGGCAACCGCCGCACGGATGCCGACCGCGTCGTTCTCATAAAGGCCGGGGTAGATGTGCGGCGTACAGGCGGTCATGGTGATGCCGTCGCCGACGGCAATGCGTGCCATCTCCAGCGCCATGCTGAGATCGCTGGCGCCGTCGTCGATGCCGGGCAGCATGTGGCAATGCAGGTCAATCACGTGTGCAAGCGCTGGTGGAGGTCTTGGCTGCTGGCGGCGAGGACCAGGTCAAGGTGCCAGATGCGGCATCCCGGATCTGAGCCTAAGTTACGGTGCAGAAACAAGTAAAACGACTTATCAACCAATGACATTCCCATCTATCACGTAGTTCCACTCCCCGAGAAAATCATCATGGCGAATGAATCGATCTTTGATGTCGCGAAATGTAT
>Ga0272446_1005903_pt1 | contig 13162 bp, 8 predicted proteins | sample YNPCB0061_FD_194587 | JGI IMG/M metagenome (GOLD analysis project Ga0272446, IMG submission 194587) | Hot spring microbial mat communities from Yellowstone National Park, WY, United States - YNP-CB-006-1 | ecosystem: Environmental > Aquatic > Thermal springs > Hot (42-90C) > Sediment | place... | reverse complement strand
AAGGCCAGCCACCTGGTGCTCGAGTTCGCCCGCCGCGGATACGATGAGCTGGATGCATTTCGCGATCTGGACCCGCGCATCGGCCTGGGCCTGGGCGTGGTGGATATCAAAGACAACGAAATCGAATTGCCCGAACTGATTGCGCGGCGTATCGAAAACGCCGCCCGCGTGCTGGGGCACGAACGGGTCACTTATGTCCACCCGGACTGCGGCTTCTGGATGTTGCAGCGCAGCGTCGCGGACGGCAAGATGCGCGCGCTGGTCCAAGGCCGGAATCTCTACGAAGGAAGACGATGAGATCACTCCCGATCCTGGTCACGGCGGCGGCCCTCGCCGCGGCCGAACCTGCGCACCTGAGCAATTTGAAACAACTGACCCATGGCGGCCAGAACGCGGAGGCGTACTGGTCTCCCGACGGCAAGCGGCTGGTCTTCCAGTCCACACGGCCGCCGTACCGGTGCGATCAGATCTTCATCATGAATGCCGATGGAACGGACCCCCGCCTGGTCTCGACCGGCAAGGGCCGCACCACCTGCGCCTACTTTCTTTCCGATAACCGGCGCATCGTCTACGCCTCGACGCATGAGGCGGGCCCGGAATGCCCGCCGCGGCCCGACATGAGCCAGGGTTACGTCTGGGGTGTCTTTCCCGGCTATGACATCTACCTGGCGACAGATCAGGGCAAGATCATTAAGAAGCTCACCGATACCCCGGGCTACGATGCCGAAGCCGTCCAGAACTGGAAGACCGGCAAGCTGGTGTACACCTCGATGGCGTCCGGAGATCTCGACCTGTGGGTGATGAACGCCGACGGTTCGGGCAAGAAGCAGGTCACTCATACGGCGGGCTACGACGGTGGCGCGGTCTTCTCGCGCGATGGCAGGAAACTGGTATGGCGCTCCAGTCATTTCGCCGACAACGCGGCGCGGGAGCGTTACCGGGAGCTTCTGGCGAGGAACCTGGTGGCGCCCATGAAGATGGAGATCGTGGTGGCCGACGCCGGCGGCGGAAACGCCCGCACCATCACCCACTTCGGGTGCGCGAGTTTCGCCCCCACGTTTTCGCCGGACGGCAGGAAGATTCTGTTCGCCTCCAACCAACACGCCTGCGACAGCCGGCAGTTCGAGCTGTACCTGATGAACCTGGACGGCTCAGGACTGGAGCGAGTCACCGATTTCGGGGGATTTACGTCTTTCCCCGAATTTTCACCGGACGGCAGGAAACTGGTTTTCGTTTCCGACCGCGGCGCCAAAGAGCACTACGAATTCAACATCTTCACGGCGGACTGGCGGTGGTAAGGAAAGGCCGGCGGCGTGACTGCGGTCACATCCCCGCCCGCCCTGGCAGGTCTACCATCGCGGGATGGAGGGTCGCCGCACAGGGTGGGGAGCCCGGCTGGCTCGCATCAGCCTGGGCATTCTGCTGTTCGAGCTGATCTCGGGACTGGCCGTTACCTTCGGCCCGTTTCACGCGGTGGTGGAGTGGTCGCTGTTGCTGCACACCGTGCTGGGGGTGGCGACCCTGATTCCGCTGGCGTGGTACTGCGGGGCACACTGGCTGGACTACCGCGATCAGGCGCTCTCGGACGTGGTCCTGCTGGGATATGTCTCGGTGGCCGGCCTGCTGGTGTGTGCGGTTTCGGGCCTGGTAGTCACCGGGCAGGCGCTGTTCGGCATCCGCACTTCGGGGCTGTGGCGCAACGCGCACCTGATCGCGACGTTCGTGGCCGTCGGGCCGGTGGTTCCCCACATGGTGGTGGCGTGGTTCAGGCGCCGCAACGCCGCCGCGGCCGGGTTCATCGCCGCGGGGACCGCCCTGGGCGCTCTCGGCGTGCTCGGGGTATTCCTGCTCGCCGCCTGGCAGCCGGGACTGCGTTACGTGAACCGCTTCCCGGAGGGATACCACTTTCTGTACGGCAAGGACCGGCCTTTCGCGCCGAGCCTGGCCACCACCTCGACGGGCGGCGCCTTCGACGCGCGCTCGCTGGCCGGTTCGGAGACCTGTGGCTCGAAGGGGTGCCACACCCAGATTGTGGAGGAGTGGCAGCCCAGCGCGCATCGCTACGCCGCCATGGATTCGCTGTTTCAGGGCATCCAGAACGTGATGGCGAAGCAGAACGGGCCGGAATCGACACGTTACTGCGGCGGATGCCACGATCCGATTTCGCTGTTTTCCGGGACCAAGAACATCTTTGTCAAGAACCTGACCAGCCTGGATGGGTTCAACGAGGGCGTTTCGTGCCTGGCCTGCCACGCGATTCAAAAGACCGACATTCGCGGGAACGCCAACTATACGGTGGTGCAACCCAGCCAGTATCTCTGGCAATGGGCCAAGGCGGGCACCTGGGAGGCAGCAGGCCGCGATTTCCTGATCCGGGCTTGGCCGCGCGAGCACAACCGGCTGAGCAAGCGCATGTTCAAGAAGCCCGAATACTGCGCGGCGTGCCACAAGCAGTTTATTGACCAGGAGGTGAACCGGGTGGGCTGGGTCCAGTTGCAGAACCAGTACGACAACTGGGCCGCCAGCCACTGGAACAAGAAGGGCGACGCACACGCGACGGTGGAATGCCGCGAGTGCCACATGCCGCTGGTGGACTCGACCGATCCGGCGGCGGGCGACGCGAGCGATTACAACCGCACGCCCGGTGACGGCAAGCACCGCAGCCATCGTTTTCTGGCCGCCAACAACATGATGCCGGCGTTGTTGAAGCTGCCCGGCTGGGAAAAGCACGTGGCCCTCACCAACCAGTGGCTGACTGGGAAGCTGGCAGTTCCGGAGATCCGGCGCAAATGGGCCGACGGCCCCGTGGTGAGACTGCGCATCGAGACTCCCGATGCCGCCGCTCCAGGCGAGCGCGTGCCGATCCGCCTGGTGCTTACCTCCAACAAGGTGGGACACGACTTCCCCACCGGTCCGCTGGATATGATCCAGAGCTGGGTCGAGATCCGGGTGACCGATTCGAGCGGCAAGGAGGTCTTTGTCTCCGGGCGGCGGGATGCAAAGAACTTCATTGAGCCCGGCACATTCCTGTTCAAAGCCGAGCCGGTGGATCAATACGGCAACCTGATCGACCGTCACAACCTGTGGGAGATGGTGGGAGTGCGCTACCGGCGTTCGCTGTTTCCGGGATATTCGGACACGGTCGAATACCAGGCCGCGCGGCGGCCGGGACGGATGTTTGTTACCGCCATCCTGAATTACCGGAAGGTGGATCAGTTCCTGCTCAATTACGTACTGGGCGAGCAATCGGGAGTGACCTCGCCGGTAGTGGAGATCGCGCGAGCCACCGCCACGGTGGATGTGCGGAGGTAGCGGTGGCGGCCAGCCGCAGACGGCGGAGGATTCTGTGGACGGCCGGGCTGCTGGCCTGGACGGCGATTGCGGGAACGGTAGCCGGCATCGCGGTGTACCGCGCCAACCGGCCGCAGGAGTATGAACCGGGGGAGGCCTCAGCAGACATTACGCGGGTGACCGAGCGGCCCGTCGCGGTGGCTCCGTCCCGGCGCCAGACGGTGGCCCGCAAGTCCGATCCGCTCGCCGATCCCGGGAAAGCCCTGCCCGCAGGCGCGCCCGAGCCCCGCTTTACCGACGTGACGGTTGCCGCGGGGCTCGGCGATTTCAGGACCTTCGCCGGGGAACGCACCTCGCAGCTTCCCGAGGACATGGGTTCCGGCGCGGCCTGGGGGGATTACGATAACGACGGCTGGGACGACCTGTTCCTGGTGGGCGCCGGCGGCGGAGCGCCCTCAGCGCTCTATCACAACCAGGGGGACGGGACCTTTCGCAGGGTCGAGAGTTTCCCTGAAACGCGGATCACCGGCATGGGCGCGGCCTGGGGAGACTACGACGCCGATGGCTGGCTCGACCTGATTGTCACCGGCATCGACACTCTGCTGCTGTTTCACAACGACCACGGCACATTCCGGCGGGACGCCCGATTCGGATCGCTCAAGGGTTTCTGGACCGGGGCGGCGTGGGGCGACTACAACCGCGACGGACGGCTGGATCTGTATATTTGCGGATACGTCCGCTACACCTTTGACCGCGCCCGGGCCATGGAAAGCTCCCGCCAGTTCGGCCTGGAAGTTCCGTTCACGCTGAACCCGGCGTCCTTCCCGGCCGAGCGCAACCTCCTGTTCCGCAACAACGGCGACGGGACGTTTACTGAGGTCGCCAGACAGCTCGGCGTGGACAACCCCCAGGGCCGCAGCCTGAGCGCGCTCTGGCACGACTTCGACGGCGATGGCTGGCCAGACCTGTACGTGGCCAACGACATCTCCGAGAACAAGCTGTACCTGAACCGCGGCGGCCGTTTCAGCGATGCCGGCAGTGCGGCCTGGGTGAGCGAATATCGCGGCTCGATGGGACTGGCAGCGGGCGACTTCGACCGGGATGGAGACGACGACCTCTTCATCAGCCACTGGATTGCCCAGCAGTTTGCGCTCTACCAGTCGCTGCTGGCGGAGCAAAGCAAGAGCGCCGCCGGCGCGCCCCTGCACTTTACCGACGTGGCTGAGATCAAGGGCATCGGCCAACCCTCGCTGCAATCCATCGGCTGGGGCGCGTCGTTCGCCGACTTCGACTCGGATGGGTGGCTCGATCTCGCCGTGGCGAACGGGAGCACGTTCGAGACCAGGCAGCCGCCCCGGCGCCTGGTGGCCATGCCGTCGTTCCTGTTCTGGAACGCGCGGGGCGAGTACTTCTACGATCTGGCGCCCTGGAACCGGTCTCTGGCGCAGGCCCACGTGAGCCGCGGGCTGGCAGTGGCCGATTACGACAACGACGGCGCTCTGGACCTGCTGATTGTCGACCGCGACGCCGGCGTGCGCCTGCTGCGCAACGACATGCCGCACGGCAACTGGATCGAGTTGCGCCTCGGCGGACGCTCCGACGGGGCAACCGTGATCGCGCACGCCGGAGGCGCTGCGTTGCGCCGGACGGTTTCGAGCGCCTCCTATCTTTCTCAGGACAGCCGGCGCGTCCATATCGGCCTCGGGGAGCAAACGCGCGTGGACCAACTCGAGGTGCGCTGGCCGGACGGCCGGAGCGAAGTATGGAACGCCCTGGATGCGAATCGCATCTGGGATCTGAGTCAGGGAGAGTCCGGACCTTCGCCGGTGGACACAGCGCACTCGACGCGGCTGTTTTGGGCCAAACAGCGCGCCGCCATGGACGCCATGAAGCGGGAGCACAACCTGGCGCGGGCCGTGCGGTTATTCCGCGAAGCGCTGGCGCTCGATCCGCATCACGAAGATTCGCGTTACTACCTGGCGAATTGCCTGGCGCTGGAGGGCGACCGCGCCGGGGCGCTTGCCGAACTCGACGCGCTGATCCGCATCAATCCGCAGAGTCACCGCGCCTATCAGCAGCGGGGCGTGCTGCTGGCCTCCGGCGCTCGCTCGAAGAGCGACCTGGCCCAGGCCGAAGCGGCTCTGAAGCAAGCCTTGCGTATCAACCCGGAGGAGACCGGCACCCTGCTGCTGCTGGGCGAGACGGCCTTGCTCCGGGGCGATCTGGACACCGCCCGGCAGCGCTTCGAATGGGTCTGCCGCTCGAATCCGCGCTCTGCGCCCGGCCTGTTCCTCGAAGGCTTCACGGCCTGGAAGCGGAAGGAGGCGGCCCGGGCCGCTCAGTTTCTGAGACTGGCCGCAAAGGCGCGGGGTCCCGACTGGAAACCGAAGGGCAGCGCCCTGGAGGGCGATGTGGCGCGCCGGATGCACGCCGAAGGCGCGTTGCTGGCGCGGTTCTGGGAGCAGTGGGACGGCCGCCCCGACCCCTCCGCGGCTTTCGGCCGCCTGGACGCATTCTTGCAGTCGCGCTGATCCGCTGGCTGGAGTACAATCTGCACTCTATGACGACCACGCGCCGGAATTTTCTGAAGGCAGGCCTCGCCCTGCCTCTGGTGAGATTGCCTCTCGCCGCCGCCGGCCCTCCCCGCCTGGCGCGCAAGGACTGTTACTTCGGCCTGCATTTCGACCTGCACCCCAACCCCTCGGATCCGGCGCTCGGCCGCGATGTGAGCGAGGAAATGGTCACCCGGCTGCTGGACCGGGTGAAACCGGATTTTGTCCAGTACGACTGCAAGGGCCATGTCGGCTACCTGGGATATCCTTCCAAAGTTGGCATTTCGGCCCCGCACATCGTGAAAGACTCGCTGGCCATCTGGCGTAAAGTGACGGCCGAGCGGGGCGTCTCGCTGTTCATTCATTTTTCCGGCGTGTGGGATTCCCTCGCCATTAAGCAGCACCCGGAATGGGCCTCGGTGCATGCCGACGGCACGCCGGACCCCAACGCCACCAGCACGTTCGGGCCCTACGTGGACGAGCTCATGATCCCGGAACTCAAGGAGGCGATGGAAAAGTACGATCTGGACGGCGCCTGGATCGACGGCGAGTGCTGGGCCGTGCGCACGGACTATTCGAAAGCCGCCGCAGCGGCGTTTACCGAGGCCACCGGAATCCAGCGCCTGCCGCAAGGGCCCGGCGACCCGGGCTGGCAGGATTTCCTCGAATTTCACCGCCGGCGCTTCCGCCAGTATGTGAAACACTATGCCGACGAATTGCACAAGGTCCGGCCGGCCTTCCAGATTGCCAGCAACTGGATGTACACCACCTTCGCGCCCGAAAAACCCGAACTTCCTCTGGACTACCTCTCCGGCGACTATCTGGGCAACGCCAGCATTTCGACGGCGCGCCTGGAGGCGCGTTACCTCTCCGCGGTGGGCAAGCCGTGGGACCTGATGGCGTGGGGATTCCAGTCGGGCGGGAAAGGCGGATTCAGCCACAAGTCCGCGGTGCAGTTACAGCAGGAGGCGGCGGTGGTGCTGGCCCAGGGCGGCGGTTTCCAGATCTACTACACGCCCACCCGCGCGGGCAGGATCGACGACCGCAACATCGCCGTGATGGCGAACGTGGCGCGGTTCTGCCGCGACCGGCAGGCGCTCAGCCACAAGTCCGAGTGCGTCCCCCAGATCGGCGTGCTGTTCTCCAAGACCAGTCTGTACACCACCGCCAACAAGCTGTTCGGCGGATGGGGCAGCGCCGTGGATCCGGCGCGCGGCCTGATCGACGCCCTGGTGGAAAACCACTATTCGGTGGATGTGATCCCGGAGTGGAAGCTGGATGAGGAAGCGGTGCGCTACCCGCTGGTCGTGGTTCCGGACTGGCCGGCCACGGGCCTGGCGGTGAAACAGACCCTGCTCCGGTACGCCCGGGGCGGAGGCCATCTGCTCATCGTGGGCGCGGAGAACGCCGCGCTGTTCACCACCGAACTCCAGGTGACCTTCGCGGGCACGGCGTCCGAACAGCCGGCCTTCGTTCCGGGCGCGGAGGTGTTCGGCAACGTCACGGGCGTGTGGCAGAACGTGGAGCCGGCCGGGGCGGAACTCATCGAGCAACGCTTCCCCACCTTCGATTCGACCCGCGACGCCGCCTGCGCGGCCACGGTGAACCCGCTCGGTTCAGGCAGGATCGCCGCCATCTACGGTCCTGTCGGGAGAGTATTTGCCGGCACACACGCCGCCGCCACCCGGCAATTCCTGCGCAAGGTAGTGGAACGGGTCTTCACGCCCATGGCGACGCTGGACGCGCCGCCAAGCGTGGAACTGGCGCTGCGGCGCAAGAGCGGCAAGCTGGCGGCACACCTGATCAACTGCACGAACATGCAGGTGGCAGCCGATTACGCGGTGCCGGACTTTGTCCCCCCCGTAGGGCCGGTTGAGATCGGAATCCGGCTCGGATCGCGGCCGGCGCGGGTCACCCTCGAGCCCGGCGGGCGAACGCTTCCGGGAACCTGGGCAAACGGAGCCTGGAGCGGCCGCATCGACCGGATCGGCGTGCATGACATCGTGGTGTTCGAGGGCGTCTAGAAGGAAACATTCCAGATGCCGGGCATGAATCGCAGAGGTTTCTTCAGCGTCGCTGCGGCGGCGGCCACGGCCGCATCGAGCCCCGCGCAACCGGCGCCGGCCGTACACCGCGAAGTCGAATACGGGGAACCTTACGATCTGGCGGGCAACCGCCTGGTGTTCCTCAACTGGCATTACATCCGGACCGGCTCGTTCGCCTGGCGTGACGAGGCGGGCAAGAGCGTGGGAGTGGGTGAGGCTGTCGCCCCGGAGGCGGCGTTCTTTACCGCGAACGATCAGCCCCGCGGCATTCGCCTGGTGGCGCAACCAGCGCAACGCATGGGTCCTCTTTTCGAGGCGGAACGCGATTGGGAAGAGGGCGCCGGAGTCGCCATTACTACGCTGCTCAAAGACGGAGGCAGGTACCGCGGTTGGGGCGCGCCGTTCACGACTTCCGGCAACCCGCCGGGACAGAAACACTTCGTTTACTACGAATCCGACGACGGTATCGCCTGGCGGCGTCCCCATCTGGGCATCGTCGAGTGGAACGGCAGCCGCAACAACAATATCGTCGATATTTTTGGAACCGACGGCGGCAGCGTGTTCATCGACCCGTCCGCGCCGCCCCCAGAGCGCTACAAGCTGATCGCCGAAATGACCTTCCCGAAGGAAGTGGTCGACGAGTACGTGCGGCGCCGGCCCGGGGCGTGGGACCCCAAGTCGGCGCGCCACGCCGGCGGCTCCGCCACCGGCATGACCGGCGCAGTCTCAGCCGACGGGTTGCATTGGAGCCAAATCAGGGAGCCGCTGGTGATCGAGGTCACCGACACGCACCTGACGGCCTACTACGATGAGCGCCTCGGCAAGTACGTAGCCTACACGCGCACATGGAGCTCCGGCCCGCGGTCCGGAAAGACGAAGCCGCCGCGCGCCATGACCTGGAGCACCGGACGCCGCTCCATCGGCCGCTCGGAGACGGCCAACTACCGCGAATTTCCCCTGCACGAAACCATTCTCGAGCCAGGACCCGAGCTGCTGCCCACCGATACGCTGTACACCAACGGGAAAACTACCGTTCCCGGTGCGCCGGACCACCATTTGCTTTTCCCCACCATCTGGCACACCTCGAACGATTCGACCAGCGTCGCCCTGGCCTCGAGCCACGACGGGAAGATCTGGCATTTTCTGCCGGGCTCCCCGGTTTTCTCCACCGGGCCGTTCGGCGCCTTCGACGGCGGCTGCGTTTTCGCCCATCCGCAGCTCACCGAATTGGGCGACGGCAGTTGGGTGTTACCTTATACGGGTTATAACGTGCCGCACAAGTATCCGCGCCGCTTGTGGAAATTCGCGCCCGGTTACGCCGTCTGGCCCAAAGGGCGGCTGGTGGCGCTGGAGGCCCCGGAGCGCGGCGAGTTCGCCACCATCGGGCTGGTTCCTCCCGGGCGCAAACTCCGCATCAACGCACTCATCAGACGTGGCGGCAGCTTGAGGGTGGAAGTGGCAGACATCCAGGGCAGGCCGGTGGAGGGGAGAAGCTTCGGCCAAGCCCGGCGCATCTTCGGAGACCAATTCTGGACGCCGGTCACCTGGGGCGGGCAGGAGGACCTCGGACACAGCGAAGGCGAAGCGATTATCCTGCGCTTCCGCATGGACCAGGCGCAGATCTTCGGCCTGGAATTTGGATCCTGACGCGAGTGGGGAAGTCCTGGGTGCGCCGGCGCGCGGGAGAATCGTCAGCATCGCTCTCCGGCTGCTTAAAGGTCCGCTACCGATCCCGGACGAGCCCGAGTGCCCGCATGCGCTTGTGAAGGTTGGTGCGCTCCATGCCCAGGGCACGTGCGGCGCCCGACACATTCCAGCCGGATTCTTCGAGCGCCCGGAGGATGTGTTCGCGCTCAGCCGCTTCGCGCGCCTCCTGCACCGTCGAACGCGGGGCGGCATCCCGGGCGAGCCGGATCTCGACCGGAATCGACTCCTCGGTCAGCGTCTGGCCGGGGTTCAGGATGGCCATCCGTTCTATGGCGTTGCGTAACTCCCGGGCATTACCGGGCCAAGGGTAAGCCTCGAGCACCGGATACACGGCGTCGTCAATCGTTTTCGGTTTGAAATTGTTGCGCGCGCAAAACTCCTCGAGGAAATACTCGGCCAGCAGGCGCACGTCGCCGCGCCGTTCGCGCAGCGCGGGCACGCGGATCGGCACCACGCTCAGGCGGTAGTACAGGTCCTCGCGGAATTTCTGCTGCGCCACCATGGCGGGGAGTTCCCGGTTGGTGGCGGAGATCACCCGCACGCTGACGCGGATGGGATACTCGCCGCCGACGCGGTGAAACTCGCCCTCCTGCAAAACCCGCAAGAGTTTGGCCTGCGAGGCGGCGTGCAGATCGCCCACTTCGTCCAGGAACAGCGTGCCGCCGTCGGCCAATTCGAACTTGCCGCGGCGCGCGGAGGCGGCGCCGGTGAAGGCGCCCTTCTCGTGGCCGAACAGCTCGCTCTCGATCAGTTCGGTGGGAATCGCCGCGCAATTCACCTTGACAAACGCGCCCTGGGCGAAAGGGCTGGCCTGATGGATGTGGGCGGCCAGGAGCTCCTTACCGGTGCCGGACTCGCCGATCAGCAGGACTCGCGCGTCGGAACGGGCGGCCAGGGTGGCCTGCTCGACGGCCCGCAGCCAGGCCGGGCTCGCCCCGATCATCTTCGGTCCGGAGCCCACCATCTCGCGCAGCCGCTCGTTCTCGCGCTTGAGCGTGGCTTGCGCCAGGGCATTCTTGAGAGCCAGCAGAACGCGGTCGCGGCTCAGCGGCTTCTCCAGAAAATCGAAGGCGCCGGCGCGCGTCGCTTCCACGGCGTCGGCGATGGTGCCGTGGCCGGAAATCATAATGGCCGGCGCGCCGTCGTCGGCCTGCCGGATGGAGCGCAGCACGTCGATGCCGCTTCCGTCCGGCAGCCGCACATCCAGCAGGTACGCGTCGGCGCGGCGCGCCTCCGGACTCTGCGCGAACTCGGCGGCCGACCGGCACACCGACACGCTGTAGCCCTCGCGCTCCAGCACCAGCCGCAGCGAGCGGCCGATGTTTTCTTCGTCGTCAAGGATGAGAACCCGTTTCATGGCGCCTTTGGCAGCAGTACCCGGAAGCCCGCTCCGCCCAGTTCGCTTTTCACCAGTTCGATGTCCCCTCCGGAGAGTAGCGCGCTTTTGCGGGCAATGGAAAGCCCCAGTCCCATGCCCCGCTTCTTAAAGGAGATGGTGGGCTGAAACAGCGAGGCGCGCGCCTGCTCGCTCAACCCGGAGCCGGAATCGTGAATCTCCACCACCACCTTGCCGTCGAGAGCGGCCGTGATGCCCAGCACGCGGCCGCCTTCGCCCGCGGCTTCGGCCGCGTTCTCGAGCAGGTTTCCCAAAATGCTCTTCACCAGGTCCTCATCCGCCAAGGCCCGCGGCAATTCCGGGGAAGTGCGCAGCGTGTAAGTGACCTCCGGATGGCCGGACTTGAAGAATTGAACCCGGTCCTCGAGCAGCGCGTTCAAGTCGAGCGGCGCGGTGCGCACGGGCGGCTCGGCGGCAAACTGCGAGAAGGCGCGGATGCGGCGCTCCAGGCCTTCGATTTCATCCACGACGATCTGGGCCGCCTGCTCCATGAAGGCCCGGTCCGGTCCGGAATGGCGGGCCAGCATCTCCTCGACGGTCAAGCGGATGGGCGTCAGCGAGTTCTTCACCTCATGCGCCATCTTGCGGGCCAGCGTCTGCCAGCTTGCCAGTTGGGCGAGGTATACCAGCCGGTCGCGATGATGCTGGAGTTGCGCCGCCATCTCATTGAAGGCCTCCACGGCGCGCCCCACTTCGTCGTCGCGGCGGAAGTCGATGCGGGTGGAGAGATCGCCGGCGGCGAGCGAGGAGAGGCCCGCGGTGAGGCGCTGAATCGGCCGGCTGATGCGCCGGGCCAGATACACGAGCAGAATGAGCGCGCCAATCCAGATGGCGGCCGACAGCAGCAGGTAGGTGAGGGTGAAGCCGCGGCGCAGGTCGCGCGCCTGGCCGGCTTCGACTACGGCTCGCGCGCCGGTGTATTCGCCGGCAAGCCGGCGCATGCCCAGCCCGAGCGCCCGGGAGTAAATCTGCACGGATTCCCCGTGCCGCACCAGGTAATCCAGGCGGTCGCCCGCTTCGCCGGAGACCACGAAACGATCCGGATCTCCACTCTCCCAGAACTGGCGCACGGCGTCGGGCCAGTCGCCGGCGGGCTGGCCCGCATAAACCTTGGGGGCGAGCCGCCCGGCCAGGGCCTGGCTCCGCAGCTCCTCGCGGGCAAGCTGGTAGAACTCCCGCCCGGTGCGCTCCAGAGATTTCGAAATCTGGTCCAGTTCGCGCGTGGTGGCGTAGCGCAGGCTGTGTTCCAGCAGCGAGGTTGTGATCCACAGCGTCGCCGCCCACGGGATGAGGGTGGCGGCCAGAAAGACCAGAATCAGTCTGTTGCGAAGTCGGTTCAACGGCGCAGCGACTCGGACTTTCTCACTTCTGCCAGCAGCAGCGGCCCCGCCTCCAGTTGCCAGCGCGGCTGTTGCGCCCGTGGAGGCCGGCTGAAAATCTCAACCAATCGCGTCAGGTTGATGCCGGGTTCATCGACCACTCCCAGGCCGCCCTGCGGATCGTCCGCCCGCACCTCCAATCTTAGCCAGAACGGACGGTTGGGGGGATACCCGGCGGTGGTCAGCGCCAGATTGTCGAGGCACCAGCTTTCAGCGGCGCCGGCCGAGAGGTGGGAAGCCGAGCGGCGCACCTTTCCCAAACGGGCCACCGAGAACTTTTCCTCCCACAAATCGTAGCTGACCACGAACCGCTCGATGCTGCGCGCCCAGGGCGTGGATCCGGGCGCGGTGGTCAGGGTAAGTTGAAACGCGAAACCGACGGTCGCGCCGTTGTGCAGCCGCTCCAACGGCTTGCCGGTCAGAATATGCAGCGAGGGAGCCGCCACCCGGAGCTCATCGCCGTCCAGGCGGGCAGCCAGATCGGGGGTTCCAAGACACGTCCAGAGGGGCGCGCCCAAGCCCGCCCACAGCCACCAACGCCGGGTGACTCGGATCACCATTAATAATTCATGCCCACCATCAACATCGGTTCCACGCGGCCCTCTTTGACCGGGAACGCCACCGCCAGTGAGAAGCCGTCCTTGCGCAGCCCGGCGCCTAAAGAGTGGCGGACGGTCGCGGCACGGCCATGGTTCCACACGGCTCCTGTGTCGTAGAAAACTTCGAAGTACCGGTACCGGTACTCCAACGTATTGTGCGCCGCGCGATCTCCGCCCAACGGGTCGACGTCGT
>Ga0272446_1005902_pt1 | contig 13163 bp, 9 predicted proteins | sample YNPCB0061_FD_194587 | JGI IMG/M metagenome (GOLD analysis project Ga0272446, IMG submission 194587) | Hot spring microbial mat communities from Yellowstone National Park, WY, United States - YNP-CB-006-1 | ecosystem: Environmental > Aquatic > Thermal springs > Hot (42-90C) > Sediment | place... | reverse complement strand
CTCGTGGAACAGCAGGTACAACGACTGGTCGCGGCTCGCGACGTAGACGCCGTCGTCGGTGGCCACCAGGTCGGCGCTCACCGGACCGAACACGCTCGTCTCCCACACGAGCCGCTTGTCGGCCCGCGTGCAGGCGTACACGCCCCCGGCCTCCGTCGCCACGTACACGTTGTCGCCGTGCAGCGCCGGGGTCGACGTGATCGGGCCGTTCGTAATCGAGCGCCACGCGTAGAACATGTGCGGCAGCGCCAGGCTGTACAGCCGCCGGTCGAGGCCGCCGACGAACAGGTGCTGGCCGTCACTCACGAGCGCCGAGCCGGGCGGGTAACGAAGATCGTGCCGAGCGAGGCCGTCGCCGGTCCGGCGGTCATAGGTCTGGATGTCCACCGGCGTCACGAACACGACCGTGTCGCCAATGTGCGCCGGGCGCCGCACGTTGTACCCCGACCGCGTAACCGGTTGCAGCCAGCGCAGCACACCGGTGTACGCATCCAGCGCATGCACGTAGCCGTCCTGGGTCGCCACGTACAGCGCGTCGTCCACGAGATGCACATCCCGCACGTACTGCCCCCGGTCAAGCGGCAACGCGAGTTGCCAGTACTTCATCAGCCCGGCGTCGTGCAACGCGCTGGCCGGCAGGTAGTCGCCGTCCGCGGCGCCGGCCGAGCCGGCCGTCAGGGTCATCGCCAGCAGCGTCCCGAGACACACGCGAAAGGACTTCATGGGCGGTTCCTGCGGGCGGCCGCACCCCGCGCGCACGAACTCTGCGCAGCGCCGGCGTGGCGGCCGGTTTCGGGGGCAGACTAGCGCGCGGGGCGCCCGCCGTCAACGGTCGCCGCGGTGGTCGGCGGGCGCGCCTTCGTCGGGGAGCTTGACGAAGGGCCGCGGCGGCGGCGAATCCATCGGCCGGTCGGGGCGGCGACTTGCATCGGGGGGCCGGGCGTCCTATTCTGCCGCAACGGTCGGACGGGCGCGGCTGTGTCCGCCCGGGCAGCGAGGCAAGTTACTGAGGCAGGGTGGCCTCGGCGCGAAAGGTGAAAAGGAGATCACGATGACAGTGGCGCGGCGGTTGTCGAGCGGCGCCGTCGGGCTGCTCGGCGTGCTGATGCTCGCCGGGTGCCAGGCGGACCCGAAGGATCTGCAGATTCAGGCGCTCAACGAGCGGGTGGCGGAACTCCAGCGGGAGAACGAGGAGCTGCGCACACGGCTGGCCCGGGCCATCACGGAACGCGACGAAGCGCGGCGGCAGGCCAACGCGCTCGCGGAGCAGGTGCGCATGCTCCAGGGCGAGCGCGCGAAGGCGCCGGAGGGCTGGGTCACCTCGGGCCCGTACACGTGGACGTCGCTGAGCACCGACTTCCTGTTCGACTCGGGCAAGGCCACGCTGCGGCCGGCGGCGCGGGCGGCGCTCCAGCAGGTGGTCAGCACGATCCAGCAGAACTACCCCGACATGTTCGTCATGGTCCTCGGCCACACCGATACGGATCCGATCAAGCGAACGAAGGATCTGTGGGCCGACAACCTCGATCTGAGCGTCAACCGCGGCATGACGATCTTCCGCGAGCTTCAGAAGCTGGGCATCCCGCCGAACCGCATGATTGCCGGCGGCCAGGGCGAGTGGTTCCCCGTGGCGACGAACGCCACGCGGGCCGGCAAGCAGCAGAATCGCCGCGTGGAGATCATCGTCGTTCCGCCGCGCGAGTCGAATCCGGCTTCGGGCGGCGGCGCGCCGCAATCCGAGGTTGTGCCGCCTCAGTAGACGCGGTGCGGATCCCGGAGCGCCCCGCGCTCGATCGGTCACCTCGGGACGTGCTCACCGCGTGGCGGGCGGCACGTCCCGTGCTTTTTCAGGGATCGCGTCGCGCGATCCCGGGAGCGGAGCAATATGGAAGTCCTGCCCGCCATCGACCTGCTCGGCACCCGCTGTGTCCGCATGATTCAGGGGCGCTACGACCGCGTCATCGAGTACGACCGTGACGCCGTCGAGGTCGCCGAACGCTTCCGGGCGGCCGGCGCCCGCTGGCTGCACGTCGTCGATCTGGAAGGCGCACGCAACGGCCGCATCGAGAATCTCGCGACGCTGCGCGCGCTCGCCACGCAGACCGGCTTACAGGTGCAATTCGGCGGCGGCGTGCGCGACGAGGCCGCGATCGACGCCGCGCTGGCGGCCGGCGCCGCCCGCGTCATCATCGGCACACGCGCGCTCGAAGACTGGGCCTGGTTTGAACGGATGGCGCACCGGCCGGATTACGCCGGTCGTCTCGCGCTCGGGCTCGATGCCCGCGTCGGCAAGCTCGCCGTCCGCGGCTGGACGCGCGACACCGAGCGCCTCGCGACGGACGTCGCCCGCGCCCTGCACGACTGGCCCGTGACCATCGTGTACACCGACATCGGCCACGACGGCCTGCTGCTCGGCCCGAACCTGCGCGCCGTGCGGGAGCTGCGCAGCGCCGCGCGCGTGCCCGTCATCGCGGCGGGCGGCGTCAGCGACGCCGACGACATCCGCCAGCTGGCGGCGATGGAGCTGGCGGGCGTCGTCATCGGGCGGGCGCTCTACGAAGAGCGTCTGCGGTTGGAGGACGCCCTGGCGGCGGCGCGGACCTCGCCCGCAGCGTAGGACTCACCCGGCGGGGACCAACGACCGATATTTAAGCCGTGAACAGCAACCTGACGTACCGCAAGGAGTTCATCGTCGTCGCCCTCGGGGGCAACGCGATCTCGCGCCCCGGCCAGGAGGGCAACGTCCCGCAGCAGTTCGAGAACACCAGCTACACCTGCAACTACCTGGCCGAGCTGGTGGCCGACGGTTACCAGGTGCTCGTCACGCACGGCAACGGGCCGCAGGTCGGCAACGTGCTGCGCCGCGTCGAGCTGGCCGCCAAGGAGCTGTACCGCCTCCCGCTGCACATCTGCGGCGCGCACACCCAGGGCGGCATGGGGTTCATGATCGCCCAGTGCTTCACCAATGCCCTGCTGCGCCGCGGGATCGACCGCAAGGTGTGGGCGCTGGTCACGAGCGTCGAGGTCGATCGCGCGGACCCGGCCTTCCAGAAGCCCACGAAGCCGATCGGCAGCTTCTACCGCAAGGACAAGGCCGAGGAGCTCAAGCGCGAGCACGGCTGGGAGATGATCTACGTCCCGCAGCAGGGCTACCGTCGCGTGGTCCCCTCGCCGGCCCCGCGCGCGGTCGTCGAGCTCGAGCTGGTCCGGCGCCTCGTCGACTCCGGCGACCTGCTCGTCGTGGGCGGCGGCGGCGGAATCCCGGTCGCCCGTGACCCGGACGGGCAGCTGCACGGCGTCGAAGCCGTGATCGACAAGGACCGCACCGGCGCACTGCTCGGCCGCTCGCTCGATGCGCCGACCTTCCTGATCGTCACCAGCGTGGAGCGTGTCTGCCTGGACTACGGCACGCTGCAACAGCGGGCCGTGGAGCACCTGACCGCCTCGGAGGCCGCGCGCTACCTGGCCGAGGGGCAATTCCCGCCGGGCAGCATGGGGCCCAAAATCGAGGCCGCGATCGAGTTCCTGCGCGACTGCCGCCGGGGGGATGCCCGCGTGATCATCTGCGACATCGAGCACATGGCCGACGCCCTCGCCGGGCGCAGCGGCACCTGCATCGAGCCGGACGCCTGACCGCCGAACCGGGCGCCGGGCCGCTTTTCGCGCCGCCCTGCACCCGGCGCGGTACAATTCCATCGGCCCCGGGGTGGGCGACAACATCGCCGTGGAGGTGCGTCATGCGAATCCAGGCCCAGCGCATTCTCTGGCCCACCGACTTCTCCGCCCTCGCCCGGCACGGCGCCCGCTACGCCCGGGCGCTGCGCGAGCTGTTCGGCGCCGAACTGCACGTGATCCATGTGCTCGCCCCGCCGCTCACGCCCGAGCTCTCCGCCGTCGTCGCGACCGACATCCCCATCGCCTACTCCGACCCGGAGCTCGTCGAAACGTGCCGCCAGACGCTCGCCCGCACCGTGGCCGAGCAGTTCCCCGGCCTCCCGGTCGTCAGCGAGCTCTGCTTCGGCCACCCGTGGTCCAGCATCTGCGCCTACGCCGAGCAGCACGGCATCGACCTGATCGTCGTGGCCACGCACGGCCGCAGCGGCCTCCGCCGCGTGCTCATCGGCAGCACGGCCGACCGCGTCGTGCAGCACGCGCCCTGCCCCGTGCTGGTGGTGAAAAGCCCCGAGAAGGACTTCGTCGAAAATGGCGCGTCCCCCGCCTGAGCCGGGCCGGCCAACGGTCGCACGCCGCGCGTCCTGCGCGGTCCCGCCTGCCGCTCCCCGCGGAGCCCGCGCGTGAACGGCCTGACGCTCGCGCAGCCCGGCCTCGTCGGCCTCGCCGTCGCGGCCGCGTGGCTGGTGGCCGCCGTGCTCACCCGGAACCCCTCCCGGCCGGCACTTCGACGCTACGGCCCGTCCGCCGGTCTGGCGGGACTGGCGGTCTTGCTCGGCATAGCGCCGGAGGGCCTCGCCCACCTGTTCCTGCTCGCGCTCGGCCTCGCCGCCGGCGCGGCTCTCGCGGCGGCCCGCGCCAACCGCGACGTCCCCATCGTACCCGGCGGCGCCTCCGGCCCCGCGCCGCCGCGCGGGCACCTGCGCCCCGCCCGCGGTGCCGTCATCACGCTCCGCACGCTCGCCTGGCTGTGCGTCCTCCTCCTGGTTGGCCGGCCGGCCTGCGACCGCACCGTGATCGAGTGGGATCGGCCGCTCCTCGTCGTCGTGCTCGACCAGTCGGAATCCATGGGATTCATCGACGGATCCATCCCGCCGACCGCCGGCCGAAGCCGCGCCGACCGGGCCAACGCGGCCTTCGCGGCCGCCGCGCAGCGACGGGCCCGGCTGCTCGAGCTCTACGACGTGCGGGTACTTGCCGTCGGCAGCGCCGCCACGGCCTCCGCGGACGATTGGCTGATCACGCCCACGGCCCCCTTGACGCCGCTGGCCGATACGTTGCGGACCGCCGCAACGCTGCGCTCCGGCAGCGGGCAGCCGCCGGCGGCCGTTCTCGTCGTGTCCGATGGCGCCGACAACGTCGCGGAACCCGCGGCCCTGCCGGCCGCCGCGGAGCCGCTCGCCGCGCTCGGCACACCGCTCTACGCGCTGGGTGTCGGCCCCGAGCCTGGCAGCCAGCCCCTGATCGACGTCGCGCCGCTCACCGTTCCCGTCCGCATCGGCTTGCGCGACAAGCTGCGGGTTACGCTGAACGCACGCCTCAGCGGCTACCCCGGCCGCACGGCCCGCGTCGACCTGATGTGGGACGATACGGTCGCGGCCACGTGCAACGTGGACCTGCCGGGGGACCGCGCGCCGCTGGCCTCCGTGCTGACGATCGACCCGCCCGGGCCCGGCGTGCACCGTCTGTCCGGCCGGGTCAGCGTGGGCGACGACTCCGCGACCGCCAGCGCCCTCGTCGAGGTCGTCGTCGAGCGCGCCCGCGTCGTGTTCGTCGAGCGCAGTCCGTCGCCCGATTTCGCCTTCGCGCTGCGGGCACTGCCGGCGGAGGCCGACTTCGAGGCCGAGCGCCGCCTCCTGGGCACCCCCGGGTGTGAACGCCTTTCCGCCGCGTGCGCCGGGGCCGACGTCGTTGTGCTCGGCCGCCTGCCGGGCGACATGACCATCGCGGACTACGCCGACCTCTTCGACGCCGTCACCCAGCGCGGCGTGGGTGCGTTTCTCGCGGGCGGTCGCGACCTGCTCGGCGGCCAGGATCCGCGGCCGACCCCGCTCGAGACCTTGTTGCCGGCCGAGCCGCGCCGCCAGCGCCGCCTCTCCCCGGCCCCGGTGCAGGTCAAGCCCACGCCGGCCGGCCTGCGGCATCCGCTCTTCGCGTTGCCGTCGCCCGCGGCCGAGCCCTGGCCTGAACTGCCGCCCCTGACCGCCGCGCCGCTGTTCGGCTCCCCGAAGCCCGCCGCGGTTGTGCTGGCCGTCGACGAACACAACCATCCGCTGCTGCTCGCTCAGGACCTGGGCCGGGGGCGGGTGCTCGCCGCCGCCTGGGAAGAGCTCTGGCCGTGGGCGTTGGCCTCCGATGCGGGGCACGCCCTGCACACGCGCTTCTGGCGGCAGGCAGCGGCGTGGCTCGCCAATCGGCGCCCCACGGCGTGGCTCGTCACCGATCAGCCCCGTTACACCGCCGCGGCCCTGACCGGCGGCCGACGGCGTGTGCGGATCCGCGCCGGCTTGTCCGCTCCACCCGAAGCGGACCTGCCGCAGCGCGCTCTTGCGCCGCGGCTGCGACTCACGGCCCCGGGCACCGAGTCGGACACGGACGTGCCGATGCGGGCCGACGGCGCTACCTGGATCGCCGAGCTGCCCGTGCGCGGCGAATCCCTGCCGGCGGGCACCTACGAGCTCCGCTTCTCCGTCCCCTTGTCCGCCCCCGGCGCAGCGCCGACCGACGACCTCACCGCCGCGACCCGCTTCGAGATCGTCGCCGTTTCGCCGGAATCGCAACCCCCGACCGCAGACCTCGCGGCGCTCGCGGCCGCGGCTGAGACCACCCGTGCCGTGGGCGGTCGCTACCGGCCGGTTGAGCAACTGCCGGACGTGCTGGGCGACCTGACCCGCGTGGACCGCCGCCGACGGCTGGAGCGGGCCGTGCGGACGGAGTGGCTCACGGCGGATCCGTGGGGCCTGCTCGGGTGGCTGACCACCCTGCTGGCGGCGGAATGGGTCCTCCGACGCCGCTGCGGCTGGGCCTGATCCGGCCCCGTGCCTGTCCGCAACCGATACACACGGGTATGCTGGTGCGACGCGGCCGCACCGCGGCGGCGCCTCGGGTCTCGTGACGGATAACAGCCATGAATCGACCGGTCCCCTCGGCGTGCCTGATCGTCCTCGCGTCGTGTTCGGCGCTGCTCCTGCCGACGGCCTGCAACAAGCAGGACAGCCCCGCCCGCAGTGCCGACACCCAACCGGCCGGCGGCGGGGCCGGACCGAGTGCAGCCGCGACGGCCCGGACTCCGATCCCGGACATCGACCTGACGAAGCTGCACCCGAAGCTCGAGATCAAGATCGGCGCCGCGCGCCAGGCCGCGCGCGCCAATCCCAACGATCCCGAGAAGGTGGGCGAGCTCGGCGCCCTGTGCTTCACGCACGGGCTGCTCGACGCGGCACTGGCCTGCTTCCAGCGAAACAGCGAGCTGTACCCCGACCAGTGGGAGTGGTGGTATTGCATCGGGCGGACTCAGGAGCTGCGGAACGAGCCTGCGGCGGCCATCCCCGCGTACGAGCGGACGCTCGCGCTTCAGCCGCAATGTTCGCCGGCCGCCCTGCGGCTGGGTGCGCTGAAGCTGGAGAAGGACCCGGCGGCGGCGAAGGCCCTGTTCCAGTCGGCCGCCGAGCTCGAACCCCGCAACCCGGTCCCGCCGTACGGGCTGGGACTCGTGGCGGCCCGGGAGGGACGGCCGGCCGAAGCCGCCGAGTATTACCGCAAGTCGCTCGGGCTCATGCCCGATTACGCTCCCGCCCATGCCGCCCTGGCGGGCGTGCTGGAAGCCCAGGGGCAGAAGGACGAAGCCGCCGGGCATCGGCAGATCGGCGGCACCGACACCACGCTCGTCGTGGTCGGCGACCCGCTCGAGTTCGGCATCCGGCGCAAGGGGCTGGATGTGCAGATCCTGCTGAACGAGGCGCTGACGTTCGCGCAGCAGGGCCAGAACGACCGCGCCGACGACCTGCTGCTCCAGGCCGTCGATCTGGACCCGACCGGCGTCAACGCCCGCAACACGCTCGGCTGGGTCCGCCTCCGACAGAACCGTCTCGGCGAGGCGGAGGAGCAGTTCCGCGCCGCCCTCAAGGTCGAACCGCAGGCCCCGCCGGATCTGCGGCCCGCCTTCGCGGTCGTCCGCTCCAACCTCGCCGAGGTCCTGATGCTCAAGGGCGAGAAGGAGGAAGCCGAGCAACTCCTCCGTGCCTCGCTCGAGCAGCGACCGGCGGACCTGGAGACGCTCGACCGCTTCGCCCGCCTGCTCGCCCCGCAGGGGCGCAGCGATGACGTCGCGGCCGCCTTTCAACGAGCGTTGGCCGCGGCGCCGGACAACGCCCGGCTGCAAGGCGGCGTCGGCGAGTTGTTCATTCGGCTCGAACGCTATGACGAGGCCCTGGCCGCGCTCGAGCGGGCGACGCAGCTCGCGCCGCAGTTCGCCCCGGCGTGGCACACGCTCGGGCTGGCCCACCGCGGCAAGGGCGCGATGGACGCGGCCGAGCAGGCCTGGCGCCGCGCGATGCAGGCCGCGCCGACCTACATGCCGCCCCGGATGGCGCTCGTCGGCGTGCTGCTCGCCAAGTCGGACTACGCCGGGGCGGTGACCCTGATCGACGAGGGCATCAAGGCCAACCCGAACGAGGTGGAGCTGGTCAACGGGCTGGCCTGGCTGCTGGCGACGTGCCCCGCGGACGGCGTGCGCGACGGCCGCCGGGCGGTGCAGCTTGCCGAGCAGGCGTGCAAGGCCGCGTCTTTCCGGAACCACGCCTACCTCGACACGCTCGCTGCGGCGTACGCCGAGGCCGGCGATTTCACCGAAGCACTCAAGACCGTCGGGCAGGCCATCCGCCTGGCGCGGGAAGGCAACGACTCGGACGCCGTTCGGAAGTACCAGGAGCGCCAGGCTCTGTACCAGCAGAACAAGCCGTACCGCGACAAGCCGCCGCAGTGAGCCGTGAGTCTGGCGTGGTCGCTCGCGTCGGCGAGGTCATTAGCCGATCGCCTTGCTGCCACGCCGAAAAGCAGAACGGGAGGCCGTCCCGCGACGACCTCCCGTCCGTGTTTCGCTGCGACGTGACCCGTGGGTCACGCGCGCGGCAGCCGACTAGCGGCGGCGGAGCATCAGGCCCGCCAGACCGATCAGCAGCAGCGACGCCGGCTCCGGAATGATCTGGCCGACGTAGAAGTGGTCCATCTGGACCCAGCGATTGACGCCGTCATTCAGGTTCGGGCAGTTGAACGCGACCGACACGATCGGCACGGTCGACGTGAACCCGAAGAAGCTGGTGCCGGTCTGGCCGGTCAGCGTCCACACCGCGCCGTTCGCGTCCGTGATCGTCACGGTGCCCGGGATGATGTTGCCGTTGATGTCGGTGGCGGTGAAGTTGCCGCCGATCGCCGTGACCGGGTTGTAGTTCGGGTCGAACGTGACGACGTTCGCCGTGTGCGCGCTGTTGGTCGACAGAGCGCTCAGGTTCGACCAGAGACCGTTGGCATTCGTCACGGTGTACCGGTAGCCGTTCGTCGGGCCGTAGACCTGGCTGGTCTGCGAGCCGTTCAGCGGGCTCCCGTACGTGTACGTGCTGTAGTCCTCGAGGTAGAAGTTCGGCAGGATCGCTGCGAGGAACGCCGGCTCCGAGAAGTAGTTGGTGTACGACCACCCGGCCGCCGCGGTGAACCCGAACGACAGGTTCGTCCAGATCGCATCAACACTCGTCGGCCCGCCGTCATCGAAGCTCTCCCACGCCTCGAACGTCCACGTGCCCACCGACGTGCCCGTGTAGACGCCCGACAGACCCGGGAACGTCGCCGTCACGGGCACCGTGCCCGACCAGGTCGTGCCGGTCGCCGGCTGGAAGTCAGCAAACTGGCCGGCGGGGTTCGTGACCCGCCAACGCGCCTCGCTCTTGTACGAGCCGGGGTTGGCGTTGGTCAGGTCGCCGCTGAAGTTCAGCACGTTCGGCGTGAAATTCGGCCCGGCGTAGGCGAACGTAAACGAGCCGTTGTTCGGATTGCCGTACGGCGCGGCCGAGTTGATCGGCCCCGGGTTCGTCGCCGTAAACTGCCCCAGCGCCACACCGGCCACCAGCACGGCGGCCACCACAGTCAGAATACCCTTCATGAAATACCTCCTCCCAAAGTCCACTCTCGGGGCCGCGTAAGTCGCACGTGCGCCCGCGCGGCGCCCACTTCACGGAACGATGGTCTCTCACATTCGCTGCGGATCGTCCGAGTCGCGCCGATCGCGCCTTGCGACGTCCGTTCCAGGCTCCGCTTACTTCAACGCGGCGGGGATCCGCCGGCTTGTACCGTCGAATCCCCAGGCCGCGTCTTTCACGTCCGTGCCACGCAGCCGGTCTAGCGGCGACGCAGCAGCGCACCCAGCGCCAGCAGCACCAGCGTTGCCGGCTCCGGGATGTTCGTGTTGAAGTTCACCACGACGGTGCCGGTGTTCGCCGAGGTCGACGTCGCCGTAAAGCCGTCCGAGAACGTGCTGTTGTAGCCGCCCACCGCCAGGTAGTACGTGCCGGCGAGCAGCGTACCGTCGCGGCCGTTGTACGGCTGGCCGTTGCCGACCGCCGGGCGCGGACCGACGTCGCCGAACGTGAGCTGGCTCAGCAGCCCGCTGCCGTCGTCGTCGTCCGTCGCGCGGAACTGGCCGTTGGCCTTGTAGAGGCCCAGCTCGGTGTCGTTCGACGCCGCGAGGGTCGAGCCCTCGGTGTCGATGTCGAGGAACGTCCCCGGGTTCACCGCGCTCGCGCCGATCGTGAACTTGTACCAGATGATCTGCGCCGCAGCCAGGTTGGCGCTGACGGTCAGCGGACCGGTGAGCGTGCCGAGGTCGATCACGCCGCTCGGCGGCGGAACGGGCACATAGTCCTGGACCTGGATCGACAGGTTCGACCAGCTCTGGTCGATTACCGTCGGGCCGCCGTCGTCGTACGACTCGTACATCTCGAACGTCCACGTGCCGATCGTCGTGCCCGTGAACACCGCCGCTGCGCCGGTGATCGTCGTCGGCCCGACATGGATCGTGCCCGTGTAGGTCGTGACGGTCGTCAGCGCCGGAACGAAGCCGACCTGGCCCGCAGGGTTCGTGATCTTGAACCGCGCTTCGCTGGCATACGTGCCAACGCCGCCGTCCGTCAGATCACCCTCGAAAATGAAGTTCCCGATGTCGAACTCGGGCCCTGCGTACGTGTACGTCAGGATCGTGTTCAGAGCCGAGCCCGCCGGGCCGGCCGAATTGCCGCTCTGCCCGACCAGGCTGAAACCGGCCAGCGCCGTCGAAGCCAGCGCCGCCACTGCCACCATCGCCAGGAGTCTCTTCATCGATGTCTCCTCCTCAGAAGACGCCTCATGCGGCCGGACGTGCGCGGTCCGCCGCGCACCCCGCAACCTCTCTCCAACTGCAACGGGCACGCGCCTCACAACGCGTGCGTCACAAACCAGACCGGTCGGCAGATACGGCTCGAGCCCCCGATACTCCTCGTTCCTCTCTCAGCCTCTCTCCGATGCCGGCATCATACTTCACAACGACCCGCGCGGTCAACCGGATTCTACCCCGCTCCCGTGCATATCGGGATCGGTTGCGCCGTTACAGCCGATAACCGCGCACGCCCGCGCCCGCGCCGCGTCCCGCAGTACATCTGTTCCCGCCGCCACGCACTTGTCGGCCGCCTCGCCGGCCGCGAGCCGGACCACGGGTGTCGCGGCCCCCATTGAGAAATCGCCGAGAACTTCGCCCGACGGCCCGATAACCAGCAACCGCTCCCGGGCGCTGATGACGAACACCCGGTTCTCGCTCGCCCGCGCCCGTAGCAACGCCGGGTCGCGTCCCCCGCCGGCAAACACCACCACGTGGGCGCCACGCAGAGCCGCGGCCCGCGCCAGCGGGAACTGCTCCACGTCGCCACCGGGCAGCACGGCCACGCGGATCGCTCGACCATCCGCGGGGACCACGCTTAGCTCGGCCTCCTCTCCCCGCTCCGGCACGCCGCCGAGAACCCACATTCCACTACCGACGTCAGCCCGCAGGGCGTCGCCGACACCCGCGCGCGCCCCGTCCGGCAGCGGCAGGACAATCGCCAGCACCAGCGCCCCAGGAGGCAGAACGGCCCGCAGCGCCTGCCTTGCGGCCGGCGTGTCCGCTTGCAGGGCCGCGACGTGCAGCGGCGGCACGTCGGCCGAAGGCGGCACCGGAGCCGCCTCACGCAGGGTCGCCCCCGCCGCCGCCGCCGGTCGCGGCCGGCCCACCACCGTAGGCACAGCCACATCCGCACAGACCACCGCCGCACCCGCACCTGCGCCGCGTGCGACGACCTCCCCGCGGGCGTCCCACACCAGGCCGCCGCCGACGAACTCCTGCCCGCCTTCCCACCCGGCCTTGCTCGCCGACGCGATCGGCACGCCGAACTCGCGCGCCCGCGCTGCGATCAGGAAGTCAGGTTGCGGATTCCACGGCCGATCGGGGCGGCCGGCGTTCACCCACGCCGTCGGTTGCAGCAGCAGCGTGGCACCCTGCGCGACCAGCGCCGCCGGAATCTCCGGCAGCCGCATGTCGGCACAGATCAGCACGCCGACGCGCCCCAGCGGGGTGTCAACCGGCGCGATGGTGTCCGCGGGCGTGAAGTAGTCGCGGTCGAAGTCCCAGAGGAAGGCCTTGTGCCGCACGCCGCACAGTGTGCCGTCGGCGGCGACGACCGCCGCTGCGTTCCGCAACGCGTCGCCTTCCTCGGCCACGAAGCCGGCGCAAAGCGCGATCCCCCAGCGCCGCGCCGCGGCTTGCAGCCGCTGTATGAAGACGTCGGGCGGGGGCAGCCCGGCCCGGCGGGCCGAGTCGTACGCCGCGCGCGTGCCGAGGACATAGGCGGGGAAAGCGCACTCCGGAAGCACCAGTAGCTCGGCGCCGAGCGCCGCCGCGCGGGCCACCCGGTCCTCGACGCGGGCCGGCAAGGCTTCCCACTCGTCCAGGCGTGCACCGGGCAGCTCCGCGACCGCGATCCGCATGCGGCCATTGTCGCACGCGAGCCCGCCGCGCCCACCCCCCTCGGCCGCCCGCTACAGCGTCCCCGTCCAAACCTCCGAGACGCCCTGCATCAGCTCCTCGATCGTCGTGAGGCCCCGCAACGCCGCCAGCTTGGCGGCCTGCGCGATCGTCATCATCCCGTCCGCGGCCGCCGCCTCGTACACCGCCCGCGACGGCGCCCCGCGGCTGATCATGCCGCGCAGGCTCTCGGTGGCCGTCAGCACCTCGAAGACGCCGGTGCGGCCGCGGTAGCCGGTGTGCCGGCAGTGCGGGCAGCCGCGCCCCATCGACAGCACCGGGCGCTCGCCCGGCGTCAGCCAGCGGCGGACGTCCTCGAGCACGGCAGCATCGTCCGTCTCGGCCAGCGGCACCGTGCAGTACGGGCAGAGCCGCCGCACGAGCGTCTGGGCGATCGCGCCGCGGAACGAGC
>Ga0272446_1005900_pt1 | contig 13167 bp, 14 predicted proteins | sample YNPCB0061_FD_194587 | JGI IMG/M metagenome (GOLD analysis project Ga0272446, IMG submission 194587) | Hot spring microbial mat communities from Yellowstone National Park, WY, United States - YNP-CB-006-1 | ecosystem: Environmental > Aquatic > Thermal springs > Hot (42-90C) > Sediment | place... | reverse complement strand
CTGGCAGCGGCGCGCGCGCTGCAAGGCTCCGACAACGAAGAGATCCTGCCGATCGTCGACCGCGCGGTGCAGCGCGAAGCCGACCCCGAAGTCAGGCGAGCCCTGGAACTCGCCGCCGCCTCGCTCGCCCTGAGAAGCGGCGACGCCGAGCGGCGCGTGCAGGCGGCGCGTGCGCTGGCGGCGTCCGACGATCCGCAGGTGCGGCAGACGCTTGCCGCGCTGCTTGCGCGCGAACGCGACGGCAGCTACGCCGAGCCCGACGAACGCGTGCGCCGCGCGGCGCAGGCCTCTCTTGCCGAGATCGAATGGCGGCTGCGCACGGTCGAGGCGGCCGTGAGCCTGTTCACCGGGCTGAGCCTGGGTTCGGTGCTGCTCCTGGCGGCGCTGGGGCTGGCGATCACCTACGGACTGATGGGCGTGATCAACATGGCGCACGGCGAATTCCTGATGATCGGCGCATACGCGACGTTCGTCGTGCAGAACGTCTTTCGGACGTACTTCCCAGATGCGTTCCAGTGGTACGTGGTCGCCGCGCTGCCGGTGGCCTTCGCCGTGACGGCGACGATCGGCATGGCGATCGAACGCGGCGTGCTGCGCTGGCTTTACGGGCGGCCGCTCGAGACGCTGCTGACGACCTGGGGCATCAGTTTGCTGCTGATCCAGTCCTGCCGAACGCTGTTCGGCGCGCAGAACGTCGAGGTCGAGAACCCGGCGTGGCTGTCCGGCGGGTTTGCGCTGGCGGGCGGGCTGGTGATCCCGTTCAACCGCGTGGCGATCCTCGCCTTCGCGCTGGCGGTGCTGGCCGCCGTGTGGCTGCTGATCCAGCGCACGCGCATGGGGCTGTACGTGCGCGGGGTGACGCAGAACCGCGCGATGGCCTCGTGCACGGGCGTGGCCACCGATCGCGTCGACATGCTGACCTTCGGCCTTGGCTGCGGCGTGGCGGGGCTCGGCGGCGTGGCGCTGTCGCAGATCGGCAATGTCGGGCCGGATCTGGGCCAGAGTTACATTGTCGACAGCTTCATGGTCGTCGTGCTCGGCGGCGTCGGGCAACTGGCCGGCACCGTGATCGCCGCCTTCGGGCTCGGCTCGATCGCCAAGTTCCTGGAGCCCTGGTCCGGCGCGGTGCTCGCCAAGATCATGGTGCTCGCGTTCATCATCCTGTTCATCCAGAAGCGCCCGCAAGGGCTGTTCGCGCTGAAGGGGCGCAGCGCCGAGGCCTGAACCCGCCGCATCGCGTTGCCGACGATGATCCGTCTGTTTCCTCTGTCCGTATGGTCCGCGATCCTCGGTGTCGCTGCCGCGCTGCTCGTCGTGCTGCCGGTGCTGCACCTCGCGTTGCCGGCCGAGCACCTGTTGCACGTGTCCAGCTTCTGGATCACGCTGCTCGGCAAGTTCTTCTGCTACGCGGTGGTGGCGCTGGCGATGGACCTGATCTGGGGTTACACGGGCATCCTGTCGCTCGGCCAGGGACTGTTCTTCGCGCTCGGCGGCTACGGGTTCGGCATGTACCTGATGCGGCAGATCGGCCGCGACGGCGTCTACAAGAGCGACCTGCCGGATTTCATGGTGTTCCTCGACTGGAAGGAGTTCCCGTGGTACTGGGCCGGCACCGACCAGTTCTGGTGGGCTGTCGTGCTGGTCGTCGCGGTGCCGGGCCTGGTGGCTTTCGTGTTCGGCTACCTGGCGTTCCGCTCGCGCATCAAGGGCGTGTACTTCTCAATCATCACGCAGGCGCTGACGTACGCCGCGATGCTGGCGTTTTTCCGTAACGACATGGGTTTCGGCGGCAACAACGGCTTCACCGACTTCAAGCGCATCCTCGGTTTCCCGATCACCGCGCCCGAGACGCGGGTTGCGCTGTATCTGGTGTCGGGGCTTTATCTGCTGGCGGTGCTGGTGCTGGCGCGTGCGCTCGTCGTATCCCGCTTCGGCCGCGTGCTCGCCGCGATCCGCGACCAGGAGTCGCGGCTGATGTTTCTCGGCTACCGCACGCTGTCGTTCAAGCTCGCGGTGTGGACGCTGGCCGCGGTGTTGAGCGGCATCGCCGGCGCGCTGTACGTGCCGCAGGTGGGCATCATCAATCCGGGCGAGATGAGCCCGGCCAACTCGATCGAGATCGCGATCTGGACCGCGGTCGGCGGCCGCGGCACGCTGATCGGGCCGATGCTCGGCGCTTTCGCTGTCAATGGCGCCAAGAGCTGGTTCACGGTTGCGTTTCCGCAGTTCTGGCTCTTCTTCCTGGGGCTGCTGTTCGTCGTCGTCACGCTGTGGCTGCCGCGCGGGCTGATCGGCCTGGTCGAGCGGATCAGGCCGCGGCCGGCCGCCGTGGCGGCGTCGCAGGCGCGGCCATGAGCGGTGCGGTCCATGCGGCGGGCGGCCCGGGCGCGGTCGCCTACGGCCGGCCTGTCGAGGCCGGCGCGCTCGACACGTCGCACGGACCGATCCTGTACTTGGATGACATCACGGTCAGCTTCGACGGCTTCAGGGCGCTGGACCGGCTGTCGCTGACAATCGACCGCGGCGAGCTGCGCTGCGTGATCGGCCCCAACGGCGCGGGCAAGACGACGATGATGGACGTGATCACCGGAAAGACGCGTCCCGACGCGGGCACCGCCTTCTTCGGGCAGACGCTTGACCTGACGCGGCTGCCGGAGACGGAGATCGCGCGGCTGGGCATCGGACGGAAGTTCCAGAAGCCCACGGTGTTCGACCAGCACACCGTGTTCGAGAACTTGGAGCTCGCGCTGAAAGGAGACCGGCGTGTCGTTGCGACGCTGCGCGCACGGCTCACCGGCGCGCAGCGCGATCTGATCGAGCGCACGCTGCAGACGGTTGGTCTGACCGGTACCGAGCAGCAACTGGCCGGCGGCCTGTCGCACGGGCAGAAGCAGTGGCTCGAAATCGGCATGCTGCTGGTGCAGGAGCCCGTGCTGCTGCTGCTCGACGAGCCGGTGGCCGGCATGACCGACGCCGAGACCGAGCGCACGGCCGAGCTGATCCTTGCGCTGGAAGGAAAGCACTCGCTCGTCGTCGTCGAGCACGATATGGAGTTCGTCGCGCGCATCGCGCGCAAGGTCACGGTGCTGCACGAAGGTCGTGTGCTCGCCGAGGGGCGGCTGTCCGACGTGCAGCGCGACGAGCGCGTGATCGAGGTCTATCTGGGGCGTTAACCTGGCATGCTGACGATCGACCGACTGAACCAGCACTACGGCGGCAGCCACATCTTGCGCGACGTCAGTCTCACGGTGCGGCCCGGTCAGTGCACGGTCGTGCTCGGGCGCAACGGCGTGGGCAAGACCACGCTGCTGAAGACCATCATGGGGCTGGTGCGGGCTTCGAGCGGTGCGATCCGCTTTGGCGACGAGGACATCACTGCCCTGCCGCCCTACCGGCGCGTGCGGCTCGGCATCGGCTACGTGCCGCAGGGGCGCGAGATCTTCAACCGCCTGACCGTGGAGGAGAACTTGCTGATGGGCCTGGCGCCAAAGCCCCGTGCGCGCGGGGTCCCGGAGCACCTGCTCGAGCTGTTTCCGGTGCTCCGGCAGATGCTCAGGCGCCGCGGCGGCGACCTCTCGGGCGGTCAGCAGCAGCAGCTGGCGATCGCGCGCGCGCTGGCCGCCGACCCGAAGGTGCTGGTGCTCGACGAGCCGACCGAGGGCATCCAGCCGTCGATCATCAAGGAAATCGGCGCGGTGATCCGCAGCCTGGTGCGCGAGCGCGGACTCGCGGTGCTGCTCGTGGAGCAGTACTACGAATTTGCCGAGTCGCTCGCCGACGCGTATGCGGTCATGGCGCGCGGGCAGATCGTTCGCGCCGGCGCAGGCGCCGAGATGCACGCGCACGACGTGCGCGGCCTAATCGCGATCTGACGATGTCCTGGCAGGCCATACTCGAACTTGCGTATCGCGAGCGCGCGGGCCGCACCGTCTGTGCGCGGCGCCATCGCGGCCCGCTGGTGGTGCAAAAGGCGCTTTATCCCGAGGGCGCCGCGGTGTGCCACTCGATCGTCGTGCACCCGCCGGGCGGCATCGCCGGCGGCGACCGGCTCGCGCTGGAGGTCGACTGCGGCCGCGGTGCACATGCGCTGCTGACCACGCCGGGCGCCACCCGCTGGTACAAGGCCGATGGCCGCCGCGCGGCGCAGGAGGTCGGGCTCCGCGTCGCCGGTGCGGTCGAATACCTGCCGCAGGAGACGATCGTGTTCGACGCCGCCGACGCGTCCTCGACGATCTCGATCGACGCCGAATCCGGCGCCGCCTGCATCGGCTGGGACATCGTCGCGCTCGGCCGCGCCGCGTCGGGCGAAAGGTTCACGACCGGCACCTTCGCGCAGTCGATCCGTCTGCACGAGCAGGGCCGGCTGCTTTGGCACGAGCGCACGCGAATCGTGGGCGGCGACGCGCTGCTTGCCTCCCCGGTCGGGCTGGCGGGGCACACGGTGTTCGGCTGCTTCTGGGCGTACGGGCGCGAGTGGGGCGACGATGCGCTCGACGCGCTGCGCGCGGCCGTACCCGCCGCTGCGGCGACCCGGCTGGCGCCGCGGCTGCTGGTGGCGCGTGCACTTGGCCACGGCACTGCGCCGGTCAGGGATGCGCTGGCGGCGCTGTGGCATGCGGTGCGTCCGATATTGTTCGACGGGCGCACGGCGGTGCCGCCGCGCATCTGGGCGACCTGACCGCAGCGGCGCCGGCACACACGGGGGAGGGACGATGGAACTGACGCCACGGGAGAAGGACAAGCTGCTCGTCTTCACCGCCGCGCTGCTGGCCGAGCGGCGGCGCGCGCGTGGGCTGAAGCTCAACTACCCGGAGGCGGTTGCGTATCTGACCGCGGCGATCCTGGAAGGCGCGCGCGATGGCCGGACGGTCGCCGAGCTGATGAGCTACGGCACGACGCTGCTGACGCGCGACGACGTGATGGAGGGCGTGCCCGAGATGATTCCCGACATCCAGGTCGAGGCGACCTTTCCCGACGGCACCAAGCTTGTCACCGTGCACAACCCGATCCCGTAGGAGGGCGCGTGGCCCATCGATGGAACCGCAGCGGTTGCGCTGCCTGCAGGCGGAGGCGCGATGATCCCCGGTGAAGTGCTCGTCGCCGCCGGCGAGATCGAACTGAACGCGGGCCGCAGGACGATCCGGCTCGTCGTCGCCAACCGCGGCGACCGGCCGATCCAGATCGGCTCACACTACCACTTCTTCGAGACCAACGCGGCACTCGACTTCGACCGCGCCGCCGCGCGCGGCTTCCGGCTGAACATCCCCGCGGGAACGGCGGTGCGTTTCGAGCCCGGCCAGTTGCGCGAGGTCGAACTGGTCGAACTGGCCGGCGACCGCATCGTGTACGGCTTCCAGGGCCAGGTGATGGGCCCGCTCGACGCGACACCCGGAGAGCGCGCTGGACGGAAGGGACGCCGATGAAGATTTCGCGACAAGCCTATGCCGAGATGTTCGGCCCCACCGTCGGCGACCGCGTGCGGCTCGCCGACACCGACCTGATCGCGCAGGTCGAACGCGACTTCACGATCTATGGCGAAGAAGTGAAGTTCGGCGGCGGCAAGGTGATCCGCGACGGCATGGGGCAGAGCCAGCGGATGAGCCGCGACTGCGCCGACACGGTGATCACGAATGCGCTGATCATCGATCACTGGGGCATCGTCAAGGCCGACATCGGGATCAAGAACGGCCGCATCAGCGGCATCGGCAAGGCCGGCAACCCGGACATCCAGCCGGGGGTGACGATCATCATCGGCCCGGCCACCGAGATCGTCGCGGGCGAAGGCATGATCGTCACCGCCGGCGGCATCGACACGCACATCCACTTTATCTGCCCTCAGCAGATCGACGAGGCGCTGGCCAGCGGCATCACGACGATGATCGGCGGCGGCACCGGCCCGGCCACCGGCACCTTTGCGACGACGGTCACGCCCGGCCCCTGGCACCTCGAGCGCATGCTGCAGGCGGCCGACGGCTTCCCGATGAACCTCGGCTTTCTGGGCAAGGGCAACGCTTCGCTCGTCGAGCCGCTGCGCGAGCAGATCGCCGCCGGCGCGATCGGCACCAAGTTGCACGAGGACTGGGGCACAACGCCGGCGGCGATCGATGCTGCGCTCGCGGTGGCCGAAGAGACTGACACGCAGGTGGCGATCCACACCGACACGCTGAACGAGTCGGGCTTCGTCGAGACCACGATCGCCGCCTTCAAGGGCCGCGTGATCCACACCTACCACACCGAGGGCGCCGGTGGCGGCCACGCGCCCGACATCATCAAGGTCTGCGGCGAGGCGAACGTGCTGCCGAGTTCGACCAACCCGACGCGACCGTACACGGTCAACACGCTCGACGAGCACCTCGACATGCTGATGGTGTGCCATCACCTGGACGCGAGCATCGCCGAGGATGTCGCCTTCGCCGAAAGCCGTATCCGGCGCGAGACGATCGCCGCCGAGGACATCCTGCACGACATCGGCGCGATCTCGATGATGAGTTCGGACTCGCAGGCGATGGGCCGCGTCGGCGAGGTGATCGCGCGCACCTGGCAGACCGCGCACAAGATGAAGCTGCAGCGCGGCGCGCTTGCCGAGCGGGGCTTTTCGGACCCGGCCGGGCACGACAACGCCCGCATCAGGCGCTACGTGGCGAAGTACACGATCAACCCGGCACTCGCGCACGGCATCGCGCACGAGGTGGGCTCGGTGGAAGTCGGAAAATGGGCCGACCTCGTGTTGTGGAAGCCGGCCTTTTTCGGCGTCAAGCCGTTCCTCGTTCTGAAAGGCGGTGTCATCGCGCTGGCCGCGATGGGCGATCCGAACGCATCGATCCCGACACCGCAGCCGGTGCACTACCGGCCACAGTTCGGTGCCTTCGGCGGCTCGGTCGCGCACAACTCGCTGACCTTCGTGTCGCAGGCCGCGCTGGCGGCCGGGGTGGCCGAACGCTACCGACTGCGCAAGCGGCTGGTTGCCGTCGGCGGCATCCGTCGCCTGACCAAGCGCGACATGATCCACAACGGCGCCACACCGAAAATCACCGTGGACCCGGAAACCTACCGGGTGCATGCTGACGGCGTACTGCTCGACTGCAAACCGGCGCACGAGCTGCCGCTGGCACAGCGCTACTTCCTCTTCTGAGCGATGCTGCGGCTGACGCGTATTGTCGAAGCGCCGGATGCGGCCCCGCCCGCCGGCGCCCGCGTGCTGCGCCTGACGCACGAAGAGCGCGCCAGAAGCCGCCTCGCGGGGGTGTGCGAAGACGGCACCGCCTGCGCGGTGCTGCTGCCGCGTGGCACCGTGCTGCGCGACGGCATGCTGCTCGCGGACGAAGCGGGCGCGTGCGTGCGCGTGGTGGCCGCGCCGCAGCCGCTGGCGCGGGTGTCAGCCGATTCGCCGCTCGCGCTGCTGCGCGTGGTCTATCACCTAGCCAACCGGCACGTCGCCGCGCAGCTGGCCGCCGATAGCGTGCTGATCGAACGCGACGCCGTGATCGAGCGCATGCTCGCCGCGCTGGGCGCACGCATCGACCGGGTCGAGGCGCCGTTCGAACCGGAGCCCGGCGCGTTCGCCGGCCACGGCCATGCGCACGCGCACGATCACGACGATACCTCTGCCACCCTCGGCGAACGGCTGTCGATCGAGGCGCATCGCGCGCGGGGCACCGGATGAACCTCGTCGAAACCGACGCGCTCGGCGCCCGGGTGCGCTCGCTCGCCGCGGTTCTGCAACTGGCCAGCCCGACGCTGCCGGTCGGCGGTTTCGCCTACTCGCAGGGGCTGGAAACGGCGATTGACGACGGCGTCGTGCGCGACCCGCTCGACGCGCTGCGCTGGATCGAGGATGCGTTGACGCTGGTGCTGGCGCGCCTGGAGGCGCCGCTGTGGCTGCGCGCGTACGACGCGGCGGCGCGCGGCGACGGCGCGGCGTTCGCGGGATTCAACGACGAGCTGCTCGCCGTGCGCGAGACCGCCGAGCTGCGCGCCGAGTCGGTGCAGATGGGCGCGTCGCTCGCGCGCGCGTTCGCCGCGTTCGGTCTGCCGCCGCCCGCGTGCGCGCCGCTGGCGTATCCCGCGGCGCATGCGGCGCTCGCCTGCGCGCTCGGCATCGACCGCGAGGCAGGGCTTGCCGCCTACTTGTGGGCCTGGGCGGAGAATCAGGTGCTGGTCGCGGTCAAGACGATCCCGCTCGGCCAGCAGGCCGGGCAGTCGATGCTGCACGCGCTGCACGGCGCGCTCGCGCGGGCGGGCGCCACTGCCGCGGCGCTGCGCGATGACGAGCTTGGCAGTGCGCCGGTGGCGCTGGCGATCGTCTCGGCGCGGCACGAAACCCAGTACTCACGCCTGTATCGCTCATGAACGCGAACCTCTCGCCGCTGCGCGTCGGCGTCGGCGGACCCGTCGGCTCGGGCAAGACCACGCTCGTCGAAGTCCTGTGCAAGCGGATGCGCGACGACTGGCGCATCGCGGTCGTCACCAACGACATCTACACGAAGGAAGACGAAAGGCTGCTGGTGGCGGCACAGGCGCTGCCGCCCGAGCGCATCATGGGCGTCGAAACCGGCGGCTGCCCGCACACGGCGATCCGCGAAGACGCATCGATCAACCTTGAGGCGATCGAGCGCATGTGCCGGCGCTTCCCCGACCTGGACCTGATCTTCGTCGAGTCCGGCGGTGACAACCTCGCCGCCACCTTCAGCCCGGAACTCTCCGACCTGACGATCTACGTGATCGACGTGTCCGGCGGCGAGAAGATCCCGCGCAAGGGCGGACCCGGCATCACCAAGAGCGACCTGCTCGTCATCAACAAGATCGATCTGGCGCCGCACGTCGGCGCCGACCTCGAAGTGATGAAGCGAGACACCGAGCGCATGCGCGCCGGGCGGCCCTACGTGCTGACGAACCTGAAGACCGGCCTCGGCGTCGACCGCGTGGTCGACTTCATCGTCACGCGCGGGGTGCTCGGCGCGGCGGACTGACCCGGCCGCCCGCAAAAACTGTCGCCCGGTTGCCGGCGCAGCGCCGCCGCGCACCCTGCAGGGCGTGCCAGCGCGGGTGGCGGCCGCGTCGCCCGAAGTTCTACCCGCTGAATCCGACCTTCTTGTGCGTGCCGTCGCAAAATGGCTTGTTGCCGCTCTGACCGCAGCGGCACAGCCAAGTCTCGGTGCCGCAGTACACGGGCTTGTCGTCGGCGCCGGTGAGCACGAGCGGCCCGGTCAGATGCAGCGGTCCGTTGCCGATCACGCTCACAGTCAGTGCGCCGGCCGCCAGTTCGGTGCTCGCGCAAGGCGCGGCGATGCCGTCGTGCACGAAACCCACCTGCTTGTGCGAGCCGTCGCAGAAAGGCTTTTTCTGGCTGTGCCCGCAGCGGCAAAGCCAGGTCTTGTCGCCTTCGAACAGCACGGCGCCGTCGGCGCCCTTCACCGTGATCTGGCCGGCCAGCGCCAGCGGGCCGTTCGCGTTGACCTTGCCGGTGTTGCTCATGCGATCCCTCCGAGGCACACGTACTTGATCTCGAGATACTCTTCGATGCCGTACTTGCTTCCCTCGCGGCCGATGCCCGACTGCTTCACGCCGCCGAACGGCGCGACCTCGGTCGAGATCAGCCCCGTGTTGACGCCGACGATGCCGTACTCGAGGCTTTCGGCCACGCGCATCACGCGACCGATGTCGCGCGCGTAGAAGTAGGCGGCGAGCCCGTATTCGACGCTGTTGGCCGCGGCGATCGCCTCCTCGTCGGTCTCGAAGCGGAACACCGGGGCGACCGGGCCGAAGGTTTCCTCGCGCGCGACGAGCATGTCCTTCGTGACGTTGGCCAGCACGGTCGGCGTGTAGAACGTGCCTCCCAGCGCGTGGCGCTTGCCGCCGGTGACGATCTTCGCCCCCTTGCCGACGGCGTCGGCGACGTGCGCTTCGACCTTGGCGAGCGCGTTCTCGTCGATCAGCGGTCCTTGCTGCACGCCGGCCTCGAAGCCTGGGCCGACCTTCATCTGTGCGGCCCGCGCCGCGAGCTTCTCGACGAACGCGTCGTAGATCTTCGTGTGGGCGTAGAAGCGGTTCGTGCAGACGCACGTCTGGCCGGTGTTTCGGTACTTCGATGCGAGCGCGCCTTCGACCGCGGCGTCCAGGTCTGCGTCGGGAAACACGATGAACGGCGCGTTGCCGCCGAGTTCGAGCGACAGTTTCTTCAGCGTCGGCGCACTCTGCGCCATCAGGATGCGGCCGACCTGCGTGGAGCCGGTGAACGACAGCTTGCGCACGATCGGCGAGTCGCAGAACACCTTGCCGACCGCGATCGACTGGGCCTCGTCGGCGGGCAGCACGTTGAACACGCCCGGCGGAAACCCCGCGCGGTGGGCGAGCTCCGCGAGCGCCAGCGCCGACAGCGGCGTCTGCTCCGCCGGCTTGACGACGACCGTGCAACCGGCCGCCAGCGCCGGCGCGCACTTGCGCGTGATCATCGCGTTCGGGAAGTTCCACGGCGTGATCGCGGCCGCGACACCGATCGGCTCCTTCAGCACGATGATGCGCTTGTCGGCGGCGTGCGCCGGGATCGTGTCGCCGTAGATGCGTTTGCCTTCCTCGGCGTACCACTCGACGAAGCTCGCGCCGTAGGCGATCTCGCCGCGCGACTCCGCGAGCGGTTTGCCCTGCTCGGCGGTCATCAGCTTGGCCAGATCTTCCTGCGCGGCCATCATCAGCTCGAACCATTTGCGCAGGCACGCGGCGCGCTCCTTCGCCGTCTTCGCGCGCCACGCGGGAAAGGCGCGGTTCGCGGCGTCGATCGCGCGGTTCGCCTCGCTCGGGCCGCAGTTGGCGACTTCGACGAGCCGGCCGCCGTCGGCCGGATTCGTGACGGGGAACTTGGCGCCGGTGTCGACCCAGGCGCCGTCGATGTAGGCCTGCGTTCTGACGAGCGCGCCGTCGGAGAACGAAGGCAGGGACGAGACACGTTGCAGCACGATGACCTCCCGTGGGGTGCGCGTTGCACTGTAGGATAGTCGACCGCCGAACGCCATGCAGCGCCATGTTGCAGCCTGGCGCAGCGCGCCGCGCGGAGGCGCTATCCTCCGCGGGCATCGCAGATGCCCCGTCGACGAAAATCATGCGGTTCGAAAGCCTGGCCGCCGAACTTCAGAACTGGCTGAAGACCTCCATCGAGCAAGGTCACGGGCGAGACTCGCTCGTGCAGTCGATGCGCGCGGCCGGCTATCAGCGCAACTTCGCGCGCGAGGCCGTCGAGCTTGCGCTGGCGAAGTTCGCGCCCGCGGCAACGGCCAGCGAGCCGCAGCCGGAGGACCCGGCGGCGACGGATTCGACGACGATCCTCGCCGGCAGCCCCAACGCGATCGAAACCTCGGACCGCAAGGTCCACATCCTGTTCGCGCTGAATGCGCCGCGCATCGTGCTGTTCGGCGGGCTGCTGTCGGACGCGGAGTGCGACGAGCTGATCGCGGCTTCGCGCCGCAAGCTCACGCGCTCCACCGTCGTCGACGCCGTCACCGGCGAATATCACACGCATCCCGACCGCACCAGCAGGGGCACCCACTTCGAACGCGGCGAAAACGAACTCATCCGCCGCATCGAGAATCGCATCGCCGAGCTGATCGGCGTGCCGGTCGAGCGCGGCGAGCCGATCCAGATCCTGCACTACACGCCCGGCGCCGAATACAAGCCGCACTTCGATTTCTTCGACCCGGCGTCTCCAGGCAACGAAAAAGTGCTTGCGATGGGCGGCCAGCGTGTGGCCACGCTCGTGATGTATCTGAACGACGTCGCCGCCGGCGGCTCGACGGTGTTTCCGGAGGTCGGGCTCGACGTGCTGCCGCGCAAGGGAAACGCGGTGTATTTCGCGTACACGACCGAGGACGGTCAGCTCGACCGGCGCACGCTGCACGGCGGCAGCCCCGTCGCCGAAGGCGAGAAGTGGATCGCGACGAAGTGGTTGCGGCAGAGGGACTACGGCGGCCCGGGCGTGTGAATCGGCGCGGCTAGAAGTGCACGCCGAGCCCGATCAGGACTTCGCCCTGCGTCAGCGCATCGCCGCGAACGGCGAGCGCGCAACCGCCGGAGCAGAACAGTGCGCCCGAGGCGTTGATCAGCGTCGCGTAGCCGCGCAGCTCGACGCGCAGCACGAGCGCGCCGGCGAGCGGCAGAAGGAAGCCCGTGCCGACGTTCAGACTCGGCCGCGTTTCGCTGCGCAGGCCGTCGAGTCCCGGTGCGAAGATCGTCGCGCCCAGCCCGCCGACGACGTACGGGCCGCGGCCGATCGGCCCCTCGAAGAAGTTCGTGCCACCGATGTGCACGTACGTCACCGTCAGCGGGAACGACTGCGTACGGGCGGGCAGCGACTCGAGCCGCGTACGCTGCCGGCTGACAAAAATCTCGAGCTGGCGCGCGCCATCGATGCCGAAATCGATCGCGAACGACGCCGCGCCTCGATCCGTGAGGTGCAACCGCTCGCCGCTGGCCACGCGCTCGAAGTGTCCGCCCGCGCGCCAGCCGCCGAAAGCGACCGCGCCGTTGTGCTGGGCGCGCGCCGGCGCGGCAGCGAGTGCGGCTGCCGTGAGGACGAGCAGGCCGCAGATGCGATTCAGCGCGCGCACGCCGCGAGCGCGGATCGAAGCAGGGTCGTGCGGCCGAAGCGGTGTCGGCCGGCGCGCAGGGTCCTCTGCCTCAAATCGTGCCTCACGGCCGCGCTCGGTCCGGATAAACCGCGAGCGGCACGCCAAAGTCGCTTGGGAATCAGGCACTTCGATTGGTGGGTCGTGAAGGATTCGAACCTTCGACCAACGGATTAAAAGTCCGCTGCTCTACCGACTGAGCTAACGACCCGTCCGGCGTGGACCGTCGGCGCAAAGACGTTCGTGGCCGACCGAATTGCGAGGGCGCGATTATCCCGGTCGGCTCGAACCGAGTCAAACGACTGCACGGCCGCTCGTTGCGCCGCGGGCGGGTAGCCGATCTCGCCCGGCGCCCGGCGCGCGTCCCATATCGAGCATGACGAATCTTCGCGACACTACCGACCGCCTGGCGCTCACATCCGTCGCCCTTCGTCACTCCGAGCCGCAACGCCGCTCTTGTCATTCCGAGCCGCAGGCGAGGAATCTCCGCCACCCGCAACGCCGAGATCCCTCGCGTTCGCTCGGGATGACAAGCTCAGCTGTGCGTGTGCAA
>Ga0272446_1005899_pt1 | contig 13169 bp, 9 predicted proteins | sample YNPCB0061_FD_194587 | JGI IMG/M metagenome (GOLD analysis project Ga0272446, IMG submission 194587) | Hot spring microbial mat communities from Yellowstone National Park, WY, United States - YNP-CB-006-1 | ecosystem: Environmental > Aquatic > Thermal springs > Hot (42-90C) > Sediment | place... | reverse complement strand
GGCCGGCGGATGTTCGGGGGCGGGTCCCAGGGTCGGGTCGTGCGGAGCCCCGGGGGAGGCGCCGGGGTCTGGCTGCCGCCGGGGTTCGAGGCGGCCCTTCCCGGAGCCCTCGACCAGCTACTGGACCGCGACGTGAGCGTGACCGACGCCCGCGCGCCGGTGCGTGCCACACACCGGCGAACCGGCGGCGCCGACGTGTACTTCCTGATCAATGACTCGCCATCGCCGTGGTCCGGTGTGGTCCGTCTGCGCGCTCAGGGCACCGGTGCGTTGTGGTCGCCGGCGACCGGCCGCACGGCGCCCGTGCCGAACGCGAGCTCGATCACGCTGCGCCTCGAGCCCTATGGCGCCGCCATCCTGCGCTTCCCTGGCTCGCGTGCGCCGCGCCACCTACCGGTCCGTTCCGGGGTCTTGCCGGGGCTCGCCACGCAGGCGCTCGATGCCGACGAGCCGGCGCTGGGCCACGGGGAGTTCGTGCGCGGCGTGCTGGAACCCATCGGCCAGGGCCAGCAGCGGCGGTGGCGGGCCACGGGAACGCTGACACGCGGCGGCGTGGACACGCACCTCTTCGTCTCGTTCCGGCTGCGCCGTCCTTTCCCCACAACCGGCGCCATGGGCATTGCGCTGAACGTTCGAGTGCCGCGACCCCAGTCGTCCACCTCCGAACTGCTGCTGATCGCGCGCGGAACGGACGGATGCGACTACGTCGCGTCGACGGGGGTCTCGCTGAGCGACGCTGGCGAGAGCCGCGTTACGCTTGCCTTCGAGCGGTTTCAGCCGGCTCCGTGGGCGGCGAGCCGGCCGGGGCCGGGCGGTCTGACCGCCATCGGCGCCCTGAGCGTCGGATGGGGCGGGTACTACGGCAGCGAGGGCGAGGAGGTCAGCTTCGAAGTCGGTCCGCCTGAGATCGTGGGCGGCCTCGCACGCGTGCCGCGGCGCTGAACAGGGAGGGTTCGCTTGGTACTGTTGGTGGCTGTCTGCGCGGCGATCGCGATCTGCGCGGCGCCTGGCCAGGCCGGTGAAGGCGGCTACGGCGTGCGCATTCGGACATTCGCGGGGGACAAACCCCTGACGCGCGCGGGACGGCCGCAGCCCCTTCGCGCGGCCATCGAGAATGACGGTGCCGAGACCGCGACCGTCACCATCCGCCTTGCCGTTCCGGCCGGCCTGCGCATCGAATCTGGCCAGCCCTCGGTGACGCGTCGCCTCGCGCCGGGCGAGGAAGCGCGTCTGTCGTGGGTGCTGGGGGCGAAGTCCGAGACCGCGGGGGATGTGCGCCTGACGGTAGCGATGGGGGGCAAGGAGGTGGCCGCGCGAGCGCTGCTGGTTCGATTCCTGGCACCACGACCCATCCGCAAGCTGGCCTACCTGCCGGAGCCCAGCCCGGTTCAGACGGTTCTGCTCATCGGGGCGCACCATTGCCCGCTCTGGGAGGCCGATCGGCCGGAGATGTGGGCGCAGATCGTGCGCTACCCGGAGCGAACGCCTGCGCTCGGGTTCTACAACCAGGAGAACCCGGAGGTGGCCGATTGGGAGACGAAGTGGGCCACCGAGCACGGGATCTCGTTCTTCATCTATTGCTGGTACCGGACGAGCCAGGGCGGCGCCGTGCGCACGCAGTTCGCCACCGCGATTCACGACGCGCTGTTCAAGTCGCGCTTCCAGGGCAAGATGCGGTTCACCATCATGTGGGAGAACCAGGCGCGTGGGACTTCCGGCGTTGCCGACGAGCGCGATCTGATGGAGAACCTGCTCCCCTACTGGATCGAGAACTACTTTCGCCACCCGAGCTACCTGAAGGTCGATGGCAGACCCCTGCTGTTCATCTACCGGCCCGAGTTCCTCGTGGACGACCTGGGCGGGGAGGACAAGGTGCGCGCGGCGTTCGACAAGATGCGCGCGGCCTGCAAGGCGGCAGGTTTCGCGGGCCTGACGCTGCTGGGCGAGTATCGCGGCCTCGATCCTCGGCACTTCTCACTCATGAAGCGGCTGGGCCTCGACTACACCTTCGCCTACTGCTGGCACGTGGCGGACAACCCGACGCCGCAGCGGGCGATCGAGACGCAGTTGAGGTACATCCGCGAGACCGAGAACATCGGTATCCTTCCGCAGGTCGTGACCGTCTCGCAGGGCTGGAGCGGTTGGCACAACGAGGGCAGCGTGTGGCACCTGCCGCCGGCCGACTACGAAAGGTTGTTGCGCGAGGCCAAGACGTTCGTTCAGGGGCTCCCGCAGGACGGGCTGAGCGGGCGACTTCTTCTGCTGGACAACTGGAACGAGTGGGGCGAAGGCCACTACATCGCGCCCTTCCGTCAGTACGGGTTTGGCTACCTGGACGCCGTCCGGCGCGTGTTCGCCCCCAATGCAGGACCGCACGAGGACCTGATCCCAGAGGACATCGGGATGGGTCCGTACGACCGAGCGATACGGGGGCTGTTGGAGCGCGACGATCGCCTGCGCGCGCAGCTCACGCGCCGCGTGCGCAAGTCGGCGGAGCCGATGCAGGGTCTCGTGGGCTGGTGGTCGTTCGACGAACCGGCGGGGAGCGAGGTGGCGCTCGACGTGGCGGGCAACCGGCTGGGCGCTGAGGTGCGCGACGCGCGACGCGCACCGGGGATCGACGGGCGCGCGCTGGTCTGCGATGGGGGATGCGCCGTCGTTCCCAGCAACCCGCGGCTGTCGGTGCGAGACGGCCTGACGATCGAGTGCTGGGTTCGTACGGACACCGCGGGGCAGGACAATCGCTGGCTCGTGAACCGGGTGCTGAGCGGCGGCGTAAACACCGGCTACCGCCTGGGCCTGTTGGGTGGCAAACCGTGCTTCGAGGTGCCGCTGACGGACTGGAGCCATCACCTGACGGCCGAGGAGCCCCTGCCACTGGGGCGCTGGGTGCATCTCGCCGGCACGTTCGACGGGCGCACGATGCGGCTCTACGTCGACGGAGAGGAGCGTGCCGCGATGGAACGACCCGGACCGGCGGGGGCCAACGACTTTCACCTGGTGCTGGGCTCCTACGAGGTGAAGCATCGCTCGCACTTCGTGGGTCTCCTCGATGAGGTGCGGATCTGGAACCGAGCGCTCTCGTCGGCGGAGGTTCGAGCAACGTTCGAGAGACTGTCTTCCCGGGCGCGCTGACCTTCGCGCCGGGCATGGAGGTGTCGGATTGGCGACGACGATGGCGCCGGAGGCGCTCGCTCTGAAGCCGGACCTGGAGGAGGCGACCCGCCGCTGGCTCGCCTTCTGGGAGCACGAGCTGCTCGACAGGCCCTGCTGCGTTATCCGCGCGCCGAAGGATGGCGCCGAGCCCGTTCCTTGGCCACGCTACATGGCCGGTGCGCGCGAGGACCTGAACGAAGTGGCCGATCAGGTCGTCCGGGCCGCATCCGCGGTGTACTGGGGCGGAGAGGCAATCCCGGCCTACACGCCGAGCTTCGGTCCTGACATGTTCGGAGGGTGGCTGGGCGCGCGGTTGGAGTTCCCGGAGGAGGACTTCGGGACCGGGTGGGCCGTCCCATTCGTCGAGAACTGGGAGGACGTGCTGCCGCTGCGTGTGGACGAGCACAACGATTGGTGGCGGCGCATGCTGGACTTCTGCCGGGCGCTGCGCACAGCGTGCGCCGGGAAGATGGCGGTCGCCCACCTGGACCTCCACAGCAATCTGGATGCGCTCCTCGCCATCCGCGGCGGCGAGCGCCTCTGCATGGACCTCGTGGACAGCCCGGACCTGATCGACCGGGCCATGCGCGACGTGCGCGCACTCTACGCTCCGGTCTACGACGCGCTGTACGAGGCTGCGGGTATGGCGCAGACCGGGACGACGGGCTGGATCGCCGCCTACCACCCCGTCCGGACGAACACCATCCAGTGCGACTTCGCGGCGCTGATCGGCCCGCGCCAGTTTCGGAGGTGGGCGATGCCGGCGCTTGAGGAGGAGGCGGCGCACCTAGGTCACTGCGTCTACCACCTGGACGGCCCGGAGTGCCTGGTGCACGTGCCGGACCTGTGCTCGATCCCAGGGCTCGACTGCATCCAGTGGACGACGGGCGCCCGGAACAAGCCTTTCATCGAGTGGATGGACCTTCTGAAGGACATCCAGTCGCGTGGGGCGGCGGTCTGGATCCCTTGCAGCGTGGACGAGATGCCTGTCTACCACCGTGAGCTCCGCCCGGAGCTGCTGTTCTACGATTGCTGGGCGCCCAGCGAGGCGGAAGCTGATCGCGCCCTGCGCTGGCTGGCCGACAACACGTGAGGCGCGCGCGGCGGCGCCCTCGAAGGAGAGATGACCGTGCAGCGAGTGGGACTGCTCTTGAAGGTGAAGCCGGACAAGCTGGAGGAGTACAAGCGCATCCATGCCAACGTGTGGCCTGAGCTGCTCGCCGAGCTGAAGAAGGCCGGCATGCGCAACTACAGCCTCTGGCTGGCGCCGGGGGGCCTGGAGTTCGGCTACCTGGAGTGCGACGACTGGCAGGCGACGTGCGATTACCTCGCGACCTCTGAGGTGCATACGCGCTGGCAGGAGTACATGCAGAACTACCTGGACAGCCCGACGGACAGCGCGCAGGGCGGTCAGCCCGTCCTTGTGCTGGAGATGTCGTTCCTGATGGAGTAACGCGATGAGATCCGCACGGCGGCCCGGGAGGAGTATCTGATGGAGCGCTTGCGCAACCCGATCCCCGCACGCGTTGGGGTTTTCGGCATCGGTCTGGCGGCCTACTGGCCGCAGTTCGCCGGTCTGCGCGAACGGCTGGTCGGCTACCAGTCGCATGTCGAGGAGCAGGTGCGGAACCACGGCGGTCAGGTCGTAAGCGCCGGACTTGTCGACACTCCGGAGGGGGCGCGGCGCGCTGGCGAGACGTTCGCTCGGGAGGGCGTCGATCTGCTGTTCTGCTACGTGGGCACCTACGCCACATCGGCACAGGTGCTTCCCGTCGTGCAGCGCGCCAAGGCGCCCGTGGTGGTGCTGAACCTGCAGCCAACGCCGGCGCTGGACTACCCGAACACCGGAACCGGAGAGTGGCTCGCCAACTGCTGCGCGTGCTGCGTGCCGGAGATCGCGGGAGCGTTCCAGCGCGCCGGAGTTCCGTTCCGATCGGTGTCTGGTCTCCTGTTCGCGCAGGACGGGGCTGCGGGGGTCGAGGCGTGGGTCCGCATCGCGGAGTGGGTGCGTGCCGCGACGGCCGTGCGCTCGCTACGCGAAGCGAGGATCGGCTTCCTGGGAAACACCTACCCGGGTATGCTCGACATGTACTCCGATTTCACGCTCCTGCACGGGGCGCTGGGTCTCCACGTCGAGGTGCTGGAGATGTGCGATCTGCACCGACGCGTGCAGGACGCCGCCCCGGGCGAAGTGGCCGCCAAACGCGAGGAGATCCGCGCCTCCTTCGACATCGCCGATCCGAGCAGCGATCCGATCGCTGACACGGTACGGGACGAGGACCTGGAGTGGGCGAGCCGCGTCGCCGCGGGTCTCTACAAGCTGGTGGAGGACTACGGGCTCGATGGCCTCACGTACTACTACAAGGGGCTCGACAACGAGTACGAGCGGGTCTCCGCGGGGATGATCGCGGGGCTCTCGATGCTGACCGGGCGCGGCGTGCCCTGCAGCGGAGAAGGCGACCTGAAGACCTGCGTCGCGATGCACCTGATGGACCGCTTGGGAGCGGGAGGCAGCTACACGGAGTTCTACGCCATGGACTTCGTGGACGACTTCGTTCTCATGGGGCACGACGGTCCCGGACACCTGGCGATCAGCGACGAGAAGCCGGTGCTTCGCAAGCTGAAGCTCTATCACGGGAAGGCGGGCTTCGGCGTTTCGCCCGAGTTCAAGGTGCGGCTCGGTCCCGTCACGATCCTCGGGGCGACGCAGACGGGGGACGGGCGTGTGAAGCTGCTCGCCGCCGAAGGGGAGAGCATCCCTGGCCCCATCATGCAGATCGGCAACACGAACAGCCGCCTGCGGTTCGCTCAGCCCCCGGCGGCGTTCGTCGACGCATGGTGCGCACAGGGCCCGACGCACCATTGCGCGCTGGGCGTGGGCCATCGCGCGGGCGAGCTGCGCAAGATCGCCGATCTCCTCGGGGTGGAGCTGGCCGTCGTCTAGAAGCGGAGCGACCTACTGGATCAAGGCGGAGAGGGCTGGAACGACGTGCTCACGCACCTCTCCGCCCATCCGTAGGCGCACCGTGAGCGTCCCCTCGGGGGAATGCTCCAGCGCGATGTCGGTGGCGTCGTGCGCGCCATCACCGGATCGGTAGACGGCCACGAACCAGGCATCGCTTGCCCGGAGGGTTACCATCTCCATCGGCAGAAGTTCCGGGCTCTTGCTGTCGTCGATGGGGAAGCCACAGCGCGCGGGCTCGACGGGCGCGCTGGCGCGGCCGTCGAGCCGGAACGTCCTTCCGTCCTGCCGGTAGATTCGCCACCAGGTGTCGGTGGGCAGGGCCCGCTCGGGGTTCCTCAGCCATCGCCAAGACGTTCCTTCGGGCAGGCGCGCCTTCGCCCACGGGCCGCAGGACTCACCAACGCGCTCGCCGTCCACATGGTGGACCCAGGTCAGGGCGCGGTCCCGGTCGCAGCGCACCTGCAGCAGGTCGAGTGTGTAGCCGGTCTTGGCGATCAGCGTCCGCATCTGCCGCACGCCGTCGTACAGGCGGCCCTCCAGGTCCGCGATGGTCGCGCGCTTCGCCGTCGGCAGCGCGTGGAACTCAACCAGATCGAGGCGGTGTCCCGGGTGGCGCTGGTCGGACCCATCTACCACCAGCGCGTTGTGACAGATCGTGGACCGGTTCAGGGATGCCTGCACATTCGCCGAAAACGCATGTTCGGCGCCCGAGCGGGCCTCGCGGTCTGGAAGCCAGAGATGCCCGTCCGCCCAGAGCTGGATCGAGAGGCGATCCGCGTTGACGTGGACAGAGGCGCCGGAGTAGGTGAGAAAGGCCGCGTGTCCCCGTCCTGACCAGTAGTCGACGCCTTCCACGGTACGGAGCGCGATGTAGCCCTGCTCTGGCCAGAGCCGGCTCGACATCGGCGGCGCCTCACCACGCGGAAGGCGCGGGACCCCGCACCACAAAGCCTCGTCGCTCCGGTCGCCTGCGTCTCGAAGGAGCCACGGGAGGTGCGGATCCCGTGCGCTCGCGTACACCGCCTCATAGTCTGCGCTGGCCCCGAGATGCGGCCTGCGCGCATAGCAGTCGCCGATCGCCGGCAATCGGCGGTCGGGGAAGAGGAGCGGAACCAGCGCTGCGCAGGCCCGCTCGATGGTGCGCCCGTCGTCGGTCCTGATCGCTTCCGCGCGCGGGTGGCCTGCGTTCCGCAGGAGCCGCTGCGCCAACAGCATGGGGTGCGTGGCAGCGAACTGATAGGGGATGGACGCCTCGCGCCACAGCCCATCGTCACGAAACCCGTGGCGCAAAAGGTGCAGGATGCCCTTCGGTCCGTCGAGAGCGGCATCAATCTCACCGGGACGCTCGAGAAACAACCCGCAGGCGACCATGCAGAGCTTGTGCCATGCGTAGTGGTTGTTGAGGGCCCCGCCCGGTTCGTGCGCGACCCAGTATGCGTCGTTCTTCTTCACGGCCGCCAGCATGCGCTCAGCCATGAGGCGGAGGCTCGCGCGCTCATCGGTCCCCAGTCGAACCCACAGGACGTCCGCGGCTTCGAGCGCCGCGGTTCCCCACACCGAGTAGTTCATTCCCACGTCGTAGTGCTCCGGCGCGAACGAGAAGCCGGACAACGTCGCCAGAGCGAGGCGCGCCTTGGCCAGCCTCGCCGGCTTCTCCTGGAGCAGGCAAGCGCGCGCGGCATCGCGGGCGACGACCGCCCATCGCATCGGGACGACCATCGTGTGGTGATAGATCTGGGGATAGGTGTCGGACCATGGGCGTTCTCGTACCCGTTCCCACCATCCGGTTTCCAGCGTGGGCAGGGCGCCAATCTCGCAGGCGTCGACGCGGTGCAGGAGGCGTTGCGCCACTGGGGCGAGAGGACCGCCGGGCCGTGTGGCGCGCCGCGCCAGCGGCGGCTGGGTATCCGCCGAGAGGACGACAGCACAGAGCGCAGCCAGCATGGCGACGACCCTCCCGGGAGGTCAGTTCGTGCTCCGAGCCCGCGCAACCTGCAGAGACCCATCGGAGCGAGGAATCGCTGATGCGGTGCGCGAATGGTACCGAGGATGAGTGGAGGATGCAGCGTCGCGAGAGGAGGCGTCTACCATGGGACATGTCAACCAGTGTCACGGCTGTCTGAGCCGCCGGCAGTGTCTGCAGTACATCACGAGCGCGGCGATCGTGGCAACGGCCGCTGGCCGCGAGGTGGCCGGCGCCGCTCCATCGCCGCGGGAGCGGAGCGCCGACTTCATCGATCCCGCGTCCCTGCGCCCGACGCCGAAGGTGCGGGTCGCCGCAGCGCTGCTCCGGATGCCAACGCCCTACTGGCTCGGCTGGCCTGGCACGACCTTCGACCTGGACAAGCACACCAAGCACGTCGCCTCGCAGATCGAGAGGTCGCGCCGCACGCTCGGGATCGACATCGAGTTGGCGGAGAAGCCTATCGAAGACGAGGCGGGCATGAGCGCCCTCGTTCAGCGTGTGGCGAGGTCTCGGCCGGATGCGCTCCTCGTCGTGCTGCAGCATATGGGGTGCTGGGGCTGGGTCGAGCGGCTTGCCAATGAGTGCGGTACCCCGCTCCTCGTAATGTCGCCCATCGGCACGAGCTTCACCGGACATGTGATTGGCATCTCGCGTCGCCCGGGCGTCTACGTCGTCTCGTCGCTGGAGTGGTCGGCCGTGGAGGACGGGCTTCGCATGGTGCGCGCGAAGCGGATGTTCGAGGAGTCGCGCATCCTGTGGATCCACAACAATCAGCGCAACGAGACAGTCCTCGACCGGCTCGGGACGCGCGTGCGCCAGATCCCTCGCGACACGTTCAACGAGTGGTTCGCCCGCGAGCCAGTGAGCGAAGAAGTGAAGGACGTGGCTGCGGACATGCGGCGCCACGCGAAGCGCATCGTCGAGCCCACCATGGAGGACACGCTCAACTGCGCCCGCGCGTACACGACGGCGAAGAAACTTCTTGCTGCCGAGAAGGCGAATGCGCTCTCGATGGACTGCCTGGGGATGGTGGGCGCGCGGCTGGTGCCCACGCCGCCGTGCGGGGCTTGGACCCTCCTTCAGGACCACGGCATCACGGCGGGATGCGAGGCCGACCTCTTCGGCGCGACGTCGCTCATGCTGACGAGCTACCTGCTGGGGCGGCCCGGCTACATGAACGACCCCGTGGCGGAGACGGCGAAGAACCTGCTGATCGCGGCACACTGCACCAGCGGCACGCGATTGTGGGGCTTCGACAAGTCGCCGGCCCCTTACATCATGCGGGACCACTCCGAGTCCTCTCTGGGGGTGTCGATGCAGGTGCTCTGGCCCGTCGGGGAGCCTGTGACCCTCGTCCGGTTCAGCCATGCCGGAGAGGTGATCGTCGACACCGGCAAGCTGGTGAGCAACGTGCCCACCCCGCCCGCGGGAGGGTGCCGCACGTCGGTGGAGATTCGGATGGACGATGTGGAGGATGCGCGGGACGTGCTCGGTTTCCATCAGGTCGTGACCTTGGGCAACCACCGTCGCCTGGTTCGGTCGTTCTGCCAGCTCTATGGGATCAACCCCATCCACTCGCCGGAGAGAGCACCGCACGCGGAAGGAGTGGCGTAACGATGAAGCGCATCGCAGTTGCCCTGCTCGGCGTCATCGTCGCTGCGGCCTTGCCGCCAAGGTCCAATGCGCAGGCCGGGACGCCCATCCCAACGCCCGGTCTGGCGGCATCGCATGTGGACAGTGAGGGTCGGCTGGTGGAGGATTGGGGCGCCCTTGGCATCCGACTCGCGGGCGACGGCGTTCACATGGGGCCGGCCGGTGTGTCCGCGGGCGACGTCGCACCGGGCGTGCCGGGAGTGCGGATCGTTCGCGATGGCGGAGCGGTAACCCTCGATGCGACCGTCTTTCGAGCGCCCGTGTGGCCGTCGGGGCTGGACATCCTGACGGTTCGGCTTGCGTCGAAGTCGGACCGCGACGTGCCTGTACGCCTCACCGTCGAGCTCCCTGCGAGCGCTCGCGTGGGCAAGCGCCTGGTGTCTCTCGGGGGGAGGGCCATCGTGGGGCTGCCTGAGCGCCCCGCTCCCGTTCGCGAGCTCCGGGAATGGGGCCACTGGGACGAGGCGGCGGACCTTCCCGGTTGGGCGCGCCCAGAGGGCGAGTGCGACCCGGCCTTCCGCAACATTCGGGCGGGCTTGGGCGGCGTTCCCATCGCCTACCGCTTCGCAGTGGAACCAGGGGGCGCAGCGAACGTCTTCCTCGGTTTCTGCGAGAGCCACTGGCGTGCGGCCGGGCAGCGCCCCGTGGTCTGTCAGGTCGAGGGCGCGCCGCTTCAGGAGATCGATCCCATAGCGCGGTGGGGGGTCCACAAGCCGGGCGCCGTCCTGTTCGCTGCGCGCGACGTGAACGGCGACGGGCGCCTCGATGTGGCGGTGTTGCCGAAGCCCGGCTCGCCGGACGTGAACCCTATTCTGAACGTCATCTGGCTCTTCCCGCCCGGCGCTGCACCTTCTGCCGAGGCCGTCGTGAGCGGGCGCCTGAACGCCGTCGCGACGCGCGTCGTGGATGTGGGCGGCCCCGGCGATCAGGCGCTCGAGGCCGCGGGACGACTGCAGTACGATCTTGTGGTGGCTAAGTCGGGCACGGAACTCACGTTGCTGGTGGCCTGTCCCGGGGCGACGGTGGAGTCTCCGAGCCGAAGCGCCTGGACGCCGGAGACGTTGCGCGCCGCGGCGGCTCGTGTCATGGCGGACTGGTCGGCGGTGGCGTCGCGCTGATCGGGGAGGACTACCGTCGCGGGGACCACGACGCCTGGAACGCCGTGATCTGGGCGGCCACGTCGCGGTGGCGGATGCCATAGCGGTGCGCAATGTCGCGCCAGCCCCAGCCCTGCTCGTAGAGGTTCACCAGCTGCGCTACGGTCAGACGCGTCCGTCGTCGCGCCGCGAGCGCTACCACGACGCCTTCCGCCGTCAGGCCGCGGTCTCTTAGCGAGCGCACCATGTCGGCGCCCACGCCGAACTGCGCGGCAATGCGGCTCTCGAAGGAGCTGCACAGTCGCGGGTCGAGGGCGCCGGCAACGGCATAGAGCGCGTCGGTGGGGTGGTGACCGAAGATCACCACGTGCCGGCGTCCGGTCGAGACGGCAACCACACTCTCCCCCCGGGCCAGGCGCATTGCGCCAACAGGCGCCGGGACCGCGGACTCCGTCTGGCAGATCGTCAGGTTGACGAGCCCGTTGCTGTAGCGCAGAACGGCGGTGTCGGCGCCGTTGATCCGGACGACGTGCCCGCACTCGAACTCATAGCCGGCCGGTACGGTCAACGGAGCGACGACCGGGAAGCGCGCGATGGAGGACAGCGTCGCCAAGCTCCGCGAGTAGGCGCCGCGACTGACGTTCAGGCAACGCGTGCCTTTGGGTGGCCTGAAGGCGAGCTCCTTCGACGAGAGGCGGCCGGGAAACTCCACCTCGGTGAACAGCATGAGCGCATGAGTGTTGCCGCGCCGATCGCACTCCTCGCGGCCGAGCTCGACGCCCTTCTGGCGATCCACCCACAGCGTTACGATGCAGCCATCCCCGGCTCGGGGCGTGAGGCGCAGCCTGTAACACACGCGTCCGGCCAGCGGCACCTCATCCTCTACGGTGGCTGTGTAGTTGGCAAGAACGCGCCGCGTGCGGCGGGCGACGGAGGCGGCACACCGCGGTGGCGAGCGCTTGATCTTGGCCAGCCGGTGCGACGGCTCGTAGGTGGTGGTCCATGTGCCGTCGTCCAGCGTCAGGGCGCCGCGCTGCGACCTCGGTGTCAAGATGGTCGTGAGGGTGGCGCCGGTCGGCCCGCGAACGATGCGCCGCGTGCTGGTCGAGACCCCGCCGGCGGATGGGCTGACGACCACCACGGTCCCGCGCAGCGCGACCGTGTCCTGCGCCGCCAGACAGCGGCGCACCAGCTCCTCGGCCGTTGGACGACGGGGAGCGGCCAACGCACAGCACGCACTCGCGGCGAGGAGGACCGCGGACATCGCCGCCGGACCGACAGCGCCCGTCGGACGGCAAGGCGGGCGCTCACGGATCATCGGCGATCACTCCTGGCGCGGGAATCAGCGGTCGAGGGCGGCTGACCCAAGGTCGAGGGCCGTCTCGACGCGAACGGGCGTCGAATCGGCGGCCGTCGGCTCGTAGGAAGCCGCCTCCGCGGCGACATACGGCGCGCCATCGTCGTGCAGGAACAGCATGTCCGCTAACCGAGGCGCGCGCTCCGCGGACGGGGCCGTCGGGACCAGCAGATTCGCCGCCCGAACCTCTCGGTCACTCCAGGCAATCGGGCGCGACAAGGCAAGCGCCAGAGCAGCGACAGCCGCACCTGCGACGAGGGCGAGCGCCGCCCGGGCCGCCGGCCGCCACCTCGGGCCGATGGTGCGCAACCAGGTCGCAGGGGCGCGCACTGGCTCCGTCTCGGCCGCCAGATGGAGCCGTTCGAGAAGCTCATCCTCGAAGTCCGGGCGCGGCTCACTCACCGAAAGACCCGCGAGGAGACGCTTCATGGACAGAAGCGACTCGTACTCCTCGCGGCATGCAGCGCACACCCGCAGGTGTTCCCTGACTGCAAGCTTGTCACATCCCGAGAGCTCGTCGTCGATGAAGGCCGAGAGAAGCCGGTTGGCCCTGCAGCAACTCATGGCAACCCTCCGCCGGCGGAGGCCGATCGGGTCAGTGCAGCGACGCGCGCCCGCATCATCTTCCGTCCCCGGTGCAGCCGGGATCGGACGGTGCCGAGCGAGCAGCGCATGGCATCGGCGATCTCCTCGTATGAGAGGCCCTCGACATCGGCGAGGACCACCGTCTGCCGGAAGTCGGGCGGCAGGCTGTTCAGAGCGTGCTGAAGCGGGGCGTCGATGTGGTTGCGGAGGGCGATCTCTTCGGGGTTACTGCCGGTGTCGGGCACTTCGAGGAGTACGGACCCGTCGTCCTGGCCATTCGCCAGAGGCTGATCGATGGACTGCATCCGCAGCTTCGGACGCCGCCGGACCTCATCGATGAAGACGTTCGAGATGATCCGGTACATCCAGTTCTCGAATGGCATCTGCGGG
>Ga0272446_1005898_pt1 | contig 13170 bp, 8 predicted proteins | sample YNPCB0061_FD_194587 | JGI IMG/M metagenome (GOLD analysis project Ga0272446, IMG submission 194587) | Hot spring microbial mat communities from Yellowstone National Park, WY, United States - YNP-CB-006-1 | ecosystem: Environmental > Aquatic > Thermal springs > Hot (42-90C) > Sediment | place... | reverse complement strand
GCCTCCGACGCGGAGCCCCGCCAGTTCCACCGCTCCTTGTCCATGTTCGGGCCCATTCGGAAGCAGTCCACCGTCCGGATAGAGAAGAGCCGGCCGATCTTGCCCTCCTTCATCCAACGGCGGGCCGTCCGCGGCGCCGGCTGGAACATCTGGTTGTGCGCGCACTGGAGGGTCACGCCGTTGCGCGTCACCGCCGCCTCGATGTCTCGCGCCTCGTCGAGCGTGGTGCAGAGCGGTTTCTCGGTAATCACGTGCTTGCCCGCGTCCGCCGCGTCCACGATCGCGTCCCGGTGCAGACGGTGCGGAAGCGCAAGGTCCACGGCGTCCACAACGTCGTCCGCCAGCAGGGCCTTCCAGTCGCTGTAGATCTGCGCGCTGCCGCCCATCTCCTGCGCGCGCTTCCTGGCATTGCCCTCGTTCACGTCGCATGTTGCGGTCACCGTCGCCCGATCCGACACCGCCCGCCAGCCCGGCAAGTGGGCGCCCATGATGCCACCGCATCCAACCAGCCCAACGCGTATCACGTCTCTCTCCCAGAGTGTAGGTGGACCGCCGGACGGCACGCCGTCCGGGGCCGCGCTAGGTTGGACGGCTCGCGCACGAATCCTGCGCCGCGGCAGGATCGGCGGCGCCGACGTGGAAACCGAACGCCAGCACGCCCGGGGGGGGGGCGTGTCGCGGGAGGGAGACCGATGCGCATGACGCGAAGAGAGATGGTGAGCGCGAGCGCGGCGATCGCCGGTGTGCTGGCCGCTTCCGGCGAGGCTTCGGCCGCGCCGCGCGCTCGCCGATACCACCTGTGCCTCTCGGAGGACGCCATCGAGACAGACCCCGGCCTGCTCCCGCTGGTGCGGCAGGCCGGCGTCACGGACGTCTGGGTCACCGGTTTCCTGTACGGCTACTGGCATTACGCGCCGGAGCGCGTTCGCCGCGCGATGGACGCGGTCGAGGCCGCCGGAATGGCGGCGCACGTCGTCAACGTGCCGCTGGGACACCCAGGCGACTCGCTCGGCGCGATGGCGGGCGACGTGCCGCTCACACCGCCGAAGCACTGGCGGACCGGCGTCGGGCCAGGTGGTGAGACCTACCCCGGGACGTCGCTGCACGACCCGGCCACGGCCGAGAACGCCGCGGCGCTCCGCCGGCTGAGCGATCTGGGCGCGCGACAGGTGTTCCTCGACGACGACTTTCGTCTCGCCCGCTCCCCCGGCATCGTCGGCGGTTGCTTCTGCGAGGCGCACCGCGCGGCCTTCCTTCGGCGCGGCGGCTACGCGCCGGCCCGATGGGACGAGTTGCTGAACGACGTCCGCGCGCACCAGCTCACGCCCCTTCTGCGCGCGTGGGTCGACTCGGCGTGCGACGAGCTCACCGCGTGTTTCCGTGCGGTCCAGCGCGCCGCTCCCGACACCCGGCTCGGCATCATGGTCATGTACATGGGCGCGGAGAAGGCCGGCATCCGCCTCGCCGACTATCGCGGTTGCCTCTTCCGCGTCGGCGAGGGCCACTTCGGCGACGGCGACTTCGGAACCGTGAAGGGCAAAACGGTCGAGCTCTTCAGCTCGCTCTTCCACCGTCGCTTCGCGCGCCCGGACCTCGCGTACTCCGAGACGACCGCCTACCCGGCGCATGCGCTGTCTGCGCGCAACATGGCGGCCAAGCTGGCCGTCTCCACGCTCTCCGACGTGCGCAATACCTGCATGATGAGCGGCCTGACGCCTTTCCCCCGCACCCACTGGCAGACGCTGGCGCCGGCCATGCGCAAGCAAGCCGCGCTGCACGCCCGTGTCGCGGACCGGCGGCCGCGCGGACCATGGAAGCACTGGTGGGGTGAGGCTGGCCGGTATGTAAGCGACGACAACCCGTACAGCCTCTTCTTGGCGTGCGGGGTGCCGTTCGAGGTAGCGACGCGCCCGCCGCGCGATGGCGTGGTCTTCCTGAGCGAGTACGACGGCGGCGAGCCGCTGGGCGAGCGTGCGATCCGCGTCGTGCGGCCCTCGGCCCGCACGGCGCCCGCGGGCGCGCGCGTTGTGCCGGAAGCGCTACCCGATCTCTTCGCGCTCAAGCGCTCGATGGCGCCAGCCCTGGACGCCGTCCCGCATGTGCTGGAGGACACGCCTGCTGTCTGCGCGTGGTACCCGGACGCGCGTCTCTGCCTCCTCTGGAACCTGGAGGACCGGCCGGTCCGGTTGACCCTTCGGCACGGCGCGCAGCGCGTCCCCGTCTCGCTCGCGCCGCTGGACACCGAGGCCGTCGACCTGTAGACCGCGGCCACCGGCGAGCCGCCGGTCCCGCCGGTCCGTTCGCGCTCGCGCCTAGTCGGACAGGCCGGGCGTGGGAAGGTCGGTCATCCTCGTGTCCCCCGTCAACGGGCATGCGAGTATCGGCGGACGAGGCGACGCTGGACGGGCGGCGCGTGCGGGTCCCGTTGTCCGCGCGCTACGGAGCGCGCTTCCGGCGCTGGGGCCCCGAGAGCGGCGCCGCACGGCTCGCGGTCTCCAGCCTCAGGACGCGGGTCTCGCCTTTGCGCAGCGCGAGCGCCAGCCGCGGTCCGCTTCCCAAGCGCTGGCCGGTGAGGACGTCCACCACGGGCGCGCGGCGGCGGACGTCGAGGGCGACCCTTCCGTCCTGGGTTGCGGTGACCGCCACGATGGGTCCGTTGGCGTTGACGAGCGTCTCGCGGTCCGCCCACAGGTGGACCGCCGCGGCACGTGCGGCGATCCGGAGCAGCTCCGGCGTCAGCGCGGGCGCGCCCACGAAGAGGTCGGTCCCGGTCGAGCGCCGGCGCATCGCCACGGCGGCCGACCCGTCGGGAAAGGCCGCCAGCACTTCGCCCGGCGCCGCATCGGTCGCGGCAAAGAGCGGGCGCACCGGCTTGTGAAGCCCGAAGGCCCTGGTCAGCCCGAGGCGGCGGCCCGCCTCCGTCGGCGTCGCCCAGGCCTCGTCGGGCGTCACGCGCTCCAGCCGCAGACCGGTCAGCGCGCGCATTCCTTCGGCTGAGGGGCCGCCCTCATCGTAAGCGCCTGGCGCGTAGCACCAGACCCGCGTGCGCCCGCGCGTCGCCTTCAGCAGCGCGGCGCGCCGCTCTGGCGAGAGGCGCCACGTGTTGAGGAAGACGAGCAGTCGCGCGCCGACGCGCCCTGCCATCACGTCGTCCAGCAGATACTGACCGTAGGGCGCACCCATTCGCCCCAACGCCCACCGGCCCTGGTAGATGATGGGACCCGTTACCTCCTGCGACCACGGCGCGACAAGGTGCTGTGACGGGTCGTCCAGCACGGCCGCGACCTCTGGCCGGAAGGGGATCGCGCGCTGCAGGAAGGGCCGGTCGAGGGACTCCAGATCCCGCATGCGGCGCCAGAGCGCCGGGTCGTCGAACCAGCCCGCCATCCCGAGGTCCATCCACCATGTGGCCAGGTTGCGGGTCGCCTCGTTGGCCACGTTGCGCGTCAGCACGTGCAGAGCCTGCTCCAGGGTGGCGGTGCGCGCGATGGCGTCCGGCTCGTCGGGGCTCTTGTGGGTCCGGGTGTCGTCTTCCTGCAGCCACAGTTTGCCGGCGAGCGCCACACTCTCCGCGCAGGACATGACGGGGCCCGTCTGGCCGAAACCGCGGTCGCCGTAGGAGATCGGCGAGCAGAGAACGTCGATGTCCGTCGACTCCAGCACGCGCCGCAGGGCGTAGTGACCGCTCGTAGCGGGACCGAGCAGCACGCCGCCGAACTCGAAACCGTAGCCGTAGAAGAACACCACGAGCTTGCGCCCGCGGGACGCTCGACGGGTGGCCGCCGCGATCTCCAGCACGCAGTCGGCCATGGCGTCCTGCTGGTAGGCCGCGAAGTCGACCAGGATGCGCTCGGCGCCGGGGTCGCGCAGCACGCCGTTCGGCGAGTCCCTTCGATCCTTCGGCGAGGGAACCTCGGCGGCGTCGATCGAGGCGCCGGCGTCGCGCCAGGCGCGGCGCAGCGACTCATCGTCGCGATAGCGCGCCCGCAGCCACGCACGCCAACCCTCGCGGTCGGCATCGGCATACCCGTTTAGCAAGCCGCCCCACGTGTCCTGGTAGAACCACTCGCCGGTGTTCTGCCCGCACGGGTGGTAGCCCGCCATTCGGTCCGGAAACCGCTCCTCGAGGTGCCTCACCAGCGCCTCCGCGCGCGCCGCTGCGTCCCGGCGGTAGCGCGGCGAGGCCGGCACTCCGTAACCCTGCGTCGAGCCGTCCTCCCACCGCATCGCGTCGCCCGGGTGGGCCTTGAGCCACCACGGGGGCGGCTCCATCCCGAAGCGCGGGATGAGCAGAGCGTTCGGGTTGGCGCGCAAGACACGCTCGCACTCGGCATCCACGGCAGCCCAGTTCTCGGGCTGGCCTGGCTCCGGCCAGGGCGTCGGTACGATGAAGGTCACGAAGTCGACGCCGGCGCCCGCCGCCAGCCGAACCTGCGACTCGAATCGGCCTGGCGGCCCGCCCAGGTGGGTGAAGACCTCGCCGGGCCGGTAGAGGTTCACGGTCAGGTCGCGCGCAGGCTCTGCGCGACACCAGAAGGAGACACGGTAGCTGCGGCCGCGCCGGATCGTCAGGTTGCCGACATGGTAGATGTGGTAGTCGGGCCACCGGCCATCCGGTGGCGCCGTGAGCGTCACGCCCAGCGCCGCCGACCCGTTGCGCCCGGCGCCGGGCTCCACCTCGGCGCGTCCCACGGTGTTGGCCTCGCCGGGCGGAAACACGATCCAGTGCGCGCCGAAGGAGCCAGGTCCCTGCTCGAAGTCGCGCAGGGGCATCACGTCCTCTCCGGTCTCCACGTCGACGACCCGCACGTCGTCGATCCAGATCCGACCGGTCTTCTGACCGAAGCGGAAATGGAGCGTCCCATCGCCGGGCGCGTCGGCCGCAGCCGTGAACTCGAACGACACGCTCCGCGCCTCCGGGCCGGCGGGTATTGGGTTGGCGCCCGGCCCACCAAAGAACATGCGGCCGCGCACCGGCCTGCCGTTCACAAGAAGCCGAGGAGCGCCCTCGCGGCTGTCCACGCGCACCGCGAGCTCTGCGAGAGCGGGCGCGCCCACCGAGAGGAACACCACCACCAGCGCGAGGGACATTGCGTGCATCGAGAACACCCCTTCTGCCGCGCGACGGCGCGACGTGTCGCGCCGCGGCAGCGGCGCTTTTCCCGTGGCAGGAGCCGCCATGGCGCTTGCCGTGGCGCGCTCGCCCGGTCGCTACGCCTCTAGAACATCCGTTTTCGCCAGCCCTGCATCAGGAGTCCGCGGTAGCGGGCAAAGGTCCCTGCGGCATCCTCTGCCAGCGGCGCGAACGTGGGGCTCCGTCGCAGCGCCTCCGCGAACTGCTCCACAAGCGTTCTCGCGTCGCTATCGGTCAGGCGCGCGGAGCGCCCGAGCACCCCGACGGCCGTGATCGTCGCCCGCAGGTCGGTGAGGCCGGCGCGGCACACCTCCGGCGTGGCCGACCACGCCCGCTCCAGCGCGGCCACCATCGCCTCGGCCACCACCGGGTCCAGCCCGTCGTCCGTGAGCGCGTCGAGTTTCGTTATCGCCTCGGCGAGCTCCGCGCCGGCGCCCGGGTCGCCGCACTGCCGGTCAGCCCACGCGCGCACGACCTCCGCCGGTTCGCGGTCAGGATCCCACAGCCAGTCCGCCATCCAGTGCGTGGCCGGCGCTCGCGACCAGACCTCGAGCCGGTGGCCGAAGCAGGCGTTGACGCGGAAGTCCCGTGCCACCCGCGCGGCCCACGGCACGTAGCGCAGATGCGGGGTCAGGAAGGCATACCCCGACTCCGGGTTCGTCGCGAAGAGGAAGAGCCCGGTGCGAAAGCCCAGGTCGCGCTCCCGCAGAGGCGTCGGCGTGGGGCCCTCCTCCGGCGTGCCGACGATGGTAACGCGGCGGTACTCCTCCGGCCACGCGTCCATCAAGCGGCGGCTCAGCTCGTCACGCACCGCCGCGCCCATCGTGCGCTCCCACAGCGCGATCGGCCAGAGGTTGACCTCCACTCTCCCGCGCGGGTTCACCGCACGGAACCTCCGCGCGAACGCCACCGCTTGCCGCGCCAGCGAGGCCGCCTGGCCGGCCCGGCAGCCGCGCGCTTCGCACCAGCAGCCGCCGGGGTCGTAGAACCAGATCTGCACCGCGTCGACGCCGCGCAGCGCGCGCACGTGCGCGTCGAGCGCGCCCAGCAGGGCGCGCCACGCCCCGGGATGGTTCGGGCAGACGACCGGGAAGCCCGCGCGCACGTAGTCGATGTCGGCGTGCCACTCCGGGTGCGCTTTCCACACGTCGCGCGGGACCATCGTGGGGCTGAGCATGAGGGTGGTCGAGATGCCTCGCGAGCGCGCATACCGGACGGCCCCGGGAATCTCGCGATAGAGTCGGCGGCTCGGCGGCGATCGCGAGAGCGCGGACTCCCTCCAGGCGGTCACGTCGCTACCCCAGAGGAACAGGTAGAGCCGGTTCAGCCGCGCAAGCGCCAGCCGGTCGATGTACTGCCTCCAGCGGTCGGAGCCCCACTGGTGCGGCGTAATGCCGGCAATGTCGTAGCCGACGTTGAGATACTCGCCACGCTCCTCGATGGCCGGCGCCGTGAACCGGCGGCGCGCAGGCAACTCCAAGCGAGCGGGCGCGGCGCGCAGCCCCATCTCCAGCTCGGCCAGCCCGAAGGCCAGCCCTGTATCGGTGCGCGCAGCGACCGTCACGGCGTCGGGCGACGCCACGATCGCGTAGCACTGGTCGCGCTGCCAGCCCGCAAGCGGCGCGAGCGAGGGGCCCAAATCCCAACCGTCGAGGAGCGGCCGGCGAGCGTCGATTCGCGCCAGGCGAACGCATACCGGAGCGGCTGCAGCTGGCGCGGCGCCGCCGATCTCACGCACGCTGCGTTCCAGATGCCGTAGCGCCTCGCGAGCGGCGCTCCCGATGCGCGGCGTCTCCACGCGCCACGATGCGAGCGGGATGGTCACTGGTTGGCTTGCCATTGCGGGAACCTCGCCGAGGGCGGCGAGCGCGCAGCACGTCGCCGCGGCAGCCCGCACGAGCGGGATGGGACCCGGAGATCGCCACCACGGCGAAGGCCGGCATGCCGCAAGCATGAGAGCGGCCAGAAACCTCGAGCGGCGATCCACCGTCATCGCTTCTGCTCCCATCGTTCTCCGGCGAGGACCGTCGCCAGCGCAAAGCCGGGCTCTTGCGCGACGGCCCGCGCTCGTTCACCTCGATGGCGCGACCGGTCCGGCTCAGCTCGACGCCAGCCTACGCCACGGGCACGGCGCCTTCCTCCACGAGCGCACCGATGGAGGAGCCGCGACCCTCAGCGACGAAGGGGCGACCGGCTCGCTGCGCGCCGAACGGCCGCTCACGGGGAGAAGAAGCCGGGCGAGCAGCGACCGCACGCAAGGGCCGCACGCATCATGTCGCGTCGCTCCGTCGTCGCGCGGTGGGCATGCGGACGATGGTCGGTGCGCAGCCCGATGGCGCTTTTGTCGCATGAACGCCTCGGAAAGGGAGACACCAATGAAGAGGGCGTGCTGGCTGGCTGCCGTGGCGGTGCTCGCCATTCCGGGCTCCCGCGCCGTCGGCGCGATGCTGGACGTCAAGGCCGGCGAGAAGGAGCGATGGTCGTTTGTCATGGCCGGTCGACCGGTTGGCTCGATGAGCGCCGAGTGCCGCGCGGTGCGCAAGACCGCTGCGGGAGCAGAGGCTGACTCGACCTACAACCTAAAGCTGAACCTTCCCGCGCAGGGCTCAGAGATCCGCCTGTCGATGAAGGGCGCGTTCACGTTGTCGAGGACAGGGACGCCCGTTGGCCTCTCCATCGACGCCGACGCGGCCGGTCAGCGGCAGAACGTCAAGGTGCGCTTCGCATCGGGCAAGGCGACGCTCACCGGCACGGTGGGCGGGCAGGCCATCCGCAAGTCCGCGGCCGTCACGGGCAAGGAGTTCCTGTCGGTCAACAACCTGATGACCCTCCTGTCGCTTGCGACGCGCGTGCTGCGGCCGGCGCCAGGCAATTCGGTGACGGCGCCGTTCTTCGCGATCGAGATGATGCAGAGCGTCGACCTCACCTTCGCGGCGCGGTCGAAGACCGAGACGCTGAGGGTGGGCGGCCGCAACCTCGAGTGCGTCGTCTGCGACGTGGCGCCCATTGCCGCGAAGATCCATGTCGTCAGGGCCACTGGCGAAATGGTGCGCTACGCGATGGACGCTCAGCAGCTGGTGATCGAGCGCCAGTAGCCCGTCGCAGAGCGCGTCCGCGACGACCGCGACCTCGGAGTGGACCTGCAGATGGCCCAGCGCGAGCCGGCGCTTGCCGGCAGCCAGCGGTTGCGTGCGTCGCGGATCGAGCGGCTGCGCGCCCGACGGAAGCCGCTCAGGCGCTCGGTTCCCCGCGGATCGGCGCCGTGAGGTCGATCCCCAGCATCTTCTCCCACACCGCCCACATCTCGCCGGACCAGATCTCCCCGAAACCCAGTGTGCGGCTCAGGTTGTAGAACGCGTGGACCTGGGCGGTGAGCGGCAGGGCGAGCTTGCGCCGGGTCGCCTCGTCCATCACGTAGTCGATGTCCTTCCCGTGCATCGCCAGGTTGCCGCCGGTGCTCAGCACCCCGGAGAGCAGGTTCGGCTTGATCGCGTCGAGCAGCGCCGATCGGCAACCGCCCTTCTCGATGGCGGCATACACCTTGCTGACGTCGGCCCCGAGTTGCGCCGCGAACGCGAAGGCCTCCGCCACGGACACGTAGATTGCCGCCATCAGCATTTGGTTCACCAGCTTGGCCACCTGCCCGTGTCCGCTCGGCCCGACGTGCACGACGGTCGTGCCGATCGCCTCCAGCACGTCGCGATGCGCTTCGAACGCCCCTCGCTCCCCGCCGACCATCACGCAGAGCGTCCCGTCACGCGCGCCTCCGGCGCCACCGGACACCGGCGCGTCCAGGAAGGCTCCGCCGGCCTCCTCCACCGCCCGCGCGACCCGTTGCGCCATTGTGACCGTCGTCGTCGTGGCATCGATGACGCAGCGCCCCCCGGCGTGCGCCAGCAGCCCGCCCTCGCCCAGGACCACGTTCTCCATGGTCTCCTGGTTCGGCAAGCTGAGGAGAGCCGCCTCGGCCTGCCGAAACGCGTCGGCAGCCGAGCTTGCCGGCTCCACGCCCGCTTCGCGGGCGGCTGCCATCGCCTCCGGCCTGGGATCGAACCCGAGCGTGCGGAACCCCTTGCGCGCCAGGTTGGCCGCCATGGGGCCTCCCATCGCGCCGAGCCCGATCACCGCAACGGCGCGCCCGTGTGACCCGCTCATCTCTCACGCTCCTCTCTCAGCGGATCGGCTCGTACGCCAGCATGACGATGCCCGACAGGAGAGCGCGCGCCGAACTCCATTGCACGGCGTGGGGCGCACCCGTCGCATCCTCTCCTCCTCCCGGCGCACCTGCGGCTCCGCCGCCACCTCCGCGATGGCGCGGAAGACGCCGCCCGAGCCGGCCTTCGCAAGCCACACCAAGGCGGGTCTCCCCTTCTCGGCGCCTCAGCGAGCGGTTTCCACCGACACGGCCGTGGCACCGTCGAGCTCCACGTAGCGAGGGCAGTAGCCCGCGCGCAGCGCGACCCGCCGGGGGTCCTGGGCCGGCGACGCGTTCCCCATCGGGTCCACGATGCGCGCAGCGCGCGCGTCGGAGGCGATCACCACCTCCGTCTCGCGGTCCTCCGGCACGAAGACCGCGACCGTGCGGCCCGCCGCCGTCCGGAAGAGGTACGCATTGGCGTGCCACGATTCGAGGAGCGTCTTCTCGAAGCGCGCGCCCGCCAGACGGTCGATGAACGCCGCCACCGCGGCATAAGCGAAGCGCGGACAGAAGGTGTGGTCCACGAACCCCCAGTCCGCGTCCGGCAGGCGCAGACGCGGACCGCCCACTTCCCGCGTGCAGTACAGCAGCGCTGCCTCGTGACCGCGCGACCAGCACCAGAGCAGCTTCTGCACGGCGGTCGCCGCCTGGTCCCGCTCGACGTCGAGGCGCCACGCTGCATAGCCCATCTCCGTGTTCAGCCACTTCGGGGAGGCTGGCCCGCCAGCCGCTGCCGTCGCCGCGCGCACCGCCGCGAACGTGTCCGGCAGCCGCGCGAGGGGACCGTGGAAATGGTAGGCCACCCGGTCGACGAGCGAGGCCGCCGCCCGTGCGATCCGCCCCATCGCCTCGGGGTCGATGAGCGTGTAGCCGCCGTTCGCGATGGGCACGCCGGGCGCGGCCTTGCGCAGCTCCTCCACATTCCAGCGGAGGTAGTCGCCGTACTCCTCTGGCGTGCCGCGCCAGAAATCCGGGTTGTCCGGCTCGTTGTACACCTCGAGGAAGGCGGCATGTTTGCCGTAGCGGCGCGCCACCTCCGCAGCGATCCGGCGCACGGGGCCCTCGCGATGCGGGTAGCGCCAGAGCGGGTCCTTCCGATCGGCGTAGGCAGGCAGCACGGCCCAGTCCGGCGCGGGCGTGATCTGCAGATCGAGCTGGAACCCGCGACGGACCAGCGTCTCGACGCAGGCGTCGGCCCGCTCGAACCCGATGGGCGCATCCTCGGACGGCCACTCGATCGGCAGGTCGATCCGCAGCAGGTCGATCCCCATCCGCGCCGCCAGGTCGGCGTCCAGCTCGCGCGCTTGCTGCTCCGTCATCCCGGCGGGCGCGGCCGCCCCGTAGTCGTTCCGCCAGTGCTGCCGCCCCGGGAACGAGCAGCTCCCGACGCGGAAGCCGCTCTCACGCCACTTCCCTCGGTGCGTGTCGTTGGGCGGACAGACCGCGAAGCTGCGCGCCAGACGCGCCCGGCAGCGCCCCCTGGCGTCCAGAGCGTCGAGCGTGAGCAGGTAGGCGCCCCGGCCATCGGACCGGAAGCGAACATCCACGTCCGCCGGTGCTGCCGTCTCGTGGCGCCAGACCGGCCGGCGCTCCCAGTCCCACGCCGTGAGCACGACGCGCGCGCCAGACGCGGCGGGCGCCCGCAGCCGGACCGTGAGCGCTTCGCCGGGCGCAACCACCCAGCGAAACGGTTTCTCGGGCTCCAGCCGCAGCTCCATATCCATGCGGTCCGCGTCGGGCACGCTCTCCGCGAGCGTCGGCACGCCGAGCGCCGACAGCGCTGGCATGGCGGGGTCGAGTTTCGCCTCCACCACGGGCCGCTCTGGCGCCATCGCGAGCAGCCCGAGCATCGTGAGCAGCGCCGTCACCACTGAGCGCGCGCCTCGGCCACCTGCGCAATGGCAGCCTCGTGGAGCGGACGGAACTCCGGCATCGTCGGTCGCCACGGAGCCATCAGGAACCCCAGAAGCCGCTCCGGCGCGATCCTCTCCCGGCAGAACGCCACCGTCTTGCCGAAGTTCGTGTCCACGCTCCAGTTGCTCCCCGTCGGGACCTGGTCGTACCCGTGCTCCTCCAGGTCGATGTAGGCGCGCGGCGCCTGCGCGTCCCTGTAGGGATCGTCGGGCGCTGCTCCGCCGAGGTCGAACGAGTCGCCGTACCACCAGTTGCTCTGAAGCACGCTCGTCGGCATCCGCTCGAAGAAGGCCTCCGGATGATGCCAGACGACGTCGGACCAGACCCACGGCCGCGAGCCGCCAGCTTCCACGCACTCGGCGAGGAACCGGAGGTCATGCCACCACAGGTCGTGCTGCCGCACCACCACGTACTCGTAGCTTGCCTGGTGGGCGGCCGTCTCCTCGTCCATGCCCAGATGGAACCAGCGCGGCCCGCCGAAGAGCTCGATCGTCTCGGCGATCAGGTCACGGGCGGCGGCATAGTAGGCCGGCGACGAGACCATGCGCGCGTACGGGCCCATCCACGCGTCGTGGCACGCGCTGAAGTTGAGCTTGGGGATCGGCTCCAGACCGAACGAGCGGACCCGATCCAGCTCCTCCCGCAGCTTCTCCGGCGGCCACGAGCCCTCCACGGCGGTCTCGGGCCGGCTCACGTAGCGCACACCCTCGCCGATGTCGATCACGAGCATGTTCAGGCCCGCGTCGCGCATCCGCGGGAGCAGGTCGCGAAAGAGCGCTTCGTCGAAGCGCAGAAAGGGCTGCGCGGCGAGGTACGGGTGGGAGCGATCGGGCCACGCGCGGTCGCTCCACATGTTGAGACCCAGGTGCAGCAGATAGCCCCACACCATCGCGCTCCTCCTCGTGGGCCGTGTCGGATTCCCGGCGGGCGCTTCGCTGCAGGCGGTCCGGATTCCTCGCCCGGGCGCCGCGCGCGGGTTCCACGATCGCGGCGGCCGACCTCCCGCCGCCAGCTCCGGTCATCCCGTGCGCGTTGGCCAGCGATCGAACGATCCCGCCCCACCCGAGATCGTGTCGGAGAACCGTCCTGCGGAGATACCGGAGAGCGCGCGCCCCCGGATCGTGCCCCTTCGCTGGGCGCGATGTGCGTCAGGGGCAAGGTCCGCGACGAGCGGGCTGGCGACACCCGCGCGGCAGGCGCTGCGGACAACCGTCCGTCGCCGTCCAGGGTGCCCCGAGCGGTCCCGGCGCGAGCGTCAGGGGGTCCTCCCTGCCGCGTGAACCTGCGCCTCCGGCTCGGACGCTCGCACGGGAGGCGGCGCCGCGGATGTCGCCTGCTCGGCGGCGCCCGGTTCGGGCGATGCGCTCAGTGCCGCTGCAAGGATCTCCCGAAGCCGGCTTCGCGCCTCGAAGAGCCGTGACTTCACCGTGCCCGCCGGCACCTCGAGGATGGCGCCGGCCTCGCGGCACGTGTAGCGCCAGACGTGGCAGAGGATGAAGGCCTCCCGCAGCGGGTCCGGCAGGGCCGCCAGCGCGCGGTCGAGCGCCACGGTGTTGAGCGAGAGCGCGCCGGCCGGCGCCGGCAGTCCCTCCGCCTCGGTGAGGGGGGCTTCCACGCGCCGGGCGCGGAGCCAGCGGGTGTACTCGCGGTACGCGATGCGGTGCAGCCACGTGGAGAGCCGGGCCTCGCCGCGGAACTCCGGGAGCGCGGCCCAGGCATGGACGAAGGTCTGCTGCACGAGGTCCTGGGCAGCATCCGCGTCGCGCGTCAGCCCGCGCAGCATCCGGTAGAGCGGCAGGTAGTTCTCGGCAACCAGCCGCTCGCCGGCCCGGCGGTCGCCCGCGACGACCCTGCGTGCCCACGCCCTGTCGCCCACCGGTCGCCTCCCGCCGCCTCGACACGTACGCGGCGCTCTCTGTATCCT
>Ga0272446_1005897_pt1 | contig 13171 bp, 11 predicted proteins | sample YNPCB0061_FD_194587 | JGI IMG/M metagenome (GOLD analysis project Ga0272446, IMG submission 194587) | Hot spring microbial mat communities from Yellowstone National Park, WY, United States - YNP-CB-006-1 | ecosystem: Environmental > Aquatic > Thermal springs > Hot (42-90C) > Sediment | place... | reverse complement strand
GCAAGCTCCGGACCGACCGCGGCAAGCGCACGCCTGACGCGCTCTTGTGCGGCAATGACAGAGTCCCTCAGATCCGGCCCAAGATCAGGCGCCCTCCTGATGCCGCCGCCTGCGCTGAGCAGCAAAGACCAGTTCGCCGCCGTGCGCGGTGTCATCTGCGCAAACCAGAAATCGCGCCGAAGTTTCTCGCCGGCATCGACTTCTTCCTCCGACAGCATCGGCCGCCCATCCTTGTCCTTGCGGCGCGCGAGCCATGCGAGAGGGCTCTCGCCGAGATTGTGCTTTGGCAAATGCTGAGCGCCCTCCGCGGGCGTACCCGGCCGGCATCGTTTCGGTCGCTTCATCTCATTCATCCATGCTGCAGGAGATCGCGTCAGTGCGTTTGCGATCGCGCCTTCGCCCGGCTCACGAGCGTCGGCAGAGCCCAGCCCAGAAGATCCAATGCCCGGTCGAAGATCGGATCATCACGGCGAACCTCAACTTTCAGACAGGCATAGGCCACCGTCGTGCGATCTCGGCCGAACATCATCCCGACTTCGGTCAGCGTCATGCCGCAGACGACATGCGCGAGATACATCGCAACCTGCCGCGCGGATGCGATGTTTCTTACCCCACGCGTACCCCGCCAAAGCGCCCCGGTTTCGATTCCAAACACATTGGAAATGACAAAGTCGATCGCGAGTCGCGCCTGATGATGGCGCTGCGATTGGGTCGTGTCGCTGAAATCGGAGCTGCGCGGCCGCGATTTCAGCGCCAGCGCATGATAGGGTTGCAGCATCTCTCTACCCGTCGGAACCTGGACTGCCGTTTCCTCCGGCCTCCGCTTCGCTGCCACCGGCTCGGGTCCAATGACGCGTTGAAGCCTGCCGTTTCGGTCGTGCCACGAACAATAGGGCGGCCCCGGGAAGCGGGGATAAGTTTTTTCGCCGATGTCTTCATTCACCCTACCGCCAATATGGCGGCGCAAAATGATCCCGCTTCGGCAGGGCCGACGGCTCGGCTCCGAGCGCACCGTTTCGATACGAAACGGCGCGAGCCTGGAGTGACACGGCCTTCGCCAGCCGCGGCAAATCGAGGGCCAAAAACCGGTCCCCCGCGAAACAACGCGTCCACAATCGAGAGAAATGATTATTGTTATCGCGCCGCAGGGCAGAGCCGCGTTGATCTCCGCCATTGGTCGTAACGCGCCAGCCGCGCAGCACCGGCGACGACGTTTGCGACGGCTTTGAAAAGAGGCCATCTGCTTTAGGGCTCGACCATCGGAGCCCCATCGGCGCATCAGAAGAATGACATCAGAACGACGTCATAAACGCGCATGCGCCGCCGCTCATCGCAAATGATTGTTTAGCGGTCCCGCCGGGTTCCAAGACCCATTTTCTTTGCGAGCTGAGAACGGGCACTCGCATAGTTTGGCGCCACCATCGGATAGTCGGGCGGCAGGCCCCACTTCTCGCGATATTCCTCGGGCGACAGGTTATAGTGGGTTCGCAGATGGCGCTTCAGCGACTTGAACTTCTTTCCATCCTCGAGACAGATGATGTAGTCGGGCATGACCGACTTCTTGATCGCGATCTTCGGCTTGGCGTCTTCCCGGTCCAGTGACACGGTCCGCCCGGCCGCCCGGCTGAGTGCAGCATGGGTCTCTGCGATGAGATTAGGTAAATCGCTCGAAGCAATCGAGTTGTTGCTGACGTAGGCCGCAACGATCGTTGCGGTAATCGTCACAAGCTCAGGCTGGGCTGAACTTTCCATCAGTTTGTTCCGCTTCCTTTCTGACCCCCGATCCGGCGCCGAAACTCGGAGGGGCGGATTCCGGCAATGACGCAATATCGCCGGAGGTAGAGCTTAGCCATATTCCGGCAATGCGAGCGAAGGAGAAGAATTCAGCCCGCATTTCACTTGCGAAAGCTTTGACTACAGGAGTCCTCGATTGTCAATCGCCCGCCACCACCACTTTACGACATCGCTAATTCTTGCCTCAGCCCCCTCTCCATTGCGCCATTACTCAAACTGCACAGCCACATTGACGCGCCCGCCCGCAGGGTGAAGAAAACCACCCGCTTCGCCCCTTCCGGCCTCAGAGATTTCAACCGCCATGACTGCCCCGAAAACCCAAACGCGCGCCGCCGACGAAACCGTAAAGCCGCTGGCGCCCCCACGCGCGCGGCGAATCCCGGTGAAATCAACTTGGCACGGGGTGGAACTCACCGATGACTATGCCTGGCTCAGAGCCGCCAACTGGCAGGAGGTGATGCGCAAACCCTCAGCCCTTCCCCCCGACATTCGGGCCCACCTCGAGGCTGAAAACGCCTATACCAAAGCCATGCTCGCCGACACGGAGGCGTTGCAACAAACACTCTTCGAAGAGATGAAGGCCCGGCTCAAGGAGGATGACCAGCAGGTCCCCCAGCCGCACGGCCCCTACGAATACTTCCCCCGGTTCGTCAAAGGCGGCCAGTACGCCGAGCTTTGCCGGATCCCCCGCGGCGGCACACCCGAGAATGCCCAAGTCCTGCTCGACGGCAATGCCCTGGCCGCGGGCAAAGAGTACTGGGACCTCGGCGCCACCGCCCATTCAAACGACCACCGGCTTCTCGCCTATGCCGCCGATGACAAGGGCTCGGAGCTTTACACCGTCCGAATCCGCGATCTCGAAACCGGAAAGGATTTGGCCGACGAAATTCCCGACACGCACGGCAGCCTCGAATGGTCGCGTGACGGCAAGACGCTCTTCTACGTCAAGGTGGACGAGCATCAGCGCCCGCTGTTCGTCTACCGCCACACCGTCGGCACCCCCGCAAGCGAGGACCAGCTCGTCTATGCCGAGGCCGATGCCGGGTTCTTCGTCGGCCTGTCATCGACCCAATCGCAGAAGTTCATCATCATCGATTGTCACGACCACGAGACGAGCGAGGTCCGCCTGATCGATGCCGATGCGCCTGACGCGCCGCCCCGCCTCGTCGCACCGAGACGCGTTGGCCATCAGTACAGCGTCGACCATCACCGCGACCACCTCATCGTTTCGACGAATTCGGGCAATGCCGAAGATTTCCGCATCGTTGCCGCCCCCGTCGATGAACCCGGCGAACCGAACTGGCGCGAGATCGTGCCCCATAAGCCTGGCCGCCTGATCCTCGATGTCACCGTCTTTAAGAACCACATGGCCCGCCTCGAGCGCGAGGACAGCCTGCCGCGCATTGTCATCACGCCGCTAACCGAAGACGGCGCAATCGTCGATCTGTCCGGCGAGCACGCCATCGCATTCGATGAAGAAGCCTATGCCCTCGGGATGAGTTCCGGCTTCGAGTACGACACGACCCGCCTTCGCTTTACCTATTCCTCGATGACGACACCGGCGGAAACCTATGATTACGACATGGCCACGCGCCAGAGGACTTTGCGGAAGCGTCAAGAGGTCCCGAGCGGACATGACCCGGCCGAGTACGTAACGCGCCGCCTCTTTGCGCCGGCGAACGACGGCGAGCGTGTGCCCGTCACGCTCCTTTACAAGAAGACGACGCCGCTCAACGGTTCTGCCCCACTCTTTCTTTATGGGTACGGCGCCTACGGGATCGCCATGCCGGCGTCGTTCTCGACCGTCAGGCTCTCCCTCGTCGACCGCGGCTTCATCTTCGCGATTGCCCACGTCCGCGGCGGCAAGGACAAGGGCTACCGCTGGTACAACGATGGCAAGAAGGCGAAGAAGAAAAATACCTTCACCGATTTTATCGCGGCCGGCGAGTACCTCGCGGCCGAAGGCTATACGCGGCGCGGACGCATCGTGGCCAACGGCGGTTCGGCAGGGGGCATGTTGATGGGCGCGGTCGCCAACATGGCGCCCGATCTCTTCCTCGCCATCATCGCCGACGTTCCCTTCGTCGACGTCCTGAACACGATGCTCGACAAGGACCTGCCGCTGACGCCGCCCGAATGGCCGGAATGGGGAAACCCGCTCGCGAGCAAGGAAGACTTCGATACCATCCGCAGCTATTCGCCCTATGACAACGTCGAGGCCAAGGCCTATCCGCATATCCTGGCGCTTGCGGGTCTGACCGACCCGCGCGTCACCTACTGGGAGCCGGCGAAGTGGATTGCAAAGCTCCGGGTGTTCAATACGAGCAGCAATCTGATCCTGCTCAAGACCAACATGGGCGCCGGCCACGGCGGCGCCTCGGGCCGCTTCGACAGCCTCAAAGACACGGCCTTGAACTATGCCTTCGCGCTGAAGGTGGCAGGATTGACTTAGCGGTCCAGATGTCAGCCGTCGCGCGTGCACGCCTATCGCGACCAGATTTTGGGTAGAAATCTCGACAGCGCCTTGCCATCGCCGCGTCCCCACTTTGGCGTGAGTTGGCAAAGCCTGACGTATGCCCTGCAAATTCGCGCATCTGCCGCGCAAGCTCCCGGCAGCGCTCCACGAACGTGCCCTCATGTCCATCACGCCGCCATATCGGTCACAATGGCTTCAGCGACCTCGGCCGCATCAAGCAGTGCGAGGCGATAGCGCGCCACCTCCGTTGGAATTGAGACAGCGGCAGGTTTCCGCTTTTTCGAATTGCAGCGACTGACACGCATTGAGTGGCAGCCTTGGAAGCCGCGGTCGAATTGTTTCGCCGCACTCGGGACATTTGTCAAAACTCATCGTCCCCTCCCTCAAAGCCTTGCTAAACTACGTCCGCGACGCGTGCGCGTGAAACGGTATCCGACCCTTCTCGCTTTGCCGTCCTCCATATGCCCCCAAAAACAAAAAGGCCCGCCGTTGGGCGGGCCTCTCGTTCGGAAGCAGCGCTAGGCTGCATCAGCTCGTAAGGCCGTCGATTTCGTAGCCTCCTCAAGCGCCATGTCGGATTTGAGTGCGATACCGATATACCGGACTCTGCCGGCCACCTTCTCCTTCTTCACCCCAAGTTCCGCAAATTCGCGTGCGAAGCTCGGCAGTGCCGCGGGCTCCTTGTTCTTCGACTCACACCACGAACAATAGTCCTCGTAGAGTTCAGTAGCCGTGACGCTTGATCCATCCCGGACCTCGATGTTCTCCTTGTAGAAACGTTCGGTATTGGTTTCGGGCGCAAGTCGCCGGACGGGCGCCGTGAAACGGTTCTCTGCAACCTTCGTCTCTGCCTGATGCACTTCTGCGGGCCGAGATTCGATTGCCCGCGCCTCGGCAACGGGCGTCTCGAGAGCGACCTCGATCGACCGGTTGTCGTTGGCGCCTGAACGCGGCTTTTTCGACTGAACGGCGACCGGCGTGAGCACCGGGGCCGCCACCGCTGCCGCAGCGGTGCTTGCTGCCGACGCCAGCTTCGGCGCGACAGGCATCGGACGGTCATAGAGCCGCCACTGACTGAATGCGACATACATGCCGAAACCGGACCCGATTTCGAGCAGTAGCGCAACGAAGAGCGTCAACGCCATCTGCACGTTATCGATCTTGACGTTCGGGAAGAACGCTGCGGCAAGCTCGGTCAAAACCTTGGCTTGCGGATCGGCCTCGGAAAGCGCAGGCGTGCCTGCAGCCGCTTCGATTTTCGCCCGGAGCTGAGCGATACGCTCATTGGCTTCTTTCGCCGAGCTCGCAGATGCGAGTTCAGAGTTCAGAGCCGTGAACTGCTGACAGAACGTCCGCTCGGTCTTCGAGTTGACGTTTTTGCAGCCATCGGTCCATTTCCAGGCTTTCTGCATTTTGAGGCCTTCGATCTCGCTCTGCACCGCCTCGTAGGGACGATGTTGCGGAATCCATCCGGCCTGCTCCTCCGCCCGCTTCAGCTCTCCCCGCAGGTCCTGGTACGCCTGAGCCTCCTGCGCGCGCTGCCCCGTCGAGTCGAAGCGGTTGAGCGCCGCGTGCCCCAGCGCTGACGTCATCGAGTAGGCTGTCACGACCACCCAGACGAGCGCGGACGCAGCGGCCTGCGACCAGACCCTGTTGCGAACTGCGGCGAAGAAGAAAAACGGTACCAGCGCCTTCAAGCAGTCTGCGGCAGCGGACGCTGCCCCATAGATTTGGCCATCGAGCTCGGAGCGTCCGAGACTGAAGCCAAAACGCCAGTTCATCGCAGCCGATACGGCAAGCAGAACGCCTGCTGCGAGAACCCCCAACACGCCTAAAACGTGTCTCATGTGCCCTCTCCTGTGAGGGCCGGTTTTGATACGCGAGACGCGACCGGCCATTTTCGGTCTTGTGGTCAAGCCGCCCGAGGGTGGCGCTTGCCAGGACTTCCGGAACGCGAAACGGGCATGACTGCCGCGAGCATCCCTCTCGTCCGCCTGTGAGCTCCGGAAGTCATCCCCATGACAACCGGCAGACGAGCGAATCGGCATGCCGCGCAATCACGCAGCCGAGAGCCACCACCCCATCGCCGCCTCGAAGCATCCAGCCTGCGTTTCGCCGCATGAAACCCAGGTGGACAACTTTTTCCTCAAGATCGGCATGAGGCCGGATAACGCGACTGGAATTAAACTCCCCTCGCTGTCAGGCGTAACTGAGTCGATCCGCGAAGTGAATCTGAATTGTTAAGAGAATCATAATTCTAGAATTTGTGGTCGTAGGGAGACGGGCGCGCCGCGCAGCCCGCTCGCGGTTCTGGAGATGCGGTTGATAAAATCAAGTTTTCAAGAGCTTTTGCACTGTTCATGCAGAACGATGCACACGCTCGCCGAGCGCTGCGCCGCATCCTCTGATGCTTTGTCATAAGCTGAGCAGATTCCGCATGACACGGTTGTTGTGGTGCCGTTGCAGATACGAGATTCCGACTTACCAAGAACACGATTTTCGGGCATTCTAAAAATTGCGGTGCCCGACGGCAAAAAAGCCCGCGCGCCATTCGACACGGCGCCCATGATCGCGTCGACCGCGCCGCATAGAGGCAACATGGTCGAACCCCCGGCAACAGATTTCGGCCAGAGGACTGCGCGTGTTCAGTGGAGTTGTGAGTCATGCAGCGGCTCAGCGGAATGCTGTTGATGCTCTCGGGCGTGGCATTGGGCAGCTATGTCTTTCTCCCGCCCGAACCTCAGGACCTCGCAGGATTCACGGACATCGCACTGACGCCTCCTCCTGCAACACACATGACCTACGGGCGCGAGGATCGCGATCGGGTGCGCACATTCTCTCCGGCATCTCCGGTTTTTCGCGAGGTCCTGCCCCCTGCGGCCCCATCCGTCGCGGCAGCACCAAAGCCCAGCGCCTGGACGGCCGTCGTCACCGAGCAATCCCGGTCGCAAAGCCTTCGATCATCGAGACCCAATGATGCCCTGACACGGGTTGAGCTTGCGCGCGATCTGCAGCGCGAGCTGAAGCGGGTCGGCTGCTATGCTGGCGAGGTCACTGGTGTATGGAATGCGGCAACCCGCAATGCGATGGCCGACTTCATCGATCGCGCCAACGCCACATTACCGATCGATCAACCGGACTATGTCTTGCTGACGCTGGTACAGAAACACGGCGGAATGGCCTGCGGCGCGGCCTGCCCCTCCGGGCAATCCCTGTCCGAAACGGGTCGCTGTGTTCCAAATACCATCCTGGCGCAGGCTTCCAAGAAATCGAAGCGGCTTGAGGAAGCCCGCATTGCGGAAGCTAAGCGCCCCTTCGAGCAGCACCCCCTGGCTTCGTCTGCACCTGAACGACTGCCGTGGCTCGATGGCAACGGTCAGCCGATCACGGCACCTGCCGCGCGCTCCGAGTCGCTGCCAGGACGAATGGCGATCGGCGGACCGAACACTGGCATGGAAGCGCTGGCACCATCCTCTGGCGGGCAGCGTCCACCGGCGGCCATTGATGGCCACACGGAGACCACGAACATTGCTGGCAGCCCTGACCCCAATGCGTCGTCGAAGTTTGCGGCGCTCACATCCTCAGAGTCAGACTCCGGTGCGAGTGACGGTGCATCCATCGGTGGCGACGAGACTGCTGGAGCCGCCGCGGCCGATATCCGCGATGCTGGCACCAAACGTTTAAAACCCGCGCAGCGCGCCGACCCGGACGACGCCAAAGCCCGGTCCAGCTACTGGTATGCCGGAAAACCGCGGAAAGGCGACCCGCGTCCGGGGACCATGCGCTATAATCTCGTCCAGGCGCTCGGCGGCATTTATTGATGCGCCGACCGGTCGGGAAATTGATCCCCGAGGCCGCCGCGAACGGATCGCCTTAAAGGCGTGTCCCGCTGCGCACCCAATCGAGATAGCTCTTGCTCCCGGCAATGACGGGAAGCACAAGGACGGCCGGCGTGTCATACGGATGGTTCGCAAGAATGAATGAAATGGCCCGGTCGGCACCCTCGGCCGCGAGCTTGGCGATGAGAACGGCTTCCTCCGCGGTTTCCGTCTCGCCCTTCCAGAGATAGACCGACGTCATGACCGGCAGCACGTTGACACAGCCGGCGAGCCCTTTCTCCACCATGTCCCGGCCAAGCTGCAACGCCGCTTCCGGATCGGGGAACGTCGCGTAAATCATGACGACACCCGTTGCTGGCCGGCCTTGCTCAGCATCGTTATTTGGCGCGAGGGGCTTGTTGTTTGCCGTCACTTGAGCGAGCCTCCCTGCCTTCAAACGACCGCCAGCATTGCAGAGCCACATGCGGAAAGAAAAGAACAAGTTCGAGCGCATCGCCTTCGTCGCCAGCGATGTGCCTGAAGCCGTCGAGGCTCGGGCGGCGCTGATCAAGCGCTATGGCGATGTCGATCCGTCAGAGGCCGACGTCATCGTCGCGCTCGGTGGCGACGGCCTCATGTTGCAGACCCTGCACCGCTTTATCAACGATAAGATCCCGATCTACGGCATGAACCGTGGCTCGGTGGGCTTCTTGATGAATGACTACCGGGAGGACAACTTGAAGGAGCGGCTTGCCGCCGCCGAGATCAGCCGCATCCATCCGCTGTCGATGATTGCGACCGACAGCTCCGGCAAAGCCCACAAAAGCTTGGCGATTAACGAGGTTTCGCTGTTTCGGCAGCGTTATCAGGCAGCCAAGTTGCAGGTCGCCATCGACGGCAAGGTCCGGCTCGATGAATTGATCTGCGACGGCATCCTCGTTGCAACCCCGGCCGGCTCAACCGCCTACAATCTCTCCGCGCACGGCCCGATCCTGCCGATCAAGTCCTCTCTCCTCGCCGTCACCCCGATCAGCCCCTTCCGCCCCCGCCGCTGGCGCGGTGCGCTGGTCCCCAACAAGGCCCACATCACGATAACGGTGCTGGAGCCCGAAAAGCGGCCCGTCAGCGCCGTCGCCGACCATTTTGAAACGCGCAACGTCGTCAAGGTCGAGATCGAGCAGGCCCGCGCCATCGAACTTTATATGATGTTCGACCGCGACCATGGCCTCGAGGAGCGCATTCTCGCTGAGCAATTCCGATTTTAGCGGATCGTTGCCGCCGAAGCCGGCGTTCAGTGCGCCTGGAGGCCATAAACCGACTGGCCCTCCCGGCTGGCGCCCCAGGGCGCGAGTTGAGAGAGCCATGAAGTGGTGAGTGCCCCTCGTCCCTCATTGGCAGTGCCCGTGGTGCTGATCCCACCCTGCCGCCGATGACGTCTGCTGACACGTATTTTGCGAAACTACCGCATAAATCGTTAAGATCGCGTTAACGATGGCCGGACACCACGATCCTTTCAGGCCGGCCACACCGTGAGAAGTTTTTCGAGCTCCGGTCGCTCGCGCTCCTCCGCCTTCTCCATCGGCCGGCCGACGTAGATGAAGCCTGCGATGCGCTCCCCTTCCTTAAGCCCCAGCGCTTCACGCACGGTGGGACTATAGGCGACCCATTCGGTGATCCAGGAGGTTCCGAACCCGAGCGCATTGGCCGCTAGGCAGACATTGAAGCACACCGCCCCCGCCGACAGCACCTGCTCCCATTCGGGCACGCCGGGCCGGTGCGTGGGCGATGAGACGACGGCGATCACGAGCGGCGCGCGCAAGAAGCGACCACGCTCGAGTTCGAGGCGAATCGGAGAAGGCGGCTCCCGTTCCTCTTTTTCACATGCTCTTGCAAACACCTCGCCCATCGCGGTTCGCGCCTCTCCCTCGAACACGATGAACCGCCACGGCGCCAATTTCTTGTGGTCGGGAACCCGGGCGCCGGTGGTCAAAATGGCGCGCAATTCCTCGGGCGTGGGGCCGGGCGCGGCGAGCCGGTCGGGCTTTGCCGAGCGTCTTGCCGCAAGAAATTCAAAAAGCGAGGTATTCATGCTCTGTTCCGTGCCATGCTGGTTGCCGTCTCGCTACCCCAGGCGCAAGCCTGGCACAATTGGAATCGGGGCGACAAAGTCGCAACGGTAGGACCTTGAGGGGACAGATGCGCGTCAGACTTCTAAACCCCGCTGCAATCCTTGCCGCCCTGATCGGCATGACCGCCGGGGTGGCAATCGCAATCGCAGACGAAGCGCCGACGGCGATGCTTGTCATCGACGGCTCCGGCTCGATGTGGGCGCGCCTCGCGCCCGACAACCGGGCCAAAATCGACATCGTCCGCGACAAGGTCACGAGCCTCCTTGCCTCACCCTCGCCCGCTCGCGTCGGCCTCGTGTCGTTCGGTCACCGCCGCCGCGGCGATTGCAGCGACGTCGAACTGATCGCAGCACCCGATGCGACGCGCGACGGCGTGCTCGGCCCTCTCGCCAAGCTGAACCCGAAAGGTCCGGGCCCTCTGACCGCGGGGCTCAAGGCGGCAATCGACGCCGTCGGTGCCAGTCGCCCGGCCCAGATTGTGGTTGTCGGGGACAACGCCGACAACTGCCAGCAGGACTCCTGTGCCCTCGCCAGTGACTTCGCGAAGTCGTCTCCAGGCGTTCCGATCCAGGTCATCGGCATCGGCATACCGGCTTCTGAGCGTCCACGGATGTCCTGCATCGCCGAGGCGACCGGCGGGACCTATTACGATATTGTCGACTCAGACGGCCTCAACGCCGCCCTCGATGAGGCCGTGAACCTCGCGCTGCGGACGGGTGAGCCGAGTGCACCATCATCGGCCGCAAAGGAATCTTCGGCGCCGCCACCACCCGCCGGCGCTACGCTGCGGGCCTCTGCCGCGCTCGCTAAAGGGCACGCACTTCTCAACGTTCCCCTTGCCTGGAGCATTCGCAAATCCGGTCAGAGCGAAGCCCTCTTTGAAAACATCGGACCGGACATCAGCGCCAAGCTCGCGGCCGGAGATTACGACATCGAGGCGCGACTTGGAGCAACCACAGCTCGCCAGGAGATCACAGTCGCCGATGGCGATAGCCAAAGCATCATCGTTCCACTCGATGCGGCTCACCTCGTCGTTCGTGCCACACCCGTCAAGGGCGGCACGCCGTCTCCGACCGCCATGGTGACTGTTGTCACCGCCGGCGCACCCATCGCCATCGGGCACGGCGGCACCCTCGACCTTTACCTGCAGCCGGCCGACTACACCATCACACTCGCCGATGACACTGCCCGCACCACGACGACGCTCACGCTGGCCGCCGGAGATGACAAGCCTGTCGAGATCGATCTTGGCACAGGCCGCCTCGAGGTGACGACGATGGCGGCCCAAGGTGGGGCAGTCGAGGACGTCCTCTTCACGGTTTACGAGGACGACCCGGAAAGTCCCGACGGCCGCCGCGAGGTGGCACGCTCACGCGCCGAGAGGCCAAGCTTCACGCTTCCGGCCGGAACATATTACATTAGCGCGCGCTCCGGCGCCGCCGATGTCCGCCAGCAGGTCGCCATTGGCGCCGGTGAGGACGTCAAGCAAACTTTGAATCTTGCTTTCGCCCCTCTCACCGCCAAGACCGTCATCGCCGGAAAGTCTGCCAATGCCGAACATGGTGTCGTCTATCGCGTCGACCGTCTGGACGGTGACCATGCCCGCGTCGCCCGCGCCATCGGGCCGGATCTGGCACTCAGTCTGCCGCCCGGACGCTACCGTGTCAGCGCCACGCTCGCCGCCTATCGCCTATCGGCGGCGGAAGACGTCGTGCTCGAAGCCGGTAAGCCCTCAGCCGTCACCCTCAACATCGCCGGTGCCGAAGTGAGCTTCACCGCGCCGCAGGGCGAAAGCGGAATCGCTGCTGATAGTTATTGGGAGGTCATCGACGCGCAGGGCATGCCGATATGGCGCACTACCGGGCCCACCGCCAAGACGCTTCTGTCACCAGGGCATTATACGGTCCGCCTCGAGAGCCGCGGCAAGCATCGCGAATCTCCCTTTGAAGTGCGTGCGGGAGAAAGCCGCCAGATCGAGATGAGCCCCGGATGATGTTGGTGCGGAGAGATCGAATCGAGAGGCGTGCAGCAGTCGGCCGCACATCATCGATGGCGTTATCGATGGCGTTTTCGGCCATGCTCTTGTTTCTGGCCGCGTCGCATTCCTATGCCGAGGAATCGCAGCCTGACGCCGCCCGGAGTGGAGGCTGGACGCAGAGCACCGAAACGCCGAAAACTTCGAAGCCCGCCAACACCACCGTCATCGAGCGCGCCGGAAAGAACGGCGCTCTTACGCCCTTGAAGCTCGTTGCGCTGCTGACTGCCGATGGCCAGCAGATCGATCAAGGACTTGTCTGGCGCGTTTTTCAGGCGTCCGGCCCATCGGGCAAGTCGAAGCTTGTCTCTGAATCCCACGAAGCAAGTCCGTCGCTGAAGCTCCAGCCGGGCGAATATACGATCAACGCCGCCTTCGGCCGCGCCAACCTGACCCGCAAGATCGTCGTCAGACCCGACGGACCGCCGTTTGAGACCTTTGTCCTGAACGCTGGAGGCTTGCGCCTTTCGGCCCTCGTTGGCGGCAAGCCCGCGCCGCCCGGCACCGTCACTTACGCGATCTATTCTGACGACCGCGACCAGTTCGATGCCCGCTCTGCGGTTTTGAGCGGCGCCAAGCCAAACCTCATCATTCGTCTCAACTCCGGCATCTATCGCATCGTTTCTCAATATGGCGATGCCAACGCCAAGATCGAAGCCGACGTGACGGTCGAGGCCGGCAAGCTGACCGAGACGACCGTCACGCACATGGGCGGCAAAGCCACCTTCAAGCTCGTCACGCGATCGGGCGGCGAGGCGGTTCCCGATACGCGGTGGACGGTGAAAACCGCAGACGGCGAAATCGTAAAGGAGAGTGTCGGCGCGCTCCCGACCCACATCTTTGCGCCCGGCAAATATGTCGTGACCGCATCCTCCGGCGGCCATCTCTACCGCAGCGACTTCGAGATCAAAGACGGCGA
>Ga0272446_1005896_pt1 | contig 13172 bp, 9 predicted proteins | sample YNPCB0061_FD_194587 | JGI IMG/M metagenome (GOLD analysis project Ga0272446, IMG submission 194587) | Hot spring microbial mat communities from Yellowstone National Park, WY, United States - YNP-CB-006-1 | ecosystem: Environmental > Aquatic > Thermal springs > Hot (42-90C) > Sediment | place... | reverse complement strand
CTCCACCGAGGGCGAGTCGTCCAGCACGCCGTTGAGCAGGATCACTAGCCCGATGCTACCGAAAGCGGTCAAGAAAAATCCCCCGATACCCAGTCGCCGCCAGGCGTAATGCGAGCGCGAGGTGCCACGCAGCAGCAGGAAGGTCAGGATGAGAAAGCCGCCGAAGACCACCGGGAAGACCAATCCCAACCCCGGCCAGACCGCCTCCCAGCCTGACATCGGTTGATAACGAAAGTAAGCGAAAATCAGCGCCGCATACGCCACCAAGAACAACCAGCCCAACCCCTGGACGGTGTACCGCCGCAGCCGCGACGCCCAATCGACGACCGGCTCCTCGGCGGGCCAATACTCCCGCAGCGTTAGCAGCCGAGCTGCCGTCTGCTCGACCAGGCTCGGGCGGTCGGCGGATGCGGCGGCCACCGCCGCTTCGGCTGGGGCCGACGGGTCGGTCGGCTCGGTCAGTTCGGGCGATTGGGGGGTCGCCAGCGGCAAAGCCTGAGCCACGGCCGGGTCGTTGATCTCGGGCTTAAAGCCCAGCCAGTAGGCCGTCAACTCGTACTTGGCGTATTTGACCTCGGTGAAGCCCATCGCCAGCAAGTCCCGGATGATGGTACGGACTTCGTCGCTGGCCAGAAACGACTCGACAAACCCGGGGCAGTCGGTGCGGACGTAGCAGGCGTCGTCGAACTCCGCGTCCCCCGTCTCCACTTCGGTGGCCAAGCCCAGCCGTTTGCCGAAGCGGTCGAAGCCAGTCATCGGCGCAATCTCAAACTCACCCGCACCGTGGCTCGGCGTGTCTAGGTCGCCGACGACGATACTGACCGCCAGCGACGAGGGCCGCGGGTTTTTGCCGGTGATCTCGGTGGTATAGAGAACCTTGTACGCCAGGCCGTGGTAATCGCGGATCTCGGCTTGATCGGCCAGGTAACCAGCAACCACCGTGCCCGGCTTGACGGATGGCTCACTCACCCCCAAGGGCTTGCTGTTGCGGATCACGAAGACGCCCGAGACAATCAGCAGCGTGCCTAGCGACATAAACGCGAAAATGCAGAGATAGGGTAGCACCTCATCGCGGGGGGCGTTTGGGTCCAACAGCAACGCGGTGATAAAAACGATTGCCCCCAGCTCCATCAGTGCGCCGATAATCACCAAGACCCAACCCAACACCCGCTTCATGGTCTGTGCCTCTATCGTGGTTTTAGCGTCCTCCGAGTGAGTCTGCTCATGAGCATAGCCGAACAGTCAACCGTTGACTAGGTCCACCGCGGCGCGGCCAGCGGGAGCGCCAACAGTTAGCCCGCCGCCGCGCGACCAACGGCTAGCTCGCCCGCCGCCGCGCGGCCAGCCATGACAGACGCACGAGGCACGGCAGAGGCAGGGACGGCTAGTGGCTAGTAGTCCAGCACCAGGCACAAGCGACGCTGGCCGGCGGGCACGTCGGGGGAGCGGTGATGCACGCTGTCGCTGAAGGTGGGGTGGCGGCGTCCCTTCAGCAACACCAGCGTACCCGGTGGGGCGGTTTGCACCGTCTGCGGGGCCTCGTTGCGGATAAACTCCGTCGTCGGGCCGTGGTAGGTGGCGATCAGCCGGACGTGCAGGTGGTCGCAGTGGAACTTCGGGCACATCCGCTGGTTGACCAACTCCACCCGCGCGTTGCACTGAGCCTGCCCGAACTGGGCCAGGAACGCCCGCGCCAGTTCGGCCATGTCCGCGGCCACGGCTGGGCTGGCGATCCCCAACTCAGCCAGTGCCGCCGTGACGCGGGTCAGGGCGTTGGCGGTGGTCAATTTCGTATGCACCGACTCCACGCGGGCACCAGCGAGTTGCTCCGCGCAGCCGGGCGGGCGGTCCCAGGGCAGGAGCAATATATCGCAGCCCGGTTGACTGAAGCGAGCCAGCGCGGCCGTGTCCCAGAGAGTCGGCGCGGGGGCGGCACCGGGAGCGGCCGCGGGCGGCGTTGATGATACCGGGATGGTTGACATCGTGCGATCCTCCGGGAATCAATGCGGGTGAACGTGTTGATGCGACGGCGACGGAGCGTGTGCCGGGGGCGCTTGCGCCGCGTCGTCCTCGCTGGCGGCCCGGGCCTCTTCGGGGGTCGGCCAGGCAGGCCAGGGGTCTTCTAGCTTGGCCCAGTCGGCCGGCCCCGCGCCCAACTCGGCGTCGGTCAGCAGGCAGGCATCCAACGCCGCCCGCAACGCCGCTTCGTCGAGGTGCTGGCCGATGATGACCAACTCCTGGCGGCGGTCGCCGAACGGCTCTTGCCAATTGCTGGCGATGTAGCTTTGTTCCTCGGGGTCGCTGGGCCAGTCCGGCCATTCGTCCTGGGGCACCGCCGCCCACCAGATGCCGATGGGGGCCAGCGTCAAGATCCGCCCCGCCTGCGACCACTGCCCAATCCAGTCCGGGCGAGTCGCCAGCCAGACAAACCCCTTCGACCGCAACACCTGCCCCATCAGCGTGCGATTCGTCCACAGCGCGTACAGCCGGGCCGGGTGGAACGGCCGACGGGCGCGGTAGACGAAGCTGCGGATGCCGTATTCCTCGGTTTCGGGGGTGTGCGTGCCGCGCAACTCCTTCAGCCAGCCGGGCGCGGCTGCCGCTCGGTCCAAGTCGAAGCGCCCGGTGTTGAGTACCTCCTGCAGCGGCACCTCGCTGAAGGTCGCTTCGAGAATCTTGGCGTCGGGGTTGAGCTTGCGGATTAGCCCGCGGATCGTGCCCAATTCGTCGGGCGTGGCCTGGTCGATCTTGTTGAGGATAATCACATCGGCAAACTCGATCTGATCGACCAGCAGTTGAACCAGGTCGCGGTCGTCGTCCGCGCTCAAGCCAACGCCCAGGTCGCGCAATTCCTCGGTCGATTGGTAGGCGTCCAGGAAATTCGCCGCGTCCACGACCGTCACCATCGTATCTAGCCGCGCTTTGTCCATCAGGCTTTGGCCTGCTTCGGTGCGGAAGGTAAACGTCTCGGCGACGGGCAATGGCTCGGAGATGCCGGTCGATTCGATGAGCAGATAGTCAAACCGGCCCTCGTCGGCCAGGCGGGCCACCTCCTTGAGCAAGTCCTCACGCAGCGTGCAGCAGATGCAGCCGTTGGACATCTCGACCAACTTCTCGTCCACGCGGCTGAGGTCCGCCCCGCCCTGCTTGACCAGTTGCGCGTCGATGTTGACCTCGCTCATGTCGTTGACGATCACCGCGACCCGTAGACCTTGGCGGTTGTGCAAAATGTGATTGAGCAGCGTCGTCTTGCCCGCGCCCAGAAAGCCGGACAAGACCGTGACCGGAATTGGCTTCATGATTGACACTCGCTTGCAGCACTAAGGCGACCAGTTATACCTGGTATTACATTAGCACGGCAGGCGGTGCCTGTCTAGGGGAGCCAGACAGCTAAGCGCGTCCGGTCGAGTCGGCCGAAAGCAACCCCGACTCGTGGGGGCGGCATTCGTAGGTAGCGGATTGACCGACATTCTCTTCGACCTCGACCCGCAGCACTTCGGGGACGAAGCGATGGTGTTGGCGCAGGTCGGCGAGCAAGCGCCGGGCGATGTAGCGGGCGATTAGTTCGGCGGTGGTATTCTCAATGGGCAGCAGCACGCAGTCTTCGCGGGGGAAGATCCACTCCCGCTCTCGATAGCGGACCCGGACGCGCTGCTCGCTGGCCTCGACGCTGATGTGCGCGTTGCGGGTGGCTAGGAGCATGTGGTGGTCTAGCTCGTCGGTGATGGCCTTGGTGCGGGCCTTCAGCGCGATGAAGTCGAACAGGTAATAGTTCTCGTCCAGCGGCCCCTCGACCTCGACGGCCGCCCGGTAGTTGTGCCCGTGGAGCCGTTCGCACTTGCTACCCTCGTAGCTGATGAAGTGGCCGGAGCAGAAGACGAGGTGGTCTTTGGTGACGCGGACTTTGTATCGCTCGGACATGGCAATCTCCGGCAGAAGCCGGCCCTATCGGGTCGTGTTGTCATGGGGTGATTCTATACAATTATCCGCAGTTGGCATCGCTACCAATACGGCGGGGGCACAATCGACCGACACGGCAGGGGCACGATCTACCAGCACGGCGGGGGCACGATCTACCAGCACGGCGGGGGCACGATCCACCGACACGGCAGGGGCACGATCCACCAGCACGGCGGGGGCACGATTCAGTCGAGGGAACGGCATGATTAAGACGGTTCGGCGGGCACTACTGAGCGTCAGCGACAAGACGGGGTTGGTCGAACTGGCCCGGGCGCTAGTCGATCGCGGGGTCGAGATCATCTCGACTGGCGGGACGCACGCCGCGTTGCGGGCGGCGGGGCTGACCGTCAGCAACGTCAGCGACGTGACCGGCTTCCCCGAGATCCTAGACGGCCGGGTCAAGACGCTGCATCCGGTGATCCACGCCGGGCTGCTGGCCCAGCGGGAAAATCCCGCGCACGTCGTCACCCTCGCCGAGCATGGCATTGGCCCCATCGACTTGCTGGTCTGCAATCTCTATCCGTTCGAGTCGGTCGCCTCCCAGCCCGACGCCGACCCGTCGAGCATCATCGAGCAGATCGACATTGGCGGTCCCAGCATGATCCGCGCGGCGGCCAAGAACCACCACGACGTAATCGTCGTCGTCGAACCCAGCCAATACGCGGAGTTGCTGGCGGAGTTGGCCCAGCACGACGGCGCGACCACGCCCAAGTTCCGCCGCGCGCTGGCCGCGTTCGCCTTCGCCCGCACCGCCGCCTACGACGCGGCCATCGCCCGCTGGTTTGACCCCGGCTTCCCGCACCGGCTGACGCTGGCCTACGAGCGAGTCGGCCTGCTGCGCTATGGCGAGAACCCGCATCAGACGGCGGCCTTCTACGCCGAGCCAGCCTTCCGCTCCGCCGCAACCGCCCAGACCGCCAGCGGTGCCAGCGTCGCCAGCGGTGCCAGCGTCGCCAGCGGTGCCAGCGGTGCCAGCGGTGCCAGCGTCGCCAGCGTCGCCAGCGTCGCCAGCGCTCAACTGCTGCACGGCAAGGAGTTGTCGTACAACAATCTGCTCGACCTGGACAGCGCGCTGAATCTGGTGCGTGACCTCGCCTCGCCCGCGGTCGCCATCATCAAGCACAACAACCCGTGCGGCGTGGCCGTGGCCCGGTCGGCCGCCGAGGCGTTCCAGTTGGCTTACGACGCCGACCCGCAGAGCGCGTTCGGCGGCATCATCGCGTTGAATGGGCCGGTGGACGCGGCGACGGCCCAAGCGATGAGCGAGCCGGGCCGATTTATCGAGTGCATCATCGCCCCGTCGTTCGCTGCCGAGGCGTTGGAACTGCTGACGACGCGCCCCAGTTGGAAGAAGTCGGTGCGGCTGTTGCAGTGCGGCCCGGTGCAGGCGCTGCCGCCGGCGCGTGAGTGGCGGTGCATCTTCGGGGGGCTTCTGGTGCAAGACCGCGACATCGCCTGCGAGCCGGCCAGCGCCTGGAAGCTGGCCACCCGCCACGCCGCGACCGCCGAGCAATTGGCCGACCTGGAGTTTGCCTGGCGGGTGTGCAAGCACGTCAAGAGCAACGCGATTGTCTTGGCTAAAGGCGGGCGGACGGTCGGCATCGGCGCAGGGCAGATGAGCCGGGTAGATGCGGTACGACTGGCCATCCAGAAAGCGGCCGAGGCAGCCCGCGGGGCGGTGTTAGCCTCCGATGCCTTCTTCCCCTTCCGCGACAACGTTGACGCCGCCGCCGCCGCCGGGGTGGTGGCCATCGTCCAGCCGGGCGGCAGCGTGCGCGATGCAGACTCGGTGACGGCTTGCGAGGAGCAGGGCTTGGCCATGTATTTCACCGGCACGCGGCACTTTCGGCACTGAGCGGGGCACCGAGCGGCCACTGAGCGGGGCACCGAGCGGCCACTGAGCGGGGCATCGAGCGGCCACTGAGCGGGGCACCGCGCCGGTGGGGCTGTCTACGCCGGGGGCCGGTGCGGTAGCCGCTCGCTCAGGGCATCAGCCCCAGCAGCCGTCGCCAGTCGGCGGCGCGGGGGCCGGCGTCCTGGCCGGTCAACTCCCGCAGGGCGAACAATACCGCTTGCCGTTGCGGGTAGTCGGCGGCGGCCTGGCCCGCGTCGAGCTTGGCCTTGGCCGGAGCGGGGCGGGTCCGCAGGAAGTAGTCGTAGCGTTGGATCTTGGGCCAGGGGCCAGGCCGTTCGACGGTTTGCGGCAGGGCAAAGTCCTGGTGCAAGTAGGTGACATCCGCCCGCACCATCACCGCGCCCGGGGGCAGTATCGGGTCGAACTTGGTCGGGCTTTCCAGCATTTCGATGAACCATACTTGCGACGGGGCGGGCATCAGTTGCCGCAATAGGTCGTTGCGCTGGTGCGACACCGCGTGACAGAGCGCACAATTACCCAGGTGGTTGACTTTGGCCAGCCGAAGCACGACCGGCTGATCGCCCTCCTGCCGCACCGCCAGCGGGTCGGGGGCGTCGAGCAATTCGACCAGTTGCGGCACGACTTGCTGCATGCGCAGCGCCACCAGCGCCTCGGCCGCATGGTCGGCGACGGCCGCCCAGGGGTAGCGCAGCCCCGCGAGCATCAACCGCTCCTGCTCGCCGCCGGGACGCTCGGCCAGTGCCCGGATCGCCTCCTCGCGCACCTGCTCAGATAGGTCGTACAGCGCACGCCGGGTCAACGCCAACGTCGCTGCTGGATGCGGGTTGTGCTTGAGCAACCGTACCAACAACCGCCGCACCGGCGTCGGCTCGGCCATCAGCAATTGCTCTAGCACCGGCACCGCCTCGGGACGCTGCCAGTCGCGGTGGGGCGCTTCGCCGACTCCGGGGAACATCTGCTGCTGGAGGAATAGTTCGTCGATCCGATCATCGGCGACATTGACGAACACCTGAGCGACGAGCGGATTACCGTTTCGCGCCCGCGCCGCGGCGACGATCAACGACCGCAGCTTGGCGGAGAGAATGTGCATCTGCTGGGCCGACTCGAGGTCTCGCCGGTAGTCCTTGGTGGGCAAGAAGGGCAGACCGGCAAAGCGCGGGTCGCTGCTGAAGAGTGGGGGCAACGGCTGTTCGCGGGCGGCGGCGTGCTTCTCGGCGAACTTGCTCAACGTCCACCAGTCGGGGCGGTCGCGTTGCCCCTTGTCACGCGCCAGGCTCACCTCCTCCACCACGCCGCCGCGGGCCAACTCCAGCAGTTGGGCGTTGAGTTCGTCCGCGGTTCGGTTGAACCGGCGTTTGACGCGCACCTCGGCTAGCACCGGCGGCGGTAGCACGGGTGGCAGCGGCGGCTTGGCCGGCGTCGCCTTGGGCATGGGCACAATCGCTACCTCCGGCCGGTCTTTGGGCACCGCTTTCGGTTCGGGCGTGGGCGTGGGCGTGGGCTGTCCGGGCGTGGGCGTGGGCGTGGGCGTGGACTGTCCGGGCGTGGGCGTGGACTTGGACTGTCCGGGCGTGGGCGTGGGCGTGGGTGTCGGCTCGGGCGTGGGCGTAGGGGCTGGGTCGGGGCTGGAGTTCGCCTGGAGGGTGGGTGGGTCGATGGGGTCGGGCGCTGGCCAGAGCAACCACAACACCCCGCCGATGACGCCCACCGCCAGACAGGCGGTCAGCGTGGCGGCGAGCAGCGGCATGGCCCACGGCCCCCACCGCTGCGCTGGCCCCTGCTGGGCCGAGCCACGACAGTTCGGGCAATACGGAAACCCCGCAAGCGTACTGGATGTAGCAGTCCACGTTTGCTGGCAGCCCGGACAACTGATGTGCAACACCGCAGACCTCCAATCCTGACGTAGGAGTGGCTCAATCAATATAACGTATAGAAGCTGACCAGGGTTGGCCAAGATTTAGCTAGGGTGGCCGGGCGCGTGGCTGTCGGGCGGCGTGGGCAGGCGGCTGACTACCGCGTCCGTGGTCTGGGCTTGGTGCGTTATGCCTTCGGCATGCTGGTTGCAAGAGGCATCGCAGCGAGCGAACCAAGCCAACCGAGCGAGCTGAGCTAATCGAGCGAGCTGAGCTAATCGAGCGAGCTGAGCTAATCGAGACGTGCGGATCGTGACTGGCAATCAAACATGAGCAACAGAGGAACAGCAGATGCGACAAATGCGAGTGACAATCGGGTTAGTGCTGGTGGGGGTGGTTGTGCTGGGCGGGGCAGTTGGCGTGGGCCGGGCGATTGGGCCGGACCCCAAACTGCACGCGGCACTGGTGGAGAAGGGGATCGCCTACCTGAAATCGACGCAAGACCCGGCGGGCACCTGGAGCAAAGCGGCGACCCCGGGCATCACCGGCATCGCCCTGGCTGCCCTGCTGCGCAACGGCGTTTCGCCCGATGATCCGGTGGCGGCCAAGGCCCTGAAGTATGTCGAGTCGTTGGCCACGCCCGAGGGTCACCTCGCCGGCAAGGACGCCAAGCTCGCCCTGCACAATTACGTCACCAGCGTCAACGTCCTGGCCCTGAAGGCGGCCAATCGGCCCGAGAAATACGGCAAGCTCATCGACAACGCCGTCGCCTATCTGAAGAAGCTACAATGGGACGAAAGCGAGCAGAAGACCCCGGCTGATCCCTACTACGGCGGCGCGGGCTACGGCAAGGACAGCCGCCCGGACCTCTCTAACACCAACTTTTTCCTGGATGCGCTGAAGGCGGCGGGAGTGGCGGCGGATGACCCGGCCTTCAAGAAAGCCGCGGTCTATGTCAGTCGGTGTCAAAATCTCAAGAGCGAGCACAACACCTTGCCTTGGGCCGACAAGATTAACGACGGCTCGTTCATCTACGGGGCCGCGCCCGAGGGGGATACCCGCGGCGAGGAACTGCCCGATGGGCGTCGGCCGGGCTACGGCAGCATGACCTTCGCGGGCATCAAGAGCCTGGCCCTGTGCGGCGTGCCCCGCACCGACCCGCGCTTGGTCAAAGCCTTCGAGTGGATCACGAAGAATTACTCGGTAGACACCAACCCGGGCATGCCCCCAGGAGCCGGCCAGCGGGGCTACTACTACTATCTGCTGACGATGGCCCGCGCCCTGGAGACGGTCGGTGTCAACGAAGTGATTGATAGCAACGGCCGCAAGCACGACTGGCGGTTGGAGGTGACGCAGGCGCTGGCGGCTCGCCAACGCAAGAACGGCTCGTGGATCAACGAAACGGATCGCTGGCTCGAAGGCGACCCGGACCTGTGTACTGCCTATGCCCTGTTGACGCTCAGCCACACTCGACCGATCGAGTAGGCCGTGCATCGGAGATGCTTCTGCCCCGCGCCCCGGAGCCGAGGTCTGCCCTCCGCTCGCGGGGGCGAGGGGCGGCTGCTGTATCTAGTCTGTCGGTCCGGTTGGCTCGTCGCTGCCGGTGGGGTTGGGTAGGGGGTTGCGGGCGAACACCAACTCGTCGATGGGCTTGCCCTCGATAAGATGCTGCTGCACAAACTGCGGGATGCGCTCGGCGGTCAGCCCGTGATACCACACCCCCTCGGGGTAGACCACTGCGATTGGTCCGTGGCTACAGACCCGCAGGCAGCCGACTTTGGTGCGGTAGCAGGCGTTTGGCCCGCGACTGAGCGAGAGCTTGGTCTCCTTCAATTCTTTCTTGAGTGCCTCCCAGGCTGCCTCGCCATCTTTGCTGCTGCAACAATTCCCCCCCGTGCAGAGGAAGACGTGGCGGTGGTAGTGGCCAATATCCAGTTTGTCGGCAATTGACTTGAGCCGCTCTATCTTGTCGCCCATCAGTTCGGTCCTTTTCGCTTGTCTTGCTCGACCAGAAAGTCGGTGTCCTTGCGCCAGTGCTAACCGCGCCAGCGGTCAGCGACGCAACTCGGCGATGCGGATGCTTTCATCGTGGCTGTGGCCAGTGTGGCAGCCGGTGCAGAAGTGGTAGCCGTTCGCTCGCACCGCGCTGACGTGGTCGCCGGCCAGCGCGTAGAAACGGGGTGACTCGGCACCAGCGGATTGGGTGTGGACGATAACGCCATCGCTATCGAGTCCGGCGAGGAGAGTCGGTACTCCGGCGGGCAGCCACGCGGTCAGCGTTCCGCTCGTTGTTGTATCAATCGGCACCTTGCGGAGCAAGCGCAGCTCACCGAGGATGATCGGCCGAGCTGGGTCGTCGAAGCGGTCGCGTTCGGACAGCCAAAATCCGACCGACTGAATGCTGCCGGGCGGGAAGGGCGTGATGATCGGTCGGCCGTCCGCGCCTTGGTTGCCGGGGAAGTGGAGCGTCTCGCGGAAGTAGACCCCCGCGGTGTGGACTTGCCCGCTGGGGCCGGTGTAGGTGCTGCCGTCGGCGAGCGGGTACGGGCCGGGGGGAGCGATGCCGCCCGGAGCCTGGGTGCTGGTCGGGTCGATGGCGCGGGGGTAGACCGCCACCGGCTCGGCATCGACCAACTCAGGGTCATCGAATAGCACCTGCGGCACCAGCGACTCGGGCCGATCCCAGCCGTCCTGGGGCAAGCTGGCGATGCACCATTGACCGGGCGTGATTGGGGTGTGGGGGGCATACTCGGCGAACGCGACCAGGACCAAGTTGGGCGGGGCGAAGGACGGCGTGGCCAGACTGAGCCGCTGCCCGGTAGGGGTAGTCGCGGGGGCGTACCAGCGGTGCGTGCCAGCCGCTGGGGGCAGCGTTTGGCCTGCCGCCAGCGAACTGGGGGCACTGGCGACATAGCCCGGCGTGGCTTGGGCAATCGTCAGGGGCGCGATGGTCTGGGGCGTGTCAGCCTGGGCAGCAACCGGGGGCGTGGTGGTCATGAACACGACCCGACCATTGCCCAGTGGGCGCGGCCGCCAGACTGGCTCGACCGTCTTGACCAGCGCCCCGAACCGCTCGCCGGTACGAAGGATCGACAGGGCGGGCCAACGGTCCACCGGCGCGGTCAGGCCCACCTGGCCAGGAGCCAGCCGAGCCAGCGATCGGCCATCGGGGGCGATTACCTCGTCGTGCCTGCTCCAGAGGCTGAAGATAATCTGCCCGCTGGCGACCTGGTACGGCCAGCGGTCGGCGGCGCGGCTGGCCGTCAGCGGGTGCGGGTTGGGCGTGTCGGCTGGGCGGACCCACAATTGGAACGCGCGGCGGTGCGCTTGGCCGCCGAGGTCGGGCAGCCGGCTGGATGAGAAGATGAGCGTGCCGTCGTCGAGCAGGATCGGGTCTACATCGTCGTAATCGAGCTGGCGGCGCGTCGTCTCGTCGAGCAGGGAGCCGTCGGCTGCATAACGCAGCGGGGGCAGGGCGCTACAGCCGGGGTCGTCGGCGGTGCCGGTGAGTTGCCGTAAGCCGCGACCATCCACCCCGATGGCGTAGATGCGGAAGCGGCCGTGGGCGACGCCCGCTCGCCGACCGGCGAAGACGACCGTTCGGCCGTCTGGCGAGATGCTGGGACTGAGGACATCAATGAGCGTATCGCCGTCGGGCAGGGTTCGGCCCCAGGTCAGTTCGCGGACCTGCCCGGTCGGGGTGAGCAGGCGGAGCCGCCCCTCGCGGGCTTGCCAGTGCCCTTGGCCCGGCACGGTGAAGCCTGCCCCGGGGTTGGGCGCGGCCACGAAACTAGCTGGTTCGCTGCGGGAGGTGAAGACAATCGGCACGGGCGGGCGAGCGCGGACAAACCCGGCTAGGCGCTCGTCGCCTGGCTCGGGCCAGTACCAGTACGCCAGGAAGCTGGCGGTGCCGGTGGCCCCGAGCAACCCGAGCAGGCAGAACCAACTGGTGCGGCGGAATAGGGTCATTGGGACTGTTCGGCTTCACGCAGCTTGCTGATGTCCAGGGTGAACTTGTTGTTGGTGGACGAAACCGCCCACTTCTCCGGGTAATCCATCGTCGCGGGTGGTCCCTTGGCGGTGTTGCTGCTGTAGCGGACAAACTGAACCTTGTAAATGCCCGGCGGCACAGGTTGGCCGATCTTGAAGGTTCCGGTCGCCTTGTCTACTTCACCCGAACAATTGACTTTGGCGTCATCGGAAATCAGCATGACGGTAGCCGCTTCATCCGCTTCCAGTGAGATAGCTGCCCCGTTGCTGCCGACGACTGTACCAGTAACCGTGACCCCGCCAGGGCCGCAACCGCTAGCCGAGATCAACGTCAGCAGAAACAAGCATAGGCCGAAGGTCTTGAGATGATTCAAAGTTGACTCCTGGTCTAGGACAACGAGAGCCGGACGAACGATGGGGTATCATCATCCGTCCGGCCAAAACTGATAACAGGTCACACGAACGGCTTTAGCCCAGCGAGCGGGTTAGAAGTTCTCGGTGGAGGTTTGGCCGTCCACGGGGCTGAGCAGGATGAACCAGTTCCGCTTGCTGATGGAGTCGCGGACGAAGACGACGCGGCCATCGCCGAAAGCGACGTTGACGCCGCCGGTGTGCCGGCTGCGCGCTTGGGCCTGCCAGTTGAGGCAGCTTGACCAGGCACCCATGCCCTGGTTGGGATCATGGTGACCGCCGTGGATGTCGTCGCAGTAGGCGAAGCGAGCGTTGGTGCCGTCGTTGGGGCCGGAGCAATCGCCGACACCGCCGCCGGCGATCAGGCTGGAGCCGGGGTGCCCTAGCGCCCAGACGCCGCGCCGGTCGAAGTCGCGGGTGCCGATGCGAAGCTCGGCCAGGAAGATGGTGTTGGACGAGCCATCGGGGACGGTGTCGATCTTGTGCCCGAAGTTCGGTCCCATGACCGCTTGCGATTCCAGCGCACCGCCGCCCGGATCGCCAGTCGAGCTAGCCCCGTTGCGAACGTGGTTGCCGTAGCTGTTGGGGCCGGCGTTGGCGGCGTAGTTGCCGCGTGCCCAGCCACCGACGTTGGTCGGCGCGCCGTTCTGGTTGCCGTTGAAGAACAGGTCCGAACTGCCGCTATCGGAGGGGCAGAGCATGACTTTGAGGCGCACGCCCCGGACGTTGAGCCAGGAGTTGTCGGTGCCGCCGGAGTTGATGAAGTTGTCCACGTTGATGGTGTTGGTCAGCGTGCCCTGCTCGATGTAGGGCAGGATGAAGATGGCCCAGTTCGGCCCGCAAGGCGTGTTGGCGTTGGCCACGTCGCCAGTGCTGACGTATTGCACGCCCTGCGGCAAGCGACCGCGGGCGTCGTGGAAGTTGTGCAGAGCCAGATCGAGTTGCTTGAGGTTGTTCTGGCAGGTGCTACGGGCTGCCGCCTCGCGGACCTTTTGCACGGCTGGCAGCAGCAAGCCGATGAGGATAGCGATAATAGCAATCACCACCAGCAACTCAATGAGGGTGAAACCTCGGCGAGACAG
>Ga0272446_1005895_pt1 | contig 13173 bp, 12 predicted proteins | sample YNPCB0061_FD_194587 | JGI IMG/M metagenome (GOLD analysis project Ga0272446, IMG submission 194587) | Hot spring microbial mat communities from Yellowstone National Park, WY, United States - YNP-CB-006-1 | ecosystem: Environmental > Aquatic > Thermal springs > Hot (42-90C) > Sediment | place... | reverse complement strand
CAAAGCGCAACCGTAGCGCCCCAATACAGCCAGAACAAAAGCGTGGTCTCAGCGAACATGCTAGAGTTCCTTGCCGTCCCGGGGAGACAACCCAGCGAAAAAAGCAAGGTACTGCGGGGCTATCACATCCCAGGCGAACTGTTCCCTATAGCGTTGTTGCAATCGGCGGGGCGAAACTTCCCCTTGGCGAACCTTGCGCACCATCTCAGTAATGGCCCGCTTGACTCCTTCCGGAGAGAGAGGGGCGAGAATGGCGTCCGGGTTTCCTGCGGTGAGCGCGCGGGCCGCCCCAACGTCAGTCATTACAAACGGCACTCCATGCGCCATATATTCCAAAGCCACCATTCCAAACCCCTCGGCGACGCTGGTCATCAGCGCCATGTCGATTTGGCCGAACAGGGCAGGGACTTCGCTGCGCGTGTAGGCGCCGTGGAACCGCACGTTTGCAAGAAGCCCCAAGGCTGTGGCGATCCGCTCATAGCGTTGGCCAGGGTCCGAGCCATAGAAATGCAAGCAAAGATTGGGGTCTTCTTTTACGAGGTCAGCCCAAATCCGCAAAAGCGCCTCAATGCCTTTGCGAGCTTCAAGCCTCCCAAAACAACCTACATTGATTCGCCGCTTGGCAGAGGACGCTGCGACCAAGGGCGGAGCAGCCGAAATTCGCAGTAAAGGCGGAAGCACGGCGATGGATGCTTGTAGTCCTTGAACCTCCCGGAGGCGGCGCTTGGCGTCTTCAGTGCCGGTGATAATCACATCAGCACGCCGGCAAGAGCGAAGAACATGTTTTGGATATGCTCCAACCACAGGCGGGTGGAAGGCATCCTGGATACTTGTACGGTAGGCCCCGTCGCTGTGATCGTGCCAAACGAACCAGCCCTGGGGTGAAAGAAACCGCTGAAACCAGTAATGCGACCCACCCGTGCCATTGGCGATGAGAACATCAAATCTTTTAGCCCACAACCGGCGCAAAGCCAAGCCCCGAAATGCCGCTATACGAACCGGCATCGGTAGACGGTACCAATCCGGCAAAGCGACCATGGAAACGCCAGCATTTCGGAGGCATCCCCCAAACTCTGGGTTCTGGGCCACATCCTGCTGGACTACAACGGCCACCTCTTTCCCGTGCTCTCTGAGCAGCAGGCTCAGGTTTACGACGTGAATGGTCTCACCCCCGCCCTTGGCATAAGGCGACAACAGGAGAAACGAGTGGGGGAAAGTGGTTGGGCTGGTCATGGTTGTGGGTGGTTGTGGTCGTAACCGACAACTGGCGACCGGCCGAGGTCCCCGGGACGGCGGTCCCAGAACGGGCGGCTGCGGGGACGGTTGCGCCACACGGTCCGGAACCAGGCAGAAACATCACGGAGAGTGCATGCAGGAGGATGTTCGAATTCTTGAGGCGTTTTGAGAACCCGGAAGCGCAGTGCGTCATAGCGGCGAAGTTCGATGCCGGTCATGGGGCGGCGCAGCTTTATCACAGAGGGGAGCCCCCACAGAAATTGCCCCACTGCCTGGAGAAAGCGGTGAGGGCGCAAATGAAAAACACTGTCTCTCACCCCAAGGAACAACTTCCAGCCCAGCTCAAACGGCAAACGTTTCAACGGAAGATGTAAGACCAGTGTCCACAGAGTGTTGCGCAGGCCGCGCATCCAGGTTCTCGCATGGTGGCGATTCTGGGGCGAAACCCGATGGTGAATCACCACATGAGGGAAGTAGCAGGTAGCCCACCCAGCTCTGAGTAGTTGAATCGAAAGTTCATGCTCTTCACCATGGTTCGCAAAGAACGTGCGGTAGCCGCATGTGGCGGCGAGTGCGGATTTACGAAACATGACGCCCGCGCCCAAAAAGCCGATCACGTAGTGTTCCGATCGGTCCAAAGTGAGATTGGCCGGTACGACGCGGCCGTTGTAGACATAGAATGCAAGCGCGCCAACTTCAGGTCTGCGTTCCAGAAATTGAACGGCGACCGTCAAGTCCGTAGGTCCCGTGAAGCAGGAATCATCGTCCAATTGAACGATGTAGTCTCCCTTTGCCAGAGCAAAACCCTCTGTGCGGCGTGGTGCGCAACCCAAAGGCTCGCCATGCCGGTAAAAGCGTGCGGCAGGGTAAATGGACAGCACGAGGCTTTCAAGCGATTCATCGGAAGCGTCATCGATCACAACCAGCTCGATGGGTTTGTAATCCTGCTTCTGAAGCTCCTCTAAGGTCGTTCGTAACTCGCCGGGGCGGTTGCGGGTGACAATGACGATTGTCAACAAAGGGTTCGACATAAAATTACACCAACGCTGTTGGCGACCCGGCAGGGTTGCACGGAGGGTGGTGAGGTGAGCGGCCGAGTGCAATCTTTAGCAGCCCGCGGCTTTTCCCCCAGAGTCCAGCACACAACCGGCGCCAGCGCCCGGGCTCACGCGAGCCATGGAACGAAGCTAGCGATTGATAGACAAACTCGTAGAGGAACAATTGAAGATAGTGAATCAAAGACTTTCTCTCGAGAACATGCACCATTACAGCATGGCGGTTAAGAACAGCCATTTCGCCGACTTCCGCCCAACTCTTGTGGGTTTTCTTGCCGAGATCTTTGTGGTAGAGCCGAGCCTTTGTGGTCACCACAAGCTTGTGATGCCGGGCCACGGCCGCTGACAAGTATAGGTCCTCAGCCAACGCATAGCCAAGGAAAGATTCTGGAAAGCCCACCTTCAAGAAGACATCCTTCCTGTAGGCGGCGCAACCTGCCGGCAGCCACTCAACCTCCTGAAGTTCGCCGGCTCCTTCAGCGGCCCAGAAATTGACGCCAGGCCCCACGACTTTTCCGGCGGGAAGTTTACTGAGCCTGCCAATGCAAAGCGAGAGAAGGGCACGGTTGAGCGGAGAGGGTTCCGTATAATGCTGATTAACAATGAAGCCACCAACCCCGCCGATGGCGCCATCCGGGTCAGCGCTAAAAACGGCCAGAATCTCGGCGATAAAGCGTGGTTCAAGGACCACGTCGTCATCAAGAAAAATGAGTATATCGCCCGCAGCCTTCCGGGCGCCAAGGTTTCTTTGAATTGCGGCGCTAGGCTTTGGTGTGTGGATATAAACAAGCGGCAACGAAGTCTCGCTGCGGACGAGGTTGCAGGTAGCGTCGTCCTCAGACGAGTCCACAACAATAATTTCCGTTGGTAAATGGGTCTGGTTGCACAGGCTCTGGAGGCAATCTCGGAGAGGAATGGCGCGGTTTCTCGTCGCAATAATAACGCTGGCGGTCATGTCGCGTGCGGCTTATGGAAAGGGAAAGGATCTCTAGCAAGCTTGGATGGATCTGGAAGCGGCGTAGGCGAATAGGTTTCGGGGTAAGGACTGCGGAGCCGATCCAAAACAGGAAGAAGCGCGGCATGTATCACACGTTGCAGTGCCCGCTTGCAAGGGCCTGCGAGGTGGTTTGTAAACTGATATTCAGGCAGTGGCTCTCCTGGAGGCCAGTACAGCAGCTTGTCGCCGGTTTGGTCCAGGAGAAGGTCCTCCCAGGTTTGGACATTCCAGGGCACGTAAGTCGTCATGATCTCAGTCAGTACGCCCACTCGAAAACGCTCTGAAGACAGCCTTGAAGCAAAAGAAGGCGCCCGTTGGTTGCAATGATTACGCTACAGTCCAACATTTACGAATGCTCGTTCCGGATCAGAGCTCCCTTACGGCCAGATGCCAGTGCCATGCATGACCGTTTGGACAAGCCGCCTCAGAAAATGGCCCCGGTGATCAGGAACCCAGGATGGGTCGATAACAAACTGGTTGTCACCGCGGTCGTACTGCAACTTCTCGCGGGGAACGAGCTTTTCCCGCCAGCAGGCTTCTTTAGCGTGGTCCCAGCCTTCGAAACCACGGGCGCGGTTATCCCTGCGGACGTCTAGGCGCATCTGAATTTGCTGCGGAGACCTGTATGGATAGTGACGAAAACGGAGGAGATCGTTGTAAACCACCCCAAGATGTTTTGGCCACGCAGCGGCAGGGGACCATTGCAGACGCGACCGGTGCCGGAAGAAACGGCGCTCGGCGTAGCCCGCCCTGTAGTACCGAATGTGAGGGAGTAATCGTTCAACCGGTAAAGTGAAATCGATCGTGTCGACATCTTGAGGGGTGAGATAGTACTCAATCACCTGTCCCCAGACGACATGCTGAGAGCACGGAACCTTCGAGAGAAACGCACGAGGTTCATCGACGTAAAACTCGTCGACATTGAGTTGACACCACCAATCTCCTTCCCTGGCCAGGTGCCGGTACGCATTGAAGACGTCCGCGCGCAAGCTCTCGCGGAAAACACAGCCATCGCTCTTGAAAAGGATGATGCGGTCGTTTTGCATGGACCGCAGTATTTCCAGAGTGCCGTCCGTGCTAGCGCCATCATACACATATATGAAATCGGACCATTTCAGGGCTTCCTGCAAGCAGTACCGGACGATGTCCGCTTCGTTTTTGACGAGAGCTATTGAGTGGATTCGAAAGTTGTCCATGTCCGCCAGTCCGGGAGCAAATTGAGAAAACCTCATTCAGTCAGTACCACCGCGGCTGCCACGGCTTACCCATGTCGCGCTCCACCTCACCTAGAAAGGTGTCCAGCGGATCCTGACAAACCAGCACCACCCGGCACGGGCGCCCAAAATACAACCTATTCAGGCGGTGGATTACATCCGCATATATGTGTCGGAAAACCACCAGCGTCCGCCGCGGCAGACACGATAATCGCCACGGTCAACCCTTGCAAACCAATCACCGTCCTTGGCCATCTTGCGGTATTGAGGGACAATCACAGCACGCACACCTTCGTGGAACACGATCTTGTCCCACCTTGTGGCAAAGATCCGAGCATCTCGCGCAGCGGCCGCCTGTATCAAATCCCAAGTACCGTCATTGCTGCCGGTATCACAGACATACAAGAAATCGGCCCAAGTGAGAGCGTGGCGGAGAGACTGCTCGATGAGATCTGCCGCGTCTCGAGTCATCAAAATGCCATGAAATTTCATGGAATCCTCCGGCAGGGTCGTACTACCTGTTTTAAGGTATGGTGGAAATCGGCGCGCTGGATCTCAATATTGTGCCTCTGATGGAAGAGCTGTAGCGACCTGCGTGAAAGGTCCGCCACGTATGTCGCATCCAGAAGGAATCGCTGGATCGCTTCGCCGAGCGGCCCCTCCTGAAGTGCGGAGAGAACGATAGCGCAGCCGTGCCGCTGAAGATATTGAGCCGCCGCCGCGCTTTCCGGCGCCAACACCAAGATGGGACGTCCGGCGGCGAGATAATCTGCTACTTTGGATGGGAACGATGTGGACGCATAACAACCCCCACCGTTGGCAAAGCTGATAGGCAAGAAGAGGATGTCTGCCGCTTCCAGCACCGGCCGCAGGGTTCGCGGATCCACCCATCCTTTGGCCTGGACGACCGGCGATGTCCAGCCAAACTTGTCCAGTTCGTCCTGGCTGAGAGGGCTGTAAATGTGCAACTGCACAGCCGGCTGTGGATCGCTGTTGTTGTTGGAGCGGCGGAGCAGTGTTTTGGCCAGAAGATCCAGGCTTTCAAAGACGGTGTTATAAATCATGCCCGCGTACAGAATGCGGACCGGCTCACTGGGCGAGCGCGGGGGCCGGGGTTCGGGCGGCGGGTCGGATGGGAAGGTTGCCGGAAGCTGTAAGGTGGCGTTCACGCCGTATGTTTTCTTGAGGTGCTCCACCATCGCCTCACTCACGGCGTAGAGATGCGCAGACCGGCGTAAACTCCACCGAAAGAGCGGCTTGAGAAGTGGGCGGAAAAGTCTGACGTAGCGCTCCAGTTCCGCCCAGTCATCGTGGACAATCATCACCACAGGGAGCCGGCATAGCACGGCGCAGAGGTGAGCCGCCAGAAAAAGATAGCCATGCGCTACCGTCAGAATGATTTCCGGTTTCCACTTGCGGGCATACCAAGCCAACCGCAAGGCATGAAAAGGGATCAAGAGGCGATCTAACAAAAGCAGCAACTGCGCCATCCCATGCCTTTTTCGCCCGGTGAATTCGTGAAGACCCAGATACTCACAAGCATGGAACGGCCCCTGGGGAATGTCATCCGCCCGTCGATGGGAAACGGCCAAGAGCAAGGAGTCAGCGGGGTAGCCCTCCAGGAGACGCATCAAAAGCGTGTCCCCCCCACCCTTATTGGCGGGCGGGAAATCGCATACGTACAACATCCGGGGCAGATCGGACACGGCTGGGTTCTAGGCAGGAATTGCAGAAGCCTTGCGGCGCTTGTGTTCTTGCGCTTCGATGATGTCGTCCACTATCGAAGCGATGGAGTGTTGTATTGTCCATTTCGGGAAGTGGGCGCGGAGTTTTGAAAGGTCGGAAATATAGCAAATGTGGTCCCCCCGCCTGGGCTGATCGAGGTAGCTGTACTTCAGCTCATAGCCGCGTTCGTGTAACAGGGCAATTGTTTCGAGGATAGAAAGGCTGTTCTGCCTCCCGCCACCCAGATTGTAAACCTCGCCCGCGCGCGGGGATTCGAAAAACGCCAAAAACAGCCGCGCCACGTCGTGACAGTGAATCTGGTCGCGAACCTGTTTGCCCTTGTAGCCAAAAATCGTGTACGGCTTGTTAAAAACGGCGCAATGCACGATGTAGGTTAGATAACCATGCAACTCGACGGCCGCGTGTTGGGGGCCTGTGAGGCAGCCGCCGCGGAAGATTCCAACCGGCATGTTGAAGTAGCGCCCAAACTCTTGGCAGAGTACATCCGCCGCCACTTTGGATGCGCCGAAAAGGGAATGGAGGCACTGGTCGATGCTCATGCTCTCATCGATGCCGTCCCGGCCGTCGGCGTAGTCATACCTCGAATCCAGCTCAACCAACGGCAGCCGGTTCGGAGCATCGCCGTACACTTTGTTTGTGCTGGTAAAACACACAGGGGATTCGGGGCACCACTCTTTCAGCGCAACGAGAAGATTAAGAGTGCCCACGGCGTTTACGTCAAAGTCGTCGTAGGGAATGGCGGCGGCCCGGTCATGCGAAGGCTGGGCAGCCGTATGAATGACGAAAGCGGGGCGCTCGCGGCGGATAAGCTCGCGGACTCGCTCCCGGTCGCGGATGTCAAGTTCAATATGGGTGTATGCCCGAAAGTTCCGCCGCAAATCTTCCACCACAGGCAATGTGGTGCCCTGTGGGCCAAAGAACTGCCGGCGCATGTCATTGTCGATGCCGATGACCCGCCAACCAGAGTCGGCGAGCACCTTCACGCATTCAGAACCGATTAAGCCCCCGGAACCTGTAATGAGCGCAGTTCGCATATGCCTCTTTGTGATTTCTGTATAGTCAGTAGTCTTGCGCTTGCTAATAAGTTTCCGCACGTATATTGAAAAGTCTCACTTTCACGGGCAGGGCGCCCCACCACCCCCGCATCCTCCCCGGCAAATTCTGCACCAGCAGCACGCCGCTCAGCGGCACCAGCAGCCATTCGACCAGTTCTTGCGTGGCTCGCGAAGCGGTGTGGTTGCCGTCGTAGGTAAGCCAGAGGGCGGCCAAAAGCAGCGCAAGAAACAACCCTTCCAGGCAAATCCAGCGGCGCTGCGCGGCAATGGCGGAAAGAGCGGGGATGGCCAGCAATAAGTGAATGTGCTTGTAATCGTAATTCCGGCCAACCGCAAAGGAGATAAGAAACATCGCCATGGCGCAGATGATCAAGCGGCGGTCACGTTCGGTTGCCAGCGCGCCGGCAGACGGCAAACACCTTGCCAGCCACGGGGTCGAAATCAGGAGCCCGAGGAAAATCATAATGGCGCCCACGCGCAGAAGCGGCTCAATGCGGACGCCTCGCTTGCTTAACGAGTCGTTGAGAATTTCCGGCAGAACTTGGTGGCCAAACGACGAGGTCGTGGAGAGGTAAGCGAGATTCGATCCGAGCACCTCGCTCCAGTTGGCCAGTGGAGTCACACAGAAGCCTGCAAACAACAGCGCGGCAAGCGCCACCGCCACCCAAGTTCGCTTCCGATCGTCCAGAATGGAAGCTAAGGCGGCGACCGGGTACACCTTTAATGTCCCAGCCACGACAATCAGCGCCGCTCCAGCCCAACAACCGGCAACGCAGGCCAAATATAAGAGCAAAAGCACCCAAATGTCAGTATTCGCCCGTTCCAGCGCCAGCAACAGCGGCGGCGAAGCCAGCGCCCCTAGCGCCGGCCACGCGGCCGCTCTGGGATACGGTAAAACCAGCAACACCGTCACCAAAAAGAGCAGCGATTCCATGATCACCGCCACCGGCCAAGCGTGCTTCCACCCGATGGGCAATGCCGCCAGCGCCAGCCAAGTCTTGGGATAGGTCAAGGGAAAGTGCGAGTATCCGAAGTCGCACGGCTGTCGCATGTCGCGGCCCGCCCGGTAACAGTCCAACCAAGCCAGCACGGCTTCTGTATCGGCAAACGCAAACGGCATCGCCGACACGCCCACGAAACCGAATACTTGCCGCTTGGTTTCGGCCGTCAGCGCCGAAGCGCCCCATACCGCCCCAAAAATCGAGGCGGCGACTGCAACGTAGATCAGCAGCGCACGCTTAGAGGACATGCTTCAATGAGCCCGCCACTCGAAAATCGGGGCGATGGCGCCCGGGCGGCTATTGTGATCGATGGCGGCCCAGAAGGGGGACTCGCCATGGTCCAGCACGACGTGAAAGCTCACCACGTCGTCGGTATGGATGAGCCAGCGTTTGAAGTGCTCCGAAATCCGCAGCGACAGCAAATACTGCCCGCCGTTCAGCAGGCCCGCCGGCAGCGTGCACACCAGAACGTTCCGGCCCGCCTGCACCGGCGGCCAGGCCTCCCGCGGCAGATCGTTGTGATAGCTGCGCAGCAGCGTGCCGCCGTTGGGGCTGCGCAAATCAAAGCCGATGCACAAATCCGCCGTGGGCTTTTCGATGTCCAGCTCGAAAACCACATAGATCGGCTGCGAGCTTGAAAAAACGGGCAGGCAGCGGCCTTGCGCATCCTCCACGCGCACCGAGCGCACGCGCACCGAGCCGTCCGCGCTGGCGTACTGCTGCGCGCCGCCCTCGCGCCCGTGGTGGCTGGGGATGGACGACAGGTAACGCGTGGTCACCGCCTCCACGTCGCCGAAAGCGGTCATGCGGCCGTTTTCGAGCAGCATGGCCTTGGTGCACAGCATCCGCACGGCGCTCATGTTATGGGACACGAAAAACACCGTCCGGCCCGAGCGGGCCACTTCGCCCATCTTGCCCAGACACTTGTCCTGGAACTGAGCGTCGCCCACCGCCAGCACCTCGTCAATCAAGAGAATTTCCGGGTTGAGATGCGCGGCCACCGAAAACGCCAGGCGCATGAACATGCCGCTCGAGTAGCGTTTCACCGGGGTGTCCAGAAACTTCTCGATTTCGGCGAAGGCTACGATTTCATCGAAGGCGCGGCGAATCTCGGCCTTGCGCATGCCCAGGATGGAACCGTTCAGGTAGATGTTGTCGCGGCCGGTGAGCTCGGGATGAAACCCGGTGCCCACTTCCAGCAGGGACCCGACACGGCCGTACAGTTCCGCTTCGCCCTCGGTCGGTTCCGTGATGCGGGAGAGAATTTTGAGCAGCGTGCTTTTACCCGCGCCGTTGCGCCCGATGACGCCCAGAATGTCGCCCTGATAGATGTCAAAGGAGAGGTCCCTGAGCGCCCAGAAGGTAGCGTCGCTTTCGGGCGCATCTCCGTTGCCGCCGCTGAAGCGCGATCGCAATGCCCGCCATGGCCAAGTGGCGGCCTCCGCCAGCACGTCCCGGAAAGCCTTGTAGCGGAAGCGCGCGCCGTTGTGCTGGAGATCGCCGATGTGATACTGCTTGCCGATGCCGCGGACGCGGACTGCAAACTGACTCATGGGATTATACGATGTCGGCGAAGGTGCGCTCCATGCGCCGGAAGTAATACGCGCCGCTGATCAGCACCAGCAGGGCGATGGCGGTGGACACCAGAATCATCGGCCCGGGCGCCGTCTTGGCGTCCAGCAACGCCCACCGGAAGCCTTCCACCACGCCTGCCATGGGGTTGACGCCGTACAGCGTCCGCCAGGGCTGCGGCAGCAGGCTGCTCGGATAGGCGATGGGCGTGGCGAACATCCAAAACTGCGTCAGAAACGGAATGGTGTAGCGGATGTCGCGATACTGCACGTTCATGGCCGCCAGCCATAAGCCCACCCCCAGGGCGGTAGCGAACCCCAGCGCCACAAAAAACGGCAGCCAGATGACGTTGCGGCCGGGGACGATGCCTTCCACCAGCATCAGGCCGCCCAGCAGCGCCAACGCAAGCAGGAAATCCACCAAGCCCGACAGCACCGCCGAAATGGGGATCGCCAGGCGGGGGAAATACACCTTCTGCAACAGATTCGCGCTCCCCACCAGACTGTTGGCGGATTGATTGAGGCCGTTGGAGAAAAACGTCCAGGGCGTCAGCGCCGCCAGCGAAAAGACCGAATATGGGATGCCGTCGGAGGGCATCTTCGCCAGGCGGCCGAAAAACAGCGTGAAAACCAGCATGGTGAACAGGGGCTGAAGAATGGCCCAGGCCGCGCCCAGCACGGTTTGCTTGTAGCGCACCTTGATCTCGCGCCAAGTCAGAAAGAACAGCAGCTCCCGGTACTCCCAAAGCTGCTTGAGATCCAGGCTGATCCAGCCCCGCGACGGCCGGATGCGAACCGTGGGCGTGGCCGCCCCCGCCGCCTCCTCCGATACTCGAACTTCCGCCTCCACAGTGCTCACTGGATCCGCTCCGCTCTAGTTATCCAATTCGTGGTGAGTAAACCCATGATCAGCACAAAAGCCGGCCACCAGTGAAGAACAAGCCGCTTGCTAGCCGTGGCCAGATGGTAGTTGAGTTCCCATGGGGAGCTTAGAAAAATCATGTAATACCCCATTACACAAATTGCCGTTGCGCCTATAAGAACAGTGCCCATGCTACTGCGGACGTCGTTGTTAACTGCTCGATGAGCAAAAGTGTACAGAAACCATAAAATGGGTCCGCTCAATACAAACGACCCTGCATTCAGAAGCGTGCCGCCGAATGTTTTCAAAACAGTAGCGTGCCGCTCCAAAGAGAAGAAATCGGCAGCACGAAAACCACCGTATCTAAGTAAATCATTCGGTGGCGCTAAAAAGAATTTGAAATACACCAGCACCGCCAAAAAGGGAGCCAGGCCTACAGCAAAAGGAAGCATGCGGCGCAAAGCACGCACAGCCGACCGCTCTTGCGCGGTGAACGCCACCAGCACGAGTCCGGCTACAACAGCACAAAAAACGCTCCCCTCGTTTTTAAGCCACGCTGCCGCGCCCGCGCAAATCCCCGACGTCATAAGGGCGCGTGTCTGTAATGCGGAGTTCGCGGATAGGACAAGGCAACCGAATGTGGCCACAACGAAAAATCCAAGTGGCACATCCGCACATTGGGATGCGGAGACATAAACAGCTAGAGGAGACGCAAGGACTAAAGTTGATGCAAGAATCGAAGTCCTGACATTGCCAAGAAGGCGGAACAGCGAAAATAAAACACCAGCAGTGGAGTATAAAAATGCCGCGGCAATCGACGCAGGGATTTCCGGCCATTGGAAGCCCAGGAGCCTCCAGAAGTGAGCAGTGGCGGCAGGAAGAGCCAAAGGGTAATCTCCGTGCCACACCCAGGGATTACGAAAGAGATCCAGGTGGTTGATATTGCCTCCTAATGGGCCATCGACTGCCAGCAGGAGTGCTCGCAAGTTCCATATTGCGTAAGCGTCCGCGAACCCCATAGGGTTATCGGTGGACAACAGAAAGGTGCTGGATGTGGCCAGGAGAAACACCACGGCTGCGGACAAGTACGCGACTCGGTCGGGCCACCGAAGCACGAAGGCCGCCGTATGAGAAACAATTCTTTCACGCTGGCGCGTTAGGAGCCACAGCAGCACGATCAGCAGCGTCAATGCGGTGTCAACCAGGAGGATTGACTTATAACTGAAGTCGGTAAACGCGAAACTGACGAAATATGCCAGCGAGCTCGTCCCTACGGCTAAAGGCGCCAGGAAGCTCAGTTGCCATATGCGAGCGCCTGGTACGTGCACAAATGGGAATAGCATTTGCCCGATGAGCAAGGCCCAGACTATTGGTATGAGCAAAAGGGCAAAGCGCATCATTGACCACTGCGGAGGAGCAAGACGCCTTGGCCGTAATCCGTTATCACGCTGAGATTTCTCTGCTTGATTTGTTTCTGACCCTCTATCGGATTCATGAAATCGCCTAGTAAGTACTGCTGGTCCTCGTTTCTCGCGAGCAACAAAGGAGCGATCACAAGTTGAATGTCCTGGAGTTCAGACACATTAATTGGATCTTCGTCAACTGACCTGGAGTACCTCACGTAGGGTCGGTCTGTAAGATACCCGACCACGGTGTAGGGGGGAAGTGCGTTTTTTACCGCCGCATACCTGCGGGTTGTTGCGGCTAGCTTAACCTTGTCGCCATTCGCGACGCCCTGTCGGTGAAACTGGTACACAAGCCAGAAGCGTGCTGCTGCTGACGCACCACAATTCCCTAAAACTAGAAAGAGCAGCAGATTTTTCAACCAGCGCCTTGAGGCAGCGCGGAGGCTTTGTCGTTCGATCGTTGGGGGTTGCGCCGACATCTTTATTGCTTACCTTCCACTTCGCTTAGGGCGTGCCGGCTTGCACGTTGCCACGGCGATCGCACAGACCTACGCGCTCTAAACGAAGCCCAAAATTGGGCCAACTGCCGCCTTACTCGTGGTAATACGCGCTATACCGGTCCGCATAATACCGCCCATACTCCGGCGTCTTGCTCGGGTCCCAGTCGTTCAAAATCGTCCCCAGAATCGGGATGCCGTCGGCGGTCAGCCGCTGCGCCGCCGCCGTGGCGTTCTCCCGGAAGGTCACCTGCGAACGCACCACCAGGATGGCGCCGTCGGCCACCCGGCCCAGTAAACGCGCATCCGGCAGATTCAACAGCGGCGGCGTGTCAATCAGCACCACGTCATACTCCGCCCGCAGCCGCGCAAACAGCGCCGGCACCCGCTGCGAAAACAGCGCCGCCCCCACCTGATCCAGCCGCTCCACGCCCGCGCTCATCACAAACAGACCCTCAAACGGCGTCGGCGCCACATACTCAATCAGGTTCACTTGGTCCACCGGCGTGCGGCTGACGATCAGCTCCGCCAGA